>Ga0207707_10005864_pt1 | contig 10736 bp, 9 predicted proteins | sample KBSC83BmetaG_FD_184336 | JGI IMG/M metagenome (GOLD analysis project Ga0207707, IMG submission 184336) | Corn rhizosphere microbial communities from Kellogg Biological Station, Michigan, USA - KBS C8-3B metaG (SPAdes) (version 2) | ecosystem: Host-associated > Plants > Roots > Rhizosphere ... | reverse complement strand
GATGCCGGTCATGCCTGCAATCCAGAGAATCACAAACAGCTTGGTCCTAGTCTGCATAGTGTTTTCGAATGTCCTCTGCGCGAGTTCATGGTTATTCGTTAAGTGTGCATCAACCTCGCCTTCTGCGGATCTGTCGATCGGTGATAGGTTGAAAGACTTGAGATACCTGTCGGATGCTGAATTGGCCAACTGAGCTGAGTCATCTTGAGGAGCTTTTCAGGTACTACTGCTGCTTTCTCTCCGATCCGACAGTTGCTTGAGTGTCAACGCCATTATTTCGCGATTGGGCCCAAAAATTCTCCTTAACCCCCTCCGCATTTCAAAGGAAACTAGAACGTACCGAATTTCTTACAAGTCCGACACCAATAACCTTTGCCGAGTGTCGCCCAAATTATCAAGTAACATCCTGCGAGCAAGAGGATGATGCCTGGAGCCCAAAATAAGGGCACGAACGCCGCGATGGCTAGCGAACTGACCATCAAGACGCCGACGATGAAGAGTCGCCAACGATTCTTCTGGATCATCTCACCATCACAAGTCTTGCATTTTATTCCTGACATGTTTTCTGTTTTGGTCTTCTTCGCGATGCCACACAGCAAACAACTATGCAGACAATAAGTCTACAGACCTAACAATTCAGTGAAGGTGTGTACAAAGCTCGCAGTCAAAAGGCCTGTCCGCACGCGACAGCAAATTCCAACAGCGGAGCAAGAGAGATTGGTCGGAAAACCGTGACGATCGGGTAGTCTCATATTAAAATGAATTCTCGATTTTCCTGTGAGACCACGACAGATCTGAGACAAAAGAATATGCGACATTCAGACTCAGCATCGGATCGGAAGAAAAATACTTGCAAGCTGGAGCCGAAGTCTACTCAAAACGTGTTGTATCCGTTTGGTTTTTTCGCAACTATTGCCCACGTCACGGAATCTTCAATGAGCCTTTGTTGGCCCATCCACCGGAGACACATAGGGGTTGTCATTTCGATTTTACTCGTTGCTTTCGCGCTGGCACCTGTTCCGTTCATCGGACAGAATCGCTCTTCGGAAGTGGTCCTACCGACCAGCCGACCGTGCGATCGTAGCGCGCAGCAGCGATTGGCCCTGGTTATCGGCAATGGCGCTTACTCAATCAAACCTCTACGGAATCCGCCCAACGATGCCACCGCAGTCAGTAATGAGCTACGCGAACTGGGATTCTCGGTTACTTCCGGCCTGAACAAGTCGCAATCAGAAATGGAGCAGATGATTCGTGAGTTTGGGGACCGACTAAGATCTACCTGTGGTGTTGGTCTGTTCTACTATGCCGGCCACGGGGTGCAGATAGCTGGACGTAACTACCTCATTCCGGTTAACGCAGACATTCAGAATGAGGCCGACTACAAATACAAGAGTATTGATCTCAATTGGGCGCTCGACCAGATGTATAACGAGCAGAATCCGCTGAACATAGTAATTTTGGATGCCTGCAGGAGCGATCCATTTCCGCGAAGTCATCGCTCAGATCAGGGAGGCCTGGCCCAGGTGAGCGCTCCCACTGGAACCTTGATTGCCTACGCGACTGCACCCGATAGTACTGCCAGTGACGGCGACGGCGCGAACAGTCCATACACCCAAGAGCTGATCAAACAGATGCACGTTCCAGGCGTGCTGGTGGAGACCATGCTTCGCCACGTCGCTGAACAAGTTTCGGCCCGGACTGGTGGTAAGCAGGAGCCTTGGTTTAACGCAAACATCAAAGGAGACTTCTACTTCAACAACGGCACTGGTCCAACCGCAACGACCAAAAAAGATACAAACCCTCGGCCTTCGGTTGCCCCGCCGATTGACGTTCCAGAGGCTCCGCGTTCCAAGCCAGACGAAGATTCCGCAGTCGCACGCGCACGAGAGGAGCTGCGCGGACGCGGAATAGCAGTCGATGTTACCAGCGTGAAGAACGCGTTAATGTCGATCGATTTGGACGTATTGAAGCTTTTGACCACTGCAAAAATCCAACCGAGTGTAATAGAAGAGGCTTTCCGACAGAAAAGTTCCGACGGTGTCACGGTAGCTCGCAAGTTTTTTGACAATTCCAGTAAGTCACCCGAGGCAATCAAATGGTTCGATTCAGCGCTGGGAAATGGCGTCGACCCTAATTTCACCGTTCCGAATGATTATTACGAACGAGAAGGAGTTTTAATCGAAGCAATACGCGCGGCAAATGTGCCTGCCATTAAGGTGCTTCTGGAACACGGTGCCAGTCCTCATCCTTATCAGAACTTGTTCCTGACTCGATACCCACTTACCCGTTTCCTCTATCCACTGAGATTAATCGTTGACGATGACCGCCTGACTTTGGAGGAAAAGCAAGATCTCACTAAAGCATTCATAAAGGCGGGAGTAGTTATTCCTAAAGTCTTTGATCCGGGTCAATCGGGTTGGCCCTCGGTTATGTATGAAGCAAAGAACCTTAGAGATCAGGACGCTCCTAAGCTGAGTATAAATTTTTCTCCTTCCCAACCATTTTGTAGCCAACCTGAGAATTCGGTCTGTAAGCACGCGGGTAGTGATTGGTGTTCTGCGATCGCGAAAATGCCTAACAAGTTAGTCTTTGATTTCAAGAAGAATTCAAGTTCACCTTTGTACGATGTAACGCTGTTGCACTTGCTGAGTATTCAGGGGAATAAAGCCTACTTCCTGGGCCTGACCAAATACATCACTTACGATTATGTACTGGTCGAGGTTGCGAAAGATGCAAGCAGTTGGACCGTGCTCCGTTATATGGCGCCGGAATCAGGTATGGGACTTTGTAAGAAGGACAGCGATGGCTCTCAGCCCGAGTATTGTTGGAGGCGGATTCCGATTCATCGTGTAGCAGGCAGCGATGAAATGCGCTTTGATGACTTTGGCCTCTCGTGGCGAATGAGCCGCGAGGAATGTTCCTCTCTTTACCCAAGATGAAGGATCAAAATAGATCTCACGTTGAATCAAAGCTGAGTTTTCGACGGAAGTCGTTCGGAGGAAATAGGAGATTCCATTGGGAGCCGAGGTTGGTGATACGGCATTCTCTACTTATTTAGTGATGGAAATCTTTTGTCGATACAATTTGCGAATCGCACCAACAAAACTTGCGCAAGCTGACTGACGCATTACCGTCGGAATTTGCTTTGTTGTCAGTGCTTGTGTTCACCCTCGACTGGTAGCCCTGCGTCAATCCAATCCTGCTTACCTTCGGCATAGTCACGCACATTGGTGTACCCCAGTGCCGCCAATTCACGGGCGGCGTTCTCCGACGCGTTTCAAGTATCCTTGGCACAGTAAACGACAATCTCCGCGGCTTTGTCGGGTAGAAGTTGCGGCGCCAGCTTCGCCACACTGTCGGGCGGCAGATTTATTGCTCCTGGAAGGTGGTTGTGATGGTAGGCCGTGGCGGGCAGAGTTTCGACGAGCAAGAAGTCGTCCTTGCGATCGATCTTCTGCTTCAGTTCGTCTCTGGAGATTGTTCTTGTCATTCGTTCACCTCGTTTCATTTCTAGCGCGCATTAAATCATCCAATCAGTTCGGCGTCGACTTTTGGGCAACCACGGTCTGATCATTAGTAGCAGGCCAGTAGCCGCTGACAAAGGTAATAACGCGCTAGTGCAGGATAGCTCATTTAACCCCTACGAAAGAAAGTGTTCGACCAATGACAAGACCTCAGTTACTTAATTCGTTGATTAATTCTGACCAGGCTTGCCCTTCTCCCGAAGGAGCAGCGAGGACAGCCAAACCATTTGGTAATGGAATCTACGCAGGTGAAAGCTGACTCACTTGACTACAACAGTGACTGGGCCACTGAGTTGCACGGAATATGTGCCGCGCCCCGCGTTGTCAGGAATTTTGACAGCTTGGACCACGATGGTAACTGACTTATCATTCGGGAAGGAAAGCGACCTCGCCGTGGATTGGCCATCAAACACCTCGAAAGGTACCCAAACTACTTTTCCTTTCTCATCCAGAAGACTAAATCTTGCTCCAGCGTTTTTGTCCGTCGCCTTGACGCTGAAGCTAAAAGTTACTGGCCCCAGGCCGGTGACATTCAACTGTTGAAGAATTGTTTTGTCATCAGCAGGGTTTAATGGGCCTGAAACAAGGTTGGCTCCAGCTGGAGGAGCTGCCCCGCCACCACCAGCGGGCGGAGCGCCAGCAGCAGGTGCCGGAGCAGCGGGGGCAGCGTCCTGGGCAAATGTGACCGGGCCCTCGAGCGTGATGGCATACGCGCCGGTTCCGCCGCTGTCTCCATACTTGAGTCCTTTAATCCTCATTACGATTTCACGCTTTCCGTTGAGCTGAACGCTGTTGACCTGTCGGTCGCTGCCGCCGTCAACGCCCTGGGCTAAGACGTCCGATAGAATTGGCTTTGAATTGGCGAATAGATCAAGCATCGCACCCGCATTTGTGCCGGAGGCTTTGACTTCAAATGTCACAGTTAATTTCCCTGGGCCAGCAGTGAACTTGTAGAAGTATTGAGTGTCTTTTCCATCAAGGTCGTCGTTAACTTTATTTGAGCTGAGTAGAGCGGGATTATCCCGATCCTCTGACCTTCCTTGCCCGTAGGCATCGCCCGAAGTGCATATCAGAATTGCAGCAACAATCAAGCTTACTGCGTATAATCGCGCGGACCTTATGCTATATGAGTTCATAATTCTTTCCTTCCAAAAGCTTAGGTCAATGGACTGCTGACTTGAGCGAGCAAATGCGTTTTCGATCAGGACCAATCAATTCTATGCCAGACGCATTCCGACTCACCTGATTAATGTGACTGGGCCACTCACTTGAATTGAATATGTGCCGTGACCACCGACGTTGTCAGGAGATTTGATTGCTTGGGCCAGGATAGTGAGGGTCTGAACCTTGTCGAAGGTTACAGGCTTCGAAATGCTTTCGCCGCCTTGCAACTCGAGCGCGGGAATAGCTGCGCGTCCATTCTGCGTCAACACGGCAAATTTTGCTCCAGCCTTTGCGTCTGTAGCTTTGACACTGAAACTAATAGTTACTTGCCCTGGGCTGTTAACATTGATGAAATGAAAAAGCGGTCTTTCAACAGCGGGGTCTAACTTGCCTGACAGCAGGTTTGATCCAGCTGACGCCGCCGCACCAGCTATAGCGGGCCCACTTAGTTGCACTGAATATGATCCGTGACCGGTGTCGCCAGGAAATTTAGTGACTACGACCAGAATAGTGAGGGTCTGAGCCTTGTCAAAGGTAACAGGCTTCGAAACGCTTTCGCCGCCTTGCACCTCTAGTGGGGAAAGAGCAAAGGTGCCTTCCTCAGTCAACACCGCAATTTTTGCTTCAGCCTTTGCGTCTGTAGCTTTGACGCTGAAGGTAAAAGTTACTTGCCCGGGGCCGCTAACATTCACGATATGAAAAAGCGTTCTTTCATCAGCCGGGTCTAACTGGCCTTGCAGTAGGTTGGATCCAGCTGGTGCAGCTGCTCCGCCGCCACCAACTGGAGCCGCACCAACATTAGCCGGAGCAGCACCACCATTATTATTGGCCCCAGCACCACCTCCTTGCGGTGCAGGAGCTTGCGTAAGGCTAACGGGTCCTTCGAGCATAACTTTATAAATGCCCGTGCCGCCGGTGTCGCCGTACTTGAGTCCTTTAATCTTCATCACGATATCCCGTTTTCCGCTGAGCTGAACGCTATTGACGATCCGCTCGCTGCCCCCGTCAACGCCCTGCGCCAAAACGTCCGAGAGAATTGGTCTTGAATTAGCGCCGAACAAATCGAGCATTGCACCTGCGTTGGTGCCGGAGGCTTTGACTTCAATTGTCACGGTCAATTTCCCCGGGCCAGCGGTAAACTTATAGAAGTATGAGGTGTCGCTTCCATCGAGGTCGTCGGTAATCACATTCGCCGTGAGCGGTGTAGGATTGTCTCGATCTGTTGACCTTTCTTGCCCGGACGCAGGACTGATCGAAGCCAAGCACAGAAACGCGGTGATGACCAAACTCATCGCATAGAACCGAGCGGAGTTTCCACTTTCGCTAGATAAGTTCATTAATCTATCCTCCAAAAAATTCTCTGACAATGAATTGCACGTTTCTTGTGTTCAGGACTCACCTTGGACCATCGCTTCGCGGCAACGCGTAATACAACTCGAAATCAACCGTCGCGCGTGGCGTACGTCTGTCCAACGTCACATATTTAGAACCTGTGAAGGCACGCATTCCGCCCTGCGGTGGTCGTGATTGAGAAGGGTTGCCACCAATCCACGCTCTGGTGAGGAAAAGTGGATTAGGATCCGGATTTGGTAAAAGACCATCGCCTCCCATCTGCGCGATGACTCGCACTTGTGTGGTTGCCGGCAACTGCAACGCGTAACGGCAAACGTAGTAGTCGCCTTCATCATCTGCTTTCCACATCTGACTATGATTGCCGCGCAATGGTTGATTGGTGCGAGGATCCAGGGCCGCGACGTAAAAAGAGATGCAACGATTGTTAAGCGAGTCTTGGAGGTTGGAACTGACGGGAACGACACCGTATTCCTTCTTCCAGCGTATCTTGCCGTTCACTGCCCACATCGGTTGATAGTCCGGCGTGGCCATGGGCGTTGGTGTGGGAAGGGGAGTCGCATTAGGATTCGGACGGTAGCCTTTAGGTGGTTCTTGAGCATGAAGATTCAAAGCCGCGCCCGCGAGCAGGAGCAAGCTCGCGACGATTAGAAACTGAAATTGTTTCGCAGGATTCATCTTATTCACCTCACTCATCACGCAAATTCAAACCTCACTCTCTTTCATTCCCAGAAGGATCATTTCGGACCGCGATCGATGGGAACGTAAAGCAATTCGAAATTCGCCACCTTGCGTGAGTTTCTTCTATCCACCTTCAGGTAGGTGTAACCGGTAAAGCCACGTTCTGCGCCTGCGGGTGGTTTCGAGCGAGTGCCGCCAATCCAGGCGTCGCTGATGTACATGGGACTTCGATCCTCTTTCGGCAAGAGGAGAATGCCTCCCATCGTGGCAATCAAGTATAGGTTTCTATCCACCGGCAGTTTCAGGCTGTAACTGCAAACGTAATCATCTCCCTCTTCAGACATCTGAAAGGGCGACGAAACCTGATCCGTATAGACAACTGCCTTTCCGCTGCCGGGATCAACGGCAACAATGCTGAAGACACCGCATGGATAAATAGATGCTCTACTGTTCCCCGGGCCCATTGGGACTATGCCCATGTCTTTCTTCCAACGTATCGTGCCGCTAACGGAATAGGCCCCTTGCGGTGTTGGCACTGTCGTCGGCGAAACCCTGCCTGGCGGTGGCGGTTGAACATTCGCCGCTCCCTGCTTTACGGTGACTGAGACCTGCGCCAGGAGCACGTTTGAATCAGACAGCTTAAACACGTAGTGCTTTCCAAGTTCGACTGTTGCATTCCGGATACCCCGACCCTGTTCGACGATGAAAGTTTCATCATTCTGATCAACCCTGACCCAGACTTCGGCGTACGGATGCTTCGTCCCGCCATCCCACTCGAGAGTCACAGTTCCGCTCGTCTGGCCGGGCGGTATGACAACGGGATTATTATCCGCAACGATAAAGGGCGCTGGCGGTAACTTGTTCTGGGCTGGAGTGCTCGCTCCCACGAGTAGTAAGAGACTCAAAGCCAGGAGCAATGATTGGCTGGATTGCTTCATGATTTTCGTACCTCTCAAGGTTCCGTCATTTCAGCCTTTGATGGAATTCAATCCATCGAGGGTTAAGATTTCGTGTACTTGAAATTGAACTCTGCCGATCTAGCGAGTATCTGGTCGCCTTGATCATAGCGTTCCAAAAACACGATGAACTTCAGGAGATAAAGCCCGGGAGTTGTAATGTGAAACTCCCGATATGGAATGAAGAGCGTCTTATCCGAATACCTGGTAGAACTGAAACGCGGTGTGACCTTAACGTATGTGACCACGTGTCCATCACTAGTACTATAGTCTCCTTGCAAATCCGCGCCTTTAAGTTGGGCACCTTCCCTTGTATAAAAGTGGGCCACTAACGTGCATACGACGTTCTGGTTATTTTTCACGGTAAAACTAGTGTGAATACGCATGCCCTTTTTCCCATCAACTTTTACGTCATGCTCTACCCACACCTTCTCAATCGTAGCGTCCTCAACCGCGGCGCTTTCGTTCGGTTCAGTGAAGTCGCTCGTCAGTTCGAACTTGCGCGAAGTGCCATTAGATACAGCCATGCTACTGAGGAGCATCGAGACCGCGCACAAAATGCAATGTACTTTTCTTATCGAGGCGCTGCTGTGACGTAATCTTGGCATTGCACGTAAACCTTTCGTCAGTCGTTCCAACAATTGAAGCTGAACACTGGCCCAAGTTGCGCTTACTTGGTCTACACAGGTGACGACGATCCGATTAGGTTGCGGTTAGTCTCAAAAACTTTCATTTACATTTCCTGGCCTGCTGGGCAGGGGAAATCTGCCGCCCCCAGGAACCGTCTTCAAAAGCTTGAAAGATCGCTGATTTGTCGACTGGAGATACCCGTTAGCCGTGTTGTAAACCCAGAAAGTCCAATAGTGGTCTGAGCTTGACAGGTACTGCGGTACATTTTGCGCGTCAGGAAAGCGCTCGGCGGCAGTTGGTGTTCTGTCAACGGGTGAGCCATGCAGCGCTTGTTGTTGCTGTGCGAAAGAAACGATCTCCAAACGGATTTGCGGTGGCTCGCCTGGCCTAAACCCGCGATCGATCCAGGAGCACTGACCTGGATTCAAATTTGGCTTTCCCGTGCCTGCTCCCTGCGTGCCAACCGCAAAATCAATGGTTACATTGATCATCTGCTCACCGCTGGATGAAGTCCTGCCAGGCGTTGAGCTAAATTTCAACCCGCCTCCACGACAACGCAATTCATAACTTTGCTGCGTGGGCATTGATGGATCGAAGGCTTCAGCCTTTGATGAGATTCGTTCGGTAGCAGCCAGGACCACTGTTAGTAGGCTAAGAGTCAGTGCAACTAAAAGTAATTTCATCGCGAGCTCCGTATCCGGTAACTCAAACCTGAGTCTTTTGGGGCAACTCCTATTCACGTTCGGACTGACGCAATCGTCGCCCTCATTGAGGAGTGGCGAAAACCCTACGAACGTATCGAAAAAATTTTTACGGAGTCGCGAGACTGGAATGAGATCCACTGTTGCCTGGAACGGCGATATGGAGAGAGGGGTATCAAGAATGCGAGCGATCCACGAAATCACACCAACAGAACACGAAATAAAACCGAAACCGTGTCTTGATTCATGTTGTTTCGTGCTCGTGCAATTCGTGGATCGTGATCACTTTGCAGCAGCCTGCCAGGCTAACTCAGTCAAATATTTGATTCCTATGTGAGGGCTCGGTAATCAAAAGACCTATCTTTTTTCGACGCGGAAGAGAGACTTGTTCAGGTCATCAACTTCGCCTTCCGGCGTGATGCCGCCGAGCGTCAGAACGTAATCGCCGCTGGTAAGCCCTTTGGCTGGTACTCTGAAGACGAATCTTGCGCCGGCTTTGGTGCTCCGTGGCCTGAGGTTCGTTTGCGTGAAGATTTCCGGCCCCCCAATCTTTCGCAATGAAACGCGGTAGCGAGGATAACTATCATCCTTTAAATCCAAGACAATCTGCGCTTGAGTTGTGTCATGCGGAATCGCGAGAGTTGGCGTTGGACCACCTTCTGCGCTTCTGACGCCACCGACAGTGAGAGCCAGAGATACAATCGAGGGGCTGGGATTTGTGTTCGAATTCGGCGAGGGCGATAAGGTCTCAGACGGAATTCGCGCTTCTTGAGCTGGTTGCTTTTCCGCCTGTTGCGGCGTCTCTGTAGGCTGCTGTGGCGCCTGAATTTGTGCTGCTTCCCGTTGCTGTTGTCGCCACCTACCGTTAACGAAAATCCAGATGCCGGCCAGCGCGATTGCGACGAGTACCAGCGCCAGCGCGAATCGCAACTTCGGTCCCGGTTTGCCAACTAAGGCAAACAATCTCTGCTTCCATGGGATATGCGAAGCTGATTGTTGTGAATGCTCGGCGCGGGTTACTGACCCTTCTCTTTCATCGATCCTGGTCGTTAGAGCCTGGGCAAACTTGGCGCGTTGCAGTAGCGCCGGCTGCTTCAGATAAGAGTTCTCAAACCGCTCGCGCATCTCCGCCGATAATTGACCGCGCGCGTATGCGTCCACCAACTCGCTCTCAACTTTTAAGACTTCATTGAAAACTTGCGGGTTGCTCAAATATCTTTGTTCCAACGCAGCTTGCTCTTGTTCGGACAACTCCCCGAGCAAGTAGCGAGTCGCGATTTTTTGCAGTTCATCCATTTGAGAGGGTTCTTAGGTTGCTGAGTTTTGCCATGACAGTAAGAATCAAAGTTGGATCGGGTCAGTACAGGGGGCGGTAGCAACCTGGTCAGTGATCAGCCTGCGATATTTCCGAATGATTCCTGACTCGATCGTTTGACCAGGTCGCTACCGCTTCCTGTACTGACTGTGTCCAGGAAGCCTTTGCAGAAAAAGTAACGCGCCAACAGTACAGTACCGCGAGCGAAGCGACCGGATGGCACACTCAACGAACCAACCATCAGAATTTAGGCGTAATGTCGAGTGTGCCATCCGGTCGCTTCGCTCGCGGTACTGTACTGATCGCTCGAGACTCACCAAGATTAGAGTTTTTGTGCAAAGCCGTCCAGGCATGATTTCGGACTTCTGACGCAAAGCAGTTACGGAAAGAACAGAACGTCAAAGACATTTGAATA
>Ga0207707_10005863_pt1 | contig 10737 bp, 10 predicted proteins | sample KBSC83BmetaG_FD_184336 | JGI IMG/M metagenome (GOLD analysis project Ga0207707, IMG submission 184336) | Corn rhizosphere microbial communities from Kellogg Biological Station, Michigan, USA - KBS C8-3B metaG (SPAdes) (version 2) | ecosystem: Host-associated > Plants > Roots > Rhizosphere ... | reverse complement strand
TGGCAACGCCAATCTCTCCGCCAGCCCGGGCAGCATCGTCTATGCGTCGAATCCGGGCCGCGCCCTGCTCGCCTGGTCCAGCATCGGCATCAACGTCGATGCATCGGGTACGAATCAGCACGCTCGCCTGCACGCCGCACTGGACGACGGCGGACACGTCAATGGCGACGTCACCGTCAGCGGTGCGAATCACACCTTGCAGGGCACCATCGATGCGAACCTTCGCAGCCTCGCCTTCCTCGAGGCCGTTTCGTCCGAAATCGCCAACGTGCGCGGCTCGCTGGCCGGCAACCTGCAACTGTCGGGCACGTTGGCGGCGCCGCAATTCCAGGGGCGCGTCCAGACGCAAGGCTTCTCCGCGGAGTTGCCGCGCGCGGGTTTGAAACTGCACGACGGCGAATTCGCGATCAACGGCGATGCGCAAGGTCGCCTCGCGATCACCGGACAGATCGCATCCGGCAGCGGCGTGCTGCACGTCGACGGCAGCGTCGGTCTCGCGGCCAACGCGCCACTGACGCTCGACATCAAGGGCGACAAGGTGCTGGTCGCGGACATCCCGGCCGCGCACGTGATCGCTTCGCCCGATTTGCACATCGCGCGCGCGAACGGTGTGTTCGGGTTGACGGGCAGCGTGACGATTCCCGACGCGAAAGTCGAAGTCGAAAAACTGCCCGGCCAGGGACCGGCGCAGGCTTCGCCCGACGTCGTGATCGTCGATGCGCCACCAGCCGCGCAAGTCGCGCCGCTGGCGATGGACGCCGACATCACGGTCAAACTCGGTGACAAGGTAAAGGTGCAAGGCTACGGCCTCGACGGCACCGTGCACGGACAACTCGCGGTGCGCGCGCGGCCCGGCCAGACCGCGACCGGGCGCGGCGAAATCCGCGTCGATGGCAAATACCAGGCGTACGGCCAGAACCTCAGCATCGAACGCGGCCGCCTGTTGTTCGCCGGCACGCGGCTCGACAACCCCGGCCTCGACATTCGCGCGGTGCGCAGCATCCGCAGCCAGGACATCACCGTCGGGCTCTCCATTCGCGGCACCGCGCAGCGGCCGATCCTGACGGTGTTTTCCGATCCCGCGATGGAACAGGCCGAAGCACTTTCCTATCTCGTCACCGGCCGTCCGTTGAACGCGCTGAAGAGCGGCGAAGGCGACACGCTCAACACCGCCGCGCAGGCGTTGGGCGGATTGGCCGGCGACCGCCTGGCCAAATCGATCGGTTCGCGGGTTGGCCTCGAAGCCGGCGTGTCCTCGAGCGAAGCGCTGGGCGGCTCGGCGTTCACCGCCGGCAAATATCTTTCGCCGCGATTGTTCCTGAGCTACGGCGTCGGCCTGTTCACGCCGGGCCAGGTCATCACCTTGCGTTACACGTTGAACCGCTTCCTGCAATTCGAAGCCGAGAATGCGACGACCGGCAACCGCGCGAGCTTCAATTACAGGATCGAGAAATAGGCATCAGCGACGATGCAGCAAGAGAACCTCTTGTTTTGCTCGTCATTCCGGGGCCGGCCGCAGGCCGGAACCCGGAATCGGTCCGCTTCAGTTCGACATGAAACCGATTGACTCGCGCCATCCATGGCGCTCGCGCTGCGCGCCGCCTTCGGCGTTCGCGTTTGCTCCTGCAAACGCTCGGGTTCTGCCCGCATGAAGCGGCGGGCAGCCCCGGAATGACAAGGTTTCGAGAGATCTGGAGCGTCCGTCCTGGCTGAGCATTGGTACTGATCGGGTGACGACAAAGCAGGTAAATCAGACCTTCCCAGGGGATCGCCTAGCTGCTGCTAATCTGCACGCCTTCGCTCATGCAGAGGCCAAGCCGTGGCAACCGAACGCTGGACCCGTAGAGATTTCCTTGCACTGTCCGGTGCGACGGCGCTCGCCGCGCTGGTGCCTCCGCAAACCCTGCTCGCGGCCACCACGCCATCGAGTGCTCCGCAAGCTGGCGCGGTTCCCGCCAACGTGGGAAGCCTCTATCGCAACGCCTTCGTGCTGGATGCGAACACACTGGCCTCGTTCGGCTACACGCAATACGACAAGGATGTTACCGGCAAACTGGCGGCGATCCGCAACTCCGGCTTGACCGCGTTCAAGAGCACGCTGGGCGGCGACAACGCCAATTTCGAAGACACCGTTGCCGACATCGCCGCGGCGCAATCGCTGATCGACAAGCACCCCGAACTTTTCATCAAGGTCGTGCGTCCCGGCGACCTCGATCGCGCCAAACCCGAACGCAAGATCGCGGTGATCCTGTCGTTCGAGGCCGCATCGATGCTGGGCGACAAGGTCGAACGCGTCGAACTGTTCCGCCAGCTCGACATCCTGGTGATGCAGTTGACCTACAACCGCCGCACGCCGTTCGGCTGCGGCTGCCTGGATGGCGACAGCGACGGCGTGACCGACCTCGGCCGCCAGGCGATCGCAAAAATGAATGAGCTTGGCGTCGCGCTCGACCTCAGCCACGCCAACGTCAAAACCACCGAGGACGGCATCCGGCTGTCGACGCGCCCGCCCGTGTTCACCCACACCGGATGCCGCGCAGTGTTCGATCATCCGCGCAACAAGACCGATCGCGACATGCGAGCCCTCGCCGACAAAGGCGGAGTGATGGGCATCTACATGCTTCCGTTCCTGACGACCGACACGCACCAACCCACTCTCACCGATTACATGCGCCACATGGTGCACGCGCTGGACGTGTGCGGCGAGGATCACGTCGGCATCGGCACGGATTCGATGTTCTTCACGGTGAGCGCGGACGACCTGAAACAAGTTGCTGCGCTGGAACTGCAACGCAAGAACGCCGGTCTCGGCGCGCCGGGCGAAAACCGCCCGCCCTACCTCCCCGACATCAACACGCCACGAAAACTCGAGTACGTCGCGGGCGCGTTGCTGAAGCACGGCTACAGCGCACGGGTCACCGAGAAGGTGCTGGGGCTGAACTTCCGGCGCGTGTTCCAGGAAATCTGGACGGTTTAGTCGCGCGCCATGGCGGGCGTTGCGACTGGCGAAAGGCGTCATTGCGAATCCGTCGCGCTGTTGGCGTGGCGTCCGACAGAAAACTTCATGTTGTCATTCCGGGGCCGACGCGGCTCCATCGCGGCGGAACCCGGAATCGGTTTTTCGGGGTCGGAACCGATTCCGGGTTCTCGCGCCGGTGGATCTGGCGCGAGCCCCGGAATGACGACGTCGAGATTCTCGCGGGACGCCACGCTAAAGTGCACGCAGCTTGGCTGCATGCGCTTTGGAACTCGGATGGATTTGCCCACGGAAAACACCCCGGCTGTTTCCGACGCCGCCTCCAACACTCAACCTGCGGCAAAGCGCCCCGGCGTATGGAGCGGCCTCGGCATCGTCGCGCTGTACTTCCTGCTGCAGTTCGGCCTCGGCATCCTGTTCGGCGTGATGGCCGGTTTCCTGCTGATGGTGAAGGCTGCGTTCCAGGCCGGCCTGCACCACCGCGCGCCACCCAATGCCAGGGCCGTCATGCAGGCGTTGCTGGCAAGCCCCGACACGCGAGTCGTTTTCATTGTCGCCACGATTGCCGCGGCGGCCGTGGTGATGGTTTTGATCATCCGCCAGTTCTGGCGCGCGCAGTGGTCGCGCGCGGAATTGCCGGGTTTCGGATTGACCCCGCCCTCAAACAAATCCGCGTACCTGATCGCGGTCGTGCTCGGTGCCGCCGTTTTGCTGCTGGGCGGTCCGCTCACGCACATCCTCGCCGGCCACCACCAGGTGGATCAGGACGTTTCACTGCTCGCCGGCAACGTCTCGATCGGAATGCGCCTACTGCTGGCGCTGCTGGTGGTGTGCGTCGCGCCGTTCGTCGAGGAACTGGTGTTCCGCGGCGTACTGTTGTCGGGTCTCGCCAGCCGCATGTCCATCGGCTGGGCCATGCTGGTAAGCGCGATCGTCTTTGGCTGCGTGCACCTGCCGGATTTCAAGTTCGCATGGTATCCCGTGCCGGCCCTGATCATCCTGGGCCTGGTGTCGGCATGGCTGCGCGTGCGCACGCGCTCGCTGTGGCCGTCCATCACGCTGCACGCCACCAACAACTTCATCGCGGCGATTGCGTGGTTCGTGGTTGCCGGCCACTGATTGACAGCTGAAAGCCGCGACAGGAACTCCCCTTTACCGCTCAATATCCAGGGGCAGAAATAGCATTGGACATCGTAGCATCAAGTTTGAAGTGCACAGTTGATCATTCTTCATCGAAGCACCCTTTGGGGTTTCTGTACTGTAGTCGTTTCCTCGGTCGATGGTTCAATGCGTCGGCGATCAGGCTGCAGTCCTGTTGTGTCACGACATCCATATTCATGCCTTTCGGCAAGTATTGTCGGATCAGTCCGTTGGTGTTCTCGTTCGTGTCGCGCTCCCAGGAGTGGTGGGGGTTGGCGAAGTAGAAGCACACGCCGGTCTGTTCCTCGATCCGCTTGTAGTCGTGGAATTCGGTTCCGTTGCCAGCCGTGATGGTTTGGAAGCAGCTGGGATGCTTGCGAATCAGCCATGCGGCGCGCGCGGTGAGTTCGGTCTTGCTGCGATCAGGCAGCTTACCAATCAGGGTGTAGCCGGTCTTGCGTTCCACCAGCGTCACGATGCAGTCGCGGCTTCCGGTCCCCATCACAGTATCGATCTCCCAGTGCCCGATTTCGCTGCGGTCCTCCACGCTCGCCGGCCGCTCGCTGATGTGTCGCTTGCCAGCCAAGCGGCCACGGCTGTCGTAGCGGCCATACCGCTTGCACCGTTGTTTGCCGGCACAGCGAAGGTGCTCGTACAGTCGCCCGCCGCGGCGCTTGTCCCGCCAAACGTGCTGATAGATGGTTTCGTGGCTGATCGACAGCATGTCGTGGCGCTTCAACCAGGCGGCGATCTGTTCGGGGCTCCACAAGTGTGGAAGCAAGTTCTCGACCATGCGGAAATCGTCGCAGGTGAATCGTCGGTTGCGTCGCGAGCGGGCGCGGCGGCCGCGCGTGCGACGGTCGGCCTTGCTGGGCCGATAGGCGTCATCGTTGCAGCCGTTGCGACGGATCTCGCGCAAGATGCTGCTGGGGTGGCGCCCCAGCACACGCGCGATCTTGGAAGCGTTGCATCCTTGCGTTCGCAGGGCTGCGAGCATATACCTCTCTCCAGAGGTGATCTGGCGATACGTCATGGCGATGACTCTCTTCTTGCCGGAAAAGGTTCATCGTCAGTGTCCCAGATCGCCTCGCTTGGATTCCAGGCGGGGCGTTGTGCACTTAGTTCTTGAATTCGCCAAGTCTAATAAGAAATTTCCTTGACGTACTCGCGCAGGCACAGCCGCAATCGCCCTATACCTTGGCGATGCAATTGCGACACTCTTCCCTTGGTGACGCCGAGATATGAAGCAATTTCGGTAAAGGCAATATGCTGAAAATAATGCATCGTCACTATCAAGCGCTCTCGTTCCGGGAGCAGATCGACAGCTTGCCTAAGCAATATTTGTATTTGGTTCTGTTCAAGCTCCGCATAGGGCGTCCGCGAAGGGCCTGCCAAATCAAGGGAAGCTGCGCTATCGAGCAGGTGGCCTATTCCCAAGCCTACCGTCCATGAGACGAACGATTCAAGCGGATCCGATTGTTCGCTATCCAGTGATTCGGAACGATCGGCCTCGCGTGTAGGCGAAACGAGATGCTGATCCCAGATCTCGCGCAGCCCGTCAAAAACGGCCCCACGTACGCGGTGCCTTGCAAAGGTACGAAATTCCACACCCCTGGCAGGATCGTAATGATCCGCCGCCTCGATCAGGCCCAGCGTGGCATTCTGAACAAACTCTCCCCATTCGACACCATTGGGATGGATGCGTAGAAAGATATTGGTCAGCGTGCTTCCGACCTGATCGCCGCGCGCGTCGTAGTCGAAGAACTGCGTCTTGTTGCCGGTGCCGTCGTTGCTCACCTCCGTAACCACGTCGCCGGCCAGGTTGTATTTCTTCTCTACCGAACCGGTGCGTGCCACCACCTGGATCTGGCCACTGACCAGATCGCCCCCGTCGACGTCCACCCGGTTGTCGGCGTCGTAGGTGAACCAGTTTTCAAAGAGCAAAAACAACCGCATGTTTTACGCGGTCGGAGCCGATCAATCTCTATCTTTGCAGGCTGTCGATCTTGAAATCGAATCCACGTAGATGCCAAGCGGCCATTCTCGGCCATGCAGCTCGATACAGTCGCCGTGCTTGAGTTGATCCATCAAAGGATCAGACCACGTCCACATGACGTGGCCCTTCTTGTCTCCATCATAAAAATTCACCCAGACCCAGTAGCCATGATCGGCCCTAAATCCATCAAGGTGATCAACACGGACTGGAATGCTGATCTGATGATTTGCAAAGAGCTTTGTCGGAAAGGCTGGCAGGGTGTTGAACACAAACGATGTGACCCAACACACTGCAACAGCTACTACGGCAAGCAGCAAAGTGTTTGGCTTCTCGTATCCTTTCGGCTGCTTGAATCGCCCAGCTTTCACCCCACGTGCCGTGTAGATCAAAAGCAATACATACAGAAGCAGGAAGATCAACGGCAACACATAGGAAAAAAATAACTTAACAGTGACTGATGGAACATAAGGCACAAACGTCGATACCGCACTCGTTATTAAGGCAAGTCCGATAGCTCCAATTATCGAGAGAGAGACCTTAGCTCGTAGCCTCATGTGCTTTATCATTGCCCTGTGTAAGGGCCTTTCGGGCCCGGCAGCAGCAGGTACCGGAGATACGCCTCGGCCCCTTTTGCGTCACTCTTGAATTGGTTCCACTCTGACTTTGCATCGTCCACGATCACACGTGGATTCTCGATTACCTCATCCGTCCCTTGTACAAGCTCGCTCACCCAATTCTCTACCGCTCCTTTCACAGCATCTTTATTGTAGGCCCATACACCAAAACCCGCTCCGACCGTCATCGCAGCTGCTTCGACGAACGGAAGACCTATACCTGTTGCTGTTGCGATAGGCAGTGCGAAAAGTCCAAATCCTTCAGCGCCCGTCCATGCTGCACCAGCCTCTCCCGCAAAGTACATCGTATCTTGCGCCACCTTCAGTGGCACCTGATCAGACGGAAGATTCTTTACATCGGAGTAAAGAACCACTCCGTCAGCGACCAAGGTGGCTGGTATAGGTGGTGGTGAAGACACTCGAGTCGGTGGCATTGTCCGGCGTCAGGTCCGTGGTCACGCTGGCCAGACGATCCAGGCTGTCGTACCCATAACTGACGCGGCTCTGGGTGATCGTGCTGCCGACGGTGTTGAGCGTACCGGTGACGGTCCCGAGCTTCCGATCCAGACCCAACAACCAGCTACCCGCACCGCCCAAATCCCCGGTAGTACCAAGGCTGTTGTAAGTGCGCACCAGCCCCGCAAGCACCCCCTGCTCGATCAGGCGTTCGTCTTGCCCCTGCAGGATCAGATTGCCCGTCGCAACGTTGACGTATTGGGAAGCCCCGCTCTGGCCCAGACCCGGTTGTCCGCCCGGGCTCAAGCCGAGTTGTTGCAACGACGTCCCCAGCAGCCCCAGCCCGTTCCCCGCAATCACTGCGACCATAGCGATTTCCCCAGATCAGGTCCGCTCAACCCGCGCACAGCACGGGCGCTCCAAGACCTATCGGGGGGAACGAGAAGAAAGTTTAGGGACGGTTACTTCTGCAACTGATGGATCAGTCGGACCAGCCGCTCGCGGGCCTGTGGGTCGACTTCAAGAGCTTGGTCGACCTCTTCCACCATCCCGGCAAATTCCGGGTGCTGACGAAAATCGCTGCCAAACTCCCAGAGAATGATCTCTTGCAACAGCGGACGGCGAATCGCCCGCAGGGCTGCTTCGTCAGTTGCATTGATCGGGGAGATCAAGGCCATCAACCGCCGACGCAAGGCGCCAAGATCGTGCGTGGTCGAGGCAGGTTCACCTGATGATCGCGGGGGCGTCTGACCACCGCTGCCCGCCCTTCTCTTGCGGGAAAGGTCCAGCGCCCTCACCAGCTCCAGCATGGACGACGATGGAGAAATCCGATCAGTGCTCACAGTTCACCCACCCTGCAGATGCGCAGACATTCCCATGCGCACGAGACCACGTCAAGAAACCTCCGGACGCGAAATGCCGGTACCACCGATATTGATTTCACGATGCGGACGCCATGTGCGTCTCGATGCTCAGGCTGGACAATGCCGCGACGCGGGTTTGCGCACCGACTCAGGTGCGCGCGCAAGGCCAGGTCACGCGAGTTCGCCGCCGGATGCCTGACGTCAAAGTGAAGCGACTAGAGTACTGTCGTCCGGGCCCGGCCATGGGAAATCGAAGCAGCACAACACATGCAAATCGCCGACCAACCAGTGCCCTATGCTGAGCGGTGCGTTCGCACCAGCTGCGGAACTTCCATCACATGGTCTTTTTTGAATGCTGAGAAAGGCAAAGGCCCCTATGAACTCTTCTTGGATACCAACGCGTTGATCAATGTGCAGTGGTTCGCGCAGCTGCCTGAGAAGTTCGAACGAAGAGTGTGATCAATCCTTGGCCTGCGCTGCAAGAGCACTGGCTCTCCAACCCGCAATTCCGAGAATCGACCGCCGATCGCATCGATGCCATGACTAGAAGCCTGGCAGCGTTGGGGCGTCATTCCGTGATCAGTTTGCACAGCAGCAGGATCGCTTGCCGCTTAAGAACGATGCGGCACTGCGCACGCAATTCAGCTTAATCATCCCCTACATCGCAATCATGAAGTCGCTGCTGGCGCAAAAGCTTCCTGCCGAACAGGCGTTGCAGCGCCTGGAAGTCATAGCGCAGAACGACATTCCACGACTCATGTCCGCCATGATGCTGACGGCGCTCGGGATACTGCTGAAGGGCAGCCAGTCGCTCAACCTTACTGACGACTTAAAGCCTGCATTCTCTTACTTGAACTCGTTTCTCGCCTCCCAGCCAAGACAGAAGGATGAGACGGATCAAATCGATATCCCCTACCTTCGAAACCGCGCGGGCGATCTGCGAATCTTTTCAGCGTCACGTATGCACCCGATCAGGCGTTTGTCTCAGCACCTTGCCCGGATTCATGATCCCCTGCGGATCGAGCGCGGCCTTGATCTTGTGCATCAACGCCATTTCGACCGGATCCTTGTAACGCGGCAGCGCGTCGCGCTTGAGTTGGCCGATGCCGTGCTCGGCGCTGATCGATCCACCGACCGCATGCACGCGGTCGTGCACCAGTGCATACACGTCTTCCTGGCGCGCGAGCAGTTGCGCTTCCGTCCAGCCTTCGCCGCGCGCAACGTTGTAGTGCAGGTTGCCATCACCCAAGTGGCCGAAGATCACGTGTCGGATCCCAGGGAACGCCGCCTGCAACGCCGCGTTGGTGCCCTGCACGAATTCCGCCATCCGCGACACGGGAACCGAGACGTCGTGCTTGATGCTCTTGCCGGTTTCCTTTTCCGCCATCGGGATGCTTTCGCGCAGGTGCCACAGCGCGTGGCTCTGCGCGAGCGAACCCGCGATCACCGCGTCCTGCACCAGCCCGGCTTCGATGGCTTCTCCGACCACGACCTCGAAACGTTCGCGCGCGTGCGCTTCGGATTCGCTGTCCGAGACTTCCAGCAACACGTACCATGGCAGTTCCGCCGAGGGACCGTCGAACGGCAACCGCTGCTGCGGAAAACACTGCGCGACCAGTTGCAGGCAATCGCCGGCCATCAATTCAAACCCGGTCAGCGAGGCGCCGAGACCCGAGCGTGCGCGGTTCAATACGGCGACGGCCGTCTCAATCGATTCCAGCGCCAGCAGTGCGATGCAGCGCGCCACCGGCAGCGGGTACAACTTCAGCGTCGCCGCGGTGATCACGCCCAGCGTGCCCTCGCTGCCAATGAAGAGATCGCGCAGGTCGTAGCCCGTGTTGTCCTTGCGCAGTCCGCGCAAGCCGTGCCAGACCTCGCCTTGCGCCGTCACCACTTCCAGCCCCAGCGTCAGCTCACGCGTGTTGCCGTAGCGCAGCACCTGCGTGCCGCCCGCGTTGGTCGCGAGGTTGCCGCCGATGGTGCAACTGCCCTCGGCGGCGAGGCTCAATGGAAACAAACGGCCGGCATCGCGCGCGGCCTGCTGCACCGTCTGCAGAACGCAACCGGCTTCGACTTCCATGGTGTCGTTGTCGGTGTCGATGCCGCGGACGCGGTTCATCCGCTGCAACGACAGGATCACCGCGCGACCGGAATCATCCGGCGTCGCGCCCCCGCACAGGCCGGTGTTGCCGCCCTGCGGCACGATCGGGGTGTTTGCCTGCGCGCACAGGCGCACCACCGCCGCGACTTCCTCGGTCGAGCCCGGCCGCACTACCGCCAGCGCGTTGCCGCGATAACGTTCGCGCCAGTCCGTTTCGTACGCCTGTGCATCCGCGCCGGTCAAGACCTGCGCCTTGCCGACCACCGCACGCAAGGCTTCCAGAGGATCCATGGGCAGAAAATCCGTCCTGTCGGGAGGAAGCTTTCCAGTGTAATCGGAGGACGCGACGTTCGCGCAATTCTGATCGGACGCGAAAATCACGCCCGGTTTCCACACATCAGGGGAGGATTCCCGCCCCAATGCGCTGCAGGAATTCGTGGCGCGCCGCATCGCGGTCCACGATCGTGTGCGTGTCCGTGCCGATCTCCTGCCGTAGCAGCCCACCGTCCTTCGGCGTGGCCGCCGGCCAGTGCGGAAGACCGGAACCGTTGGGATCACCGGTCTTGATGAAGTTCGCGAAATACCCCTCC
>Ga0207707_10005860_pt1 | contig 10743 bp, 9 predicted proteins | sample KBSC83BmetaG_FD_184336 | JGI IMG/M metagenome (GOLD analysis project Ga0207707, IMG submission 184336) | Corn rhizosphere microbial communities from Kellogg Biological Station, Michigan, USA - KBS C8-3B metaG (SPAdes) (version 2) | ecosystem: Host-associated > Plants > Roots > Rhizosphere ... | reverse complement strand
CGACTCTTCTACCGCCGTGCGTTCGGTGTCCAGCGATTTGAGCCGTTCATCGAGCGCGTTCAGCTTCTGATTCAGCTGCGCCACGATCGCGTCTTCCGCCTGTAGCGCCAGCACTGCTTCCAGATCTGGACTCACTTCCCCTCCTCACGATTGACGAGCACGATCGAAGCTCTTGAATGATCCACCACCGAGCGCCGCCAGGTCGTCATTGAGGCGTCGCTTTTCGGATATGAGTACGTCCTGCTCCTCGGGAGTCGCGATGCCCATGGCTCGCGTGATCTCGTCCATCTTGCGCTGAACGGCGGTGCGCCGAATTCGAGTGATGCTCGCCGCAAGCGACTTCTGAACCTCCTCTCCCTCGCCAATCGGTTCGCGCTGCAGCAGCGAGAACAGTTCGGCGCTTTCCGGCTCCAGCCGGCTCGCGACTACCTCGATCGAATCGTCGGGTGGCACCGACAGGAGTGCGCGATAGATGTCCCTCAGCGCCGGATCGCGCAATTCATCGGGACCAATGTGCTCCGCAACCTGCTCGACGTGCGAGCGGTCATGGAGAAGTATACGAACGAGCAGGCGTTCGATGCCGGGTGTGGCCGCGATCGGGCGCCGCCGCTCGTATGTGCGTCGCTCCGAAACGCCCGGATCCTCCACCGGCGGAGGCCCGGGCGAGTGCCCGGAGTGCGACGCCGATACGCGCGGCGACATCTGCGACATCTCGCGCTCGAGCACCTCCCGGCTCACCCCCGAGAGCTCGCTGGCCCGCGCGATGTAGATCTCGCGAGTGACGCTGTCCGCTGTGGCCCGGAGCGTGGGAAGCAGTTTGTCGATCGCGACGCGCTTCCGATGCAGATCCGCGAAATAGCCGTTCCGCTGCAACTCGTTGAGCTTGCGCTCGAAGAAGTCGACGGCTCCCAACAGCTGCTCGGCGAGCTTCTCGCCGCCGAACTTGCCGACGAAGCTGTCGGGATCCTCCCCCTCCGGGAGAGATACCACCTGTACCGACATCCGCTCGCGCAGCAAACGGTCGCCCGAGCTGAAGGTCGCCTTGAGACCGCCCTCGTCGTTGTCGTACAACAGGAAGGCCTGTTTCGCATACCGCGGCAGCATCGCCGCCTGCTCCTCCGTGAGCGCGGTGCCGAGCGGCGCCACCACCCATTCGAATCCCGCGGACACGAGGCGCACGACGTCGAAATAGCCCTCGACGATCATCACCCGTCCCTCGCGCCTGATCGCGTGCTTCGCCATGTGGAGGCCGTACAACACGCGTCCCTTGGTGAACACCGGCGATTCCGCCGAATTGAGGTACTTGGGTTCACCCGGTCCCAGAAGCCGTCCCCCGAAGGCGACGTGATTGCCCGACGCGTCGACGATCGGGAACATCAAGCGGTTGCGAAATCGCGGGCGCGGCGCTCCGCCATCATCGCGCTGGACGAGGAGGCCCGCGGCGAGGAGCGTCTCTTCGTTCACTCCGAGCGCCACGAGGTGGCTGCGCATCGCATCGACGTCGCGCGGAGCGAAGCCGAGGCCGAAGCGGTCGGCCACCTCGCGCGTCACGTTGCGGAACGAGAGATAGTTTCGCGCTTCCTCACCTGCGCGCTCGTCCCAGAGCTGCGTTCGGAACCAGTCCGCGACCATCGCGTTGAGGTCCCACATCGGCTGTCGCGTGTCCACGGCATCGGCGCTGCGCTGCACCTCTTCGATCACGATGCCGGACTTTTGCGCGACGTAGCGGACGGCATCGGGGAAGTCCATTCCCTGCCGCTTCTTGAGATAGGAGAAAACGTCGCCCTTCTCGTGGCACACGAAGCAGTGATAGATGCCCTTTGCCGGTACCACCGAGAAGTTCGGCCCCGTGCCCTGATGAAATGGACAGGGGCCCCGATAGCTGTTGCCCACGCGCTTGAGCTTCACGTGCTCGCCGATGATCTGCACGATGTCCGCACCTTCGCGCACGCGCTCGACCGATTCGTCGGTGATCATCAGGCCAGCTCCGCGATCGTCACGCCGGTGCCGCCTTCGTTCCATGCACCCGCGCGATGCTCACGCACGCGCCGGTCGCCGCGCAGAAGCTCGTCCACCCGCTCGCGCAGCGCGCCCGTGCCCTTGCCGTGGATGATGCGCATCATGTGGAGATCGGCGTGCACCGCCGCGTCGATCGCGCGCATCACGGCGAGCTCCATTTCGTCCACGCGCATCCCTCGCACGTCGATCTCGGTCGATACGTCGACCTCCGGAGGCGCGCCGTACGCCGACGCGCGCGCCGCCACCGGCTCCGCGCTGGGCGCGACGACGGAGAGAGTCGATACCGGTACGGTCATCTTGAGCGCACCCACCGCGACGATCGCCTGGTCGTTGCGCAGCTCGACGATCTGTCCCGTGCGTCCCTCCAGCGTCTCGAGCTCGACGACGTCGCCCACCGCCATCACGCCGCCGGTGGCCACGGGAGCCCGACGCACGGGACGATCCTCGCGGTCGATGCGCTCGATCTCATCGGCGTGGAGGGCCGCCAGCTCCTCGATGCGCCGCCGGGCTTCGCGAGCCGTGGCCGCGGTTCCCTGCTCGCGCAACTCGCGCACCGCACGCTCGATCTCGCCGCGTCCTTCGAGCAGCAAGCGCCGCGCATCTTCGCGCGCTCGCCGCTCCAGCGCGCGCTCCGATTCGCGCAGCGCACTGTCGCGCGCCTCTATCCGCTCGAGACGCGCCGCCGCGCGCGACGCATCGTATTCGACCGAATCCTCGCGCGCGGTGAGCCGACGTTCGCGCTCCTCGAGATCGCCCAGCAACGCCGCGACATCCCGCTCACCGGTGGACAGCCGCGCCTCGGCGCGCACGAGCACGTCCTCCGGCAGCTGCAGCCGCCGGGCGATGCTCAAACCGTACGAGCGCCCGGGAATACCCTTCACCAGCCGGTACGTGGGCGCGAGTGCGACCGAGTCGAATTGCAGCGAGCCATTCACGACGCCGGCGTTCTCCGTGGCCAGGAGCTTGAGCGCGCCGAGATGCGTCGTCGCGATCGTGAACACGCCGCGCGCCGTCAACGCGTCGAGAATCGCTCCCCCGAGCGCCGCGCCCTCGGCGGGATCGGTGCCCGAGCCCAGCTCGTCGATGAGCACCAGGCTCTCGGCCGTCGCGCCCGCGAGGATCTCGCCCAGATTGCGCAGGTGCGCGCTGAACGTCGACAGGCTCGCCTGGATCGACTGTTCGTCGCCGATGTCGGCGAAGCAGTCGTCGAACACGGGAATGCGGCTCTCGGCGCCCACGGGCGCCGGAATCCCCGACTGCGCGAGCGCGGAGCTGAGCCCAACCGCCTTGAGCAGCACCGTCTTGCCGCCGGTGTTCGGACCGGATAGCAGCAGCGTGCGCTCGGCCGCAGACATCTCGAGATCGAATGGGACGACGGCGCCTCCGCGCGCGAGCAGCAGCGGATGGCGCGCGTCGCGAAGCATGAAGCCTTCGTGCGCCGGCACGAACGTCGCCGGCGCGCAGCCCAGCTCCTCGGCGAAGCGGGCGCGCGCATAGAGTACGTCGAGCGAGATCAACGCTTCGAGCGACGCGAGCATCTCCTCGCGCAGTGGGCGCAGCGTGGCGGTGAGCTCGGCAAGAATGCGCTCGACCTCGTCGCGCTCCTCGGCCTCGAGCGCGCGGATGCGATTGCCAAATTCGATCGCCGCCGGAGGCTCGACGAATACGGTGCCGCGCGTTGCCGATTCGTCGTGGACGATGCCGCCCACGGCCGCGCGACCCTCGCGTCGCACCGGAATCACGTAGCGCCCGTTGCGCATCGTGACCGACATGTCCGAGACGCGCTGGTGCGGCTCGAGCCTTGCCATCGCGCGCTCCAGGAGCTGGATCAGCTCCCCCTGCGCGCCGCGCAGCTCACGACGCAGGCGGCGCAGCGCGCCCGAAGCTTCGTCGCGCACCGAGCCATCGGGATCGATGGCGCGCTCGATCTCATCCTCCACGCGCTTCGCGACGAGGAGCGGCTGAACGAATGGGTGCAGCACCGCGGTGACGACGGCGACCTTGCCGGCGCCGCCCAGCGCTTCCCTGGTGAGGCGCGAGGAGCGCAGCAGCTGCGCACCGCGAGTGAGCTCGTCGCCCGTCCACGAGCTTCCCTCCGCGCGGAGCCGTGCGAGCGAAACGGTGAGATCGGGAATCGGCTCGGGATGGTAGCCATCGTCCGAGGTCACGACGGCGCGCATCGCGACGACGCGACGCTGCTCGATGTCCATCCACTCGATGTCGCGGCGCGGCCCCAGGCCGCGGATGCGCGCCGCGCCGAGCGTCGACGTCGCGCGTTCAGCGAGAACGTCGAGCACGCGCGAAAATTCCAGAACTCCGAGCGCGTGTTTATTCATGCCGGCAGAATACTGCTGAGAGACTCGTCGCATCGCACGTTGGCGGGAGCGACGTGTACCGGGGCTCACTCAATGGGTACTGCTCAACTCCTCTTTTGCGATCCGGCTCACCGTCGCGCCCTCGGCCCGCCCCTTGAACATCGGGCTCGCCTTGCCCATCACGCCGCCGATGTTCGTCGCGCCGTCCGCGATGATCCTGCGAATGGCCGCGCGAATCTCGTCGTCGCTCACGTTGGCGGGCAGATACTTCTCGAGAGCGGCCACCTCGGCACGCTCCCGATCCGCGAGATCCGCCCGCGACGCCTTGTCGTACATCTCGATCGACTCGCGCCGCTTCTTGATTCCCTTGCGAAGCACCTCGCCCACTTCGGCGTCGGAGAGCTCGCGCTTCTCCTCGATCCGCCGATTCTTGATGTCGGCGAGGATGGTGCCGAGCAGCAGCACGGAGAGCTTGTCCTGCGCCTTGCGGGCCGCATTCAGGTCGCTCTGGATCTTGCCTTGAAGCTCGGGCACGCCGGCCGCTCCGATGGGAGTTGTTACCATGATGGAAAACTAACTCGAAACGCGGCGATCGCACGCTCGCTCGCCGCCGGGAATCACCCGGGGGGCCAGGAAAAGTGCCGTCCGCCAAGAAGATGCATGTGCAAATGAAAGACGGTCTGACCGCCGTCGGCGTTGGTGTTGATCACGGTCCGATAGCCCGAGTCGGCAATCCCCTCGCTCTTCGCGATCGCGGTGGCGAGCATCGCCATCCGTCCCACGACGAGCGGATCGGTCACCTCCGACAGCGTGGGGATGTGATCACGAGGCACGATCACGATGTGCGTGGGCGCGCGCGGATCGATGTCGCGAAAGGCGATGCACTCGGGCGTCTGGGCGACGATCTTAGCCGGAATCTCGCCGCGAACGACGCGGCAGAAGAGGCAGTTCGGATCGCTAGCCATGCGAGCGCTCCAGGACGGCCGAAAGCGCCGCGCGCACGATGCCCAGCGCGGCGATCGCCGCGGTGTCGAATCGAAGCGTGAGCGGCGCCAGCATCACCGGGATGAATCCGGATGCGAGCATCTCGGATCGCTCGCCCGGCTCGAGCCCACCCTCCGGACCAATCGCGAGCGTGATTGGAGCGGTGATGTGCATCGATGGCAGCGTCTCACCTTCCCTGTCCAGCAGCCAGCGTGTTCCGGCCGGACAGGCAGCAACGGCGCGATCCGGCGGCGCGTCGGGGTAGATCGCCGGCAGCCACGCGCCGCCGCACTGCGTGAGCGCACCGACCATTCGCGCGCGAAGCCGCGTCTGGAACGACATCCCCTCGCCGCGCGGCGACACGTCGCGCGACCGTCGCCACATTACCGGGCGCCAGCTGAACGCCGAGAGCTCCGTCGCTTTCTCGCCAACGAGCAGCATCCGGTCACGATCCGCGATCGGGACCATGAGGTGTATCACCGGCAGCGGCTCGACACGATCGAGCAAGTCGATGTCGACCATCGCCTGTGCCTTGCCGAGCTTCACGACGTTGCCGAATCCCACGCCGCCCGCGCCATCCACGAGGCGCAGCCGGTCGCCGATTGCGATGCGCCGCACGCGCGCGTGGTGCGCTTCGCCTTCGCTCAACGTCGTCACGCGCCCCACGGCCATTGGCTCCGAGGCGAAGAACGTCGCTATCCCCGTGCGATCACGCTGCTCCACCAATCTCCCTCACGAAGTTCGGATTCCAGGGTCCAGCCGTCGCCGGCCAGCGACGTGAGCAGATGCTCGCGCTCGCTCACGAGAATGCCGCTGATCACGGCCTTTCCGCCAGAGGGAAGAGCGCGATGCATGATCGGCGAGAGCTCCATCACTACGGACGAGATGATGTTCGCGAGCACGAGCGAAACCGGTGCGATGAGCGGCAGCAGCGCTGCCGCATCGCCCTCGAGCACCGTCACCCGATCGGCGACGCCATTGCGGCTGATATTTTCCTCCGCGTTCCCGATAGCATCCGGATCCATCTCGATCGCCACCACGCGCGCGGCTCCGAGCCTGGCGGCGGCGATGGCGAGCACACCACTGCCGCTGCCGAGATCCGCGACGAAGGCACCGCGCTGAACCAGCGGCTGCATGAGCGCGAGCACGCCGCGCGTAGTTTCGTGCTCACCGGTGCCAAAAGCCATCGCGGGCTCGATCACGATCGGGATTTTCGCAGCAGCGATCTCCTCGCTGAGCCATGGAGGCGCGACGGCGATACGACCAACGCGCTGAACGCCGACGCGCGTGCGCCAGCGCGCACCCCAGTCCACCTCGCCAAGCGCCGTGCGGCCCACCGTGGCGCCCACAGCGCCCAGGGCGCGACAAGCGGCTTCCAGCGCGTCGCCCTCGGGCATGTGCGTAAGCAACGCGGCGCCCATTTCCTGTACGGCGCCCGCGCCTCCGTTCACGAGAATCGCGATCGCGTGCTCGCGCGCGCTGTCGTTCGACGTCTCGACGTGCAGCGACACCCACCGCGTTGCGCCAGCCGCCGGCGCCGCGACGTCAGGCGCCAAGCGCCTCCTTCATCCGCGACCAGAAGCCGCGCGGGCGAGTGGCGGGAGGAGCGCCCTCCGCATCGCGAAGCGCGCGCACGAGCACCTCCTGCTCCTCCGTCATCGACTGCGGCGTCCAGAGTTGTACGCGCACCTGCAGATCGCCGGATCCCGATGCGTTCACGCGCGGCAGACCGCGGCCGCGGAGCTGAAACACCTGTCCGCTCTGCGTTCCACCCGGGACGCGCAGCGACAGCGTGGTTCCGACGAATGGCACCTGCACGTCCGCGCCCATCACGAGCTGTGAGTACGTAACCAGCACCTCGGTGTACAGATCGGCGCCGTCGCGCTCGAAGCGCGGATCATCCTCGACCTCGAAGGCAACGAGGATGTCGCCACGCGGGCCGCCCAGCGGTCCGACGCTTCCCTGTCCGCGAAGCATCAGATATTGCCCGGTCGCAACGCCGGCCGGAATGGGCACCGTGATCGTGTGCTCGGCGCGGCTGCGCCCTTCGCCCTTGCACCGCTTGCACGGAATCTCGATGGTCTTGCCCTGCCCGGCGCAGGTGGGACAGGGCGCCACGCTCACGAACTGTCCGAAGAACGAGCGCTGCGCGCGGCGCACCTCGCCGGTGCCCGCGCACGTTGCGCAGCGCTGCGGCTTGGTCCCTGGCTCGGCGCCCGAGCCTTCACAGCGCTCGCACGGGTCGAGCAGCTTCACGACGATCTTCTTCTCGACGCCGATCATCACTTCGGGGAGGGTGAGCGGCATCGTGATCTTGATGTCAGCGCCGGAGCGCTGATTGCCGCGCGACCCACCGCCGCCGAACATCTCCTCGAAGCCGCTGAACCCCCCGAAGTCGCGCATGAAAATGCCGAGCGCCTCGGAAAGATCCACGTGATGCATCCCCGCGTTGCCGCGGCCGCGCAACCCCGCCTCGCCATAGCGATCGTACGCCGCGCGCTTGTTTCCATCGCGCAGAACGTCATACGCCTCGGTGATCACCTTGAAGCGCTCTTCCGCTTCCTTGGATCCACCGTTGCGATCGGGGTGGTACTGCATTGCGAGCTTTCGATATGCCTTCTTGATCTCTTCGTCGGACGCGTCGCGCGAGACTTCGAGAACTTCGTAAAAATCCGCCATGATACCTGTGTCGGGGGTCGTGAAGAATTCAGTCGAGCAGATCCGAGATCAAACGCGACGTGTGCGTAACGAGCGTGACGACCTTCTCATAAGGCATGCGAGTGGGACCGATCACCCCGATCACCCCGGACAGCGATCCCGAGTGATACGCCGCGGTGACCACCGTGAAGTCGGTGAAGCTCGGGTTGATGTGCTCGTTCCCGATCGTGATCGAGATTCCCGCCGAGCGCTTGTGTGATCGGAGCAGCTGGCCCAGCGCCTCCGGCCGGTCTGTGAGGGCGAGAAGCTTTCGCAGGTTGCCGCCGCTCGCGAACTCCGGTTGCTCCGCGAGCACCGACGCCTGGCCGAGCAGCACGGGCGACGCGCTCAACGGTCGCAGCGCGTCGAAGATCTGCTCCCCCTCCTCCAGAAAGATGTTCAACAGCTCGCTCACGTCGTGCGCCGCGCCGCTGTCGCGCAGCCGCGTCGCGAGGGTGCGGCGAATCTCGCCCAGCGTGAGCCCCGACAGCCGCTCGTTCAGAACGCGCGAGACTTCCGCGAGCACTTTCTCCGCGATCTCACCCGGCACCTCGACGAACACGCTCTGCGCAGCGCCTCCGTCCAGCCGCATAACCAGCAACAAACGCTCGGCCGACATGCGAATGAGCTCGAGGTTGTGAAGCGTCGCCTCCTCGAGCCGTGGCCCGAGGGCGACGCCAAGCTCCTGCGTCAGGATGCCGAGCACCTGTGCGGCGCGAAGGAGAATTGCCTCGATCGCGGTGCCGGTGCCGGAGAGCTCCTCCATCAGGCGGTCGCGCTCGATCTCGTTGATCGGTGTGACGCGCATGAGCGAGTCGACGTACACGCGGTACGCGAGGTCGGTTGGAATGCGGCCGGCAGAGGTGTGCGGATGGAGGAGAAAACCCTTCTCCTCGAGATCGCTCATCGTGTTGCGAATGGTGGCTGGCGACACGCCGAGACCGAATCGCCTGGCGATCGTGCGCGATCCGGCGGGCTCAGCAGTCTCCACGTACGATTGGATGACTGCCTCCAATACCCTGCGTTCACGATCGTTCAGCTGATGAGCCATAAGTCTAAATATACTAACGACTTCCAGCGAGGGTCAAGTCGACGGCGAGCGAGTCGAGACGCAGCCAGCCGAGGGGCGTGAGCCGGAGACGATGGTCAACTATGGTGGCCCATCCGGCGTCACGCCAGCGCGAGGTGCGTGCCTCCAGCTCGCCGGTAACGACGAGACCGTCGGTCGTGCGCAACCCAATGTACGTGCGCTCCGATTCGAGCTCGTCAGCGGTGAGCGTTTCGCTGCCCTCAGTGGGGTCGACAGCTTCGCTCACGCGACGGAGCCACTCCGCGTACGGCGCGACGTTCCAGCTCCTGCGTGCCCCATCGAAGCGGTGAGCCGAGGGTCCTACCGCGGCATAGGGCACGTGCCGCCAGTAGCTGGAATTGTGGCGCGCCCGGGCGCCGGGCAGCGCGTAGTTCGACACCTCATAGTGCTCGTAGCCGGCCGCGACGAGCATCGAGTGGGCGAGCAGAAAATCCTGCTCGTAGTTCGTGTCCGGAGATTCCGCGACGTCGCCACGGTCGCGCCAGCGGCCAAGCGGCGTGTGCGGCTCCACGGTAAGCCCGTACACCGAGAGGTGGTTGGGGCGGAGCGAGAGCGCCTGCATCAGATCGGATTCCCACGAGCGTGGCACACTTTGCGGCAGCGCGAAGATGAGATCGATCGAGATCTCGCGAATCCCGGCCTCGCGCAGCAGCCCGACGGCGTGGCCGATCTGCGTGGCGTCGTGCGTACGGCGCATCCACTCGAGCGCCGACTGGTCGAATGACTGCGCGCCCAGCGACACGCGATTCACGCCGGCGGCATGCCACGCCCGCGCAGCATCGGCGCTCACGTCGTCCGGATTTGCCTCGATGGTAATCTCGGCGCTCGCATCCCACGTCGCGTAGTCTCCGATAGTGCGAAGAAGCGCGGCCACTCCATCTCCGCCAAGCCGGGATGGCGTGCCGCCGCCCAGGTAGAGGGTGTCGAGCGTGAACGGCTCGTGAGCGCGGTTCTGCAGCTCGAGCTCGCGACGAACGCCGCCGATGTAGTCTGCCACCGGCACATCGCGGCGCACGGCGATCGAGAAATCGCAGTACGAACAGCGTCGCGCGCAAAAGGGAACGTGGACGTAGAGATGGCGTGGGGGCACGAGGAAAGTTAACTGTGGCGGATAGTGCCGCGACGCCGGATCTCGCCCGTGAGCGCGCACTCGATCGCACCCTGCAGCTCCAACGCCGTCACCGCGGCAAGGCAGCGGCGAGCCGGAAGCTCGGCGCGCGCCGCGAGAGCGTCGAGGTCGGGCGCCGGGGCGTCGAGCGCGTTCCACACGGCCAGGAGGGAGGGGTCCAATAGTGCCGCGTTACGAGCTAGCGGGGCGGAAAGACCCGCGAGCGCAAGCGCGTCGGCGACGTCGGCGATCATGATCGCGCCATCTCGCAACAGCTGATTAGTTCCCGCGTTCTGCGGCACATCGATTGGGCCGGGAACTGCGGCGACATCGCGATTCAGCTCCAGCGCGTCGCGGGCCGTTATGAGCGCCCCGCTCCGGTGCGGCGCCTCGACGACGATCGTCGCGCGCGCGAGCGCGGCGATGAGACGGTTCCGCTTGGGGAATGATCCGCCATTCGCTCGATCGCCCGGAAGCTCCTCCGAAAGCAGGAGACCGCGCGCCGCGATCTGCTCGTGCAGCCGTTGGTG
>Ga0207707_10005859_pt1 | contig 10743 bp, 10 predicted proteins | sample KBSC83BmetaG_FD_184336 | JGI IMG/M metagenome (GOLD analysis project Ga0207707, IMG submission 184336) | Corn rhizosphere microbial communities from Kellogg Biological Station, Michigan, USA - KBS C8-3B metaG (SPAdes) (version 2) | ecosystem: Host-associated > Plants > Roots > Rhizosphere ... | reverse complement strand
TGATCGCGCGGCACTTCGCGCCGGTGGCGGACGCCGATCTCCGCGAACGACCGTATCGCCAGGTCCGCGTGGACTACACGCGACGCGCCTACGCCCTCGACCGCATCGAGCGATCGGATTCACTCGTATTGCCGTCGGCCGACGGCGCCGCGGGGACCGTGCCGGTGTGGGACCCGCTGCCGCTCGAGCAGTCGCTCGAGCGGGGACACGAGGTGGAAGGCATCGCCCACGGTGTCGGCTGGTCGGCCACGCCGCTCGGCCTAACGGCCGTGGTGGTGACAGGACCGAGTCAGGAAGGGGCGCTGCTCGACGCCGCGGGTTCGCCCGCGGCACCCCGCGAGGTGTCGTGGAGCGCCACGCGCGTGCGCGCGAGTATGTCCGACGACAACGGCGATCCGGTGCTCGGCGCGCCCGGCTCGAGCACGGCCGCGAGACCGCTCCCGCCGGTGCTCGTCTACGATTCGGTGCCCGGTTACGCGCTGGTCTTCGACAGCACCGGCACCATAGCCGCGCCGGCGTTGGACGACGCATTCGACCGCATCGTGCAGGCGTGGAGCCAGCAGAACCTGCGGCTGCTGTCCCTCGACCGTCCCGGCGTGCGCGTGCTCACGCGCCGCGGCGTACAGGAGCGCATCGGCGCGGTCGCGCCGTTCTTCGTGCAGGGCACGTCGGTGCTGCCGGTGGTGGCGGACGACTCGCTCTACTGGACCGTCGCCCTGTACGATGCCAGCGCCGATTATCCGCTCAGCAAGCGCGTCACCGTGGGCGACGATGAGTACGGGCTCGTTAGGCACGCGGCGACGGCGATCGTGAACGCGCACACGGGGCGCGTGCTGCTGCTCGCCGACGTCACCGTCGGCCCGATCGCGCAGACGTGGATGCGCGAGTTCCCGTCGCTGTTCGCCTCGCCGGATCGCATGTCCGCCGCGCTGCTGGCCGCGCTGCCGCCACCCGTCGACGGCGTGAGCATCCAGGCCGATCTGCTCGCACGCTTCGGCCTGAGCGGCGATTCGACCTGGATGGGCCATCTGCCGTCGAACGGCGGCGAGGATTCCGTGTTTCGCGACGGCAGTGCGTTGCTCTTCGCCACCGGCCGCGGACGGCTCGGCTGCAGCCAGGCCGTGCTCGATTCCACCGACCGACTCGCCGGCGCGGTGCTCGGCACCGGCGGTCGCACGGGAACGGTCTACTGGGTCCCGCTCCAACCGCGCGGGCCCCGATGGAATACGTCGCTCGACGAGATGCGCCACGCGCTCGACAGCACCGCGACGATTCCGCGCGACGCGCGCATCCGCGTCGGCGAAGTGCGCGTGGTGCCGCTGGCACACGGGCTGGCGCTGGTGATGCCGGCCTACGTGTGGAAGTCCGACGTGCCGCCGACGCTCGCGCGCGTGGCGGTGGCGCGCGACACGCTGGTCACCACGGGGCGCTCGCTCGCCGAAGCGTTAGGCGTGGCCGCGGCGGCGCCGGCGGATACCGTGCCGCTCACGCCGGGCGACTTCCGCGCGCGCGTGCACGAGCTCTACGACCGGATGCACATCGCGTTGCAGCGCGGCGACTGGGTGGCGTTCGGGCGGGCGTACGACGCGTTGGGCCAACTCCTGATCAAGGCCGCGCCATGAGCGGCGTGCCGGCCGGCGTGCCGGGCGTCGCGGTCATTGCGTTAGGCGGGAACGCGTTGTCGCCGGCCGGCGAACGGTCCTCCATCCACGATCAGTTCCGCCACACGCGCGAGAGCCTGGGCGCCATCGTCGACCTCGCCGTCGACGGCTGGAACATCTGCGTCGTGCACGGCAACGGACCGCAGGTGGGCGACGAACTGATGCGCAACGAAGCGGCGCGGGCGGAGATCGCGCCGCTTCCGTTAGGCGTCCTCGTCGCCGCCACCGCGGGGTGGATCGGCTACATGATCCAGCAGTCGCTCGAGAATGCCCTCCGCCGCGCCGGCGCGCAGCGCGATGTGGCGACGGTGATCACGCAGGTGCAGGTGGCGCCCGATGACCCGGCGCTCACGACGCCAACCAAATTCATCGGGCACGCCCTGTCCGACGAGCGTGCGCGACGCCTCGCCGATGCTGGCGTCGCCGTGAAGCAGGACGCGCGCGGTCGCTGGCGCCGCGTCGTGGGCAGTCCGCACCCGCTCGCGATTCACGAGCTCGGCGTGATCGCGCGGCTCGTCGCTTCCGGCACCATCGTCGTCGCGTGCGGCGGAGGAGGCGCGCCCATCTATCCCGACCGCGTGTTGGGCTGGGAGGGCGTCGACGCCGTCATCGACAAGGACCTCGCCGCCGCGGTCCTCGCGCGCGACCTCGGCGCGAGTCTGTTGCTCATCCTAACGGACGTCGATGCGGTGTACGCGGACTTCGGCACGCCGCGCCAGCGCGCGCTGCGCACGATGTCCATCGCCGAAGCCGAGTCGCTCGATCGCGCCGCGGCGTTCGGCGAAGGCAGCATGGCACCCAAGGTGCGCGCCGCGATGGATTTCGTGCGACGGACCGGAGGGCGCGCTATCATTACGGAGCTCAGTCGCGGCCGCGAAGCGGTGCGTGGCGAGGCAGGAACGACGATCACATTGGAGAGTCTGTGAACATTCACGAGTATCAGGCCAAAGACATTTTCCGCCGCTACGGCATTCCAGTTCCGCCCGGCGATGTGGCAACCACACCCGATGAAGCGGAGCGCATCGCGCGCGCGTACGGCACCGGTGTCGTCGTGAAGGCGCAGGTGCACGCGGGCGGACGCGGAAAAGCGGGCGGCGTGAAGCTCGCACGCACACCCGCCGACGCACGCGCTGCTGCCCAACAGATCATCGGCATGCAGATCAAAGGACTCACGGTGCCCAAGGTGCTGGTCACGCCTGCCGCCGACATCGCAAGCGAAGCGTACGCAGGGATCATCGTCGATCGTGGATCGAAGCGCGCCGTGTTCATGGTGAGTCCGGCGGGCGGCATCGACATCGAAGAAGTCGCGGCGACGATGCCCGAAAAGATCATGCGCCTCCCCGTGGATCCGCGCTACGGCTTGCTGCCGTTCGAGGCGACGCGACTCGGTTTCTTCTTGTACAAGAATCCGAAGCTCGCGCGCGAAGCCGCGAAGATCATGCGGCAGTTGTGGCAGGCATTCGTCGGCAGCGGTGGATCGCTCGCCGAGATCAATCCGTTAGTCGTGACCACCGGCGGCGATTTGCTCGCGCTCGATGCGAAGATGGTGATCGACGACAACGAGCTCGATCGCCGTCCCGACATTGCCGCGCTGCGCGACGAAACCGCGGAGAATCCCAGCGAGCTCGCCGCGCGCCGAGCGAATCTCACGTTCATCAAGCTGGATGGCAACGTGGGCTGCGTCGTGAACGGCGCCGGTCTCGCCATGGCGACGATGGACCTCGTCAAGTACTACGGCGGCGCGCCGGCCAACTTCCTCGACATCGGCGGATCATCCAATCCCGAGAAAGTCGTCAGCGCGCTCAAGATCATCACGCGCGATCCGAACGTGAAGGCGATTTTGTTCAACATTTTCGGCGGCATTACGCGCACAGACGACGTGGCGAACGGCATCGTCGCCGCGACGCGCGACGCACCATTGGACGTGCCGATGGTGATTCGACTCACCGGCACCAACGAAGAGATTGCCGTGCAGATCCTGCAGCAGCACGGCTTCAGCGCGATGACCGACATGGACGAAGCCGTGCAGAAGGCCGTGCGGTTGGCGACGGGAGGAAAAGCGGCGTGAGCATCTTCATCGATCGAAACACGAAGTTGGTGGTGCAGGGCATCACCGGACGCGACGGATCCTTCCACGCGAAGCAGATGCTCGACTACGGCACGTGCGTCGTCGCTGGCGTGACACCGGGCAAAGGTGGACAGAAATTCGAGGACAAGGTGCCGGTGTTCGACACGGTGGCCGACGCGGTCGCTGCGACGGGCGCGAACACGTCGGTGATCTACGTGCCGCCGCCGTTTGCTGCCGATGCGATGATGGAAGCGGCGGACGCGGGAATCTCGCTCATCGTTTGCATCACCGAGGGCGTGCCCGTCCTCGACATGACGCGCGTGTATCCGTACGTGCAGGATCACCAGGCGCGTCTCATCGGGCCTAACTGTCCGGGACTCATCACTCCGGGTGTGAGCAAGGTCGGCATCATCCCGGGCCGCATCTGCGCGGCCGGCACGGTGGGCGTCGTGAGCCGCTCGGGGACGCTCACGTACGAGGTCGTGTATCAGCTCACGCGTGCGGGCATCGGACAGACAACGTGCGTCGGCATCGGCGGCGATCCTATCAACGGCACCAGCTTCATCGAATGCCTCGAAGCATTCGAGGCCGATCCCGACACGAAAGCGGTGGCGATGATGGGCGAGATCGGCGGCACGGACGAACAGCAGGCGGCCGAGTTCGTGCGTGAGCACATGTCGAAGCCGGTGGTCGGTTTCATCGCGGGACAAACGGCGCCGCCGGGCCGTCGCATGGGACACGCCGGCGCGATCATCTCCGGCTCGGCCGGCACAGCGGCGGAGAAGCTCGAGGCGTTCAAGGCGGCGGGCATTGGTATCGCCCAACGGCCCGTGGACTTCGTTCCGCTGCTCAAAGAGCGGTTGTGAAGCTCTCGGATCTCGTCCGCGTCGAACGCGTCGTGACGCCGCTCGAGGCCACCACGCTTGCGTCGGCAGCGTCGGTGCTCATCGAGCGCGTCGCGACCACCGGCGCGGTCGACGATCCCGAGAAGTTGCATGCCCGTCTCGAGGAAGGGCGCGGCGAGGACATCGTCATGCTCGGCGACCGCGCGTTTCTCACGCACTGTCGAAGCGACGCGGTGCTCGAGCTGGTGGTGGCCGTTGGCGTGGCGGCGACGCCGATTCCGCGCGATGAGAACGACGCGGAGTCGCAGCAGGCGCGGCTCATTGTCCTGATCGTCGCGCCGCCGCGCCAGGCCGCGCGCTATTTGCAAGTGTTGGGCGCGTTCTCGCGGCTGTTGGCCCGGCCGGAGGTGGTGGAAGCGTGGTTGTCCGCCGCGACGCCGGCCGAGATCGTCGCGCTGCCAGCGTTAGGCGAGATCGAGATCGCGCCCCATCTCGCGGTGCGCGATGTGATGACGATCCGGCCGCACACCACGCGTCCCGAAGCGGTCCTGCGCGACGCCGCGCGGGACATGGTGCGCGCCGGCGTGGGCGGCCTGCCCGTGGTAGACGCCGACGGAATGCTCGTCGGCATGCTGAGCGAGCGCGAGTTGATGCGACACATGCTCAACAGCGCCGCATTTCTGGGCGTCAGTCGAGGCGGCCGCAGCGAGCCATCACGGCACGGCGCGGATCACACGCGCCGCACCGTGCGCGACGTGATGACGCGCCAGGTGTTGTGCGTGTCGCCCGATCAACCGTTAGCCGAGGTCGCCTCGGTGATGTCCAACAAAGACGTCGAACGCGTGCCCGTGGTGCGGGACGGCCGCCTGGTCGGCTTTCTCACGCGCGGCGACATCGTTCGCAAACTCATAGGATCGTGACACCATGGCTGGCACTCGCACGCTGACCATCATCAAACCCGACGCCTTCGGTGCGGGGAAAACCGGCAAGATCATCGCGCACCTGGAGGGCGCAGGATTCAAGATTCGGGCGGCTCGGGTGCTCCATTTGACGCAAGCCCAAGCCGAAGCCTTCTACGCCGTGCACCGCGAGCGCCCGTTCTTCGCGTCGCTCACGCGCTTCATGACATCCGGCGTGTGCATGCCGATGTTACTTGAGCGCCCGGACGCCGTGGCGACGCTGCGCTCAGTGATTGGCGCCACCGATCCCGCGGAGGCGGCGGCCGGAACCGTGCGCAAGCTCTACGCAGAATCGAAAGAGCGGAACGCCATTCACGCGTCGGACTCCGACGAGAACGCCGAGCGTGAAGCGGCGTTCTTCTTCGCCGAGGCGGATCGCATCTAGGTGCGGGGTTCGGGGCACCGATACTGGCCTGGAATGAAAAAGGCTTGAAAGGATAACAAAAGGGAAACAAAGGATAACGAAAGTGATCGTTCTGCCCGGAGTGTTAGTGCGGTGGCGCAATGGGAAGGCCGGTGCTTTTTTTCACAAAAAGACCAAAACCTATCCGTTAGGCGACGAACCTGCCCTCCGCGCAGAGCGATCACTTCGTTATCCTTTGTTTCTCTTTTGTTATCCTCTTGAGCCTTCTTCCTTCCAAGCCAGCGTCGCGCGAATTTCACCGGAGTCGCGCCGCACTGAGCCGCCTTGCTCCGACCCCCATCTCCAAGTACATTCATGGGTTATGCTGTGCTACGACATTCGCGAGGTGGAGCGGCAAGCGGTCCATGTGGACGGGGACTTGGAGCTCGATGACCCCGTCTGGAGCGAGGGTGACGCGCTACCCGCCACTCCAGTGCATGCCACCGGTCGGCTTTCGCGAGCTGGTACCGGGCGATACTACTGGAGCGGTCGTATCGAGGCCACCGCGGCCGTCGCGTGCCGTCGCTGCCTCGAAGACGTCTCCACCCCGGTGTCCGAAGAAGTGCACGTCCTGTTCGTCGAGCCCGGCGACGAAGTGGCCGACGATCCGGACACGTATCGCATTCCAGCACATGCACCGAGCATCGACCTCCGTCCCGCGGTTCGAGAACAGTGGATGCTCGCTGCGCCCGAATACGTGTTGTGCCGCGAGGACTGTCGCGGTCTGTGCGCGCGGTGCGGCGCCGATCTCAACTCCGGACCGTGTTCGTGTCCGCCCGAAACCGACTCGCGCTGGGCCGGCCTGACCACGGCTCGCCGTGTTTCGCACTGAGCCCCACCTTTCACACTTTCGGTTAACTTCCCATGGCCGTCCCAAAGCGCCGCACGTCGAAGCGGAAGAAGCGCGCGCGTAACACGCACAAAGCAGCCGCGCCGATCGCCATCCAGGCGTGCCCGCGCTGCCAGAGCATGAAGCGCCCGCACCACGTCTGTCCGGAGTGCGGATACTACGCAGGTGAGCAGCGGGTCGAAGCCAGGGAAGCATAGCGTTGGCACGCATCGCGTTGGATGCGATGGGCGGCGATCGCGCGCCCGAAGTGCCGATCGCCGGCGCCCTCCTCGCGCTTGCCGAGCTCGACGGCGCACACTCAGTCCAACTCGTTGGGCGCACCGAAGAGGTGAGCGCGGAGCTCGACACGCAGCTCCGCGCGGCCACCGGTCTGCCGGCGGGCATCCGCGAGCGCATCAGTCTCGTCGAAGCGCCCGACGTCATCGAGATGTCGGAGAAGCCGACCGCGGCCATCCGATCCAAGCCTAACAGTTCGATGGCCATCGGGCTCAAGCTCCACGCCGCCGGCAAAGCCGATGCGTTCGTGTCGGCCGGCAACACCGGCGCGCAGATGGCCGCGTCGGTATTCCTGCTCAAGCTGCACTCCGGCCTAACGCGACCCGCCATCGCGACGACGTTTCCCACCCAGCGGAATCCCGTCGTCGTACTCGACGCCGGCGCCAATGTCGACTGTTCCGCCGAAGAACTGGTCCAGTTCGCACGGTTGGGCGCCGTCTATGCGGAGGACATTCTCGACCGCGCCAATCCCGCTGTCGGCCTGCTGAGCATCGGCGAGGAGCCCGAGAAGGGCAACGCCGCGGTCAAAGATGCGCACAAGATGCTGGAGGCGACCGATCTCAACTTCGCCGGGAACGTCGAAGGCCGAGACATTCTCACCGGCGGCAGCGAGCGCGGTGCGATCGACGTCGTCGTGTGCGACGGCTTCGTGGGCAATGTGGTCCTCAAGTTTTACGAGTCGGTGCCCGGCATGATCATGTCGATGATGACGAAGGGCGGCGTGCCGAAGGATGTCCTCGCCAAGATCTTCAAGGGCTTCGACTACTCGGACTACGGCGGCGCACCGTTGTTAGGCGTGAAGGGCGTGAGCATCATCTCCCACGGCAGCTCCTCGCCGCGCGCCATCAAGAACGCCATCGGCGTCGCCCTGCGCGCTGTCGAGCGGCGCATGGTCGACCACATCGGCCGCCGCCTCGGCGCCAACCCGGTCGCCCAATCATGACGCGGCCCATCGTCGAGCTGGTCAGCATCGGGCACTACGCGCCCGAGCGCATCCTGCGCAACCACGAGTTCGCGGCGATGGGCCTCGACACGAGCCACGAATGGATCGTCGAGCGCACCGGCATCTGCGAACGGCACATCGCCGGGCCGAACGATACCACGGCGAGCATGGCCGCCAACGCCTCGCGCATCGCGATGCAGCGCGCCGGCGTTACCGCCGCCGACCTCGACACCATCGTGCTCAGCACGGCCACGCCCGACCGCCTCCTGCCGGCCACCGCCGTCGATCTCCAGGCTGAGATCAACGCCGACCGCGCGGCCGCGTTCGACATTGGCGCGGCCTGCTCCGGCTTCCTCTACGGCCTAACGGTGGCCGAAGGCCTCATCGCCTCGCAGAGCGCCGAAACCGTGCTCGTCGCCGCGTCGGAAAAGATGAGCGCGATCCTCGACTGGACGGACCGCGCCACGTGCGTGCTGTTCGGCGACGCGGCCGGCGCGGCCATCGTCCGCCCGGCGCGCAACGGGAAGGGCATTCTGTCAACGTTCATGCGGAGCGATGGCAAGCTCGCCGACCTGCTGTACCGACCGCACGGCGGCGCCACCGTCCCCATGTCGGCCGACGTGCTCGCCCAACGGACGCACCTGGTCAAGATGGCGGGACGCGAAACGTTCAAGCACGCCGTGCGCATGATGTGCGAAGCTGCCGATCGCGCGCTCGAGAAAGCGAACCTCGACGCCTCGAGCATTGACCTCATGGTGCCGCACCAGGCCAACGTGCGCATCATCGAAGCGACCGCCAAGCACGCGGGCATCCCGATGGACAAGGTGTTCGTGAACGTTGGGCGATACGGCAACACGTCCTCGGCATCGATTCCGATCTCGCTCGACGAAGCGATCTCCGCCGGACGCATCCGCGAAGGTATGACGGTTCTGCTCGTGGCGTTCGGCGCCGGATTCACGTGGGGCTCGATGGTCGTTCGGTTCTGACCGGCCGCGGTACGTACATGGACCTGATTCTACTCTTTCCCGGCCAGGGGTCTCAGAAGCCGGGCATGGGGAAGGACCTTGCCGAAGCGTTCCCGGCGGCGCGCGCAGTGTTCGACGCAGCAGACCGCACGTTGGGCATCCCGCTCTCGTCGCTCTGTTTCGACGGGCCCGACGACCAGCTCACGTCCACGCAGAATGCCCAACCGGCGCTGCTCGCGCACGGTGCGGCTGCGTGGGCGCTCATCCGCGAGCGCGCGTTGCCGCACGTGCGCGCGGCAGCCGGCCACTCATTGGGCGAATTCACGGCGTATCACGCGGCCGGCGCCCTTTCGCTCGCCGACGCCCTCCGCCTCGTGCGCACGCGCGGCGAGCTCATGTTCAAGAGCGGCGTCGAACGACCCGGTGCGATGGCCGCGATTCTTGGACTCACCGAAGATGCCGTGGAGCGCGTCTGCGCCACGGCACGGGCCGAAGGCGGTGTCGTGGTTCCTGCCAACTACAACTCGCCGGAACAGCTCGTCATCTCCGGCGAAGTCGCGGCGGTCGAGCGCGCGATGGCCGTGGCCAAGGAAGCCGGCGCCAAACGCGCCATTCGGTTGAATGTGAGTGGCGCGTTCCATTCGCCGTTCATGGAGGTCGCGGCCGCCGGGCTCGGGCGTGCGCTCGATGCGGCCGCGATGCGGCCGCCGTCCTTTCCCGTTTCGTCCAACGTGAGCGCCGAGCCCGTGCGCGATGCGACGACAGCCAAGACATTGCTCGTGCGGCAACTCACGTCACCCGTGCGTTGGACCGCACTCGTGCAGCGTCTCGCAGCGGATCATCCGGGAGCCGTCTTCGTGGAGGTCGGGCCGGGGACCGTGCTGTCGAATCTCGTGAAGCGCATCGTGCCCGGCGCACAGACGCTGCCATGCGGCACGGTCGCCGACGTCGAGGCTCTTCACCAACGACTCGCATGATCACCATCGACCTCACCGGCCGCACCGCGCTCGTCACCGGCGGCACGCGCGGTATCGGCCTCGAGATCGCGACGTCGCTCTCACGGGCAGGCGCGAAGGTCGCCATCGCAGGGCGCGACGCGGATCGTGCAACACAGGCGGCGGCGGCAATCGGCAGCGGCACACAGGGATTTGCCGCCGATCTCGGTCAGGCGGGCGATGCCCAACGATTGGTCGACCACGTCGAGCAGGCGTTGGGCTCGTTGGACATTCTCGTCAACAACGCAGGTCTCACGCGCGACAACGTTCTCGTGCGGCTCAAGGACGAAGATTGGGATGCAGTGATCGACACCAATCTTCGCGGCGCGTTCGCCGCAACGCGCGCCGCGGCGCGGGGGATGATGAAGCGCCGCTGGGGACGCGTGATCAACATCACGAGCGTGGTCGGTATCATCGGAAACAAAGGACAGGCCAACTACGCCGCGAGCAAGGCGGGGCTCATCGGTCTGACCAAATCGGTCGCGAAAGAGCTCGCCTCACGCAACGTGCTGGCCAACGCCATCGCGCCGGGATTCATCGATACCGACATGACGAAGGCGCTCACGCCCGATGCGCGCGAGCAACTCTCGGCCCAAATTCCCCTCGGCAGACTCGGCACACCGGCGGACATCGCGGGGCTCGTCGCGTTCCTTGCATCGGAGCATGCGTCGTACATCACGGGGCAGGTGTTCGTGGTGGATGGCGGCATGGTCATGTAGCTTTCCGTACCGTTTGGCGACGCGTAAATTTCGCCTCAACCACACCCAATTGAGGACCA
>Ga0207707_10005852_pt1 | contig 10746 bp, 15 predicted proteins | sample KBSC83BmetaG_FD_184336 | JGI IMG/M metagenome (GOLD analysis project Ga0207707, IMG submission 184336) | Corn rhizosphere microbial communities from Kellogg Biological Station, Michigan, USA - KBS C8-3B metaG (SPAdes) (version 2) | ecosystem: Host-associated > Plants > Roots > Rhizosphere ... | reverse complement strand
TAAGAATATTCTAGAAAAACATAGAGATACAGACAGGAAAATTGTATTTGGAAAAAGAAGAAAATTGTACTAAGGTTTTCCTATTCGGAAGACATTAGTACCACATTTTGGACATGTGCCCTTTACCGCAGGTCGTCCGTTCTTTAGCTTAACTTCCTTTGGGTTTGAGATGTCGACTTTTTTTCTGCATTTTACGCAGTATGCTTGAGTCATTTCAACTTCTTACGAAGGAAGTGGTATATAGCAAGACGCTGTAAAAATTATTTCACTATACACTAGAGGGTGTTAAATTTTTACATGGTACAATTCAGGTCCTAGATCTATTTTTTACATAAAAATAGAGATTTTTATGATATTTCTTATGAGGAAAGGATCCAACTCCATGAAATTAACAAATTGGCCATAAGAATAAGCAAATTGTGGAATGCAGGTATGCTTTTAAAAGCCATAAAAAGACTCACTTGAATGGCAAGTAAGAAAGGCATTATTATCACTGCTGTTATACTAGCATCCATTTCAGGAGCAAGTTTTGTAGTCTGGTTCCTACCGCAAAACCATGGCTCTTCTGTAATGGTTTCAGATTACAAAAGCGAGTTAGATAGTGTAAAGGAACGACATTCCCTCATCATTACAGAGATGGAGTCAAACCTCAAAGGACTGTTAGACAAGAGCATATCTCCAGATAACTTTACAACCCAAGCCCAAATCTCATCATCGCAGACTACTTCATTGGTAAGTGAGATGGTAGAAAGCAACCCCCCAACAGAATGGAAACTAAGCTATGGGGCATACTTTGAATCTCTCAAAAAGTACAACGACTACCTAGCTGAGACAATATCACTTGCAAACAAGATCAAGGAAGGAGCATCTACTGCAGACATTAATGATGAGATTACAAAAATGAATGCTCTCAAGCAAGAGTCAGACTCTTTGGCATCAAAGTCAAACCAAACTCGTCCATAAAATTATCAAAAAGATGAGATTAGAGTAAGATACCTTGAAGCATTTGTAAAAATTGATAGAAACTACATTAATTAATAGGAAATGCGATTTTGGTCTATACAATGTCAACAAAAGAGGCTGAATTACACAGTGGGACAACTGAAACAAAGACTAGCAGACTCTTGGTAATCTGTGTTGATAGAGACGATGACATTGGAAGCAAGGCAGGTGTTGTTACTCCAGTAGTAGGACGCAATGCATGCATTGAGGCAGCACAGAGACTGGCATTAGAAGATCCAGAAGATGCAGATTCAAATTCAATTTTTGCAGCTGTTAAAACATTTGAAGATTTGACAAGTAAAGGATATCAGGCAGAAGTGGCGTTAGTTTCAGGCACACAAAACAAAGGGGTGCAAGGAGATGAGAAAATTGTTGCACAGGTAAAGACGATTACAATGAAGTTTGCTGCAAATGGTGCAGTTATAGTATCAGATGGAGAAGATGACGAAAGCGTCATACCAATAATTCAAAATGTTTTGCCCATAGTTTCTGTAAAAAGAGTTGTAATGCGGGCAAGTAGATCAGTAGAATATTCTTATGCAGTACTTGGAAGATATCTCAAGACAATAGCATTTGATTCAAAATATTCCAAGTTCTTTTTAGGGGTACCAGGAATGCTTTTGCTAATAGGCGGAGTAGCTACAGTCCTTGGACTGACCAGAGAAATATTTGCAGTCCTAGTTAGTATTTTGGGCGGAGCATTTCTGATAAGAGCTTTTGATGTTGATAGAGCGTGGACAAATTGGAACAAGCCAACACCTGGAGGATTCATACGAACATTTACACTAGTTGCAGGAATTGTCATGATTCTTGCATCACTTACAGCTGGCATTGGTGCTGCAGTACCTGGCGTTACTACAAAACCTGACAGCATTTTGAAATTAGTTTTGAATCAGCAAACAACTGGACTCTTTGTAGCAGGAATGCTACCTTTCCTCTGGATGGGAATAGGATGTATTTTTGGTGGTTCTCTGTTAAGCAGTTGGTTCAAGGGAAGCATTAGATCAATCACAGACATTCTAAGACTCATCGTACTAGTTACGCTATATCCAGTTGTTTCTCAATTCACTACAATCATGATAAAAGGAGAAAGTCCGTATACTCTGATTCCCCCACTACTGCTGGGTCTTGCAGTAATACTGATATCAGCATCCTTACTCTTCCATAAATATAGAAAGAAGAAGGGTGGCGAAGTATTATCAGAATAAAAGACAAAGTTCTCAACTTGGGCGGATTTTACAGTCTATACTCTAAGAGACTAGAAAGTGACATCCAAAGCGGGGAGATGCCAAAACACATTGCCATAATTCTTGACGGAAATAGAAGATGGGCAAAGCGCAATCTCATCATGAAGATAGACGGTCATTTCAGAGGCGCTGATGCGGTAGAAAAACTGCTGGATTGGTGTGAGGAACTAAATATCAAAATAATCACCTTGTATGTGCTATCAGCAGAAAATCTAAACAGAAAGGACGATGAATTGGATTACCTTTATGATTTGATAAATGAAAGATTACACAAGTTGTACAATGACCCAAGAATACACAAGAACCGAATGAAGGTAAAGGCAATTGGTAGTATAGAGTTGTTACCAGACTTTCTCAGAGAAATTCTCAACAAGCTTGAGGAAACCACAAAAGATTACGATGATCACTACCTAAACATTGCAATAGCATATGGAGGACAAAATGAACTAGTTGATGCAATCAAAAAAATAGGATCCAGAATCAAAGATGGATCTCTTGATGTAAACCAGATAGATAAAGAAGTAATTGAATCAAGTCTGTACACTTCACATTTACCGCAGTCATCTCCAGATATGATACTGCGAACATCTGGAGAAAAGCGATTGAGCGGTTTTCTACTTTGGCAGAGTGCCTACAGTGAACTTGTCTTCATGGATGTATATTGGCCAGAATTTAGAAAAATAGATCTAATGCGTGCAATCAGGACTTTTCAGAAAAGAGGCCGCAGGCTTGGAAAATAGAAATACTGGAGATAAGAAACTCATTGTGTAAATGTTAGAAGAGAGATCTGCAGGTTCAATCATTTATCGCCAGTCACCCGAAGGAAAGGTGTACTTGCTTTTGAACTACCCTTCAGGCCATTGGGATTTTGTCAAGGGAAATATTGAGAAGGGTGAGACCTTCAAGCAAACGGTTCTAAGAGAGATAAGAGAGGAGACTGGAATATCAGATATCACATTTGTAGACGGATTTGAAGATAAGATAGAATATCATTATCAACGAGACGGTCAAGTAATACACAAGGAAGTTGTATTCTTTTTGTCAAATACAAAAACAGACCAAGTGATATTATCACATGAGCATCTTGACTATATGTGGCTAAACTTCAACGACGCACTTGCAAAGTTGACCTACAAGACCGCCCAAAAGTTATTCAAAAAAATTAAAGATCTATGATTTTAGAGCCAACTCTTGAAGTTTTTGCGCTTCAAATTGTGGATTTTTTGAATTCAGAATTGTCCTTCCTACAATAAGATAATTCGCTCCAGCATCTAGTGCGTCACGTGGATCTCCACCCTGAGTTCCAACTCCAGGTGAATAGATATCAAATCGTTCCTTTGCCTTCTTGGCCGACAATTGTATCAGTTTTGGAACTGTGGCTCCAACAACTATTCCATCAACACGTAATGAGTATGACCACTTTAAGAAAAGATCATGAATGTTTGACATTTTTCCATTGGATGGATCTTGCACCCTAAGACCATATCCAAGCTTTGCCCCAGGATGACTCATGTGCACCAATGTTATCACACCTTTACTATTACCATGAGCATTTTTAACAAGTTGTGATAAATTTTCTGGTCCCATTATGGGATTAGCAATCACAGCATCAAATTCACTGTGCCATAGCCTTTGCAAAGTTATCATGTTAGTATTTCCAATATCATTGAGCTTGATATCAGCAATAGTTTGCAGACCAAAATCGTGTGCAGTTTTGTTTATTTTTTTAATGCTTTTTTCACCAAGAGGCAACAAGAGATGGAAATTAAATTTTATAGCACATAGATATTTTCCAAGTGTTTTAATATTTTTCAGAGTTTGTTTTTCAATAGATTCTAGATTTGTACCATCAAGATCATTTGCAAGTATTATAGAACTTGTAGAAGAAGAACCCTGCATTCTTTTTCTAAAGCTACTCATAGCTTGACTAGAGGATGCTTACCTTTGAGTTTTATCACTTTGAGGTATGAATATCCGTGGTCATTTACTGTATTAACAAAAGATGGTTCTGCACCATCTTTGCTAGAGTACCTTAGAAATGGTTTTGTTGGCTCTGAATCAAGTTTGACATGACAAAAATACGAAGTCTCATCGGACTCGTTGAAATTCATGAATACTCCCACACTCCACTTATCACCATCTGGAAAAGTAAAGAGTGGAAATGGTGATTCCTCAAAACCATAACTTAGTTTTATCAAACTTGTAAGGTCCTCCAGCTCAATTGGTTGGTATACTACCTCAGGAGGCGATGTAGTTTCAGGCTTGAGAGTCTCGGGGAGCGATTTTACTCTCACGATTGGAGAGTAGATGTACATTGGATTTGAAACTGTGTTGACAACATCATAATCTTCTTTTCCACCCTTGAATCCATATGAGAGATAATGTCCACTTTTGTCTGTCTGGACATAATAATTGACAGACCTTTCTTTGAGAAGGTCCATCTGAACTGAGATTATGCTTTTTCCATCAAGTTCAAAGGAAAATGCAGTACGTGGAACTCTTTCTAGTGCACACACCATTCTTGAGAATTCAGTCATATCAGATACTTCAATGTAAAAAGGAAGTTTTGCCATGGGATTTCTCAAAAACCATCCACATTAAAAGTAGTCGTTTGTGATTCTCTTTTCGCTACTGTCTTCTGTCAATGATGTCATTGACGTCAGGTCCAGTTCCAATCAGTGTAACAGGTACTTTGAGTTGGTCTTCAATATTTTTAATGAAATATTTGGCAGGAGAACTCAAATCTGAAAATGATTGCATGTGTGCACATTCAGGAAAGACCACATCTAGTTTTGTGATTCCCAACTGTGTTGCACTGTTTAGCATTATAGAGCGCTTTGCAAGATCAAAATCAAATTCAGCTGCACGTCGTTGTCGTCCAGTTACTGTTCCTACTTCTTGCCATCCTTTTGCTACTGCTTTTTCTGGAGCAATTTCATTTTTTAGCGGACCCTCACCAACTCGGGTGACAAAAGATTTGAAGACAACAAGTACCTCATCAACGCTTTTTGGCCCTATTCCAACATCTGCACATATTGCAGATGCCGTTACATCCTTTGATGTAACAAATGGATATGTGCCATGCCATAATGAAAGAAATGTACCCTGAGTTCCTTCCACAATTACATTCTCCTTTCTGTCAAGTGCAAAATTTACTTGGTTAGGAATATCATCAAGGTACAAAGTAAGAGATTCCACATCTCGTGCAAGTTTGAGTGTACGCATTGCTCTATCGGCATTAGCTGGTCCTGTGCCAGTTCCCGTACTGCCTATTGATTGTTTTAGCCTTCCAGCGGAATCTGTTGTCCTATGAGATTCTTCAATTATACCACATTGAAAATCCACAAATGACCTATCATGGGTCCCAAACTCTTCTATCTCTTTTAAAAGCACTTCAGGACTTACTACCACTCCTGGTCCAATGAGTAATCTAGTACCTGGATTCAAAAAAGCACTTGGCAACATTCTAACTTTGTATTTTTTATTTTCATGTTCTATTGTATGGCCTGCATTAGGTCCAACTCCACCACGAACAGCTACTGTAGGATTATCTTTCATGGCAAGATAAGAGACAATCTTTCCTTTTCCCTCATCACCATAGAAACCACCAACGATAACTGTAGAAGGCATACACATGGTGAGCATAACCGGATATATTTAAGCCAAATCTTAGCAATACGATTTTAGAATAGATCCAAGTCTTAGATTCACATGTCCTCTCCAAATCATGCGGGAAATATCATAGTAAATTTGGCAGGGCTTCCAGAATTTCTAAGAAAGCCAATACTTCACAAGCGACTGTCAGAATTTTTTTCAATGACTCAAGAGGATAAGAGTGAGATCATAAACAATGCATTACAGGCAGGACCCACTATACCATTTGACAAGTTTTCTACCTTGTTTAAGACATGGCTTGAAACTCTTTGTAACTTGTCAGAAGAACAACGATCAGTCATGTTTTCAAATTATATCAACGAGATCACACATCATCCAGAAAAACTCATTGCCTTCAACTTGGATGGAATTTTTGAGATATACAAGTCATTATCGGTGGATCAAAAATCCATACTTTCTGCAACCATTAGGAAAATAATCGGAATGTACGATGATAAAGATAGAAAGAAACTTTACATGATAATTCCAGAAATGGCAAAAAATGAGATAGGTATCTAGGTTGGCTTTTCTGGATTTCTTTTGCTCTCATCTGCGAAATTGACAACGTCTCCTTCAGGAGTCATAACCCCTACAAACACTTTTTCATATTTCTTGACGACTTTTCTATGATCTGGCATTGACATGTCTAATTTCATTTCATTCATGACCATGATTCTGTATTGTTTCCATTCTGCCCAACATTCATTGCAGCATGGGTAAGTGGATGCAAACGGATCAAGTTCAACGTTATCTGGTATTTCTTTTTTACATTTGGTACATGTTCTGACCATAACAAAGCAACAAAAATGTAGCAATTTATTCTTTAAGGTATTAACACGTACAAATTCCATCAGTTTTACGACATGACTAGATGTTTTAGAGTTCCTTTGTCTTAGGCAACAAAATGGTAAATGTAGTAGGATTGTTCTTTACCCAAATTTCCCCTCCATGATGTTTTATTATAGTATAACAACTGGCCAATCCCAAACCAGTCCCTCGTTGCTTTGTTGTAAACAAGGGCTCAAATATTTTGGACATGTATTTCTCAGGTATTCCAGGCCCAGAATCGGTTATACTGATTACAGATGAATCCATTTTGTCTTCTGTGGATATTGTAATCTTACCGGAATCACCTATTGCCTGTATTGCATTTAGAATAATATTTGACAATACAATTTCCAGCTGGGCAAGATCCCCTGTTATTGACATGTCTTTCTCAGGAGTTATAGTTTTAATTCCATCTGGAATAGTGATGTGTTCAAGAGCATTTTGTATCAGCACATTTGATGGAAACTTTTCAATTTTCAAGGGTCTTTCCCTAACAAAATCCAAGACTCCACCAATCTGATGGTCCATTTTATCTATTGAGCGCATCAGTCGTTGTAGTCTTTTATCCATGTTATCATCATGATCCTGCATAGACATTATGGACACTTCGCTTTTGAGTACTGTCAGAGTGTTTCTCAAATCATGAGATATTCTTGCAGACAAGTTTCCTATAGCAGTCATCTTTTCATTCTTTAGTACAACTTCATTTGATTGTCGTAGTTTGTTTCGTAGAATTAAAATCAAGTTTATTCCTATTGTAAGAGAAGCTAAAAGCGCGGGCATGATTTTCGTATTATAATTGAAATCATCAATTTTAGATTTGGCGGTTTGTGAAAGTATAAACGAAGAATAATTCGTGGTTTTCTTCCAACCTAATTCGTTAATAGCAATTATGTTACCATCTTTTACCTGATAATCTTTCCAACTTTTTTCAAACTTTACTAGATCTCCAGTTATTGGTTCAATCCAGAAAGTTGAATTTGTATTAGATAGTATTTTCACGTTTGTATATTGAGGAAAACTGTTGCTAATGTCTACATTATGTGTCTCTGCTCTGAAAACATATACATCAAGTCCATTAATTTTGTCAGTTTTTTGATATACTAGTGGAGCATTTGCAAATACCAACGGATGGAAAAAATTGTAATTTTGCTTTTGTACTCCAGGTTTAAACCCAAATTGTTTTCCAGGCATATCTTTGTAGACCATGCTATATGCATCAACTTGATAGGACTGTTCGGAATGAAAAACTTCTTTTGTTTCATCTTCGTTTACTCCACTTACTATCGATGAAATTGTCACATAGTTTCCATTAATACCAGTAACCTTTTGAATTAGAGATTCTCTCAAGACAAACTGGGGTGATAGGTTTTCTCCTACGCCATTTGCAATTTGATCTTCTCCCTCTTGCTCTAGATAAACCTGAAAATCACCACGTATCTTCTCAGATTCTGGAACATATACTGTAAACCAGAGAACAACTATTATAGCAGTAGACAAGATCATAATTGAAATATTTTTTGGAGTCATCTTGAAAAATTTCATAAAATGGCTATTAAGGTTCTTCGGCAAGAATCATTGTTGGTAACAATTCAGATAATCTTCATTTTTCAAATCAATAAATGTTTGATGTAATAGAACACCAAAAGATGGGGTTATCCATCTTAAGAAAAGATAATAGTCGTAAGCAACATGATATATCATGAAAATAAAATGCCCTAAATGTGACAAGATAGCAGAATTAGGAGACGATTTTTCATATGTCAAATGTTCAAACTGTTCACTTGACATATCATATGGTGAGTATGTGAAACTTATTGCTTACAAGGATGCAAGATATTCTGATGTTTTGGGAGATTATGCCAAAGATACCGGTGGTGCTACATCCGGATCTCTTGATGATTGGTAGAAAAAAATCCACTGCAAGACTTATGTAATTTCAAAAGGCAACAATATTAGTTTGGAGTTTATAACTTTTGCAGAGTCTGCCTTAAATCTATTAGGTTTTGTAGTGGGACTAATTTTAGGAATTTTTGCATATATTGGATTTCGAAATACTGGGAGTCCAACTCTTTTTAGATTGAATATCTCTTTTTTTTCAATTGGCATAGGATTTGGGGTTGTAGGATTTGGATACATGTTTGAGTCTCTTGTTTTAGGTTATACCAGAATAGATACATGGATTCAAACATTGGGCATAGGAATTCAAACTGTAGGATATTTTTTCATAGCATTCTCTCATGGAATAAAATCATTTTTTCCAAAGTCAAGATACTTCAAATCCATTATTGCCCCTCTCTTCATCATACCGGCTAATTCAATTGAGCATATTATAAGGTCAATTTCTTTTATCCTATTGGTATATGGGACAATCGAGACAATACTGTCCTATATGGAAAATAGAAAGAGGAGTACTATTTTCGTAGCTGCAGGGCTAGGATTACTAGCACTAGGCGAGTTTTTAGGATGGTATTCAATTGTATTTCCAAAATCAGTATTATACTTTATTTCAGTATCTACAAAAATAGTTGGTCTGGGAGCACTCTTTGTTCCAATATCTCAGGTCCCATTGAGAGGAGGAGTGAAATTTGGCAATAACATATAGAACTCACATGAGCATAATTGGGGACATACTTTCTACTACAAGAGATGAGGTACCGGATGAATCAGGAGCTAGTGTAACATATCTAATTCGAAAGGCAAATGTCTCATATGCAAGACTTTCAAAAATTTTGGATACACTTGTTTCACAGGGCTTGTTAGAGCAGACAAATTCTGAGAGGGCATGCAAGTACAGAATCAGCGAAAGGGGTAGAGAGTTCCTTCAGGCATATCGTGGATTCAGAGAATTTGCAGATTCGTTTGGGCTGAGAATTTAATCGTCACTTTCAGGAATATCTTCTTCATCATCTTCTACGTCATCTTCAGGATCATCGTCAAATTCATCTTCAAAATCGTTCTCAAAGTTATCTGACATAACAATCAAACAAAATATTTTCCTATAAAAGACTTACACAGTCCCAATGATCTCATCGCCAAATCTTAGTTGGTGGGTCCTACCCAGCCATCACATGAAACACAGATTTTCATTCCATCTTCATTTTCATAAGTTTCTCCGCCTGGAGGACACTGACATTGTGGTATCTCATCCATGATACACTATAGTAGGTGTATCAATCTTATATCATTTTCATAAAAAGAGATAATTTACTATTAAACACCAAGAAAAATTGTGATTTTACCGTGTGACGATGCAGGGATAAAAGATGCTTATGACATCATACAAAAAGGAGGAATCGTTGTATTTCCTACTGATACAGTATACGGCGTAGGCGGGGACCCGCGCAACCAGGATACGGTCAACAAGATATACAAGATCAAAGGCAGGGAGAAGATAAAACAGCTTCCTGTTTTGGCTTACTCAAAAAGCGACATTGAAAACATTGCGTTTTTTGACGAAATTTCAAAAAAAATAGCAGACAAGTTTTGGCCAGGCCCTATTACATTGATACTCAAAGTAAAAGACAAGAAAATTGAAGAGGTACTTGATTTGAAAGGCAAGATTGCCGTGAGGGTTCCAAATAACCCTTGTGCGCTTGCCCTTTTAGAGAAATGTAGGTTGCTTGTAGGTACTAGCGCAAATTTTTCTGGACAGCCATCATTTGGAGACTCTAAAGAGATAGCAAGCAAGTTTTCAGGCTATGACGCATTACTTGATGGAGGGCAGATTGCCAATCCTTGCGAGTCTACAATAGTAGAAGTTGTAGACAATGAATTAAAAATAGTAAGAGAGGGAAAAATAAAATTGGAGTCACTAGTGTGAATTTAATTGCAACCTGTAGTAGGCATCTTGAAGAAGAGGCATGTGATGAAATTTCAGACATCATAGAAGAACTCGGAGATGACTCTCCAAGAATAGGAAAATCAAGTTTTTCAGGCATAATTTGGGCAGATACCTCAATCGATCCGTTTGTGGCAATTAAAAACATCAAAAAGATAATTCTTGACAGATCGG
>Ga0207707_10005849_pt1 | contig 10748 bp, 7 predicted proteins | sample KBSC83BmetaG_FD_184336 | JGI IMG/M metagenome (GOLD analysis project Ga0207707, IMG submission 184336) | Corn rhizosphere microbial communities from Kellogg Biological Station, Michigan, USA - KBS C8-3B metaG (SPAdes) (version 2) | ecosystem: Host-associated > Plants > Roots > Rhizosphere ... | reverse complement strand
CTCGTCGGATGCTCGGTAGCGAAACTTCATCCCGAGTTGCGCCGCTCAAATCCACCTGACCTGCAGTCAAAGCCGTCTGATATCCGGTTGCCATCCGAAAAATCATCCTCTTGAACGAGGCGCGCCCACGGCAGCAGCGACGCCGCGACAAAGTCCCCGACCGTCACTTCGTTATCCAAGATCACAGCGCGGAAATGATCCTGAAGAACGCTGATCATCGCAACGTCGAGCACGATAGTTTTTCAGATGAAGGATCGACGGCTGGTTCCTGCTGTCCAAAATGGCGAAGATAAACTCAGGTCAAAGAATATTCGTGGTGCCCGGAGCCGGACTCGAACCGGCACAGACCTTTCGGTCCGAGGGATTTTAAGTCCCTTGTGTCTACCTATTCCACCATCCGGGCGCAAGTGAATTCAATAACTTGCAGCGCGCTGATTTTCAACCGATTTTGTCTGGAAACATCACGGGAACAATTTCAGACGTTCTTTCGGCGAAACCACTGATGATCCGGAAGGCTTCTGTCAGATGCTATCCGTGAAATTCAGATAGCGATCGTGGACGTTTGAAGGCTTATGTCCACTTGCCGCCATGACGAAATCTCAAGGGATCCTCAGATCGGTCCAGAGAGCGATCGCCGTTCTTTCTGAAATTATGCGGAAGCCGGCTTTCGCAGGCGAACGTTTGCACGCGCGGTCTATGCGAGAGTATATATCCGCGAACGCCAGGAGGGGTTCAGCGATGCCCGAGCCAAATGCAGCTAGTAAACCATTCCAAAACTTAACTCGCCAGACGGAAATTTCAACGTCGACAGTCGTATTCCGTGAAGCTGCTTTCTCAGGCACCGGCCTGTTCCGTTATTTGGTGGCTGCCATCGTGCTTGGGTTTATCTTGATTCCCGTGCGGCAAGTTGTGGCATCTGAAGAGCTGTTCACTTCTCGCGCGGTGGTGACGGGTCTCGATTATCCATGGCAAATCACGTGGGGACCAGACGGTCATCTTTGGGTGACAGAACGCAACGGTAAAAGGGTATCCAGAGTGAATCCGACAAACGGGTCTAAGATCGTCCTTGTCGAGATCAATGAAGCGTATGCGAAAGGTAGTCAGTTGGGTCTGCTGGGCATGGCTTTACATCCCAAATTGCTACAGCATATGGGCGAGGACTATGTTTATGCTGCGTACACCTACTTGGAAGGTGCCGAGGGTTCCGGGACTCGACACGCGAAGATCCGGCGCTACACATACGACCTCTCGACACAAAGCCTTGGTAAGCCGCTGGACATCATTAGTGGTTTGCCGGCCAGCAACGACCACAACTCGGGCCGTCTAAAGATCGGGCCAGATGGGAAGCTCTACTATACAATCGGCGATCAAGGGGCCAACCAGTCGTGGAACAAGTGTAACGTCAATCGGGCTATGAATCTGCCCTCCGCCGCCGACGTCAGTGTTCGGGACTGGTCGCTTTACCAAGGAAAGATCTTGAGATTGAACCTGGACGGAAGCATCCCCGTCGATAATCCCGTGATCGGGAGTGTGCGAAGCCACGTTTACAGCTACGGCCATCGGAATGCCCAGGGCATCGTGTTCGCACCTACAGGCAAATTGTATTCCTCTGAACATGGACCGAAGACAGACGATGAAGTCAATCTCATCAGGGCAGGGAAAAACTATGGTTGGCCCAGAGTTGCGGGTTACATCGACAACAAAGCTTATTCGTACGATAACTGGTCCGCTGCAAAACCCACTCCTTGTAGATCTCTTCAGTACAGCGCCGTCCGGACTCCTGCAGAAGTCCCGCGGCTGAAGGAAATTTCATTCGTCGACGCCAATTTTGTACCACCGATCAAAACATTTGGCACTGTAGACGACGACTTCAAGTTTGAGCGTCCGGATTGTTCGGGTGCCTCATGCTACCCCTCGATTGCGCCGTCAAGCATAGAATTTTACTCTTCAAACACAATTCCCAATTGGGGCAACTCATTGTTGATACCGAGTTTAAAGCGCGGCACCGTATTTCGCCTCAAGTTGAGTGCGGACGGAAATTCTATTGTTCGTGATGCGCTGGAAGTATGGCGAACAAAGAATCGTTACCGGGATGTAGCTATCAACCCCGATGGAAAAAGATTTTATATCGTCACAGACAAAGAAGGCGAGAATCCAGGAGCGATTCTAGAGTTCGAGTATCAAACCTCGAAGCCGCGCGTTGCCCATTAGTTTTCGGTGACACGGCGTGAGCGTGGCATCGGCCGGCGCAGCTGCAACGGCCTAGTTTGCGCGCACCACAAATAGCCAAAGAGAAATAAGCGAAAAGCCGGCTTGTGAGGCTCCTACGTCCTTCGCGTTGATGAGTAGTCGCTCACGCGAACGCTCGTCGTTGGCGTGTGAGTACAAAAATCAAAGAGCGATCGTGAAAAAGAAACCGTAGTGCAGGCTGAGCTAAAGCAGTTAAAGAGCAAGCTCGCGAAGGTGTCGCAGAATCAAATTACTTACAGGTGCGGAATCCAATCACTGTGTCGACTGTTTCATTTTGAGCTCCACCGAGATTTCCACCAGGCGTTCCATCTCATCAACCAGTTTTAGCCGGCGTGGATCATCCGGGCCGAGCTCATTAAGCTGACACGCGAGCTCGTTGATCCGCTTTTCAACCAGCGCCAGACCTATTGGAGGGAGTTTTGCGCTCGCCATGGCGAATTAAAACCGCGGATGCTTTTGATCCGCGGAAATCATCATTGATCGATCGATGATTCCTGATCTGAGTGCCAGCGCAGTTAGCAGCGCAATCGGTGCGCCAAAAAAATGCGAAGGCCCCTCGACAGCGAGGGGCCTTCGATAGAACCAACGGCGTGATCAGCCGACAAACAGCGGCGCCAGCACTAAGGTAATTGTGCTCAGGAGCTTGATCAAAACGTGGAGGCTGGGTCCGGCGGTGTCCTTGAACGGATCGCCGACGGTGTCGCCGACCACGGCCGCTTTGTGCGGCTCGGATCCTTTTCCACCGTAGGCGCCGGTCTCGATGAATTTTTTGGAGTTGTCCCAAGCGCCGCCGCTATTGTTGAGGAACGTGGCCATTAAAATTCCGGCGATGGTGCCGACCATCAGCAGGGCCGCCACCGCCTCGGCGCCAACGCCGAAGATCCGGAATATCAATCCCACCGCCACTGGGGTGCCGACGGCGATGACTCCCGGCAGGACCATTTCCTTCAGCGCGCCGATGGTGACGATATCGACGCAGCGGCCGTAATCCGGCTTCGCCGTGCCTTGGAGAATGCCGGGGTTCTCTTTGAACTGGCGGCGGACTTCATTGATGACGTAGTAAGCCGCCTTTCCCACCGCGCGAATCGCCAGCGCGGAAAAGAGAAAGACCAGAGTCGCGCCTAGAAGCCCGCCGACGAAAACTTCCGGCTTGGCGATGTTGACCGACTCAAGCTTGGCGCCGTAGTGCGCCACTTCGTCGAGATACGCCGAGAAAAGCAGAAAGGCCGCGAGCGCCGCCGAGCCGATAGCGTAGCCCTTGGTAAGCGCCTTGGTGGTGTTGCCAACGGCGTCGAGCCGGTCGGTTTTGTGGCGCACCTCTTCGGGCTGACCGCTCATCTCGATGATACCGCCGGCGTTGTCGGTGATCGGCCCGAAGGTATCCATCGCGAGAATGTAAGCCGCGGTGCCGAGCATTCCCATGGTGGCCACCGCGGTGCCGAACAAGCCTGCATGCGGCACACCGCTCATGCCGCCGAGATAGTAGGAAGCGATGATGGCAATGGAAATCACGATGACCGGAGCCGCCGTGCACTCGAGGCCGACAGCGACGCCGGCGATGATGTTGGTTGCCGGACCGGTTTGCGACGCTTCCGCGATCGACTTTACCGGCCGGTACTTGGACTCGGTATAGTACTGCGTGATGTATACGAATGCCTGGGCCATTACGATGCCGATCACGCCGCAGAAAAAGAAATAAATCCACGCCGAGGTCGCCTCAGGATGCGCCACGGGATCCACCCCGAGGAGCCACTTCGCGGAAAAGAAGAACCCAATGATCGCGAGCACGCTGGTCACGTAGTAGCCGCGGTTGAGCGCGCTCATGGGGTCTTCATTTTCCTTGCATTTGACGATCATGATGCCGACGATCGAGGCGAGGAGACCGAAGGCGCGAGCGACCAGCGGGAACATGATCCCCTTCAAGCCGAAGTACGGAAACAGGCCGACGCCGAGAATCATCGCGCCGATGTTTTCCGCCGCCGTGGACTCGAACAGGTCGGCGCCGCGGCCGGCGCAGTCGCCGACGTTATCGCCGACCAGGTCGGCAATAACCGCGGGATTGCGCGGATCGTCCTCTGGAATACCGGCTTCCACTTTGCCGACGAGATCGGCGCCGACGTCAGCGGCTTTGGTGTAGATACCGCCGCCGAGCTGCGCGAAGAGGGCAACGAACGATGCGCCGAAACCATAGCCGACGATGGTGAAAGGAATCTTTTGCGGATCGTGCCCGAGCGCTTCCAGAAACGCGTACAGGCCGCCGACGCCGAGGAGGCTCATCGCGACCACGAACAAGCCGGACACCGCGCCGCCGCGCATGGCGATCTGCAAACCCTCGTTGAGGCTCGAGCGCACCGCCGCCGCCGTACGGATGTTGGAGCGGATCGAAACCCACATGCCGATGTAGCCGGCGATCACGGAGCAGGCCGCGCCCAGCGCGAAAGAAAGCGTGGTCCAGAAAGCCATCTCCACCGGCGGCACGGGATCGGCCGGACTCGGCGTGCGCACAAACGCATAGAGCAGAAAAATCAAGACGGCGAGAACCACGGAGAAGCCGATGATCGTGCGATTCTGGCGCGACATAAATGCTTCCGCTCCTTCCTTGATGGCATTGGAAATCTCCTGCATCTTCGCCGTGCCGGTGTCGCGCTGGATCACCTGGCGCGCCAGGTAAATAGCGAACGCCAGCGACAGACAACTAATCGCAATCACGAACAGTAACATTAATCCTCCTCCTCGCTGATTCCTCTGGTGGGCTCGTCGGATTTGCGCCAAATATAGGCCACTGCGATGCTCAAGAGATAGAGCAGCAGCATGGGGCCGGCCAAAAGACATTGATTAATAATATCCGGAGTCGGCGTCAAGATCGCCGCAATGATGAAGATCGCGACGATCGCGTACCGGAACGAGCGCAGCATGAAACGGTAGTCCCAGATGCCGACCTGCACCAGAAAAAAAGTGAACACGGGCAGTTCGAAGGTCACGCCAAACGCCAATACCATACGAAAAAAAAACGTAAAATAATCGCCAATCTTGATCGCCGGGCTCACGCCCATGGTTTCGTACTGCTCGATAAAATACTTGAACGCCACCGGCAGCACGAAGCGGTAGCAGAATCCCGCGCCGCCGACGAAGAAAAAAGTCGCGCACAGCACGAACGGGATCACCCATTTTTTTTCTCCCTTCGTGAGCCCCGGGGCGATGAAGCGCCAGATCTGGTAGAAAATGACCGGGCACGCGAAGAGAACACCAGCGGCCAGGGCGACTTTGATCTCAACGAAAAATGCTTCGGTGACGCTGGTGCCGATCAGATTCTGACCGGGCTGCAGGTTTTGCCGCAACGGCGCGACAATGAAGCCGAAGACCGCGTCGGAAAATACGTAGCCGATCGTCGAGGCAAGTAGGATGGCTAAAACCGACTTGAGCAGGCACCAACGGAGATCCTCCAGATGCTCCGTCAGCGTCATTTGAGCATCGCTCGCCACAATCCGCTACCGCAGGCCGAAGTTGTAAAAAAAGGGGAAGGATAAAACCCTTCCCCTTTTTCGGTTGCTTGAAACCGCAATAAGGCGATGGCCTTACTTGGTTTTCTCGTCTTTTGTCTCAGGCGCCTTATCAGGAGCCGGAGCCGGTGCTGCAGGTTCAGCCGCTTTCTGATCACCCGCTGGCGGCGTCGCTGGTTCCGCTGGCGCTGCTGGAGCCGGCGGAGGCGGAGGGGGTGCTGGTTCCTCCTTCTTACCGCAGCCCACGAACGTTAGAGTAAAAGCGAAGAGGGTGATTGCCGACAATGTCACGAGTTTCTTTCCCATCCTTAGTTTCACCTCCTTTCCCGTCACTTATAAAACCATCTATTAAGAAATTTGTATCGCACATGTCGTCCGAATATTCAAGCATCCTGGGACAAATTTGCGCCGGTATCGCAAGGGTATTTTATCGCCGCGCCGATCGCAGATTCACGGCACGAGAGTGGAGGTCTGCCGCGATCGATATTTTCGCAGCGCGTTTCTACGCGCCCGATTGCGTTCGCAGCGAAGCATGCAGTCAAAGATTCACGGGAAAATTTGCCGATCGTCCGTGCATTGAGAAATTTTGCCAAGCGATTTTTCTCAGGGCCTGAGCGACCGGCGAAAACTCTTTTTCGCTTTAGCTCACACCAAATGTGCATAACCTGTTGATAACCGTTGGAAGGCGCCGTCCGCGAGGCTAAAATTCGCGGATTCTAGCAAATTGCCCAATTTTCGTGCTCATTAACCTTCGTGATTTCATCCACTTGCCCAATGTGAGACAGCGCGGAACGAAGCGCCAAAAAAGCTGTGGAGAAAAACTCCAGATGGGCGTCGAGTGCCTTTTCGCGAAATAAGAAAACAAACGCAAGCAATTTAAAACAAGCGCGCCGAACATGCTGCGGTTCAGTCACGTTGACTCGGCGCGGTCCCGATGGTAGAAAATTCGAAATCAATTCTTTGGAGGTACGGTCTTTGGCCATTCATCCTTCCGCGATCAAACGGCATCGCCAGAGCGTAAAAAGACGGGCGCGCAACATCGACGTCAAATCGCGATTGAGAACCTTGATTAAAAAAACGCGCTTGGCGATCGACGGAAAAAATCGCGACGAAGCTCAGACGCAACTCCGCGCCGTTAATCAGGCACTGAACAAGGCGGTCGGCAAAGGCATCATCAAGAGCAACACGGCGTCGCGCTGGCTGTCGCGGCTTTCCCGCGCCGAGTTCCGCGCCCGCGCCGCGAGCTGATTCTAACCCGCACTGAGATCCGCCCGACTCCATCGAGCGGAACCGTCCCGACTAGAACATTTCGGTGACGCGCTGGTGCAGTTCCCTGGCGAACTGTTCCATCAACTGGTCGCGTACCTCTCGGCTATCCAGCTCCGTGAGTTGGATATCGGTCATGCGGCGCACGTCCGTGGCGTTGAGCGTGCCGGTGCGGAACTTCGAGGAGGTCGTCACCACGGCCGCTCTTGAGCCGCCATAGATCTGGGTGAGGCGCACTCCCTGGCCGCGCCAGAGAATTTCGTTGGGCTCGCGCCGGCGCAAATTCACATCCAGGACCAACGCCGACTCGTATTGCAGCACCTCGTCCTCGCGATTGACGGTGGCGACACGGCTGTCGAGTGAGCGAATCACACCGCTCAGAATCAGATCTGCCTGCTCGGCGCTGTCGACGATTTTGAGCTGGCCGCGCCGGTAGAACTCGCCGCGCAGCGCTGTGGCCAATTCCTTGTCCAACCCCACGTCGCGACTGCGATTGACGAACGCATCGACATAAATCGTCCGGGCCTCTTTGGGCAGCAGCGAGCTTTCACCGACGAACTGATAGCCGCAGCCGGCAAAGCCCGCCGCGACCATGAGTGCCAACAACCGGAGCGCGGAGCGCCGAAAGTAAGTTTGCACGATTAACCCTCCACGACAATGTTGACCAGCCGGCGCGGCACATAAACGACCCGCCGGACATTTTTTCCATCAAGAAAGGCGATCACCCTGGGATCGGCCAGCGCATGGGTTTCGATCTCTTGCTGCGTCACGTCCGCCGCCACGGTGATTTTGCCACGCACTTTACCATTGACTTGGACCACGATCAAAAGTTTTTCTTCTTCCAAAGCCGCTTCCGAATAGCTCGGCCACGGCACCTCATCCAAACTCCGCCCGTGGCCCAACCCTTCCCAAAGCTCGCTTGCCACGTGCGGCACGAAGGGCGCGAGCAGCGCCACGATCGTTTCGGCGCCTTCGCGAATCACGTGCCTGGCGGCTGCCGAGCTTGCGCCCTCCTGTGCGGCAGCGCTGAGCGCGTTTAAGAGTTCCATGACCGCCGAGATCGCCGTGTTGAAATGAAAGCGCCCGTCGATGTCGTCGGTGACCTTTTTGATCGTTCGGTGAATCGCGCGGCGAAGATCGCGCAACTCGGCCGGCAGCTCAGCACCGTCGCCATCGACTGAACTATCCAGGCCGCCTTGCTGCTGGTAAACAAAGCGCCACAAGCGCGACAAAAAACGATAGGCGCCTTCGACGCCCTGGTCGCTCCATTCCAGATCCTTCTCCGGCGGCGCGGCGAAGAGCGTGAACAGCCGCGCCGTATCGGCGCCGTAGCGATCGATCAAATCTTCCGGGTCGATGACATTTTTCTTCGACTTGGACATCTTCTCGACCCGGCCCCGTTCCACCGGCCGCCCGCACTGGGGACACTTCCAGCCGTCCCTTTCCGAGCCGACAAGCTCGCTTGGAAATAGCCAGTTGTGCTCGCTGCATCGATAGGTCTCCTTGGAGACCATTCCCTGGGTCAAAAGATTGCTAAAAGGCTCGTTCACCTTCACCAGACCCAGATCCCGCAACGCTTTGGTGAAAAACCGCGCGTAGAGAAGATGCAAAACCGCATGCTCGACGCCGCCGATGTATTGATCCACGGCCATCCAGTAGCGCGCCTTTTCGACTTCGAAAGGAGCTTGAGTGAATTTCGCCGCGGTGTAGCGCAAAAAATACCAGGACGAATCGACGAACGTGTCCATGGTGTCGGTTTCGCGCCGGGCCGGCGCCCCGCACTTCGGACATGGGACTTGAGCGAAGAGCTTGCTTTCGCCGAGCGGCGAGCCGCCCTTGCCTGTGAAGGGAACATCCTTCGGCAAAGTCACCGGCAACTGATCTTCAGGCACGGGCACGGTGCCGCAGCGCTCGCAGTAAATGATCGGAATCGGCGTGCCCCAATAGCGCTGGCGCGAAACACCCCAATCGCGCAGGCGATAACGAATCGCCTTCTTTCCCCAACCTTTTTGCTCAGCGTGGGCCGCGATTTTTTCCTTCCCCTCGAGGTTGGGAGTGCCGGAGAATTCGCCGCTCTCGACCATCACCCCTTCGTCCACGTAAGCATCGGCCAGGTTCTCCGCGCGCAGCTCGCAGTCACGCGGCTGGATCACCACGCGAATCCGCAGATCGTATTTCTTGGCAAACTCAAAATCTCTCTGATCATGCGCCGGCACCGCCATGACCGCGCCGGTGCCGTATTCCATCAGCACGAAGTTCGCCAGATAGATCGGAATATTTTCACCGGTGAACGGATTTCGGCAGTGCGCGCCGGTAAAGACCCCTTCTTTCTCGCCGTCCTCCGCGCCGCGGTTCGTCTGGCTGACGTTTTTGAAACGCTCGACGAAAGCGGCGGTCGCCGCTTCCTGCGCCGTGCCGGCGGCGAGCTTGAGCGCGAGCGGATGCTCGATGGCCAGGGAAACGAAGGTGGCGCCGAAGATCGTGTCCGGCCGCGTGGTAAAAATGCGCAGCGCGCCGTCGTGACCGATCAAAGGAAAATCGATTTCAGCGCCCACCGATTTGCCGATCCAGTTGCGCTGCATGGTGAGCACTTTGTCCGGCCAGCCGCTCAGCGTGTCGAGATCGCCGAGCAATTCCTCTGCATAATCGGTGATGCGGAAAAACCACTGCTCAAGCTCTTTTTGGGTAACCAGCGAATCGCAGCGCCAGCAGCGCCCGTCGATCACCTGCTCGTTGGCCAGAACCGTTTCACAGGACGGGCACCAGTTGACGAAGGAGCTTTTTTTGTAGGCCAGTCCTTTCTTGAAGAACTGCACAAAAATCCACTGATTCCAGCGGTAGTATTCCGGCTCACAAGTCGCGACTTCGCGGTCCCAGTCGTAGGAAAGGCCCATGCGCTTGAGCTGGGTCTTCATGTAGAGAATATTTTCCCGGGTCCAGGTTTCCGGATGCACCCCGCGCTCGATGGCGGCATTCTCCGCCGGCAGGCCGAAGGCGTCCCAACCCATCGGATGGAGCGTGTTGAAGCCGCGCATGCGCTTGTAGCGCGCCACCACGTCGCCGATCGAATAGTTGCGCACATGTCCCATGTGAATGCGCCCGGACGGATACGGGAACATCTCCAGGACGTAATACTTGGCTTGCGCCGCATCCTCGGTGACCGCGAAGGCGCGCCGCGACTCCCAGAGCCGCTGCCACTTTTCCTCGATCACTTTGGGTTGGTAGCGTTCTTCCATGATCAATTCGGCTTGGCGTCGCTCGCCTGCGCCACGTGATCCAACACGCCGTTGATGAACGTCGCCGAGTCGGCGCTGCCGAAGCGCTTGCCGATCTCGATGGCTTCGTCGAGGCTCACCCGCGACGGAATGTCGGGACAAAAAACCAGTTCGTACGTCGCCATGCGCAGAACGACCAGATCGACTTTGGCGAGCCGCTCGAGCCGCCAATTTTCCGTGCATTCGGCGATCCGCCGGTCGATGTCGGCCGACTGGCTCACCACGCCGGACACCAGACGACGGGCGAATTCCTTGGCCGCGGCATTGCCCTCAAAGTGCTCGAGGAACAAATCCACCGCAGCGACCGACGAATCGCCGGTGATCTCGATCTGATACAGCGCCTGGAGCGCGAGCTCGCGTCCCTTGCGCCGCGTGCCCCTGACCAGATAGCCGGGCGAAATGCTGTCTTCTTCCTGCGCCAATGGTGACTCTGAAGTATGAATGGTAAACCGTCGAT
>Ga0207707_10005847_pt1 | contig 10750 bp, 13 predicted proteins | sample KBSC83BmetaG_FD_184336 | JGI IMG/M metagenome (GOLD analysis project Ga0207707, IMG submission 184336) | Corn rhizosphere microbial communities from Kellogg Biological Station, Michigan, USA - KBS C8-3B metaG (SPAdes) (version 2) | ecosystem: Host-associated > Plants > Roots > Rhizosphere ... | reverse complement strand
CTTGTTGCCTGTTGAGGCTGCTGGGTAAGTAACGTTCTCAATAATCTTACTAGCTGTACGGGCTGCTGCAATCTCAGTATCAATCTTAATCCACATATCATTGTCATTAAGTCCTTGATTGGCTGGTAAATCCCGTGTTTTATCTTCTATAACCTTTGGGGTGTCGCCTACTGGTCCTGGTGTAATAAGTTGTGCCATTTAGTTTCCTAACTGTCCGTCTTGGTTATCTTTTATTTGGTTTGCCGTATCAGTCACTATCTGACTATAATCAGGGTTACCCACTATAAGTGGACCATTTGCCTCTATAACACTCCTTTGTGCTATGGAAGTTAAACTCTCATCTGATTGAACTGGTTGTTTAGCACCATCAGCTACGGTTGCTGCTAAATATGTGTAATCTGTTGCCATTCTATACTCCTGTTACTATCGTACTTAATGTTTTTCCGTTGGTATTCGCAAATAGTAGGATATCTTGAACCGTACCTGTACCTGTGTATCCCACATTGGTAGCCAGGGCTTTCTGGTATGTAAGAGCATTTTCATTGCGCCCAGCCCTTTTATTAAGAGTAGATTGGGGAGGAAAGGCGTAATCCCCATAGCCAGCTGCCCGATTAAGGATAACTTGGGTAGGTATACCTGGTGTAGCAGCTATTGCTTGGAGGATTGCTTGTTCTGAAGTTCCGTATATGAGACTTGCCATAGTTTTAGTGTAACAAAAAAGCGCCCGAAGGCGCAATTTTGACTCAGCCTTTTAGTGACTAAGATTTGACCACGAAGCCGAAGCTTGAGCGGAGGGAGCTGATTCCGAAGAGGACATCAACAGTGACCAACCAACCCAGGTATTCCTGCTTGTAGGTTGCCTGAGAACGTGGGTTCTCCTGCATAGCGATTGCTGCTGCATCCTGGTGGAAGAACAGGTGGTTGTTCTGGTTGGGTGAGCTAGTCACCTGTACCAAGTTCTGCGACATGAATACTTTCACGCCGTAGATTTCACCAATCTGTCCATTAAGGATAGAGTTTGCATCGCCGCCGACACCGATTGCATCGTAACGGATGTACTTGTCAATCGCCAGCATCTCTTGCTTACCTTGTGGGGTAACAACGAACGAACGGTTCGTCTGAGGTGCTTTAGCGTCATCCAAGTAACGGTTAACGAATAGAATCACGTTGTCGTTCAGGGCTGTGCCGAATGCGCCGTAAGCTGTGAAGGCGTTGGTCATCAACGTAGCGATGATGTTGTCAACCTTCGCAGAAATAGCGTAGGCAGCTGCCTGCGTGTAGTCAGTACGAAGGTCATACTTAGATTGGATTTTTTCAATATCCTCAACTAAGAACGAGCTTTCGTAGTGCTGGTTTATTGTTATCGTGGTCTTTGTTTCTGTGTTGTAGTTTAGGGTAACGAGTGTGTTCTGCGCCTTCAAGTTAGCCGTGATGGTACTGACGTTCGGGATTTCTACGGTCTGACCGTAAGCCTGAACTTCAGCATCATAGTGGCGGATTAGAGGCAGAAGGACGAGGTTCGCCTTAACGAACATCAGGACTTCGGAACTCCATACATTAGGGCGAAACACATTACCGGCGGTTGTGCCGATATTTACGTTACCGGAGCCATAAGCTCCAGTTACTGTTGCCATTAGATTATCTCCAAGTTAAAAGGGGTTAGTTACCCGCAAGCACTCGGTTTATCTTATCCCTGTTCTTTACGAACCAATCTTGGCCGTTACGGGCGATAAGGTCATCAACATTGTCTATAGTAATCTTCTGATTACTGGCATTGTCGGCCGATTTAGCACTAGCTTGCGGTGGAGCTGCCCGACCTGCCTTTTCAGCAGCGGCAAGTGCTTCTTTCTTCCCAGCTTGGCGTTCGGCGACTAATTGTTCAGCATTGGTTGTTGAGCGTCCCTTTGCGGCATCAAGTACCACTTCAAGGTCGTTGGCTAACCAAGGTTTATCTTCCAGTATGGAAACCATTTCTGATTCATACTGTTTAGCTTCAGGATGCTGTATGTAGAAACTCAGGGCTGTTACTTCGTTACGAAGCGCCTGGACATCGTCCACGCCAGCACTCTCATTAGCTCCCGTTACCGCAGCCTTCAGTTGGCCTTCTTGCTGTCCCTTTTTGCCTAGTTGTTTTTCGCTTTCACGATACATCTTGGCGATTTTTAGCGGGTCATCAAGCGGAAGATTTTTTTTAGCCGCCCAGTCCTTGAGTTCAGTGTCATCTGGGTTGTCTGTAGATTCGGTCTTACCCGTTTCTTCAGGCTCAGTGGTTTCTGTCTCGCTGGCTTGGGAGGTATCTTCGTCCTGTTGAACCGCCTCTGTTGTTGTATCCTCTGTAGAAGTATCAGTTGTGGCTTCATCTGGTGAAACCGCCGTCTCTACAGGGTCAGAAGTTATGGAGTCAAGTGACATCACATACCCTTTCATTTAAAGTTAGAAGTACTAACACTCTAGTTGGATAATACCTTTAAGGTTGGGGTCTTGTCAAAAACTATTTAGAGCCAGCCGAGTGTTTGGACTGGCTCAAAGCAGGTTTTGACAAGTCTTGCATCATTGTTCGGAGATTATAGGTGGCCCCTATTTTAGCCATTGCGAGACCTTTTTCTTCTAAGGTGTTGGCTTTCATACCCTCCATTTGATACTTAGCTTCAGTAGAAATAAACCGTTTAATCAAGTCCTCGCCAGCAGGAGTCTTAAAAAAGTTTCTATAACCATTGATGATAGTTTCGTCCATTAGGTTTGCGGAACCTTGGGCATTAACTTCTTATTTAATCTCCACACACGTTTATATGCATTTCTACATATACGACACTGACGAGAACCATCTTTTGGAGTTATTAAATTATCACCTAATAAAGGATGTCCACTCTTACAGTGAGTTTTTCTAGCATTTATCCCCACTATATTAGTACTTCGTAAAGTATTCTCAAAAGGCGTAACTGCCTCTAAGTGTTTAGGATTAACACATATTTGGTTCTTACATAAATGGTCTATATGCAACCCATTAGGAATATTTCCAACTAATTTTTCATAAATAAATCTATGTATTTTATAAGTTTTGTTACGATACTGCACTTGACCATACCCACTAGTAACTGAGCCTCTCCAATTCCAACAAGTGGGAGTTTTTTCTATTCTTGACCATAACCTAGTCTCAAACGTATCTATATTCATTGACATACTTAAAGTATATCACGCCTGAGGAACTTTAGGAAAGTTAGCAACTCCACTGGTCGGTGCGCCTACTGGCGGGCTACCAGCAGTTTGCATACCAGCCTGTTCCATCGCTTGTGGTGCGCCTGGAGCGCCACCACCATGTAATACTGCGAGGTTGTCTTGGATTTGGTTAGGGTCTGGGGGCGAAGCATCAATACCGGACTGTTCTTCCCGATGCGGTGAAGGCTGGATACCCATTTCCTGCAGAACCTCTGCTTGCTCGTCTGGGTAAAGGTCCTGGCCGAAGCTGACCGATTCAATAATCTTAGGTGCGACACTTGGCTGGGGTGGAGGCTGGGGCGGCATGATTAAACTGGCAGCATCACGTTTGCTCATGTCAAATATCTGGGTAGCCGCTTTGACGAACAGGCTTTGTGGGTCAATGAATGGCTGTTTAGAAGCCAACAGATAGAATTGCATGGCCTGTTGGCGCTGGGTTTCCTTGATATTGTCGGCAGTCGCACCCAGTTTTATCTGCACATCATAGTCGCCAAGGTAAAGTCCGGGGTTGTAAGTCGCCCAAGTGCTACCCTGTTGCCCCATAACCCTAATCGGAATCTCTTTATCTATGTAAATCTGCATGATTTTCCACATATTCTGGGCTAAGATACGCATACCCTCGTTTTCCAGGTTCTGAATCTTTACTTTGAACCTTGCACCTAACTGGACAAGCTGCTGGTTGATTTGATAGGCGGATTGGCGGCCTGTGGTCTGTAAACTACCCATAACAGGCTCATTTGCACCGCTGGCTTCTTTCATTTCAGCTTTAATACGGACGATTTCGTTATCTGCGTCCGCCCCTATCGGCTGGGTCGGGATTTGTTCCAGCGCACCGGGGGGGATGGTGAAAACAGCACCTGGCACGGACTGGATTTCATCTATTTTCTGGGCGAAGTTGGGGTCTAATGCCCACATCCGGTTCAGTTGGTAGGTCAGGTTGTCGGATTTCTGGGCTTGGACATCATTTAAGCGTTCTTGGGACTCCGCAATTATCTCTACATCACCCCTAGCGTACCAAAGGTTGGCATCTACGAGGTTTCGGAACGGGGCGACAGGTATGAATGGCTCAATTTCAGGGAGTTCAACATCAAATGGGTTACCTTGGTCATCTGCCGACTTAATGGTTTTGGCCGGGCGCTTAAACGGCGTGTCAACCTCCTCAATTACGACTGTCCGGTTAGCGATTGTTACCAGTTGTTTCTTGTCATAGTAAACAATGCACTCTACCAGTCCCTCAGTATTTTCTAGGATGGAATCAGCTAACATTTCTTCACGTTCCTGCTTGGCAGTCTTGTCATCTGACTCGTCATTGTACTGGCCTACTTGGTCTAGGTTCTTGTAACGGGGGGTTTGGACTTCACTCTTGGGGTCTTGGGGGTCGTACTCGCCATTGGCGACAGTCTCAGCTTTAAGGTCGTCTATAGTAGTCAGGTATCGGTAGCCGCCATACCTTAGATTGTCATATTCAGTGGCATTTACATCAAAGAAACAGTCTTTGGCGCTCACTACCCGTTGGCAAGGTAATCCGTCATCGCCTACATAAGACCAGATGTAACAGTTGCCCGTAACAAGATACTCGGTAATAGTGGTGTCCAGTTTCTGCCCCATGTTGTCTTTCATCCAAGCATAGTTGAATAAGTCCTGTAGGGTGGATACGTCGCCTTTCTGGTCTGGATGGGTCGGCAAGAAATCTATTTCTAAGTTACCATTTATAAGGTGGGCTTTAATCATCTGGACTTCACTATAGGTTTCAGGTATGAATACGTCCGTATTGCCGTCATAACCAATACTGGTGCGCTGGTTATTAAAAAGTTTCCAGCACATGCTCCAAGTATCCCAAAAACCACCCTCGGTATATTTACGGGAATCACGGAACTTTTTTAATACTTTGTCTAAGGTTGTAGAAGGGGCTGGTTTAGTGGCCGTGTTCTGGGTTGGTGTCTGTACTTTAGCCATGACCTGATATTATCACAACATTAACGGTTAAGCACAGGTTTCTTTTTTAGTAAAGACTTGTTTTTCCGGTGCTGTGCCATATATCTGGATGGGAACTTAGACTTGACTGAAAACTTATGCTGCGTAATCGGATTCCATTCAAATAATTGGAGGGCGATGGCGGTAGCGATGACGGTGTCGTCATGCTGCCCCTCCTGGGCATTGGTGCGCCCCCTGGGGTCTCTTATATAGGTCATACACTCCCTAATGAAAATCTTGTCATAGTCAGTTATCTGGCCGGTTGAAATAGCTTCGCTCAGTCCATCAATCATCAAGGGTTTGGTCCGGACATCCGTGCGCCAGCCCAGCTTGGAGGTGTACTCCTCATAGCGTTCGTCAATACCCAGTTCTCGCCTGTATATATTGTCATAGCCGACGTCACGCAGCCTTTGGACGGTCGTCAGACCGTGGTTGTTTATCTCCGCCCCGATGAGGGCATGGTTGTACCATTTCCCTAAGATTGCCAGGTATTCCCCGAAATCACTGGGCTCCATATCGCCTCTAAAACGGGCGACGGTGATATGTGATGCCTTGTCCATGACAGTGGCGCAGCTGAAGTCCTCGTTAATCCCCTCGGCAACATCGGCTCCTATGACGTAGTCATGGCCGTCCTGGGGCTGGAACCAGACCTTTAAGGGGGCGTTTTCCAGTACTTTAGGCGTAATCTTGGTACCGAGTCCTTCTTTTCGCTCAATCAACTCAATTGTTTGGCCGTCATAGCATTTATGGCGCATGGCCTCTAATTTGGCGGTGTCAAAGCGGGGATTGCCGCTGGCTAGGAAGGCCTCGGTGTCGGTCAGCGGATATTCCTGGTAGAAGCGCTTCTCGTCGCCCACGAACTCCAGCATCTTTTTTCTTCGCCAATAAATCTGTCCATATGTCAGACTGTGTTCCTTCCTGACCTTCTTCTCCTCGGCGTTCAGTCTGAAATGCCGGGGCGGTTTGATGGTGTACTCATCGTGGATTTTCCAGGGGAAAAAGAGCGGTTCAAAGGTAGATTCGCCCCGCTGGGCGGCTTCCCAGGTGGTGTGGAAATAATCCCCTATTCCATTGGCCGTGCTTTCAAGAAATATCGCTGTGTTGGCCATTAAGGGGACGGCCTGCATAAGTCCGGCGACAATCTCCTGGCCTTTGGGCCACAGGGCCACCTCACTGGCATGTAGCCACTGGACGGTCTGTCCCCTGCCCGTTCCGCTGTTCTCGGCTGTGGCGGTGTCTATCTGGCTTTTGAGGCCCTTTTCGGGATTGGTCTCGTTATCAAAGGTGATGTCGTTGCGGGTGTTGTATTTGGTGTTGGGCTGGAAGTTAGGCAGGGCGTTGTCGTAGAAGGTGCGGAACATACTGTATAAGTATTCGGAGGTGTCGGTATTGTGGGCGATGATTTTACTCTGCTGACCCTTATGGGTGGTAGTCCACCAGAAAATGAGGGCTTCTACTATGGTACTCACCCCCTGCTGCCTAGCCTTCAGGATTATGAACCTAATCGGCTCCTCGTTCTGCAGCTTCTCAATTACTCTGTCTACTACAATCTTCTGGATTCTATTAGGTTTCAGCTTGGTAACCGCCCCATTCTTAGTTCTAATTTGAAGGTTCAGCTCACAGTACTTATAAAAGTCCTTAGCCACTTCCCTGATTCTTTGTTTCTGGGCTTCCAGTTCCATAGCCTTACTATACACCGCCCCCTGCTGTACTATTAACTACAATACCTTTACCTGTTACCAGTCTTGGTCTAAAGTACAGAGTGACCACAAACACACTATGGGTGGCAGGAAGGGGTGTAAGATGCAGTCTAAAAATGAAGCAGAGGTTCAAAAAGCCTATAAGTATTATCAAAGAAATAAGAAGAAGATTTACGCTAAGAACAAATTATCTAGGAAAGAAGCTGGTTTTAGGACTTGGCTAAGGAACAGTTTATCTAAGTAATGGAAATACAGCGTATTGTTAAACATAGGAATTGCACAACAAGTTAAGAACAGGTTCACTACGTTCTCCAGCCACGTGTATGTAAAGGGTAGCTCTGCCAACGCACCGGCCCCCACTTCATCCCTCTAGGTAGCAGGGTATCTATGGGCTAACTATCTATGCTATACGGACAGTGGTATTACATGTATATAGTGTATAGGTATAAGGATATGTATGTATAACAGGGGTGATGGTATGTCGCACAAGATATATTGTACGACTCTGCTATTACCTAGCTTATATGTACTTAGTAATTGTATATGTTAATTGTAGGCTTAAATAGGGCCTATTTATGTAGTTATGTCTGCGGTATCTGGGTGCCTATAACAATAACCTACTCAAATAGTGCATCTTCAATACTTGCTTTGCTATTCATACTTATACTTCTTTTGACTGGGGTGCCGCGTAGGTGCTCCACTATCTTCCAAGCGTTATTGTTGGCTAGTTGGGCGTTATCGCTGGTAAGCGTCCTTTTGATGTTCTTTAGGGCGGCTGGGCGCATGTTTTCAAGGCTATTCTGTATCTTTTCCTGCACATCAGTCCGCTTAAGCATACGTTGGGCTTTTACCTTTGCATAAGGCTTGTTCTCTGCTAGGGCTGGTTCTGCGGCTATCATGGCCTTACTTGGTGAGTTGGTGGCAGCCATGACATCAGCAAAAACTTGGTCGTGCCTTTCCCGTACCACGCTTTTAGATATTCTGGACATGGTTACAGTATAGCGTATTGACTTATTCTATTAACCATGCTATACTACTTACATGAATCAACATAAACATTCAGTAAAAGTAAGAGTGCGCAGGAATAATAAGCTTGTAATTAGTTATTTATTGGGGGCGATTTGCCTGTCATTCCTGGAATGGCTATCTGATTTACAGGTTAAGTTAGACAAGCCTGTATCTGTTAGACGGTAGTATTGGGCGGACTTATCCACTTTCTTTCCACAGATTTAGGTATTGGGGGAACAATGTGCTTGACAATGTGCTTAGAGGGGCGTATATTAAGAGGTAAGTTAAGGTATTGTATCTTAGCTCGCACACTTAACAATCAATCACTCGCCCGTCAGTCTTAGCAGATTGGAGACTATCATGGAAAAGTACAAAGGGATAAGTTACAGAGTTATGCGAAGCAGCACAAACACAGTAAACGCAGTCTTCGTCCTCTGGGCAGGACGCACTTGGGACTTTAAGACAATAAAGCAAGCTAAGGGATTCATAAACGATTTAAACGGTTAGGGCTGACAGATGAGTGATTGATTAAGCAGACAAGGCAAGTACCAGGTGAAAGCCCTGAAGTACAATCAAGTTAGCTGCTTGCCTAACCCTGCAATCTTTAACAATTAATCCTTCAACAGTATGTTAACCACTATACGGGGCGACGGATACATCTTAATTAGCAATTTATAAGGAAGGAATGGGCGGAAATATGACACAACGACAATCATTTTTTGCAGCAACGAAGTTACATGGTGGGAACATCTGGAACAAAGTTATTGAGTGGGAAGGTTACACTTTAGGAACAGTATTGTTTCACACTGACCGAGAATGGAAGGTTTTAGCTCCGGGTACAACCTGGGAACAAGCCAAAGACCGTCACTATGAACCAGTAGCAGAGTTTCACACCCAGCAAGAGTTATGGGAATATATATCGGGAGAATAGCCAAAAGTAAGTGAACATTGAAGAGCTTACTACCGGGGTCAATGCCCCGGTCTCCCGGCTTAATTGCTGGCTAAGGTGTATCCAAAGGACTTAGTAATGGCTTATCAGCACTTAATTTAATAAGGAGATAGGGCCATGAATGGAATAGTAAACTGTCCTGATTGCCATAAAAATGTTGTGGCCGGACAAATAGACTTGCATAAGAGAGCAGGTGATTGTGGGTGAGTTTATTATCGGCTGGGTATTTGGTTACTGGTTTACTAAAGTAGACTGGTCAAGACTCAAGCCTAGATAACGCCAGTATAAGTGCTGGCAAGCTGTTACGAAGTCCAAGATTGACTAGCTAAATCTAGTAAGAACTAAATCATAAAGCGGTGTCTGAGTAAGACTAAAAGACTTTGAGCTTGATGCACCCACGTTGTTACTAGAACCATAGCTGACTATAAGATATATAAGCCCATTGGCTACATCACTACTTACAGTCGGCTATGGCTAGTCAATCAGAACCAATGCTATGAGTGTGGCTGAGAGTGAGAAAATGAGGACGATATGGAATTAAAACTACCAGTAAGTACATTGATAATTGCCGACCAACTTTACCAAGAGGTATGCGAGCTCTACCCAAGCTATGATGTAGCTTTAGATGAGAGTGGCGCAATCACCCTGTTTGACAGGGACAACGATAATTCTTGGACAATTCAGGTTAGTAAAGATGACTAAGACAATCACCATTAAACTGACGGAAGACCAAGCAAGGTTACTTAAGGTAACACTGAGCGAAAACTTGAATGATGACCCGATTGATGAGGCATACAAGAGTTTTTGCAGACGCATTTTGACCAAGATAAATGCAGAGTTAGTACGATAGCTAGATACTAAAGTAATACCACTTATTAGCTGCACTCTTAGGATTGGTTCTATGGTATGGGGTGGCTACGCCACCGAGTTGGTGCAACTCTGTTAAATGGCTTGTGGGAGGCTCTGCAAGCAGCAGCCAACAACTATTAAATTAAAATAAGGTGGTTTAAATGGTTAAAGCATGTATAGTTTGGTACGTTTTGGGGCTGTGTAGCGGTATTTTGGTGGGTGATTGGCTCAGACTACGGTTCGGGACTGGAAAAGCCAGCAGACGGGCTCAAAACACGTCTCAGAGGGTAATGCAACGTGAGCGCAAGCCCACACAAGTAGCCTACAAGCCTAAAAGCAAGGCTGCCAAGCATAATAAGGCTGTGGACGACCTGAAGTGATAATTGTGGCCTCCCCCGACCGGGAGGCTATTTTTATTTTGGGCTGTTTTTGTCTTGAAAGGCGGTGTGGTGAGATAGCCAATGTTTAAGTGGTTGGGCGTTTCCTGGATTAAGACGTTTAAGGTGCAAATATTAGGCCGGTAGTATTCACCTGATATATACTCGTACTGAAATGAAAACACAACAACAAAATCATGGACAGAGAAGATTATAAAGTATTGCCGTTGGCGGTTGTGGGGGCGGTAGCTGGTGGGTTCAAGTATTATCTAAGACCAGAAATGACAGCCAAGCGAGGTTGGATTGCTGTGGGGGCTGTGGTGGCTGCCCATGAGGTACTGTGCGAGGCTGGGGAGACGTTATCTGAGGGCGTGGATAAGGCACTGGAGTCTCATCCTGTCGCTACCTCTCTGGCTATCGGCTATACTGCCCTGCACTTATTAAATAAACTGCCTGCCAAGCTGGATATCTTTAATCAGTTGGCGGTCAATTACAAGCCTCCCCATATCGGTTATCTGTCTAACGCTGAGATTGATAAGCTACTTCCATAACTATAAAAAGTATAGTAATAATGGGGCTGCGCCCCTGCTCCTCCAGCCGTTTCCTAGTATTACCGGGATAAGGGTTCTTGTGGTTGCCTTATCTGTTTATCCCGTATAAAACTGAGGTGTCCGTGT
>Ga0207707_10005846_pt1 | contig 10750 bp, 9 predicted proteins | sample KBSC83BmetaG_FD_184336 | JGI IMG/M metagenome (GOLD analysis project Ga0207707, IMG submission 184336) | Corn rhizosphere microbial communities from Kellogg Biological Station, Michigan, USA - KBS C8-3B metaG (SPAdes) (version 2) | ecosystem: Host-associated > Plants > Roots > Rhizosphere ... | reverse complement strand
TGTGACGTATCTGCGGTCAAGACGATTTGGATAGCATGGCGCTCGCACGATCCACCCTTTCTTGCGAGGACCTACCATGCGACGCACCACCCTTCCTCTGATCGTCGGCGCGATTCTGACGGCAGCCTCCTGCACCGACCAATCACCGACCGCGCCGTCGGTGACAGGTCCCAATGCGAGCCGCGTAAGTACCGTCGGCACCGGCCCGTGGTCGAGAGTCGTAGAGGGCGAGACCGGCCCCGGCTCTCTTTACGCACTTTACATCCCGGCCAACTGGAATGGCGATGCCGTTTACTACGCGCACGGCATCAGACCGCCGGAGCCATTCGCGCCGATCTCTCTAAGTGACCAGGACAACTTCTTCGAGGTTCGCGACGCGCTAGGGCGGCTTGGTTACGCGTTCGCATATTCGAGTTTCTCGGAGAACGGCCTCGCCGTGAAGGACGGCGCCCAGCGCACGCACCAGCTGCGAGGACTGCTTGCCTCAGAGCTCCCATCAGTGCCGAAGCGAAGCTACCTGACTGGCTACTCACTGGGCGCACTCGCAGCGCTGGAGCTCGGCGAGCGGTTCCCCAGCGAGTACGATGGCGTGCTCACGATGTGCGGGATGGTTGGAGGAACTCCACCCGAGCTGCAGTACGTCGGAGATGTCCGCGCACTGTTCGATTACTACTATCCGAACGTTCTTCCCGGCGACGTGACTTCCGTGCCGTCTACGCCGCTCACCCCTGGTGAAGTGCAGGCGCGAGTAGTCGCGGCGATTACGCCGACCGCTGCGAATCCCGGTGCGACGCTTGGTCTGTACGCGATCGCCAGCACTGCTCAGACGCCACTGGCCTACGCACCGGTCGGCAGTCTTGGGGATCCTTCGAGTCCCGCATTCCAGTCACTCGTCGGCTCGCTGGTGACGGCGCTGTACTATCAGCTGCTGGGTACGCCGGACGTTCTTGGCCGCACTCACGGGCACTCGCCGTACGATAATCGCAGTATCACCTATACCATGGGCACACCGGCGGTTCCGACACCGGCGCTTACTGCTCTGATCGGTGGGATGATCGCGGCATCCAACGCCGGCGTCACCAGGTATGACATGCCTCCCGATGCCGCCAACTATCTCGATCACAACTACTCGCCCGACGGCAAATTGCAGATTCCGGTTGTCAGCGTGCACAACATGTGGGATCCCCTGGTGCCGTTCTTTCACGAGTTAGCGCTCTTCAAGGCGGCTGACGGAGCGGGCGCGTCGGCGAATCTGCTCCAGCGCGGGGTGCCAGCCTACGGGCATTGCACCTTCAGCACTGCGCTGGTGGTGAGCTCGTTTCAGACTCTTGCCGACTGGGTCACTACCGGTGTGAAGCCGGCGAGTTAACCAACTCGTTCTCGCGAGCAGTCGTTTGGTTTGCAGATCAACCAGCGAGTGCTCGCGAGATCGGCAGTACGATCACCCGGTCGTCTTGGAGTTCTCGGCGGCTGGCTGCGGCAACAGGACGGTGAAGGTGGATCCTTCACCAATCGTGCTGGTGGCAGTGACATCGCCTCCCATCCCGCGCGCCAGATCGCGGCTGATGGCGAGACCGAGACCGGTACCCTCGTGGGCCTGGGTGAAGCTGCGGCCGACCTGCACGAACGGCTCGAAGACACGATCCAGCTCGGCGTCGGGAATCCCGATGCCGGTGTCGCGTACACTGAGAGCGACCTGTTTGGAGTTCTTCAATTCGCAGCTCAATGTTACCGAGCCCTGCGATGTGAACTTCACGGCATTCGAGAGCAGGTTCAGCAGCACCTGTTCGGTCTTCGCGCGGTCCGCCCAAACGAAAGCGTTTGCCGGGCAGTCCTCGACGACGAAGTCGATCGCCTTGGCTGCGGCCTGTGGGGCGATCATCTGTCGGACGGACTCCAGCATTTCGGCGACGGGGACCGCGGCAATGTCGTATTGGGTCTGACCCGCCTCGACCCGAGAAAAGTTCAGAATGTCATTGATGATTCCCAGCAGGTGCTGCTGGCTGCGCTTTATCCGTCCGAGATCTTCCTTTTGCTCCTCGGTCACCGGGCCGCGAACGCCGATGGCAATCAGATCTGCGTATCCCGCAATGGCGTTCAGCGGCGTGCGAAGCTCGTGCGACATTGCGGCGAGAAACTGACTCTTTGCGCGGTTGGCTTCATCTGCTCGCGCTCGTGCGCTCTGCTCGGCCTGGTAGAGGGTGGCGCGCTCCAGCGCTTGGGCTGCCTGCTGCGCGAACGCTTCGATGAGCTGGACCTTGTCCTCGTCGAGCGGCGAGCCTTCAGCGAAGTGCAGCGCCAGCGCGCCCACGACGCGCCCGCGATCGGCCAGGGGAAGGATTGCACTCGCCGAGAATGGAGCAAGGGTGTCCGCCAGGGCGGGGAATTGCCGGTCGCGCTCCTCGCGGGTAAGACAAATCACCGGCTTCCCGCTCCGCACCGCTTGTCCCATCGGGATCGGGGAGTCGAGACGCATCGAGCGTACTTTGTTCGGGATCTCCTTATACCCGCGATCGGCGACGAGCTTGATCACCTGGCCGGAGGCATCCATGAGTCCCAGCGCTCCCGCCGCGGCTCCGACGGCGGGTACGCCTTCGTCGATGATGACATGAGTGACCTCGTCCGTCGTGCGCGCAGCGGACATTGCGGCCGTCAGCCTCTGCAGCAACTCGGCGCGTTTCCGGACCAGGTCCGCGACGTGGCGGGCCGCTTCCTCGGCTGCGGCGCGGCGCTCGCTCTCGCGCAACGCCTCCTCCGCCTCGCGTCTTTCAGTCAGATCGCGGGTGACCTTTGCGTAGCCGACCAGATTGCCGGCCGGGTCGTGAAGCGCCGTGATTACGACGTTGGCCCAGAAGCGTGAGCCGTCCTTGCGAACCCGCCACCCTTCGTCCTCGAAGCGTCCCACCCGGGCCGCTTCGCGGAGCTCGTAGTCGGGGAAGCCTTCTTCGATCCGCTCTTTGGGATAGAAAATGGAGAAGTGCTTGCCGATGACCTCGTCGGCTTTGTAGCCCTTGAAGCGTTCGGCGCCTGGGTTCCAGCTCAGGATGTGTCCCTGCGGGTCGAGCGCGAAGATGGCGTATTCGTCGACGCTCTCGACCAGCAGCCGATGGAGCTCGCCGGTCTCATGCGCGATTCCGCCCGGTGATTGCTGTGCGTCTGCCGCTTCGGAGTCGAAGTTGTCCGCCACCGGCTTGACGTGCGTCGATGCCACTCGAGGACTACGCTACGTGCTTCCCGAGTGATTCGATGGGCAGTGCGCCGCGGTGATGATCGCATACCCGTCTGAACCCTTCGACGCCCGCTTCGTGCAGGAAGTTGTCGACACAGTATCCGCAAAGCAGCGAATACTTGTACTGATTGGCCAGCTCATTCCAGAGCTGCTCGAGAACAATCGCGCCCTCGATGTTTCCGTCCTTGTAAAGCAGGTCCACCATTTCGCCGTAGGCGCGCACGACGAGGTAGTAGCGCTTCTCCACCAACCGCTCGAAGACGCTTCCGACCGTCGCGTAGAACAGCTCACGGTTGGGCACCGATCCCTCCATGAACGCGGCTAACGTCTCCCTCGCGTCGAGCCACACTGCCAGCTGCCCGCTGTAAAGCTTGTCCGGGTCGAGGCTCCGGGCCCTCAAGGTGTCGACAAACGCGCGCCGATGGGTGTCGGTCGCGATGACGATTATCGGCTGGCCGGCCCGAATACCGTCGCCGAGGAAGCTGACGACGGTGTCGACCAGGTATTGATCCGTCTTGTAGAACTGCACGTCGTGTCCGGGGATACCGGGGGGTGTGCATCCCAGCTCGCACGACGTCTCGGCGAGTGCTTTGGCGAGATGGATATAGTTCTCTTTCAAGGGGGACCTCCAATCGGGAAAACGGCGAGCGAGTCGGCTTGACTAATCAGTCGGCCTCTTAAGTACTGCTGAGTTAGCCGTCTCACCGCAATGGAGGGAGGCGGATCGGCCGCATGTGGCGGGGCGGCTCAGTCTACTGTTTTGCAAGTAACGGTCCGATTCCCCGGGGATCGGCTCGGATCGAAAATCTTCGCGGTTCGAGGGTCGGAACCAGGGAGCTTGCGACGAAAAAATTGACATGGGGCTGGCGTGTTGTCGAGTTCAGGGCGACACTATGCGACCCACCCTTCTTTTCAACCGCTATCAACCGAGGAGGGCCTGTGAGAACCGTTCAGCTGTGGGCCGTAGGCGCGGGCTTGGCCGGCGCCCTGGCTTGCGCATCGAAGCCGACTCCAGTCACGGTGGCCGGGGATTCGACCGACCGCGCTTCACTCGCGGGAAAATGGGTGGGAGAGTACTCGAGCTCATCCACCGGCCGGTCCGGCAGCATCGTCTTCAATCTCTCGCCGTCCGGCGACGCGGCAAATGGAGACGTAGTGATGATTCCGCGTGGCTACGGACGAGCGCTTCAACCGTACAACGCCGTCAACACCGCATCGGGCGCTGCCGTACAGAATACCACGCCATCACAAGTGCTCACCATCAAGCTCGTACGGGTGAGCGGAGATACCGTCAGCGGCGTGCTTGATGCTTATCGTGACCCGGAATGCGATTGCCCCGTGCAGACGACTTTCGTCGGCCGCCTCAGCGGCGACACCATCGAAGGAACCTTCTCGACGAGCGGACGCCAGGCAGCGGGCCCGCAGACAGGAACCTGGCGGGTAAAGCGCTCAGGCTAGTCCGGTGTGCGATGGCGGTCGGGCTCGTGGCCGGTTGCACCCGCACGAGCCCGACCGCCATCGCCATCACCCACGTCTCCGTGGTGGATGTCGTAACCGGCGATGTGGGTTCCGATAATACGGTGGTCGTGACCGGCAATCGCATCACCTACGCGGGCCCCGCCATCGGCGCAACAATACCCAGCGGCGCGAGAACGATCGACGGTCGCGGAAAGTTCCTTATCCCGGGCCTCTGGGACATGCACGTCCACGCATTTCCCTACGAGTTCTCGGATTTCGCGGGTCCGCTGATGATCGCCAATGGTGTGACCGGCGCGCGAGAGATGGGCTACTACGTCGATACGACGCTCAGATGGAAAGCGGATGTCGCCGCCGGGCGTGAGATCGGGCCGCGGCTCATCGCCGGAGTGAGGGTCGATGGACCCGGTACCAAGGCCCGCTTCGTGAGTCACGTCGTCACCGAGGAAGACGGGGTTCGCGCGGTCGATACGCTCGCTCGCAAGAAGGACCGCTCGCCCCGCGCCGATTTCATCAAGACCTACTCCTGGATTCCCCGAGCAGCTTACTTCGGGATCGCCGGCGAGTCCAAAAAGCTCGGCATACCGTTCGCCGGGCACGTGCCGTACTCGGTCAGCGTGGTGGAAGCGTCTGACGCCGGTGAGCGCAGTATCGAGCACGAGGATGACCTGATGCGCGCCTGCACCTCGAAAGAGAGTTTTCTGCGCGCGCGGTTTGCCGACACCGCGAATGTGAACTCGGGCAGGCTGCTCGCCGAGATGCGAGCCCAGGCCGGCTTGATCCGATCATCGTACGATGAAAAACAATGCCGCGCCGTGATTGCGGCGCTGGTGCGCAATCACACCTGGGTAACTCCGACGTTGGTGTTCTATCAGCCGTACGTGCACGACTTCGACAGCGCGGGCACGCACCCCGAATGGGCGCCCTACGTCCCCGGTCTGGTGCAGGGCGGCTGGCTCCAGCGCAGGCCGGCGATAAAGCCTGACGACTCGACGATGATTCGCAGCTATTTCAGCTTTGATCTCACCCACCGGCTCCACGACGCCGGGGTGAAGCTGCTGGCGGGCACCGACGCGTCGCAGCCGTTCGTGTTTCCGGGATTCAGCCTTCACGAGGAGCTTCAGCTGCTGGTCCGCTCGGGGCTCTCTCCGCTCGAAGCACTGCGCACTGCCACTTACAACCCCGCTGAATATCTCTCCGCGACCGACTCCCTCGGAACAGTAGCGAAAGGAAAAGTGGCCGATCTGGTGCTCCTCGACGCGAACCCGCTCCGCGACATTAGAAACACGCGCCGGATTTCCGCGGTCATAGCGAATGGCCGGCTCTTCGATTCGGCCGCGCTCGGCCAGCTTCTCAGCGGCGTCAAGACCGCGCTGCAGCACTAGGCTGCGGCATCGACGTCGTCCGCCTGCGGCGAGCGCGCCCAGATTCTTGCGCCAAATCTCTTCCGCTGAGGCACCCGAAGTGTGAGAAGCGCGCACACCGCACAAGTCCAGGCGATCCAGGAAATCCGATCCGCGATGGTCATGGTTCGGAGCATCAAAAGGCCGACCGCAAATCCCGAGAGACTCGCGCCGGCGATAGTGTCCGGAACAGGAGCTGTACGTCTCGCTACGATCTGCACCGCTCTAGGGCCTTCATCGATCAGGGTGCGGCGGATAGCCACGTCGAGCTCGGATGGCGTCATCTCTCTCCAGCCGGGAATCCGCATGACACTCCAGGCCGCCGCGGCCCGGCCCCAGCCGTGATTGTCCGAGGCAGACACGGTCGCGAGGCGCGTCTTTCGCGCGAGTTCGAGGATGGCATCGTGGTCACGGCTGCCCTGTGCAATCCCACGTGGCGAGCCATCGGACATTTCGATTCCGACGACTTTGACCAAGCCGTTGGTCATCTCGAAGGGAATTCGCAGAATGTCTCCGGGAAGCGAGAGCAGCAGAACCGGAGGCGTCTTGCCATGGTCGGGCTCAACCACCGTCGGCTGCCAATTCGCCGACGTAATGCGCGTTCGCAGCGGATCGACGCCGATCAGAATCGGATGCTCGTCACCGTCACGAAGCTCGACACCGGGCAGAAGAACCGTACCAGCGCCGGCGAACCGCGGATTGCCACGGTCGCCACTGACTGCTCCTTCGATGGTGCGGTGATCGGTTACGTAAGCGGCGTCGAACCCCGCGCTCGAGTGCCACGCGCGACTTTGTTCGGCATCGAAGCCCGCCCGTCCATCGTGCGAGGCCGAAGTGTGGCTATGAAAATCGACTGCGAGCAGGTCGGGGTCCTGGAGCACGAGAGACGCCATTGGTCGCCTTGCCACCAGGATCAATTCACCGAGTCCCACCAATGCTACGACAAATCGAAGTCCATTCCGTAGTACATGGCGGCGTGTCGCACGAGAACGATCTGACGACCACGTCACCGTGGCATATGCGACAAACCCGGCGGCGATCATCCATAGGATGCCCCAGTACTGCGCGGGCGTGAGAAAGGTCAAAATGTCGAGCAGGTCGGAAAGCGGGGCGATGATCTGGTATGAGAACGGAACGTGTAGCGCCCCGGCTGGCATCGCACCGGGGTTGGTGAGGTCGAGAAGCGCCGACTGCGGGAAGACCGAAGTCGCCAGCAGCGTCATCGCGACCGCAAGGGGGATCCGCCAGCGCCGAATCCAGGGCGATGTCAGCAAACGCCGCATCGCGCGTTGTGCCGGCGGGCGCACTCTAGCAGTCATCCTGCTACGACGAAAGGTCGGTATGAGTGCGCGGAGGGAAGGTGACCCTGACGGTGGTACCCTTGCCCGGATCGGAGGTCAGAGCGATATCCGCCCCGTGCTCCTTGGCAATCCAGTTGGCGATCGACAAGCCGAGTCCGGCACCGTCGGTCCGGCTGCGCGCTGTCTCACCACGAAAGAATCTCTGAAAGACCATCGTCATCTCGTCGGGGGTAATGCCAATGCCGGTGTCGCGGACAATGATCGTTGGGACTCCCTGCTGCATTGACACCCCAACCCGGACTTCTCCTCCGCTGTCCGTGAACTTCACCGCGTTGTCCAGCACGATCATGATCATCTGTCGGATGAGCGCCGGATCTCCCCGGATTGGCGTTTCCTCGAACTCATCGATGGTCAGCTCGACATCCTTCTGGCGCGCGACGAGGCGCGCGGCACCGGCCGCATCGAGCGCGATGTCGTCGAGGAAAAGTGGCTGCTTGTCGATCTGCCGCTCACCGGCGTCGGCGCGAGCGAGGACGAGCAGGCTGTCTACGATTCCGCCCAGCCGCCTTGCTTCGGCTTCGATACCGCGCAGCGCGTCGACGTAGGTCGTCCCGTCGCGTGGCTGCTGGAGCGCAATCTCGGCCCGCGAGCGCAGAATGGTGATTGGCGTTCGAAGCTCGTGGGCGGCATCTGCCATGAACCGCCGCATGAACTCGATAGAGCGCTCGATCGGCGCCGTTGACTTGCGCACCAGAATGAATCCGCCCGCCGCGACGAGGAACAGCGCCGCGAATGCGAAAACCACGAACGCGGTGATGAGGTCGGCGTACTTGTCCTCGAGCTCTTCCTGATCTGCGACCGCCACTGCGATGAGCTGGCCCCCGGACGCAAGGCCGAACCTTACCGCATGCAGGCGCAGCGTTTTGTCTTCAGCGAGTCCGCGCTGGACCGTCGTTTGGCCGCTTGCCGCTGCCTGCCGCGCCGCATCTCGAATCCATTGGTCCGCTGCCGCCGGTTTGATGGGGTCGCCCCTGGAGTCGAGCAGGTAGAGATCGCGATCGGGGATGTTGAGCTCGTCGACGGCATCGGTCAGCCTCGCCCGCGGATTGGCACCTTCCTGCTCTCGAATCCTCGCTGCGCGTACGAGCTCCAGCGTCGCATTCCTCAGTGATTCGTCGAGCTGCTGCGAGAGCTGGTGGCTGATCGCCGCGAATAACCCGGCGCCGAGGAGGAAGATGATGAGAGCGAAGGTGGCGACGTACCAGATCGTGAGTCGGAGTCGCAGGCGAACCAGTCGCCGCAGCTCGACCCGCGACGAGCTTCCTTCAATCGCCAAAGCGATATCCGGCGCCGCGCACGGTCTGAATCAGCTTGACCGGATACTCGTCGTCGATCTTGCGGCGGAGGCGTCTGACGAGCACCTCCAGAACGTTGGTGAACGGATCGTGGTTTTCGTCCCAGACGTGGGCCGTGATTGCGGCGCGGTCCACGACCTGCCCGTGGTGCAGCACGAAAAACTCCAGCAGCGAGAATTCTTTCGCGGTCAGCTCGATCGATCTGCCGGCACGCCGCACGCGCTGTGCATCGAGCTCGACCTCGAGGTCCGACACCTTCAGGGTTTCCGGGAGCGGCGCGCCGCGACGCCGCGCGAGCGCCCGCACTCGCGCCAGCAGCTCGCGAAACGCGAAAGGTTTGGTCAGGTAGTCGTCGGCTCCGACGTTCAAGCCGGTGACCCGGTCGTCGACGGTGTCGCGCGCGGTGAGCATCAGAATCGGTGTGGCGACTTGTGCGGCCCGAAGCTCGCGGCAAAGATCGAAACCACTTCCGCCCGGCAGCATCACGTCGAGCACGATGACGTCGAAACTTCCAAGTGTCGCTTTCGCCTTGCCTTCCGGGTAGGTCGCGACTGTCACTACCTGAACGCCGTTCTCGGCGAAGCCCGTCTTGATGATCGACGCCAGTCGCGGATCATCCTCGACCAATAGAACTCGCATGGCGCCAATCTAAAGCTTGTGCGTGGGAGAGCTACAACCTGTAATCATGACGACAGGTTCCACGCCTATGATTCCCGTGAAAATCGGGCAGCCTCCGAGTGCTGCCGAGATCAAAACCCTGAAGGAGGAAGTATGAAGAAAGTCATGGCGGTGGCGTTTGCCATCGCTGCCACCGCGGCGGTCGCGGGCGCACAGGGAACAGCCAAGACCAGCAAGATCGCGGCTAAAACGACGATGCAGGCAACCAAGACCACCAAGCCGCACAAGAAAGTGAAGACCGCGGAGTCGCAGGCGACGCTGCAGAAGGAGGCAAAGGTCACCGAGGCGACGGCCCGCGCGACTGCGCTGAAGGAAGTGCCGAACGGCACCGTCAAGTCGAGCGAGCTGGAGCGCGAAAACGGAAAGTTGATCTATTCCTACGACATTACCGTGCCCGGAAAATCGGGAGTCGAGGAAGTGAACGTCAACGCCATCGACGGATCAGTGGTCGGCAAGGTGCACGAATCCGCAAAGACGGAGAAGAAAGAAGCGGCAAAGGAAAAGACGGCCGCCAAGAAGTAGTCGCTGGGGAGCGTCCAGCGGCGGCGGGAACACCATCGGGTGGGTGCGAGGCGGTTGACTGCGCTTCGCACCCACCCGCGTTTACGTCCGGCGAGCGTAAATTGCCTGATGCGATTTTTCGCCCTCGCCGTGGCCATCGTCTGCCAGCCGTTTGCGGCTCGCGCCCAACAAGGCGTCACCCGAGAGCAGGCAGTGGAGTCGGCGGTGTCGCGCGGGCCGCGAGCCGCGCTCGCTCGCGCCGACACGCTGGTCGGTGCGGCGCAAGTCTTGTCCGCGCGGCAGCGGGAGAATCCGAGTCTGGGGCTGACATATTCGAAGTCGGTTCCCAGATACCACGAAGTGCTCGACCTCCCGATCGATCTCTTCGGCTCGCGATCGGCGCGGATCGGATCCGCCGAAGCGGCGAGGCTCGCCAGCCGGTACCGTTTCTCCTTCGAGCGTGCTGCGGCCGCCCTCGACGCCGACACCACCTACACCCGGGCGCTCGCGGCGCGTGAGCACCTCCGGCTTTCGCGCCGGAACGCCCGTGACGCGGACAGCGTGCGACGCATGGCGGTGGTCCGGCGCGATGCGGGCGATGCCAGCGAGCTCGACGTCCTGCTTGCAACCGTCAACGCTGGTCAGGCAGAGAATCAGGCGGCCGCTGACTCGCTTGGCTACGTGTCGATGTTGTACGATCTGCAAACTGTGATGGGGTTCGATAGCGGGCGAGTGATCCTCACGCCGATTGATTCACTGACACTTCCGCCGGCCGCAATCGACTCGCTTACCGAGCGCGACTTACCC
>Ga0207707_10005842_pt1 | contig 10754 bp, 10 predicted proteins | sample KBSC83BmetaG_FD_184336 | JGI IMG/M metagenome (GOLD analysis project Ga0207707, IMG submission 184336) | Corn rhizosphere microbial communities from Kellogg Biological Station, Michigan, USA - KBS C8-3B metaG (SPAdes) (version 2) | ecosystem: Host-associated > Plants > Roots > Rhizosphere ... | reverse complement strand
GCCGGCGGTTAGCGTGGAAATCCCGCATAACGTGGAAACTCTGCATCCGGCGGAAATAAAACACCTCTCACGCGTGCGGAATTTCCACGTAATGAAAAGTTTCCACGATACGGCTAAGCCCGAAGGCTCTTCTCGATCGCGCGATTGAACGGTGGGACCACGAGGGATCTGCGCGGCTGAAGGTACGTGGCGGACGCCTTAGGTGCCGGCTATTTCGACCAGTCGGTGGATGGCGTCGTGTTCGTCTAGGCCTTGGGCTAGCAGGCTCTTGCCCATCTGCCAGGTCGTCGGCGGGTTGTCATGCCATAGCTCCTCGACGATGCCCTTTGCCATGGCTATAAACTCCTCGCCTTCCGCGCCTTCGGGTGCGCACGAGGCGAACTCGCCTTCTGTCAGGGCAGCCCGGCCTCCCTGGGTGGCGGCGTCAATGGCCGCGGCATCCGCGTCGCGGCTCGCGGGCAGGGGTACGGCGAACTGCCGCCGTGTGCGGCACTCGTCCAGCCAGGCTGCGTCCGTGTCGCTTGCCGCGACATCGCGAACGTAGGCGCGGTTCGCGACGCTGACCGGGTCGTCATACGCGGCAGGGAACTCCGCGAAGATCTCCGGAAGCTTCGACAGCAGGCGCCGGGTCGCGGCGTCGTCGAGGTTCTGACGCTCGGCGGCCCAGCGAACCCACGCGCTGACCGCCGCCTCCAGGCTGTCGCGTTGCGCGGTGGTGAGCGTGAACGTGTTCGCGGCGTACCCGAGGACCATGGCCGCCAGCCGGAACGGCCCGACATGACCGGGCCGTTCGCCGGCAACCCGGCTGCTGTACCCGGTCAGCACTTCCGCCCAGAACCGCGCGACCGCCAGGTCATCAGCTTCCGCAGCCCACGAACTGTTCAGAAACTCGTCGACGGCCGCTGCGCGGTCGGCGGCGGTGTAGACGGTGACCGGTTCGGCGGCCCCTGATGGCAGCCGACGCAGTCGGGATCGAGCGACCGGCACGTGCATGAGCTCTGCCAGGTCCAGTTCAATGTACGGATTGTCACCGACGGTGGCGAGTGGCTCCTCGATCCGGCGGCGGGCGTCGCCCAGAGAGATCTCCTCGAAGCGCTCGTAGGGCTCGACTGCCTCTTGAATCCGCTTCAACAGGCCCGCCGCGTCTGGGCTTACAGCCACGATCGACACCGATGGCGACATGGCGAGGTTCACGCCGACAAGCAGGCCGTGTTCGGCCTCGCCCGGATAGCTGAACGTCACGATGACCGTCTCCCGGTCACCGAACACGTCATAAGCGCGCCAGGCCTGGCCGGGCATCACCTTCCCGATGCCCGTTACCCATTCGGGGGGATAAACATCATCGGCGGTAAGTTCGGCGAGCGCCTCACTTGCCGCCCGCTTGACGACCCGCGGCCCGAGCGACATAAGCAGCCGCAGGAACGCGGCGCCCACCGGTCCGTACTGCTGCTCCATGGCGGCATCGATAAGCGCGTCAACGAGAACCTCGGTCTGCTCCTCCGTGCCTTCCCACTGGAATGGCAGGCTGACGAGCGCCGAGGCCTGCAGTTCCGCGCGCAGCACGTCTCCCGCCGAGATCGTCTTCCACATCTCCGCGAGCGTCTGGTCGAGCGGATCACCCTCACCGTCCGCGCGAACAGCCCGTTCCGGTTTGGCCGCCTTCCTCTTCCCCATGGCGCCATCGTAGCGACGCGAAGTAACAGTCGAATGCGGCTTACTGAATGGGCAAGGGGCGGCTCGGCCGACGGCGCCCCATAACCGGCTGATCGGGAAGTGGGCAGTGCTCCAGCTGTATTTCACGACGCCGCGCCGCGCTCGGGGACGCCCGTCGCGTCGCGTCGCGACGTGGCGGCAGGCGGCGAGGCATCGTCGGCGGCCACGCCGGTGATCTCGCTCGTCGGCTCGCCGCGCGTGTTCGTCGCCCGCAGTGCGATGAGCGCCGTGGCCACGAGGAAGACGGCGCCGACGAGCAGTGCCCGGTGGAATCCGGACGTCAGCGCCGCGTCCCGTGCCGCGTGCGTCGCGAGCAGCGCGTTCGTCCGCGCGGTGGCGACCGCGGAGAGGATCGCCAGCCCGAGCGCCGCCCCCACCTGGGTGGACGCGTTGATCAGCGCGCCGGCCAGGCCCGCGAGCGACGGCGGCACCCCGGCGTTCGCCGCGGTCTGGACGCCGACGAACACCCAGCCGAGCCCAAGTGCCATGATCATCAGGCCGGGGAACAGGTCGGTCCAGTAATAGCCGTGCACGGGGAGGCGGGACAGCCAGTACACGCCGCCCGCCGCGATCAGCGCTCCCGCGACCATCAGCGGACGACTCCCGGTACGCGGGATCAAGCCCGTCCCGATCCCGGCGGAGATCGCGACCATCAGCGCGACCGGAACATAAGCGGAGCCGGAGCGCATGGGGGAGAAGCCGAGCACGTTCTGCAGGTAAAGCGTGATGAAGAAGAACACGGAGTAGAACCCGGCCATCGCGATCACCTGCGACGTGTCGGCCGCTGCCAGCCCCTTGAGCTGGAAGATCGACGGCGGCACCAGGGGATGCCGTTGCCGCGCCTCGTTCACGCCGAACGCGAGCAGCAGCGCCCCCGCCCCCGCGAGTTCGCCGATCGCGGCGGCCGAGCCCCAGCCGTTGACGGGCGCGCGTACCAGCGCGAAGATCAGCAGCAGCATCCCGCCGGTGCCGAGGATCGCGCCGAGCGTGTCGAAGGTGGCGAGGGTTAGTTTCCTTTCCCCGGACGATCCTGGCCGGGCTCCGTCGACGAGCCGGGACGTGGCGACGAGGACAAGCGCGCAGACCGGCAGGTTGACGAAGAGCACCCAGCGCCAGCCCGGTCCCGCGGACAGGACGCCGCCGAGGAAGACCCCGGCGACCGAGGCCATGCCGGCCATGGCGCCCCAGGCGCCAAGGGCCTTCACCCGATCGGTGCCGTAGCTGAAGCGCGTGGTGAGGATGGACAGCGCGGCCGGCGACATGAGCGCGGCGCCGAGCCCTTCGGCGAGCCGGGCACCGACCAGCATGCCGGAGTCTTGGGCCAGCCCGCCGACTAGCGACGCGGCACCGAACAGTGCGGTTCCGGTCATCAGGATCAGGCGCCGGCCGAGCAGGTCGGCGAGCCGGCCGCCGAGCAGCAGGAAGCCCCCGTAGGTGACCACGTAGCCGCTGAGCACCCATTGCAGGTTCTGCACGCTGAAGTGCAGGTCGCGGGCGATGGACGGGAGCGCGACGTTGACGATCGACGTGTCGAGGAAGTCAAGGAACGCGACCGCGCAGAGGAAGGCGAGGACGAGCTTGCCCCGGCGGGTGGCGAGGAAGGACGACGTTGCGAACGGCGGTGCCGTCATGACCGATCCCCTTTCTGTAATGAAGTAATCAGGTAGTCAGTCAGTTAACTAACTTAGACGGCGAGCGCCGGAACGTCTATACTTTTCAGTGAGATGACTAACTCAACGACGACCCGCTCGAAGACGCCGGGCGGTAAGCGCGAGCGGCTGATCACCGCCGCGTGCGAGACCGTGTACCAGCAGGGGATCGAGAAGACCACGATCGCGGACATCGCGGCGGCCGCCGACATCCCGGTCGGCAACGTGTACTACTACTTCAAGGCGAAGGACGACATCATCCAGGCCGTGATCGAGTCACACCTGCGCGAAGCCGATGCCCTGCTCGCCGCTATCGAGGCTGGCCACGACGACCCGCGTGACCGGCTGAAGGCGCTGTTCGCCGCGCTGTCCGGACAGACTGACCTGATCGCACGCTACGGCTGCCCGCACGGCTCGCTCTGCCTGGAACTGGACAAGCGCGCTGACGGCCCTGGGCTGGCCGCCGAGCTCATGCGCGCCCCGATCGAGTGGATGCGACGGCAGTTCGCGGCCATGGGCCGCCCGGACGCGTCCGACCTGGCCGTCCACCTCCTCGCCAGGTACCAGGGCGCGGCGCTGCTGACCAGCACGCTCCGCGACCCGGACCTGATGACCCGCGAGGCCGCCCACGCGGCCGAATGGATCGACGCCCTCGACTGACCGGCCCAGGTCTCATCACATCTCGTCCAGCCTGCTGCGTGCGCTGCCGGCCCCTGGTAGCAGGCTGTTCGCGGCCGACAGCGGGACTGCCTCGCCGGCGCCCCGCGACAGTCCCTGCATCCGGGCTAAGGCAGGCGCGGAGCGATCGGTCCGCCCCTGACCCCCGCGGTTGATCCCGAACGTAAGCGGCCTACTCATTTCGGTCTCACTTTTTCAGTTATCCCGCAGTAGCCTTTCAGTTCTCCTACAGTCTGTGCGAAGATGTTCCGCCCTGATCGGAGAAGATGAATGTTCGAGGGACGACCAGCGTTCGTCCGCATGACACTGGTTGCCGCAGCGGGCGTGAGTTGCCTAGCGGCCGTCGCCTGCGGTAGCAGCACCACCTCAAGCGGCGGCGCTGCCCCCGGTGCCAGCAGCAGCACCACCGCGGACCCGTTGGCGGGCCTCACCGCGGCCCAGGTGCAGGCGAAGACCGTGGCCGACGCCAAGGCCTCGTCAAGCCTCACGCTTAAGGGGTCGCTCGCCCAGTCGAGCCAGTCCTACACCGTCAACCTCGCCATCAAGCCCAGCCAGGGCTGCACGGGGACGATCGGTGAGGGCAGCAAGGGCAGCTTCAAGCTCATCGTGATCGGCAAGACCATCTACCTGAACCCAGACGACACGTTCTGGAAGGCCAACGCCGGCGCAAACGCGGCCGCGGCCATCGCGCTCGTCAACGGCAGGTACCTCAAGGTCTCGGCGAGCGACAGCAACATGGCGTCGCTGGCCGACATGTGCGACGTTTCCCAGTTGTTCTCGTCGGACGACCCGTCAGGGAAGGCCACCAAGGGCGCGGTCACCACGCTCGGTGGCACCCGGGTGCTGCCGCTTAAGAATTCCGATGGCAGCGTGGCGTACGTGACCGACACGAGCAAGCCGCAGCTCGTCGAGCTCGCCGCGCCCAAGGGCTCGAGCGATGGGACCGGCATGGTCACCGTGACGACGGGTGCTCCCGTCACGCTGACCCCGCCGTCGGCCAGCCAGGTAATTGACGGCTCCAAGCTCGGCATGTGACAGCGACGGTCGGCTGAAGGGAGGCGCCCCCATGCCGCCTCCCTTCGCCGCCCGGTCGAAGCCGTGGCCTAGCGCGTGAGGCACGAACCGGAGGCGGCTGACCCCGTTCCGCCACACCCATCAGATGTTCTTTAGGTCTCTCAGACAGCGTCCAGTTCGCTTTACATTTGCGCCATATGTCACGCTTGATCGGAGTGCGGGATGTTGCTTGGTCGGCCGGGTTTCGTCCGGATGGCGGCGGTTGCCGTAGCGGGCGCGAGTTGCCTGGCGGCGACCGCGTGCGGCGGCATCACCGCCGCGAGCCTCAGGCCCGTCCCCAGCATCCGCGGCGCGGTGGATCCGCTGGCCGGGCTGCCCGCGAACAAGATAGCCGCGCAGGCAAACGCCAACGCCGAGGCCGCGCAGACCCTGACGGTGACCGGAACTGCCACAGACTCGGGCACCAGTTTCGGCCTCACCCTCAGGTTCAAGCGCGGAGTGGGCTGCGCGGGAACGGTCGAGTACCCGGGTAAGGGCAGCATCAAGCTCCTTGTGATCGGCAAGGACATCTACATCAAACCGGACGCCAAATTCTGGAGCGTGACCGCCGGAGCCAAGGCGTCCGCGATCACCGTGCTCATCGACGGCAGGTACCTCGAGGTCCCGGCGAGCGACAAGAACATGGCAGGGGTGGCCGGCGTATGTAGTGTGTCCAAGATGCTGAACTCGGGCCGGTCTGTGTCCTACACCAAGGAGGCGGTCACCACTTATCGCGGCGCCCGCGTGCTGCCACTCAAGCTTTCCGATGGCAGCACCGAGTACGTGACCGACACGAGTAAGCCGGAATTCGTCAGGGCCTACGCACCCGAGAGCTCGCAGGTCGGTCCGGGTAACCTCACCATCTCGGTCGGCGCTCCCGTCACGCTATCCGCACCGCCGGCCAGCCAGGTCATCAATGAGAGCGCGCTTGGCATCTCGCCAGGGCCAGCCCAGCCTGCATCGACGGCGGGGCCAAGTTTGACCTAGCGGCGGCCAGTCAGGGGATGGCCCGGGTCTCTGCCCGGCTGCTAATCCACACCTGGCCGAGGGTGAAACACGGGACCGTTCGGGATAAGCCTGAAGATCAGCCCGAACGGTCCCGCGCCGGCGCTTTCGCCTCAGCCCCAGACCTTCGCCGCGGTGTCGGCGACCAGGGCGAGCTTGGCCCGCTGCTCGTCTTGGGTGAGCACATTGCCCGCCGAGGTGGAGGCGAACCCGCACTGCGGCGACAGCGCCAGGTTCTCGAGCGGCACGTACTTGGCCGCCTCGTCGATCCGCCGCCGCAGCTGATCCTGCGACTCGAGGACCGGCGTCTTCGACGAGACGAGGCCGAGCACGACGACCGCGCCGGGGCGGACGAAGCGCAGCGGCTCGAACCCGCCGGACCGGTCGTCGTCGTACTCGAGCAGGAACCGGTCCACGGGCACGGTGCCGAACAACTGCTCCGCGACCGGCTCGTAGCCGCCCTTGGCCATGTAGGCGGAGCGGTTGTTGCCGCGGCAGATGTGCATGCCGACGGTGACGTCGGGGTTGGCCGCCTTGATCCCGTTGACGATGTTCGTGTCCGCGGCGACCGACGCGGCGAGGATGACCTGCGGGTCAAGCGGGTTCTGGGTCGCGGCACGGAACTCAGCGTCGAACACCTGGTTATACGACAGCGAGTCGAGCTGCACCCAGCTCGCCCCGAGCGAGGCGAGCTCGGACACCTCCGCGATCTGTAGCGCGATCAGGTCGTTGACCAGGTCGTTCGGGTCCGGGTAGGCCTCCGCGCTCACCTCGGGCCGCCAGGTCATCGCGCCCATCGCCGCCGACATCATCGTGACCTTGAACGCGCCGGGCACCCGGGACGCCATGTACGCGGCCTCGACCGCGGTCAGGTGATCCTTCTGGAACACCTTGGCCGAGGCGGCGGTCATCACGAAGTCGGTTTCTTCCTCCGGCGGGATCTCGCCGGACGGCCGGTGCCAGGTGACGGCCGGGGTCTCGATGGCACTCATCCCGCCGATCGACTCAAGGATGCCGGTCATCCAGTTGGTCCGGCGCACCTCGCCGTCGGTGAAGACCTTGATCCCCGCCGAGCGCTGCAGGTCGATGTTCTCCGCCGCCGCGCGGTCCTCCGTCGCCCGCAGTTCGCCCTCGGTGATCTTGCCGGCCTTGTAGTCGGCCCGGGCGGTTAGCAGCCACGGCTGCCGCAGCAGGCTGCCGACGTGCTCAGCGTGAATCTCGGTCGCCATGAGTTCCGTCCTCTTTGCGCGGATATTTCATAGGTAACTGATCTGACCCTAATCTCCGCCGGACGCCGCGCCCAGGCAACCTCCCGCGCCACAAAACCGCGACCACTCGTTTGCGCGTGCCTACCAGTCGGTGGCCGCCTTCGGGGCAGGTGGGGCTACCGGCTGTGGCGGGCGTTCGGCCAGTCTCAGGCGAGCAGCTTCACCAGCGCGACCACGCCGACGACGATGATCACCAGGCGCAGCCCCCAGGGCGGCAGCCGCCGCCCGATCCGCGCGCCGATCTGCCCGCCGAGTATCGCCCCGCAGGCGATCAGCCCGGCAGCGCCCCAGTCGATGTGCGTCGCGACGATGAACACCACCGCCGCGACCCCGTTGACCAGCCCGGCCAGGACGTTCTTGACCGCGTTGATCCGCTGCATGCTTTCGGTGAACGCCGCGCCCATCAGCCCGATGAGCAGCACCCCCTGGGCCGCGCCGAAGTACCCGCCGTAGACCCCGGACAGGAACACGAGCACCCACAGCACCGGCCCGCCGACCTGCGCGCCCGGCTCTTGGCTCACCAGTGCTGGCTCGGCCCTGGCGCCCGCCCGCGAGCGCTGCCTGGCGGCCACCCACCGCGCGAGCCGGGGCTGGAAGATAACCATGACGACGGCGATGCCGATCAGCACGGGCACGATCGCCTTGAACGCGCCGGCGGGCAGCACGAGCAGCAGGATCGCGCCGACCAGGCCGCCGCACAGTGACGCCGCGCCCAGCCGGATGACCCGCCGCCGCTGCCCGGCCAGTTCCGCCCGGTACCCGTGCACCCCGGAGGCCACGCCGGGCACAAGACCGACGTTGTTGGACACGTTCGCGAGCACGGGCGGGTACCCGAACGCGAGCAGCGTGGGGAAGGTGATCAGCGTCCCCGAGCCCACGACCGTGTTCATCGTCCCCGCCGCGAGCCCAGCCGCGAAGATGGCGAGGGCTTGCAGCAGATCGTGGGACACACCCACAACGCTAGGCGAGCCGGCCGCCGCCGCCATCCCCGCGCAGGTGTGACAACCGTCTCAACGCTAAGGTTTGCCGTTGGCAAGGGTAGTCGTCGGCAAATCGAGGCTGGCCGCGGGCCGCCGCGCGACGTCGAACACGAACCGGCGGACGAGTCCGTGCGCGCGGGCCGCCGCCCCGTCCGCCAGCGTCCGCGACTGCTCGATGAGCGCCTGCGGGTCGATGCCGAGTTCCGTGATCTGGGCGTCGCCGCCGGAGCCGAGCCAGGCATGCAGCACGGCGTCCGTCACCTCGGGGTGAAACTGCAGTCCGAGGGTTCGCCCGGACACGAACGCCTGGTTGGCCAGCGCGCTCCTCGCCACCACCGGCACGTGCGCGGGCACCGTGAACCGGTCGAAATGCCACGACAGCCACGGTCCAGTGTCGATTAGCGCGGTGTCGGTGAGGCCCGGCTCGGCAGGGGTGTCGGCGGCGACCGACAGCCACCCGATCTCCGGAATCGGAGCCCGCTCCACCTGGCCGCCGACCGCGGCGGCGAGCATCTGCCCGCCGAAGCAGATCCCCAGCGTCGGCACTCCCAGCGCGATCAGCGACCGCGCGTAGCTGATCTCATCGGTGATCCACGGGATCGCCGCGGTGTCGTGCACCGACCAGATCGCCCCGAAGAACACCACCGCGTCGTACGCCGACGCCGACGGGAACGTCACCGCGACGTCGGGGGAGTGGAACCGCTCCTTGGGCACCACGACCATCTCGGACACGTCGCAGCCCGCCGCGGCGAACCCGTCCCCGATGAGCCCGTCCGGCGAAGAATGATCCTGCTTAACAAAAAGAACCCGCACAAACCGAGCATAACCGGCACTCAGTATTCTCTGACGGGCCGCTGGCCAGCGCGTCAGCGGTCGTCGAAGATCCTGTCCTGCAGCCCGAACAGCGGGAACAGCCGGTCGGTGTCGAGGAAGAACGTCATCCGGCTGATCTTGCCGTCTACGATCTCGTGCACCTGCAGCGCCCAGGGCGCGTAGCCGCCGTGCTCGGGGTCCGGCTTGTACTGCGCCCAGCCGACGACGCCGTTGGCCCGCACCGGCACGAGGATGGACCCGGCGCACGCGCTCGGCCCCGGCTGGGTCATCCACGTGGTGATCGCGGAGGCGCCCTGGATCCACATTTCCAACGGGGGCATGGTCTGCAGGGCGTCCTCGCGCAGCAGTCCGATCAGTGCCTTCATGTCGTAGCGCTGGAACGCGTCCACGTACTTCGCGAGCAGTTCCGCGTTCGCGGGCTCGACCTCGCCCGGTCTTTGGTGCTCGGGCAGGCTCGCGAGCGAGGTCCGCGCCCGCTGCAGCGCGCTGTTCACCGACGCCACGGACGAGCCGAGCACGTCGGCCGCCTCGGCGGCGGGCAGCCGCAGGACATCGCACAAGATCAGCGCCGCGCGCTGCCGCGCCGGAAGGTGCTGGAGCGCGGTCACGAACGCGAGGCGCACCGAGTCCCGGACCGCCGCGATCTCCGCCGGGTCGCCGTTGTCCGGCACGATCCGCGCGTCGGGCATCGGCGTGACCCACCGGTCCTCGGCGGGCGCCGGCCGCAGGTGCGACTCGACCGGCGGTGACGCGGGCCCGAGGTCCATCGGCAGCGCGCGCCGCTTCTCGCCGCGCAGCGCGTCAAGGCAGACGTTCGTCGCGATCCGGTACAGCCAGGACCGCAGCGACGAGCGCCCCTCGAAGCCATCTACCGCCTTCCAGGCGCGCAGCATGGTCTCTTGCACGGCGTCGTCCGCCTCAAAGGCCGACCCGAGCATCCGGTAGCAGTACCCCGTCAGTTCGCGCCGGTAAAATTCAAGGTCGTCAGTGGTTGCTGTCGCAGTCACAGCTCACCACTCTAGGCCGTACCTCTGACATTTGGCCCGAACGAATTCGGCTTACTCTGACGATCTTCAATTGTGGAAGTTACCGAGGTCGAGCCTGGTCTTGGCCAGGAAGCCGCTGAGGATGCCGGGCCGGTACTGCACCCGCCTGAGCCGGGTCTTGATCAGCGCGGTCAGCTCACAGAGGGTGCGCTTGGCCAGGTTGGCCAGGGATCTTTTCAGCAGCGACCAGACCGGCTCCACCGGATTCAGCTTGCTGGCGTACGGCGGGAGCCGGTAGACCCTCAGCCAGGACCGGGCGGCGACCAGCTCGCGCATCGCGCGGCTGACGTGGGTGTTCAGGCCGTCCCAGACCAGGACGAGCGGGCCGCCGGGCTGCTGGTGGGCGGCGTCCAGGAACCGGGCGTAGTCCGTCTCGGTGAAGCCCTTGCGCTGGTCCTTGCGATGGCCGGCGCGGGTGCGGTAGATCAGCCGGGCCTGCTGCCCGGGCCGGATGGCGATCAGCGCGGCCAGTGACACGCGCGTGTTGTGGCCGCCGGTCACCCGCACCACCGGGGTATAGCCGCGGCG
>Ga0207707_10005841_pt1 | contig 10754 bp, 10 predicted proteins | sample KBSC83BmetaG_FD_184336 | JGI IMG/M metagenome (GOLD analysis project Ga0207707, IMG submission 184336) | Corn rhizosphere microbial communities from Kellogg Biological Station, Michigan, USA - KBS C8-3B metaG (SPAdes) (version 2) | ecosystem: Host-associated > Plants > Roots > Rhizosphere ... | reverse complement strand
CGGCAACATCAGCAGCTTGAAACTCGCGTGGTCCTTTTCGACCGGGATCGTGCGTGGTCACGAAGCCGCACCAATCGTGGCGAACAACACGATGTTCATCGTCACGCCTTATCCAAACATCATCTACGCACTTGATCTGACACGAACTGGTGGTCCTGTCAAATGGAAATATGAACCCAATCCGCAGGCATCAGCCCAGGGAGTTGCTTGCTGCGACGTTGTAAATCGCGGCGGAGTTTACTCGGACGGAAAATTATTTTTCAACACGCTCGACAACCACACGATCGCGCTCGACGCGGCGACGGGAAAACTGCTTTGGAAGACCCAGGTCGGCGACATCAACATGGGCGAGTCAATGACGATGGCTCCGCTGGTTGTTAAAGACAAAGTGCTGGTTGGGAATAGTGGTGGTGAGTTTGGTGTGCGCGGCTGGCTCACTGCGTTGAATACGAGCGACGGCAAGATCGCATGGCGTGCTTATCACACCGGACCGGACGCCGACGTGCTCATCGGTCCAAACTTCCATCCGTTCTATCCATCGGACCAGGGCAAGGATCTCGGAGTGACAAGCTGGCCCGCCGACGCGTGGAAAATCGGCGGCGGCACAAGCTGGGGCTGGATCTCGTACGATCCGGAACAGAACCTGATTTTTTACGGCACCGGGAATCCTGGTCCGTGGAACGCAGATCAGCGACCCGGCGATAACAAGTGGACCTGTGGAATCTTTGCGCGCGATGTCGATACTGGCCAGGCGCGTTGGTTCTACCAGTTCAGTCCACACGATCTGCACGACTACGATGCAATCAACGAGCAGATACTGATGGATCTGCCCGTGAACGGTCAGACGCGCAAGGTGCTGGTCCGGCCCGAACGCAACGGCTACGTTTACGTTATCGATCGCACCAACGGCCAGGTGCTTTCCGCAAATCCCTTCGCCTACGTCACGACCTCGAAAGGTGTCGATCTCAACACCGGCCACCTTATCTATAACGAAGAGAAGAAAGGCGAGGTCGGCAAGACGGTGCGCGAGATTTGTCCCGCGGCGCCAGGCGCTAAAGATTGGCAGCCCTCCGCGTTCTCGCCGAGGACGGGGTTAATGTACATCCCGCACCAAAATCTTTGCCAGGACTTCGAAGGGCTCGAGGCGAATTACATCACCGGCACGCCTTACGTCGGCGCGAACGTGCGCATGTACGCCGGTCCGGGCGGAAATCGCGGCGAGTTCCTGGCGTGGGATCCGGTGAAGAATGAAAAGGTGTGGGCCATCACTGAAAACTTTCCGGTGTGGAGCGGTGCGCTTGTTACTGCGGGCGACGTGGTCTTCTACGGCACGATGGATGGATGGTTCAAAGCCGTCGATGCGCGAAATGGAAATGTGTTGTGGCAGTTCAAGTGTGGCTCGGGAATCATCGGCCAGCCGATCTCGTATCGCGGTCCGGACGGCAAGCAGTACATCGCGATCCTTTCGGGAGTTGGTGGCTGGTCCGGCGCGATCGTCGCCGGTGGACTGGATCCGCGCGACGCGACTGCGGCGCTCGGCTTCGTGGGCGCGATGGGTGACCTGCCCGACTACACGGCGCGAGGAGGCATGCTCTATGTGTTCGCGCTTCCCTAAAGAAATAAAAATTCTTTTCTTGCTGGCTGCGTCTGCATGTGCCTCTCATAAACCTGCGGCGGTTGCCACTGTTCCGCAAATCACACGTCCTGCCGGTGTGCTTCGTGTCTGCGCCGATCCGAACAATCTTCCGTTCTCGAATCAACGTGGCGAGGGTTTTGAAAACAAGATCGCGGAACTGTTGGCCCACGACCTAGGCGAGCGCGTTGAGTACACGTGGTGGGCACAGCGGCGAGGCTTCTTTCGCAACACATTGAAGGCGGGGATGTGCGACGTCGTCATGGGCGTGCCGGCCGGGTTTGAAATGGCGTTGACGACTAAGCCGTACTATCGCTCGAGCTACGTTTTTCTCTCGCGCAAAGATCGTCACCTGAACCTGGGCTCACTCGACGATCCGCAGCTCAGAAAACTGCGCATCGGCGTGCAGATCATCGGCAACGATCAAACCAATGCGCCGCCGGCTCACGCGCTCACGCGACGCAACATCATCGACAACGTCAAAGGCTTCACGCTGTACGGCGACTACAGTCAGCCCAATCCGCCGGCGCGGATTGTCGATGCGGTTGCGAAAGGCGACATCGATCTCGCGATTGTCTGGGGGCCGCTCGCAGGTTACTTCGCGAAACAGTCGCACGTGCCGATGCAGGTGGTTCCAGTAACGCCACAGATCGATCAACCGTTCCTTCCGTTTGTATTCGACATTTCGATGGGCGTCCGCCGCGGCGATCAGGATTTGAGAGATCAGTTGGAACAAGTTCTCGAACAGCGCCGAGCCGACATCGATCGCATCCTCGAGGACTACAAGGTGCCGCGCGTGGAAGGAGGGCAAGGTGTTTAAGAAGACTTCAGGAAGGCGGCAGTGCTTTGCGGCTTTGCGCGTTTGCGTGAAAATTTTTATCCCGTGTCTGTTGCTCTTCGTGGCTTGCAAGCGCGAGCAGCGACAGTTCACGCAACCGCCTTCGACGTTCAAGTCGTACGACGTCACGATGAGCGACATTCACCCCGGCAGTCCGGGTTTGCCGCAGCCTGTGCAGAACCCCTCCGACCAGCGCGCGTTCGACACCAACGAAGGCAAGCGACTATTCACGCAGTACAACTGTAGCGGTTGTCACTTCAACGGCGGCGGCGGCATTGGCCCACCGTTAATGGATGAGAAATGGATCTACGGTGAGAACCCGGAAAACATTTACTCGACGATCGTCGAAGGCCGCCCGAATGGTATGCCTTCGTTTCGTTACAAGATTCCCGACAACCAGGTGCGGGAGCTGGTTGCTTACGTGCGTTCCATGAGCGGACAACTGCGAAAAGACGTCGCGCCAACTCGCAACGACGATATGAACGCACACCGTTCCGAGGAGCGCACCAAGCGCGAAACACCACAACGCTCAGGTCCACCGCCACAATGATCGACATGAGAAACACAACACTGAAGATGTGCACGCTGGCCTTCGTGCTGTGCTGTTCCTCGTGCGGCGGCATTCACAACGCGCTCAATCCATCTGGCCCACAGGCGCACAATCTCAGCCGTCTCTGGTGGTTGATGTTCATCGTCTGCTCGGCTGTGTTTGTGATCGTGATGATTGCGGTGTTTCTTTCCTTGCGAAACCGAACCGGTGATTCTCAAGCAACGCCGCAGATCGAACCGCCGCGCGAGCAGGAGCGAAAGCGGAGCAACGTCGTCGTCACTGCGGTCACAATCACCGTCGTCATCCTTTTCGTTTTCTTGATCGCGAGTTTCTCAGCTGGACGCTCGATGACCGCCGGGCTGGAGCACAAGAATGGTCTGACGGTTGAAATCACGGGACATCAGTGGTGGTGGGAGGTTCGTTATCCCGATGCGAGCGCCAACAACATCTTTACGACCGCAAACGAGATTCACATTCCCATAGGCGTGCCTGTCACGTTCAGTCTGAAAGGCGGCGACGTGATTCACAGTTTCTGGGTGCCGAATCTCGCCGGCAAGAAAGATCTGATTCCCGGCAAGATCAACACGATGTGGTTACAGGCGGACAAGCCTGGCGTCTATCGCGGTCAATGTGCTGAATACTGCGGACTGCAACATGCGCGAATGGCGCTCTGGATCGTCGCTGAGCCTCAGGAACAGTTCAACGCCTGGCGACAGAGTCAAACAGGAACATCGATTCCGCCGTCGAGCGATTCGCAAAAACGTGGACAGCAGGTTTTCCTGACGTCCACGTGCGTGATGTGTCATGCGATTAACGGCACGCCCGCCGGATCCAACATTGGTCCAAACCTGACGCACGTCGCGAGTCGCAACATGATCGCCGCGGCGACCCTCGTCAATACACGCGAGCACCTGGCGCAGTGGATCAGAGATTCGCAGACGTTCAAACCCGGAAACAAGATGCCGCAGAACAATCTATCCGACGCGGATTTGAATTCATTGGTCGATTATTTGCAGAGCTTGAAATGAGCCAAAAAGAGGCACAAAACGAAGAGCCAAGAAACGAGGGTCGACCGAGGGCGCCGTTGGTCGAACGGATCGACGTTGATCGAGAAGAGCTCGCGGACGTGATGAAGCGCGAGAAGGAAGAGCTCGAGCGCACGTGGGCGCGTCCCACGGGAATAATTGGATGGTTCATCGACACGGATCACAAGGCGATCGCGAAGCGCTACATCATCACCGCGTTCATCTTCTTCGTCTTTGGCGGGATCGAAGCAGCGTTGATGCGCATTCAGCTCATGCGGCCGGACAACCATTTCCTCACCCCGGATCAATACAACCAGATCTTCACCGTTCACGGCACCACGATGATGTTTCTGTTTGCCGTGCCGATTATGACCGCGATGGGAATTTATCTTGTGCCGTTGATGATCGGCGCGCGCGACGTCGCGTTTCCACGACTCAATCTCTACGGCTACTTCGTGTACCTGATCGGCGGCATTCTTTTGTATACCGGCTTTGTCTTGAACACCGGACCAGACGCAGGTTGGTTCGCCTACGTGCCGTTATCGGGTCCCGGGTTTTCACCGGGAAAACGCGTTGACATCTGGGCACAGATGATCACGTTCACTGAGCTCTCCGGACTTGCGGGCGCAGTGGTCGTCATCGGCACTGCATTCAAGATGCGTGCGCCGGGAATGTCGCTCAACCGCCTGCCTTTATTTGTGTGGGCACAGGTGGTGACGTCGTTCATGATCATCTTTGCGATGCCGTCTGTGATGCTTGCGAGCGGCTTCCTCGCCAGCGATCGTCTCATCGACACGCATTTCTTCAACCCGGCGGAAGGCGGCGACGCCATTCTCTACCAGCATCTCTTCTGGTTTTTCGGGCATCCGGAGGTCTACATCATCTTCATTCCCGCGCTCGGGTTTATCTCCCCGATCATCGTCACGTTCGCGCGGAGAAAGATCTTTGGATACGTCCCGCTGGTGCTGTCGTTGATCTCGACCGCGTTCATCGGTTTCGGACTCTGGGTGCACCACATGTTTGCGACGCCAATACCGCAGATGGGCCAGAGTCTCTTCACCGCCGCGAGCATGATGATCGCAATCCCGAGTGGCGTGCAGATCTTCTGTTGGATCGCGACGCTCTGGGGCAGCAAGTTGAACATCAAGACGCCGCTGCTCTTCGTGCTCGGCTTTTTCGCGATCTTCATTATCGGTGGTTTAACCGGCGTGATGCTGGCTTCAGTGCCGCTCGATTTGCAGATTCACGATACGTTCTTCGTCGTGGCACACCTTCATTACGTTTTGATTGGCGGATCAGTGTTTCCACTCTTCGGAGCTTTTTACTACTGGTTCCCGAAATGGACCGGACGCATGTTGAGCGAGAGTGCAGGGCGTTTGAATTTTTGGCTGATGTTCATCGGGTTCAATCTGGTTTTCTTTCCGATGCATCAACTCGGACTCAACGGCATGCCGCGACGCGTCTACACCTATTTGCCGGAGACTGGGTGGGGAACTCTAAATCTGGTCGCGTCGATTGGCGCGTTCATTCTCGCGAGTGGCGTGCTCGTCTTCATCATCAATGTGTTCTGGGCGCGTGCTGCGGGCGCGGTTGCCGGTGACAATCCTTGGGCTGCTGATAGTTTGGAGTGGGCTACCACTTCGCCGCCGCCGAACTACAACTTTCACAACCTGCCGGTGGTCCAGGGTCGATATCCCATCTGGCAAGCGACTGCCGATGCGCCGGTGGTGCGCGGGTTGAGCACTACCTCACGCGAAACGCTCGTGACGAGCGTGTTGGATGCGCAGCCGGAACTGTGCTTCGACATTCCTGGTCCATCGATCTGGCCGTTCCTGCTTTCACTGGCCACGGCGGTGATGTTCGTTGCCGGGATCTTTACGCCCTGGGCAATTCTAACAGGCGCGATCCTGGGAGGAATCGTGCTGACGTGTTGGTTCTTCGGCGATCCGAATTACAAAAACAAGACTGCGCGCGAAACCGGAAAGCGCTCGCAGCCGGTCAGGCCCGCGCCTGAGTTGCGACCGAAAGAGGTATGAGTACACAGGCCATCATCGACGTTTCCAAACTGCCGCACCATGAGTTTGACACGTACGATCCGGTGTGGTGGGGAAATAATCTGCTGCTCGCGATCGAGACGTCGATGTTTGGGATCCTGATCGCAACCTACTTCTACCTGCGACAAAACTTCCCGGAGTGGCCGCCACCCGTGGCCCAACTCACCGCCACTCTCAAGCCGCTGCCGCAGCTTGGGTATGGTACAGCGAACACGATTCTCCTGCTCGTGAGTTGTATCCCGATGGTGTTGACCGACATCTCTGCGCGTCGCGGCAACAGAGGTGTGTCGCAGATCGGACTCGTTATCGGAGTGCTGTGCGGAGTGGGTGCGTGCGTGTTGCGCGGCTTTGAATTCTCAGCGATGTATTTTCGTTGGGACAGCAACGCGTACGGTTCAGTCGTGTGGTTCATGCTCGGGATGCACATGATGCACCTTTGCATTCTGACCACTGAAGCGGTGTTGCTTGCAGTCTGGATCTTCACGCGCGAGTACGACATGAAGCACCGCGTCGATATCGTCACGGTCGCCATCTACTGGTACTGGGTGACGGCCATCTGGCTGTTGCTTTACGCAATTATTTATTTCACGCCGCGACTGGGGTGATGATGACGGAAACAACGCCAAAAGGATTATGGACGTTGATAGTGGCTGGGCCCGCCATCGTTGCGATCGAGATGCAGACGAACTTTGTGCTGGTGCGGCAGGCGTGTTCGGCGCAACGGAGTGTAGCGTTGTATGTGGTGGTGATCGTGGCGATGCTTCTGACGATCGCGACGATCGCGATCGCGATCTCACTCTGGAGACGAGCGGGTACTGTATGGCCCACGGAATCTGTCGATGTCGCGAACCGTATCAGGTTTATTGTGGCATTGGGCGTGCTGAGTAGTGTGATGTCGTTCCTGGTGGTCCTGGCGCAGGGAATCGCGACCGTGAATTTCGATCCGTGTCAATTGTGAGGAAGATGTTTCACACAAAGGCACAAAGAAACAAAACCAAGGCACAAAGGAGGCTGCAATGATTCTTCTTTGTGCCTTCGTCTTTTCTTTGCGCCTTTGTGTGAAACCAGTCTTACTCTTTCACGAAGGCAAGCCACACAACTGGCATGACCTCATTCGCGCCTGGAGCTTCGAACCACTCGTCGTAATCTCTCTCATCATCTCAGCATTACTATTCATCTTCGGCCTGTACCGTCTTAAAGGTCGCTCGATTCGTACCTGGGAAGCGCTTTGCTTTGCACTCGGCTGGCTGGCGCTGTTCGTCGCTCTTGTCTCACCACTGCACGCGTGGGGACAGGTGCTCTTTTCCGCGCACATGACACAGCACGAGGTGCTCATGCTCGTCGCCGCACCACTACTCGTCCTTGGCCGGCCTCTGATCGCTTTTCTCTGGGCGCTCCCGTTGGACTGGTCACGCAGCCTCGGCAACATAGCCAAGCTTCGTTGGCTCAACCGTCTCTGGCGCACGTTCACCATTCCGCTCGTCGCCTGGCTGGTCCATGCCGTTGCTCTTTGGGTCTGGCACATACCTTTACTATTTGAAGCAGTGCTGCATCACGAGTCAGTACACACGGCTCAACACCTCTCGTTTCTCATCTCGGCGCTGCTGTTCTGGTGGGCCTTGATACATGGACCACAGGGCGCGATGGGTTACGGCGCCGCGGTCCTTTATCTCTTCACGACTTCAGTTCATAGCGGCGTGCTGGGCGCGCTCATCACTCTCGCCGGTTCCGTTTGGTATCCATCGTACGTCGGTCTGACAAACTCATGGGGACTCACTCCGCTCGAAGATCAACAACTCGGCGGACTCATCATGTGGATACCGGCAGGCCTTGTTTACGTCATCGCCGGGCTCGCGTTGTTTGCCGGTTGGTTGCGTGAAGCAGACCTGCGCGAGATGAAGCGAGAGCGTCTGGAGCTTGCTCCATGAAGAAGATCCTGGAGATCGCGCTCGGCATCGTGACGAGCGTCGGTGGCTTCCTCGAGATTGGTTCAATCGCCACCGCAGCACAGGCAGGCAGTGACTTTTCGTTTCAACTGATCTGGGCGATCGTCCTCGGCGGCATCTGCATCATCTTCCTCGTCGAACAGGCGGGACGCTTTGCGGCAGTCAGTGGCCACACCGTTCCCGACGCGATACGCGAGCGTTTTGGATTCAACTATTTTGCGTTTCTTTATCTCGTACTCGTTCTAGTCAGCCTGGTGGTGCTCGCGGCGGAGATTGGCGGTGTTTGCATCGCGCTCGAGCTCGCAACGGGAATTAGTTTTCCATGGTGGGCCATACCGGTTGCGATCGTCATCTGGCTCGTGATCTGGAAGGGCACGTTCGGAGTCATCGAAAAAGGCGTTTCGCTGCTCGGATTGATCACGCTGTGCTTCGTCGTTGGCGCGGTGATGATACATCCACCCTGGACTCAGGTCGCGCAGAGTGCATTGCCGTCGTTGCCGAAACACGATTCGGCTCACTACTGGTTTGGCGCGGTGGCGATTCTCGGCGCCTCAATCTCGCCGTATCTCTATTTTTTCTACTCTTCCGGTGCGATCGAAGACGAATGGAACGAAGGCTATGTCGGTATCAATCGCATCATCGCGGCGGCGGGCATGAGTTTCGGCTCCGTCATCTCCGTTGCGGTGTTGATACTGGCCGCGATGATCTTCGCGCCGCAGGGTGTGAAGTTCGAACACTACTCGCAACTGCCAATGTTGCTTATACCGGTCTTCGGCTACTGGGGTTACTGGTTGATCGTCGCATCGGTCGGCATCGCGTGTCTCGGCGCAGCGATGGAGATCACGCTCGAGATTGCTTACCTGACGGCGCAGGGCTTCGGCTGGAACTGGAGTGAGAACCAGCGACCCCTCGATGAGGCGCGCTTCAGCGCTGCTTACATGATCGCGATCATCCTCGGCATATTGCCCAGTCTCATCGGGGTTGATCCTTTGACTTTGACGATCTTCGGTATGGCGCTGACGTCCGCGACCTTACCCGTGTCGGTCGTGCCGTTTCTGTTCTTGATGAACGACTACACTTACGTGCGGATTTATCGCAACGGCTGGTTTTCGAATGCGGTGGTGATCGTGATTATCGGAATCGCGTTCGTGTTGGCGGTGCTGTCGATTCCTTTGCAGATCTTTGGAGGCAGCTAATGGATTTGATGAGGGATTGTTTGGACAAGCTGCTGGAAGACAGCGCGAAACGTCGCATGGGGCGAGTGGATGGAATAATTCTGGATATCGAAGACGGTCGGCAGCCGCATGTTGCGTACGTCGAGGTGGGAGTGAAGACGCTGCTGAACCGTGTGAGTACGCGTTTGGCTAACGTGGTTGCGAGATGGTTGAGGAAGGTCGGCATTCCGACTGACCCGTATCGGATTGCGTGGGGGAAAGTGAGAGTCGGGCTGAACAAAGTCGAGGCGGATGTCGAGGCGGAGAAGACGCCTGCGCTGGAGTGGGAGCTTTGGTTGCGGAAGAAAGTGATTGGACGTATTCCGGGGGCGTAGATGTCGAAGCGACAGTTACATGTAGAACTGCTGTTGGGTGAGAAGGTTCTGGCGATGAATGGGTTACCGCTCGGGCGGCTGGAGGAGATCCGGACTGAGATCAACCGCGGGCATTTTTATGTGACGGAGTTTTTGGTTGGTAGTTATGCGTATCTCGAGCGTTTTGCGGCGTGGAGGATCGGGCGCGCGTTGCTGCGTGTGTTCGGCGCGCGGCGGAAGGAAGGATATCGAATTCGATGGGATCAACTAGATCTTTCGGATCCGCAGCGACCGAAGTTGATGTGTGAGGTGGATGAGTTGTTGCCGTTGAGAAGGGAGCAGTATCAGTGATGAAAGTCTTTGCGGCTTTGCGCCTTTGCGGGAAATATTTCCTGCTCTTGTTGATGGCTGGTTGCACTCACAAACCTTCTGGACCGCTCGCATTCGTCACCAACGAACGCGACGGCACCATAACCGTCATCGACACCAACACAGATCGCGTTTACTCAACCATCACGGTCGGCGGACGCCTGCGCGGCATTCGCCTCAGTCCCGACAAGAAAAAAATCTGGGTCGCGATAAGTTATCCATCCAATCAATCACAAGGCGAGGACAAGATCGCCGAACTGGACGTCAACGGCAAAATTATCGCCAAGTATGAAGCCGGCACCGATCCGGAGAACCACGTCATCCACGCGGAGGGGCAGGTTGCGATCGGCGGCTTCGTCCCGTCGGGCGCGAACGGCTCGGCGACGCGCCACGCCACCGGAACCGTCGCGACGACGGTCTCCGACGGCCGGCTGACGATCGACGCGATCGGTGGGACGAACACGAAGCTCGACTACATCGACATCACGACCGGCGGCACGCCTCCGCCTCCGCCGCCCCCGCCGACGCAGATCACGTGGTCGACCGTGGCGGCGGCGCCGATACCGCGGCACGAGGGCGGCTCCGCCGTCGTCGGCGGCAAGCTGTACGCGTTCGGCGGGTACACCGACAACACGGCGACGCCGACGGCGCGCGTCGACGCGTACGACCCGGCGACGAACACGTGGCAGCAGCGCGCGAGCCTGCCGGTCGCCGCGACCCACATGGGCGTGGTGACCGACGGGACGGACGTCTACTTCGCGGGTGGGTACCCGCTCGGCAGCAGTGGAACGGGCCAGACCTTCTCCACGGC
>Ga0207707_10005838_pt1 | contig 10759 bp, 9 predicted proteins | sample KBSC83BmetaG_FD_184336 | JGI IMG/M metagenome (GOLD analysis project Ga0207707, IMG submission 184336) | Corn rhizosphere microbial communities from Kellogg Biological Station, Michigan, USA - KBS C8-3B metaG (SPAdes) (version 2) | ecosystem: Host-associated > Plants > Roots > Rhizosphere ... | reverse complement strand
AGAAGCATTGGATCTTGTCGAAATAGGCGCCGGCTTTCAGCGGCGTCACATTGTAGGTGGCGCGGCCGGTGATCGGCTGGTCGGTCTTGTTGACGGCGTGATAGCTGATCAGCGTCGTCTCGCCGACCCGCGCCGTGACGCCCACCTGGTCGGGCTCGAACTCCCAGGGCATGCCGCGCGCGACGCCGGCATCGAAGCGCACCGTGATCACCCGCGTGCCGACCTCGCGCGACGGTGCCTCGACGCGCTGGGTCGTGCCGGCGAAGCCTGTCACCTGGCAGAACAGCCGGTAGAGCGGCACCGAGGCGAAGGCGAGGCAGGTCATGCCGACGAAGACGGCGACCAGCGACATCCAGGTCCAGCGCAGCTTCTTGTCGGCGGCGCCGCTCATGGCATGCCCTTCGACATCTTGGCGATGGTCATGGCGTAGAACAGGACGACCAGCGCCACCAGCACGACGAGCAGCGCGATGTTGCGGGCACGCTGCTTGCGCTTGAAGCCGTCATCGCGGCGCGGATCGGCAGGAGCCATGATTGTTCCGTCCGGCATCTAGAGCAGGCCACCGAGCCGCCCGTCGAGCGTCATCGCGGCAAACAGGAGAAAGAGGTAGAGGATGGAATAGGCGAACATCTGCTTGGCCGGCCGCTCGCTCGCCGGCCCGGCGCGCCAGACGCGCACGGCGCACAGGAGGAAGGCGCCGCCGAGCAGCGATGCCGCCAGCAGATAGAAGAGCCCGACCAGGCCGAGGGCCACCGGCACCAAGGTCAGCGGCAGCAGCACCAGCGTATAGAGGAGGATCTGGCGGCGCGTCTCCCTGTCGCCGGATACCACGGGCAGCATCGGCACGCCGGCCTTGGCGTAATCGTCCGAGCGATAGAGGGCGAGCGCCCAGAAATGCGGCGGCGTCCACATGAAGATGATGGCGAACAGCACGAGCGAGGCGACGCTGACATCGCCGCTCACCGCGGCCCAGCCGATCATCGGCGGGAAGGCGCCGGCGGCGCCGCCGATGACGATGTTCTGCGGCGTGCGGCGCTTCAGCCACATGGTGTAGACGAAGACATAAAAGCCGATGGTGAGCGCCAGCAGCGCCGCGGCGACCAGATTGACCGCGAGCCCCATCACGATCACCGAGCCCAGCGCCAGCACGGTGCCGAAGCCCAGCGCCTCGCCGGGCGCGATGCGGCCCATCGGAATCGGCCGGCCCTTGGTGCGGGCCATCACCGCGTCGATGTCGCGGTCGTACCACATGTTGATGGCGCCGGACGCGCCGGCGCCGATGGCGATGCACAGGATGGCGATGACGGCCAGCACCGGATGCAGGTTGCCCGGCGCCAGCAGCATGCCGACCAGGCCGGTGAAGACGACGAGCGACATCACGCGCGGCTTCAGAAGCGCCACGTAATCGCCGACGCTGGCGCCGCCGGCAATGGCGGCGGCGCCGTCGATGGAGATATCGCTCACCGCTCAGGTCCCTCCGCGCGCGAGCGCTATTTCACCACCGGGATCTCTTCGAAAGTATGGAAGGGCGGCGGCGAGGCGACGTGCCATTCGAGCGTCGTGGCGCCTTCGCCCCAGTAATTCTCGCCGACGCGCTTGCCGGCCGTGAAGGTGCGGAAGACGATGAACACGAAGAGCAGCGTCGAGGCATAGGAGATGTAGGCGCCGATCGACGACACCATGTTCCAGCCGGCATAGGCGTCGGGATAGTCCGGAATGCGGCGCGGCATGCCGGCGAGCCCGAGGAAATGCTGCGGGAAGAAGGTGAGGTTGACGCCGATGAAGGTGGTCCAGAAATGGATCTTGCCGAGCGTCTCGGGATATTGCCGGCCGGTCATCTTGCCGATCCAGTAGTAGAAGCCGGCGAACAGGCCGAACACGGCACCCAGCGACAGCACGTAATGGAAGTGCGCGACCACGTAATAGGTGTTGTGCAGCGCCACGTCGACGCCGGCATTGGCCAGCACCACGCCGGTCACGCCGCCGACGGTGAACAGGAAGATGAAGCCGAGCGCGAACAGCATCGGCGTCTTGAACTCGATCGAGCCGCCCCACATGGTCGCGATCCAGGAGAAGATCTTCACGCCGGTCGGCACCGCGATGACGATCGTCGCCGCCGTGAAATAGGCGCGCGTATCGACGTCGAGGCCGGTGATGTACATGTGGTGCGCCCACACCACGAAGCCGACCACCGCGATCGCCACCATCGCATAGGCCATGCCGAGATAGCCGAACACCGGCTTGCGCGAGAAGGTCGAGACCACATGGCTGACGATGCCGAAGGCCGGCAGGATCATGATGTAGACCTCGGGGTGGCCGAAGAACCAGAACAGGTGCAGGAACAGCATGGGGTCGCCGCCCTGCGACGGATCGAAGAAGGCGGTGCCGAAATTGCGGTCGGTCAGCAGCATGGTGATGGCGCCGCCGAGCACCGGCAGCGACAGCAGCAGCAGGAAGGCGGTGATGAGCTCGGCCCAGACGAAGAGCGGCATCTTGTGCAGCGTCATGCCGGGCGCGCGCATGTTGAAGATGGTGGTGATGAAGTTGATGGCGCCCAGGATCGAGGAGGCGCCGGCGAGATGCAGCGAGAAGATCGCCATGTCGACCGACGGCCCGGGATGGCCGATCGCCGCCGACAGGGGCGGGTAGACGGTCCAGCCGACGCCGGCGCCGCCGCCGATCATGGTCGAGCCGACGAGCAGGCAGGCCGAGGGGATCATCAGCCAGAAGCTGATATTGTTGAGGCGCGGAAAGGCCATGTCGGGGGCGCCGATCATGATCGGCACGAACCAGTTGCCGAAGCCGCCGAAGGTCGCCGGCATCACCACGAAGAACACCATGATCAGGCCATGCGCCGTGACCAGCGTGTTGAAGAACTGGTGGTCGGTGATGAAGGTGTTGGCGGGATGGCTCAGCTGGTAGCGGAAAGCGACCGAGATGGCGCCGGCGACCAGCCCCATGGTGATCGACAGGATGATGTAGAGAGTGCCGATGTCCTTGTGGTTGGTCGACAGCAGCCAGCGGCGCCAGCCCGTCGGATGATGCCCGTGATCCTCGTGATGATGGGCAGTGGCGCCATAGGCCATGTGCCTTGCTCCTCTTGCTCGATTACTGGCCGGAGGCGACGCGCACCGCGGCGTCGCCATCCTTCGCGGCAAATTTCTTCTTCGCGTCGCCGACCCATTTCTCGAAATCGGCCTTGCTCAGCGCGCGAACCGTGATCGGCATGAAGCCGTGATTGACGCCGCAGATCTGGTTGCACTGCCCGTAATAGACGCCGGGCTCGTTGACCCGCACCCAGGTCTCGTTGGTGCGGCCGGGCACGGCGTACATCTGCACGCCGAGCGACGGGACCAGCCAGCTGTGCATGACGTCGGTCGAGGTCACCAGCACCCGGACCGTGGTCGCGGCCGGCAGCACCAGCTCGTTGTCGACGGTCAGCAGGCGCGGCTGGCCCTGCTTCAGATCCTTGTCGGCCACGAGGTAGGAATCGAAGCCGAGATTCTCCTGATCGGGGTAGTTGTAGGACCAGTACCATTGGTGACCGGTCACCTTGATCGTCATGTCGGCGTTGGGCGCGCGATCGAGATAGTAGAGCAGGCGGAAGCTCGGCACCGCCATCACCACCAGGATCATCACCGGCACGACCGTCCAGATGATCTCGATCAGCGTATTGTGGGTGGTGCGGCTCGGCACCGGATGGGCCCGGGCGTTGAACTTGACGATCACGATGCCGAGCAGCGTCATCACGAACAGGGTGATCAGCGTGATCAGCACGAGCAGCCAGTTGTGCAGGCTCTCGATGCGCTCCTTGACCGGCGAGGCCGGCGTCTGGAAGCCAAGCTGCCATTCATGCGGCAGACCGGTCGCAGCGAGCGCTTCCGCCGCGCCGAGCAGGGCCGAGCCGGCCACAAAGGCCGTCAGCACCCATGACAGAACCCGCGAAACGCGCATCACCCCTCCGCCGCTCTCGCCCAGTCGCGCACGCCGGGAGAGCCGAAGGCCCCCGGTCGCGGCGGCGCAACTTAGCATGAAACCCCCCATGGACTGCGCGACAAGATGGCGCGAAACGCCGGCCCCGTCAAAACCTAGCTAAACCTTGTTAGGGTTGGAGAATCCGGCTGTAAGAGGCCGTTTACCATGCCTATATATCCAGCCGCCCGACCCGGCGCTCCCGTCCAGCTTTGCCCGAGGCGACCATGTCCGATCTCAGCACTGCCGACCGCCTGTTCTTCGACTCGCTCGATCGCGCCCGGGTCGAGGCGACGGTCGCCGACGCCCTGCACGGCGCCGATGACGGCGAGCTCTATCTCGAATATTGCCAGTCCGAGGCCTTCAGCTTCGATGACGGGCGGCTGAAGAGCGCCAGCTTCGACACCTCCCAGGGATTCGGGCTGCGCGCCATCGCCGGCGAGGCGATGGGCTATGCCCATGCCAGCGAGATCAGCGACGAGGCGATCCAGCGCGCCGCCGGGACCGTGAAGGCGGTGCGCGCCGGCCATGGCGGCAGCCTCGCGGCCCCGCCCGCCGGCACCAATCGCCGCCTCTATAGCGATGCCAACCCGCTCGCCGCCGTGCCCTTCGAGGCCAAGGTGAAGCTGCTCGCCGACATCGACGCCTATGCCCGCGCCAAGGATCCGCGCGTCCGCCAGGTGATGGCCAGCGTCGCCGGCGAATGGCGGGCGGTGCGCATCCTGCGCGGCGACGGGGCCGGCATGGCCGACATCCGCCCGCTGGTCCGGCTCAACGTCTCGGTCGTGGTCGGCGACGGCGACCGCATGGAAAGCGGCAGTTACGGCGCCGGCGGCCGGCTCGCCTATGAGCGCTATCTCGATCCCGCGCATTGGCAAAAGCAGGTCGACGAGGCCTTGCGCATGGCGCTGGTCAATCTCGGCTCGGTGCCGGCGCCGGCCGGCGAGATGCCGGTCGTGCTCGGGCCGGGCTGGCCCGGCATCCTCCTGCACGAGGCGATCGGCCATGGGCTCGAGGGCGATTTCAACCGCAAGCAGACGTCGGCCTTCGCCGGGTTGCTCGGCGAGCGCGTCGCCGCCAAGGGCGTCACGGTGGTCGATGACGGCACCATCCCCGACCGGCGCGGCTCGCTCACCATCGACGACGAGGGCACGCCGTCGGCGCGCACCGTGCTGATCGAGGACGGCATCCTCAAAGCCTATCTGCAGGACCGCCAGAATGCGCGCCTCATGGGCATGCGCCCGACCGGCAACGGGCGGCGCCAGTCCTACGCCCACAGCGTCATGCCGCGCATGACCAACACCATCATGGAATCGGGCAGCCGCGATCCCGAGGAGATCATCCGCTCGGTGAAGCGCGGCCTGTACGCCGTGAATTTCGGCGGCGGCCAGGTCGACATCACGAGCGGCAAGTTCGTGTTCTCGGCGGCCGAGGCCTATCTCATCGAGGACGGCAAGATCGGCCCGGCGGTCAAGGGGGCGACGCTCATCGGCAACGGTCCCGACGTGCTGACCAAGGTCGAGATGATCGGTAACGATTGCATGCTCGATCCCGGCATCGGCACCTGCGGCAAGGACGGCCAGTCGGTACCGGTCGGCGTCGGCCAGCCGACCCTGCTGATCAATGCGATGACGGTGGGCGGCACCAACGCGTAGGCAAATCAACGATCTTAACCCATCGTCATGGCCGCACTTGTTGCGGCCATCCACGCTACGCGCGCGGAGCGCGCGGGCCGGCGTTTCCACCACTCTTGATTCCACGACCTGGTCCTGACCGAATTGCGGCATGCAAGGCGGCTGGCTCTTGGCCGTGTCATCTCTACGAGCCATTGACGCTGAGCAGATTCTCTTCCGGCCTGAGGCCCTTCTCCGTCATCTCGCCCCGATCCGACCCGGCATGCGGTCCTCCCCGACCCGTTTTTCTCAGCCTAGCCGCGCCGGGGGCGCTGCTCCATGGCAAAAACCCACCAAAAATGGTAGTTTCGCATCCGCGGAAGGAGCGCTCATGGCGGAAAGCCTGCTGGAATCGAAGCTGAAGGAAGCCGTCGAGCGGACCCGCGGCGATGTCCAGGCCGCCGTCCGGCTGCTCGCCGCCTGGTGCGAGAAGGACGAGAAGCTGCTGCGCACGCTGGTCCAGCCCTTCCTGCAAGGCATCCTGTTCCACCTCGTCGACCGCACCGCCAAGCAGGCGACGGGCGACCCGGTGGCGCCGCGCGCCGCGCAAGCCAAGCCGAAGCCGGCAGCCGCACCGGCCGGCGCCAAGCCGGCGGCCCAGCCCGCACCGCAGCCCGCCGCCGCGGCTGGCGCCAAGGCTGGCGCCAAGCCGGCCGCCAAGCCGGCCAAGCCCGGCGAGCTGCCGCCGGCGGTGCTCGATGCGCTGGTCGCCCGCTGGGGCGCCAAGATCCCGGTCGCGACCAAGCCCGAGCTCGGCCGCCCGCCGCGCACCGTCGACGAGGTGCTCGAGGGGTTGGGTCAGGGCGAGCCGCCGCCGCCCGGCAAGGCCAGCGGCCGCCATCAATCCGGCATGCGGCTCATCGCCAAGGTGCAGCGCATGAAGCGGCAGAAGACCGGCTGACACCCCAAGGCGTCATCCTGAACCCCCGAGTCTTCTCCGATTCGTCTAGACCGTTTCGATCTCGCGCACGCGGCGGCCGCGCAGCCGCTGCAGCAGCTTGCCGGCGCCCAGCGAGATCAGGGGCCAGAACAGCATCAGCATGCTCAAGCCGGTGATCGTCGAGACGAGCCCATTCGACCAGAACACCGACAGATCGCCCTGCGACCCGATCATCGCCTGGCGGAAAGAGCTCTCCGCCTGGCTGCCGAGCACGATGGCCAGCACCATCGGCGCCAAGGGGTAGTCGAGCTTCTTGAAGAAGTAACCGATGATCCCGAACATCACCATGAAGATGAGATCGGCGGGCGCGTTCGACAAAGTGTAGGAGCCGATGGCGCAGATCACGATGATGATCGGGGCGATGATAGAGAAGGGGATGCGCATGATCGACGCCCACAGCGGCACCGTCGACAGCACGATGACGAGCCCGACGAGATTGCCGAGATAGATCGAGGCGATCAGGCCCCAGACGAAATCCTTCTGCTCGACGAACAGCAGAGGCCCCGGCTGCAGGCCCCAAATGAGTAGCCCGCCGAGCAGCACGGCAGCGGTCGGCGAGCCCGGAATGCCGAGGGTGAGCATCGGCAGCATCGCGCTGGTGCCGGCGGCATGCGCCGCCGTTTCGGGCGCCAGCACGCCTTCGAGCTCGCCGGTGCCGAACTTGTGGCCGTTGCGCGAGAAGCGCTTGGCGAGGCCGTAGCTCATGAAGGAGGCGGGCGTGGCGCCGCCGGGCGTGACGCCGAGCCAGATGCCGACCAGCGTGCCGCGCAACAGCGTGACCCAATATTGCGGCAGCTTCTTCCAGGTCTGCCATACGACGTAGGGGTTGATCTTGGCGGACCGGCCCTCGAAATGCAGCCCCTTCTCGACCGTGATCAGGATCTCGCCGATGCCGAACAGGCCGATGACCGCGATCAGGAAGTGAAAGCCGGTGAGCAGCGTCTCGGTGCCGAAGGTGAGGCGGATGCCGCCGGTCACCGCGTCGGTGCCGACGCTGGCGAAAGCGAAACCGAGCATCATCGCGCAGACGACCTTGAAGGGCGACTGGCGGCCCATGCCGATGAAGCTGCAGAAGGTCAGGAGATAGACGGCGAAGAATTCCGGTGGGCCGAAATCGAGGGCGAGATCGGCGACGATAGGGGCCATGAAGGTGAGAACGATGGTCGCGGCCAGGGCGCCGATGAAGGAGGAAGTGAGCGAGCCGGTGAGCGCTTCGCCGGCGCGGCCCTGCTTGGCCAGCGGATGGCCGTCGAATGTCGTCGCCACCGACCATGGCTCGCCTGGGATGTTGAACAGGATGGCGCCGATGCAGCCGCCGAACAGAGCCCCCCAATAGATCGCGGCCAGCATGATGATCGCGGTCGTGTTGGGCATCGAGAAGGTCAGGGGCAGGAGGATGGCGATGCCATTGGCGCCGCCGACACCCGGCAGGAAGCCGAGCAGCACGCCGAACAGAATGCCGAGCACCATGTAGCCGAGATTCATCGGCGTCAGCAGCACCTCGAAGCCGTGCATCAGCGAGAAGAACGCGTCCAATCAACCCTCCCATCGACGGCACGGGCGCTTTTCGAGGCCCGGCTACGTCTTCCTTGCCCTGCCGGCGCGCTGGCGGCGCCGGCGCTTGCTCAATAGCCGAGCCAGGCTTCCACGGGCCCCTTCGGCAGCGGCACCAGGAACCAGATCTCGAAGATGACGAACAGGATGATAGGCAGCAGCACCGCCAGGGGCAGCGCCTTGTAAGGCGAATAGCCGCCGTTCCACACCATGAAGAAGCCGATGAACAGGGCCATGGAGATGTAGATGCCGATATAGATCGACAGCACGACGAAGATCGTCATCGGCACCAGCATCTGGAAGACGCGCACGAGCTCGCCGCGGCCGATGAAGCTGCCCTCGCCATCGGCGCGCCGTGCCAGCACATGCTGCAGCAGCGTGACGCCGGCGCTGACGAACATCAGCAGCGCGACATAAAAGGGGAAATAGCCGGATTCCGGCCCGAGATTCTTCTCCCAGCCGGCGCCCAGGCGATAGCTGGAGACCATAACCACCGCGGCGACGAGCATCAGCGCCGCCGCTACCACGATGTTGATCGTGCGATTGGAGGCGGCGCTGTCGAGCGGGTCTTCGTTCGAGGCTTCCTGCATGTGCGGCTCTCGGATTTTCTGTGGTTGCTGCGCTTTTTGTCGGTTCACGCTCCGACGGCGCCTCGGTGCTCCGAAGGCGCCGCCGAAGGGTTGCGCGTCACGAGGCCTTGGGCAGGAAGCCCGCCTTCTCCATCAGCTTGTGATGGGTATCGGCGGCGTCATTCAGCCATTTGCTGAATTCTGCGCCCGTCATGAAGCTCTGGTTGAAGGCGCCTTTCTCCATATAGTCCTTCCACTCCGGCGTCTCGCGGACCTTCTTCAGCAGGTCGACGTAATAGTCGACCGCGTCTTGCGACACGCCCGGCGCCGTCATGATGCCGCGCAGCATGGTATATTCGATGTCGAGCCCGCTCGACTTGCAGGCCGGAATGTCCTGCCAGGACATGCTGCCGGCGATCTTGGCGGGATAGGGCATGGGCTTCGCATCGAAGACGCACAAGGGCCGAAGATTGCCGGCGCGCCAATGCGCCACCGCCTCGACGGGATTGTTCACCGAGGAATCGATATGCCCGCCGACGAGCTGCGTCGCGACGGTGCCGCCGCCGTCATAGGGAATATAGGTGAATTTCGCGCCGGTTCTCTGCTCGATCGCGGCGGTGATGATCTGGTCTTCCTGCTTCGAGCCGGTGCCGCCCATCTTCATCTTACCGGGCGCTTTCTTCACCGCATCGATATAGTCGGCCGGCGTCTTGTAGGCCGTCTTGGCATTGACCCACAGCACGAATTCGTCGAGCGCCATCATCGCGACCGGAGTGAAGTCCTTGTAGGAGAAGGGTGAGCTGGTCGCGAGCGGCGTCGTGAACAGGTTCGACAGGGTAATGACCAGCTTGTGCGGGTCGCCCTTGGCGTTCTTTACATAAAGAAAGCCCTCGGCGCCGGAGCCGCCCTTCTTGCTGATGACGACGATCGAGGTCGACATCAGCTTATGCTTTTGGATGATGCCCTGGATCAGCTGCGCCATCTGGCCGGCGCCGCCGCCGATGCTGGCGGGCACGATGATCTCGATCGTGCGCGTCGGCTTCCAGGCGGCTTCCGCCGAATTGGTTGAAAGCGCGAGCCCCGCCCCGACCGAAACCGCGGCGGCGAAGCTGAGCAGTGTGCGAATGGTCGACATTCGAGCTCCTTCCCTTTGATTCCCTGATTCCGCGCCGCTTGCTTGCAGCCGGTCGCTTTTGCGTCCGCCTGATGCGGGTTTGTCTGCGACGAAATCATGAAAGCCGGAGCGTCAAAAGTGTATCTTTGTCCACATTCGCGTAAGTCAAAGCGCGCGTGCGCGATGTCGCGAAAATGATGGTATGCGCGCTGCGTTTGTCTCAGGATGGGGCGTGACCGATGCGTACGATCGCGGGCGCGTCGCAAGCGAGAACGCCGGCGATGCGGCGGCGCGCAGCCGTGCCTTAGTAGGCGCGCTCGCGGAACAGATTGTCGATGTCGCCCTGCCAGATGCCGTTATAAGACTCGAGCAGCTCGTCGGCATAGGTGCGGCCCGAGCCGGCGATGGCGAACAGCGTGTCGAGGAAGAAGCTTTCGTCGTCGCCGGCGGCGTTGCGGCGCGCGCGGCGGGTGAGGCCGTCCTGCGCGATGGCCAGCATCTCGCCCGCAAGCTCGCGGATGGTGCGGCGGCGGAACGGTGTCAGCAGCGCGTAGCGCGGCACCTCGCGGCGCAATGCCTCGCGCTCCTCGTCGGTCCAGCCCTTGACCATGTCCCAGGCCGCGTCGAGCGCCGTCTCGTCATAGAGCAGCCCGACCCACAGCGCCGGCAACGCGCATAAGCGCCGCCACGGCCCGCCGTCGGCACCGCGCATCTCGAGATAGCGCTTGAGGCGCACCTCGGGAAAGGCGGTCGACATATGGTCGACGAAATCGCCGATCGAAGGGCGCTCGCCCGGCAATGCTTCCAGCTTGCCGGCCATGAAGGCGCGGAAGCTCTGGCCGGCGACGTCGATATATTTGCCGTCGCGATAGACGAAATACATCGGCACGTCGAGCAGGTAGTCGACATAGCGCTCATAGCCCATGCCGGGCTCGAA
>Ga0207707_10005837_pt1 | contig 10760 bp, 6 predicted proteins | sample KBSC83BmetaG_FD_184336 | JGI IMG/M metagenome (GOLD analysis project Ga0207707, IMG submission 184336) | Corn rhizosphere microbial communities from Kellogg Biological Station, Michigan, USA - KBS C8-3B metaG (SPAdes) (version 2) | ecosystem: Host-associated > Plants > Roots > Rhizosphere ... | reverse complement strand
CCCTTATCAATTATATCAGCCTTTCCACCGCAAGATCTGTCATACGCGTGAAGGAAATAGGTGTCAGAAAAGTATTGGGCGCCGGCCGCAGACCGGTAGCCACCCAGTTCTTCATCGAATCTGCCCTGTATACCGCCATCGCATTTGTACTGGCATACCTGCTTTGCTTCTATACCGAACCGTTTTTCTTCCATTTCCTTCAGATAAATATCGATCATGCATTCCTGTATGATGGCCGGGTGCTCCTGTCTTTCGCTGCCCTGTTCGTGGTAACCGTCCTGCTGGCTTCCGTTTATCCATCCATTATATTATCGGAGTTTAAGCCCATTACCTTATTCAGGGCAAAGCCTGTGAAAAGGAGCGGCATGACCGCAAGAAAGGCATTTACGGTTTTTCAGTTTGGCATTGCGATCGCATTTATTATTTGTGGGGTCGTCATGCAAAAACAATTAAGGTTCTTCCGCCACATGGATACCGGCATTAACAGGGAAAATGTTGTTATGATTCCTTTCGGCAAAGAAATGGGCAGGCATATTCCGGCTTTCAAAAATGATCTCCGTCGAATACCTGGCATAAGTGATCTGAGCATTGCCTTACATCCCCTGTATCAGGGTTACGACATGATGGGCATAACCCCGCAGGGCACCGATCAGATGATCCTGATGCCAACCCTGGATGTGGATCAGCACTTTATATCCCTGATGAAGCTAAAATGGAAAATTCCGCCTGCAGATCCGTTTTATTACAGGAACAGGCATAATATCCTTATCAACGAATCAGCCATAGAGAAGTTAAACCTTCCTGCAAATCCGTTACGGGCGAAAGTAGACCAGTTCACGATAGCCGGCGTGTTGAAAGATTTTAACTGGTCCTCACCCGAATATCAGATCGTTGGATTATTTATTTCGGTGATGGGTTCCGAAGACAGCGCTGCGCTTTGGACGGGCAAAGGCGGTTGTTTATATACAAAGCTCAGCGCCGATGCACACATTTCTGCAGTTATTGATCAGGTAAAATCTGAATACAATAAATATGCTGCTGCAAGCCCCTTCGAATACTATTTCCTGGATGATGCATTCGATTCCCTGTACAAAGCGGAAAGCAGGCTCGCGAATATCTTAACGGTCTTCACGACCCTGTCCATTATCATAGCCTGCCTGGGGCTTTTGGGACTCGTAACATTTATTGCAGTGCAAAAAACAAAAGAGATCGGCGTCCGAAAGGTATTAGGGGCTTCCATTGTAAGCATCTGGAATCTGCTGTCGAAGGAATATCTCGTACTGATTGCCGTTGCTTTTTTGATTGCAGCACCTGTTGCCTGGCTTCTGATGAAAACCTGGCTCCAGAATTTTGCTTATCGCACTTCTTTAGACTGGTGGATCTTCCTGGCGACAATCCTGTCTACGATCACTGTTGCCCTCCTCACGGTTAGTTACCAGGCAATAAAAGCGGCAATCGCTAATCCCATAAAAAGTCTAAGAAACGAATAGCTTATTTGATTAATAACATTTATACGTACGGATTAATGTATATTTATCCTTATTGGCCGTGTACAACACCATATGAAGGTCAAAAAAATAATTGTCCGCTCATTACTAATCCTGCTGATCGCTGCCACCGGCTGTCTGATTTATTATGCCTGGATATCTTTTCCTTTCATGACCGGTTATGGATCGAAAGTCATGTGCTCGGCTATTTTTGTTGCCGGAAGAAATGAACGGCAGGTGCGTGATCAGGATTTAAGTTCATACATGATGAAACTCGCCGATTTGAAGGTTAATTATGCCGACTCATCCGTTACGGGATCGATATTTGGATTTGCAAAACGAAAAGCCATTTACCGGAATGGACTGGGAGCAACTTTAATCAGTGAATCCGGGGAACAAAATATCAGGTCGCAGCATATTAACCTGGCAACAAGACCAGCCGTTAATACCGATACCATCGCATGGCCACTGGGAGATAAACTGGCCGATAGCTTTCCCGCGACCATCGACAGGGCGAAGTTGCAATCAGCCATTCAAAATATTTTCACTGAACAAGATACTATTTTGCCGATCCGCACCAGGGCTGTTGTTATTTTATATAAGGGACAATTGATTGCAGAGCGGTATGCGGATGGATTTACCGCCAAAACAAAATTATTGGGTTGGTCGATGACAAAAACTGTTACCGGTGCATTGATTGGCATACTGGTAAAACAGGGAAAATTAATGATTGACGCACCGGCGCCCGTACCGGAATGGCGTAATGCAAATGATCCGAGGCATTCCATTACGATCTCCAACTTACTTCAACAACGCAGTGGATTGGATTTTGAGGAGAACTATTCAAAGGCAAGTGACGCTACGCGGATGTTATTTCAAAAAGCAGACATGGGCGGTTTTACGGCGTCGTATCCGCTGAAAAGCCCACCGGGCTCTGTGTTTTATTATTCAAGCGGCAATAGCAATATTTTATCACGCGTTATCAGGCAAACCCTTGGCGACTCCCTGTACTACAGTTTTCCCTACAAGCAATTGTTTTACAAATTGGGAATATACAGTGCAGTAATAGAACCCGATGCATCCGGCACATTTGTAGGATCATCCTATATGTATGCCACGGCCCGCGATTGGGCGAGGTTCGGATTATTATATTTAAATGATGGCGTATTCAATAAAGAAAGGATATTACCGGAGGGCTGGGTTGCACAAAGTACAAGACCTGCATCTGCCGACAAGCAGGGCTATGGTTACCAAATATGGCTGAATACCGGCGGTGATACTTTAATAAAGCGTTATTCGGCGGCGCCTGCAGATATGTTTTATGCCGATGGATTTGAAAGCCAGTTCATCTTTATTATACCATCTAAAAATTTAGTGGTTGTCCGGCTCGGGCTGACGCAACACAATAATTTCGACGGAAATAAATTTTTGCAGGATATACTGGCGGCAATCAAATGAAAAAAATAAAATCATGAAAGCAGTAGTAATTGGTGAAAGCTCAGGAGCAACAATGGAAACCGTTATGAGTGTTTATCCAAGACACAAAGTTGTTGTAAACAAATACGTCGAAAAAGGTGAAGTAATCGGAATTGGTCCATTCATGGACAGGGGAAACATGGCAATATTTAAAACCCGTTCGGCTGCCGAGCAATTTGTAATCGAAGACCCTTTTATTCTTGAAGGTCTTGTAAAATCGTATGTTATCAAGGACTGGAATGATACTATGATACCTGAGTAAACAATAACGATTGCATGGATAATAATTTTATCAGAATATCAATCGGCTACGTGTCACCCGTCGGTTCTCAAATTCCGGGCGGGATTTGCGATGGCGGCTTTTAGAGATTGAAAGTTGGCGGTAATCACAGCGATCCCTATTGCGGAAAGGCTGTCGCTAAAAATATCCACCGGTTGATCTCGCTCCTATCCCTGATATGCAAACTGCACATTCAGAACGGCCGATTATCATTCAATTCCGTTCAACTGCACATTTTCTTCCGGCGAAACGGCGAAATGGATACTTTAGCAGTATTACCCGCTACAATATGGGCAAATCACCTTTCCATAAGCTGGTCTTTTCGCTGGTGCTGATGACAGGCTTTTTTTGCAATATGCAGGCCCAGACTCCCCACCCGGGTTTCGAACACCTGACCATGGAACAGGGCCTTTCCGCTCAAATTGTCATTGATATGCTGTTTGACAGCAAAGGTTATTTATGGGCTGCCACGGAAAACGGGCTTGATCGGTATGATGGGTATTCTTTCACTACCTATCGATTCGACCCGCGAGATCCCCATTCTATTAACCAGAGCCTCACTTTTTCGTTATTTGAAGACGGCGAGGGGACTATCTGGGTGGGTACGGCGGAAGGCGGAATCAATAAGTTTGACCGGAATACTGAAAAATTTATCAATTTCAAACCGGCGCAACCGCCGAACCGGTTTGAGACGGTTCTGAGAGCTGTATCCGCCATGAATGAGGATCGCCAGGGTATGATCTGGGTTGGTTCCTATTCCGGTGAGCTCAGGCGTTTTAATAAAAAAACCGGACAGTTCTCTGCTTCAGATTTTGACCTGGGTTATCATAAAAGGCCGATAGATCTCAGGCCTTTCGACCGCATAACCTGTATATATAAAGACAAACAAAACGATTTATGGATTGGAAATAAAATGGGTCTCCACAAACTGGTTATTACACCCGGAAGGAATGGTCAGCCTGACAGCATTCATTTCCTGCATTATCTTAATCATTCCGGCGATCCAAATTCGTTAATGGGGAATGAAGTGACCGGGATAACCCAGGATCGCTCCGGAAATTTGTGGGTGGCTACCGATAGTGCATTGAACAGGATGGATAAAAATCCGGACCGGTTCGTACACTATATACATGATCAGGCCGATCCCAATTCAATCGATGGTCCAGGTCTTGGAAAAATAGCCGGGGATCTGGATGGGAATCTTTGGATATGCACTCTGCAGGGCGTTGACCGGTTTAATAAAGAGAGAACCCGGTTCGAACATTTTCGCTTAAATGCAAATGATCTCAATAGCGTACGTGCTCATGAAAAAATAGTCATTGATAAAGCAGGAAACATATGGTTAGGCGGGGATGGTATTGATAAATTCGACCCCCGCCAGGCTTCGATCATCACATATCTATATGATGTAAAAAGCAATCATTCCCCGCAAAACGAGGCAAGTGCGCTATTTGAGAGCCGCTCAGGAATATTATGGTTTTCAACTTCTTCCGGCCTGGCCGGATTGGATAAAAAAACAGGGAAGTTTCGCTATTACCAGCATAATCCATCTATCCCGTCAAGTCTGAGCAGCGATCTTATTAGTTCAGCATTGGAAAACGAGGATGGAAAACTATGGATTTCCAGCTGGGATGGAACGCTGGACCTGCTGGATCCGAAAACCGGCCGGGCAACACATTATATTGGCAACAATGGCCGGTATAAAAATGCGAAGCGGCTTTTTTTCAATGTTTTAATGAAGGACAGCCGGGGAGTTTTATGGATAGGAGCCACGAGCGGGGCTGTCTTTGCTATTGATGATAAAACGGGGAAAAGAAGGGATTTCATTCATGACCCGGCCGACCCCGGCGGCCTGAGCGATTACCAGACAAATTGTTTATGTGAGGATCGGGAAGGAATGATCTGGATCGGGCACGGCAGTGTGGCCACCGACCGTCTCGATCCCGGAACAGGCAAAATTAAACACTACCAATTTCATCCCGATGATTCAAATTCTATAAGTTCCAATATTGTCCAGGAGATCTTCAAAGACAGAAATGGAAATCTGTGGTTTGGTACAGGGGGAGGCGGTTTGTGCAGGTATCATGATTCAACAGATTCATTCACTTCCTATACTGAGAGAAACGGTCTGGTCGACAATTCGATAAACTCCATCGTGGAAGACAATAAAGGCGATCTGTGGTTGGGAACCGGTAAGGGGATATGCCGGTTTTCACCATCAACAGAAACCTTTACCAGCTTTGATTTTCTGAATAGTTCAAAATCCAACCTGAAATATAGTTTTTACTTTAAAGGGAGGGACGGCAGGTTATACTTCAATGGGAGAGATGAAGGAGTTAAGGCATTTGATCCGGATAAAATCGAGACAAATCGATATATCCCTCCTGTCGTGATTACGCAAATCAAATTATTCAATGTACCATTGCCGGGGAAAAATGAGGCTAAGGAAATTGAACTAACCCACGATCAGAATTTTTTCTCTTTTGAATTTGCAGCGCTGAATTATACCAATCCGGCAAAAAACCAATATGCCTATAAGCTGGAAGGAGTTGATAAGGATTGGGTGCACAGCGGCACCCGGCGGACCGCCAATTATACGGCCGTCGCCCCCGGAACGTATACATTTCGCGTTAAGGGAAGCAACAATGAAGGCCTTTGGAACAATGAAGGAACATCTGTTAAAATCATTGTCCTGCCGCCCTGGTGGAAAACCTGGTGGGCATATTCTCTGTATGCCCTGGCTATATTAACAGCGCTGTATTTTTTCGACAGGTTCCGGAAGAAAAGCCTGATCGAAAAAGAACGTGAACTCAACAAGGAGACAGAACTGGAAATGCAGGCGCTGCGTGCTCAGATGAATCCGCATTTCATTTTCAATTGCCTTAGCTCCATCAACCGGTTCGTGTTAAAAAACGAAACGGAGGCGGCTTCTAACTACCTCACTAAATTTTCGAAGCTGATCCGGATTGTCTTAAATAATTCAAAAAAACCGCTTATCCCGCTGGAAGCGGAATTGGAAATGCTGCAATTGTATCTTGATATGGAAAAATTACGATTTAAAGATAATTTCTCCTATTTTATTGATATGGACGGAAATATTGATCCGGCAACCATTCTTATTCCTCCCTTACTTTTTCAGCCTTTTGTTGAAAACGCCGTATGGCACGGCCTGATGCATAAAACTGAGCCAGGCATATTAAATATTACATTGAGCACAGAAAATAATGTACTGATATGCGCTATTGTTGATAATGGTGTCGGTCGCGCTTTTGCCGAAGTATCCGGGAGCAAGTCTGTCCAAAATCAAAAATCCATGGGAATACAGATTACCCGGCAGCGGCTGGCGCTCATCAATGGGAAAAATGACAGCGAACACAATGTATTTGACATTGAAGATCTGTATGATGATGAGGGAAATGCTTCCGGAACAAAAGTTTTACTTAGAATCAGGTATAAAGAAATGACTGAGGACAATTGATAATTCATACGTGTCAATCATGCTAAAAGCAATAATCGTAGATGATGAGACCGGCAGCTCTGAATCGCTGAGTATTTTGTTGGAAAGAAATTGCCCGGAAGTGGAAGTTGTTGCCATTTGTAACTCAGGCGCTGCCGCTTTGAAGGAAATAACATTGCAAAAACCACAACTGGTTTTTCTTGATATTGAAATGCCACACATGAACGGATTCGAACTCATTGAAAAATTACAGGTAATCAATTTCGAACTGATTTTCACGACAAGCTATGATCAGTATGCTATTAAAGCCATCCGCGCCAGCGCGCTGGATTATTTATTAAAGCCGGTTGATTACGAAGATTTAAAGAAAGCCGTTCAGAAAGCATTGCTGCGCCGGCAACCACCATTACCCCGGCAATTGGAAATTTTATTGCAAAAACTGAATCCAGGCGTAAATTCTATACAGAATATTGCTGTGCCAACAATGGAGGGGCTTCAGATGATACCCATTGACTCTATCATTAGCTGCGCCTCGGAAGGTAACTATACGACCCTTCACCTGAAAAACAAGCAAAAGATAACTGCCTCCCGTAATCTGAAAGAAATAGAAGAAATACTGGAGGACCGCCCATTTATCCGGGTCCATCACTCCTGGCTCGTCAATCTCAATGAGATCAATAAGTACGTAAAAGGCGAAGGAGGTTACCTGGTCATGAATGATGGATCTTCCGTTGACGTCTCCCGAAGCCGGAAAGAAATGTTGTTAAAAAAGCTTCGCCCCTCCCGTTTTTGATTACCGGATATACACACAAACAGACTGGTTATAGTCATTTCAGACAGGTTATTCAATCTGGCTGGTAAGCAGTTTAGTGCAGGTATATATTTGTTTCAGATAAGCAAATAAAATATCCTCAACACTTTAAACCTTACAAAATGAAAAAGTTAACATTCCTCGTAATAACCATTAGTCTGCTTTCCCAAACATCCTTTAAGAGCCGGGCACAGGGCACCATGAACGGCCAAAAGGAATCTTTGGCATTCGGGAATGCTCTACTTGCTGACCCGGCGGGTAGCATTACCGAAGCCCGGAATCTGAAGGCTGAAAAAAAATTTATGCAGGCATATCCTTATGCAACCCGGGTTGAATGGTCAGCGCTGAAAAACAAATCCCGGATGTGTCGATTTTATATTGACAATATACTCAACAGGGCATTTTATTCCAATAAAGGACAATGGCTTGGCACGGTTTCCTCCTACGATGGCGGCAAACTGAACAAAGATATCAGTGATAAAATAAGATCCGCTTATTTTGATTATAGCATCGTATTCGTGAATCAGATCGATATGGTCAACAATAAGGCCATCTATATCGTAGAAATCCAGAATCAGAAATCAATCAAAAAAATACGTTTTGACAACGATGAAATGGAGGTTATCCAGGAATTTGAGAAGAATTAAAGTAAGTCACTCGCAAACACGAGTGGTTATAATCAATGACAGGGCCCTTTTTTAAGGGCCTTATTTTGATGGTTTACCATCCGCCAGCCATTCTGCTTTACGGAACCGGGCATCTATTCGCTCCTCAAATTCCGGGCGGGATTTGCGATGGCGGCTTTTACAGATTGAAAGCTGACGGTAATCACAGCGATCCCTATTGCGGAAAGGCCTGCCGCTAAAAATATCCACCAGTTGATTTCGATCCTGTATTTATAGCTTTGAAGCCATTTGTGCATCAGCCACCAGGCCACCGGGAAGGCAACAAGACAGGAGATCAATACAAGCTGTAAAAAATCCTTCGACAATAGTGCAGTAACATGGGCAACACTTGCCCCCAGCACTTTTCGTACGCCTATTTCCTTTTTTCTGCGCTCCGCCGTGTAAGCAGCCAATCCAAATAAACCCAAACAGGATATCATAATGGCCAATGCCGCAAACACCCTGGAAAGCCGGCTGATCAGCTGTTCATTTAAAAACATCCGGTTAAACTGGTCGTCAACAAAATGATAGGTAAAAGGATAAGAAGGATTGTCTTTTTTAATTACCGCGCCGATCCTTTTCATGGCGGCTTCGGCATCCGTAGCCGGTTTTAAGCGCACATACATTTGCGACGCGTCCCTTGTTGTCAGGCAAAAAAACATAACCGGGTCAGGCTTGCCATACATATCTCCATACACGTAATCATTCACCACACCCACAACATTTACAACCATTCCGCTGGTATCACCACTCCAACGCAATGTTTTCCCCACCGCGGTTCCGTTACCCATCAATTTTTCCAGCGACCGGGTAATCATGACATTCATTCTTTTTGACTGCACGCTGTCCGTTTCCGTAAGGTCCCTTCCTTCCAGGATCTTTATGCCGGAGACATTCATAAAACCAGGCGACACATAACGCATGGACACCAGCACCTGGTTACCGGAGGTCTTGCCTTCCCAGGTCAGACCGCCGGAATTATTGCCGCTGTACAACGTGTTATAATTGGACAATGCCAGATCCTCAACCAGGCCGGTACCCAAAAGATCCTGCCGGATGGCGCCATAGTTCTCCGCCATCTCGCTGTTCGCTTCCACCTGCAGCAGGTCGTTTTTATTAAAGCCCAGGCTCCTGCTTTTTACATGCTGCACCTGCCGGTAGATGGTGATGATGCTGATGATCAGCACAATTGAAATACCGAATTGCAGTACAACCAATCCCTTCCGGATCAATGCCGCACTGCTGCCTTTTAGTTTTAATCCTTTCAAAACGAATACCGGGTTGAAGGATGACAGGTATAGCGACGGGTAGCTTCCCGCCACCAGCCCGCAGATGATTGTTATCACCCCGAGCGCGGCAAGATGCAGCGGATTATTTAATGAAATAGAAAGATTTTTCTGCACCAGCAGATTGAATGCGGGTAATGTCAGCGACATGATGATAACCGCCCCTACTGCCGCAAGCAACGACATAAACAGGGCTTCGCCGATAAACTGAAAAACGAGAGCCCGTTTGCCGGCGCCCAATACCTTTTTCACACCAACCTCCCTCGCACGCTTTTCACTCCTGGCGGTAGCGAGATTCATAAAGTTGATACAGGCAATCAGCAAAACAATCCAGGCAATAACAGAAAACAGGCGGACATACTCAATCCGGCCGCCGCCCGTTTGAACGCCATTTTCGAATTCATCCCGCAGGTGCCAGTCATCCATCTTCCATAAGAACGGAACGACGTTGGCCTTCGGTTCTCTCTTCTGAATAAATCCTTTTAATAGTCTGTTAACCGCTGCAGGCTGAACACCCGGTTTCAATTCCACAAAAGTGGATAGATCATTATTGCCCCATTCCTTCGCCCACGACTGGTTTTCATCATACCATACTTTAAAAGGAGAAACCCACTCAAAGTTTACGGTTGAATTTTCGGGAATATCTTTTAAAACGCCGGTAATGGTATAATCTTGCCGGTTATCTACCCGAACTGTTTTGCCTATTGCATTTTCATCATTTCCAAAAAACTTCTTCGCCGTTGACCGCGTTATCACCATGGAATGCAATTCACTGAGGGCAGTCTTTGCGTTGCCCTGTACAAACGGGAGACTAAACATGCTGAACAAAGAAGCATCCACATAACTGCCGCTGGCATACATGGATTTATCCCCGATGCGGATGAGCCTGGAAGTACCCCACCCGCCGATGCGGCAGGTATTGGCAATGCCGGGCATCTCAGCCTGCATGGCCGGCGCCAGGGGAGCGGGTGTGGATCCAAAAGTGGCTATATAAGCATCATATTTCTGGTTCTCCCGGATAAAGTAGAGGCGATCTTTTTTTGCGTTGAACTGATCCCAGCTCAACTCATCTTCAACCCATAAAAAAATCAATCCGGCACAGGCAATACCGATGGCCAGACCAAAAATATTCAGAAAACTAAAGGCCTTGTTTTTCCAAAGATTGCGGAAGGTGGTTTTGAAAAAGTTCTTAAGCATAGAAAAAGATGCGTTCATGAGCACTGCCAAATGATATGCCAGATAAGCATATAATTGATTTACAATAAATTAACAATGCTAATGCAGAAACCACAATGTCC
>Ga0207707_10005833_pt1 | contig 10761 bp, 10 predicted proteins | sample KBSC83BmetaG_FD_184336 | JGI IMG/M metagenome (GOLD analysis project Ga0207707, IMG submission 184336) | Corn rhizosphere microbial communities from Kellogg Biological Station, Michigan, USA - KBS C8-3B metaG (SPAdes) (version 2) | ecosystem: Host-associated > Plants > Roots > Rhizosphere ... | reverse complement strand
GAACTTGCTGACACGGCCAGGGCATCTCAAGCTCGCGAAAGACCACCACCCCCGTATCACTCGGAGCGCTCACCTCGGCGAAGAACTCGTCGTGGCTCGAGGCCTAAACCCTCAGGATGTTGCCGTTTCTCTCTCCGTGGTACCCGCCCAGAACGAGCTGCGCAAGCAGTACTTTGACCCGGAGAAGCTGCAATTTCACTATCTGGTGCATAGCCTCGGCGAGGCCAGCTTAGGCGGCACGCTGGTCAGAAGTGATGTCGCCGACCAGGACCCCGAGCGCTGGATGAGTGAGCACCTATGGTACAGCTGGCAGGAATTAGCGGCCGGCGGCCACAGCCCAGCCGAGCTCGGCCTCCATGGCCTGGCCCACTATCTCCAAATTGAGCAGCCACTGACCACTGGCTAGGCCGGAGCCTCAGCCGCAGCAGCCGTCTCTGCTCGAAGTTCCCGACGGCGTTTGCTGAGGATAGCGTCTCGTTCAGCTTCGGTAAGGCCGCCCCAAGTGCCGTACGGCTCCGGGAGCCCCAGCGCCCACTCGGCGCAGACGGCCTGGACGACGCAACGGCCGCAGACCTCCTTGGCAGCGGCAACGCGGGCCGCCCGGGCCGCACCCCGCTCGCCTTCCGGATGGAAAAATAAACTCGGATCAGCCTCGCGACAAGCCGCACGGTCTTGCCAGGCAAACGCTTCGGCTGTAGACGAATCGGGCACTTCAGACATAGCAGGCTCCTTGTGGCCACATAGTACGCCGTCAGTCAGACGAAGTACAAGCGTTAAAAGTGGGCCTGCCTAGCCGACTACGCGGTAGACTTCCTCGAGCGTGGTACTGCCGGCCACGACCTGCAGGATGCCGTCTTGCAGCATGGTACGCATGCCGCTTTTACTGGCCGCAGCCTCGATGTCCTGGGCCGACAGCACGTGATCGTGCTGCTCGAGCAAACGACGGATTTCGCCGCTCATCCGGAACTGTTCACGGATGGCAAGCTGCCCTTGATAGCCGTACGGGTTATCGGCCGAACTGCCGGGACTGTATAGCTTGAGGCCCGTCAGATCGGGTTTGGGGATTTCTGCCGGTAGGCCGGCCACGACTTCTTGGATGCGCTTCAGCTCCGACGGCGTCGGGTCGCGCGGCAGCTTAGTGGCGTCATCGAGCTTACGGATCAGACGCTGGGCCATCACCAACCGGATCGCCGATACGAACAGGGGGTTCTGGCCGATGACATCCATCAGGCGCGTCAGGGCCTCGGCGGCCGAACCGGCGTGGTAGGTGCTGAGCACCAGGTGACCAGTCAGCGAAGCCTGCAAGGCCGTCTTGGCGGTGTCGTTATCACGAATCTCCCCCACCATGACAATGTCCGGGTCAAGGCGCAAGGTAGCCCGCAGCTTGTTGGCGAAACTGGCGTCCTCGCCGGCTTCCCGGCTGTTAACCGAGATTTGGGTAATGCCGGCAAACTGATATTCCACCGGATCTTCAATCGTAATAATTTTGCGCTCGTCGGAGTTCAGGGAGTTCAGGATGGAGTACAGCGTCGTCGTCTTGCCAGAGCCAGTCGGGCCGACCACCATAACGAGCCCGCTCGGCTTGGCGACAATGTCATCCACCACCGCCCGTTGCTCCTCGCTCAGGCCTAAGCGGTCCAAGTTGTACTTGCTGGCATCCATGTTAAAGAGGCGCATCACCGCGTCCATGCCATTTACGGTCGGCACCGTTTCAAGGCGCACGTTGACGTCCACTACGTTGCCGTCGGCCATATGCACCTGCTGCGAAATATGGCCTTGCTGGGCCTGGTCGCTCGAAGTCGAAACATTGCCGGCGCTGGCGATAGCGCTCACCAAGATCCGGTACTTATCGAATTCCAGGCGGGCGATCGGGTGCAGGACGCCGTCGATGCGGAAGCGGATGCGGACATCATCGGCTTGGCATTCGATGTGAATGTCGCTGGCGTTCAAACGGTGCGCCTGCGCCACGAGATAAGCCAGCATGTCGTCGGCACGGACCTGCTGCAACGTAGCGGAAACTTGGGCCACCAGCGCGTCGCTCCCGGCGGTGTTGACGGCGATATCCTGGTAAATCACCTGCTTCGGCGGGTCGTACAGCAGCATGTAGTCCCGGTAGCCGGCGTCGGAAATCAACCGAAAGGCCACCCGCTGATCAGTAAAGCGCGCTCGGAGATCGTTCATAGTCTGCTGCGAGGTGGTCGTAGTGATACCAAACAGAATGTTGCTACGATCGGCCTGGACCGGCACAATGCGCAGCCGGTGCATTTCTTCGGTCGTCAGCAGATCCTTGAACAGCGGCGTATCCGCGAGCGACGACGTATTAAGATAGGGGACATTCAGTATTTGAGCCCGGCGTTCGGTGGCCAGCTCTTCATCAAAGCGTGCGTCTTGTGACATATGGTAAGCAGTATAGCGGTTATTAAGCATGAGCAGCAAGGACCATGCCGGCCGTGCTAGACTATGCCGATGCGCGACCTGATAGTTATTGCCCACGATATCCGAAGCACCCACAATGTGGGGTCGCTACTGCGCACCGCCGAAGGCTTGGGCGTCAGCCGGGTCTACTTCAGCGGCTACACGCCCTACCCGAAACTGCCAGCAAATGACCCCCGGCTGCCACACCTTGCCGCCAAGCTCGACCGCCAAATCACTAAAACCGCCCTCGGCGCCGAAACGCTGATGCCTTGGACGCGCGTCGACGACGTACTAGCACTCATTGAGCAGCTGAAAGTCGAAGGCTATCAAATCGCCGCCCTGGAGCAAGCGAAGGATAGCGTGCAACTGCCTGACTTCCGGCCAGCCGCCCGCCAGGCCCTGCTACTTGGCCGGGAAGTCGAAGGCATTGACCCCGAGCTGCTGGCCGCCTGCCATACCTGCCTGGAAATACCCATGTTCGGCCAGAAGGAATCGTTTAACGTCGTCCAAGCCGCCGCTATAGCTCTGTACCAGCTGCGCTTCTTCTAGGCAGTGTATGGTATATTTAAGATAAGCGTTTAGCGAGATCTCGTACCTATGACACTCACCAAACCAAAACAAGTTCGTCGCCCGGCTAACCACCACAAGCGCAGCGGGCAGCACCACCGCCAATCGCGCCACTACGTGAAATCGTACTGGCCTTATTTGCCGGTGTTTGCCGTCTTGGGCCTCGGCATGTTCTTGAACAGTCTGATTGCCCGGCAGCACCACAGCGTGCTTGGTTACGCTACGAACGTCAGTGCTCAGGCGCTGCTGGCCGAGACCAACGGCGAGCGTACCAGCCACCATCAGCCGGCCCTGCAATTAAACCAGCAGCTCAGCGCCGCCGCCCAAGCCAAAGCCAACGATATGGCCCGGCGTAATTACTGGAGCCACGTCACGCCCGACGGCAAACAGCCCTGGAGTTTTATTGCCGCCAACGGCTACCAGTACGAAGCCGCCGGCGAAAACCTGGCTTACGGCTTCGGCACCAGCGATCAGATCATCACCGCCTGGATGCACAGCAGCGAGCACCGGGCGAACATACTTAATGCCGATTACCAGGATGTCGGCTTCGCCACTGCCAACGTCGCCAACTACCAGGGGACCGGGCCCGAAACCATCACGGTCGCTATGTATGGCGAACCGATCGGCATGATCAACGCCGCCACTAACTCCACCGACAGCACGCCGGTCGTTCTCGGCACGCATACCGAGGCCGTCAGCCGTTTGTCGCTATTCTCGACCGCCTTCTGGCTGCAGCTCACCGCGGCCGCCATCTGCGGTGCCGCGTTAATGCTGTTCTTTGTCCGCCACAGTTTCGCCTGGCACCGTGTACTGGTACGCGGCGAGCAGTTCGCTTTAGCCCATCCCTTCCTTGATGTCTTCTTAATGTCGGCCGCGGTCCTAAGCTTCCTGCTATCGCACGCCGCCGGTATCATCTTGTAGGCGGGTAGCCTGAATCATCTCACGCCGCTCCGCAGCCTCCGTAACCGCTACTTTGGCCTGCGTCACGGTGAGAGTGCTGCCAACGTCGCCAAACTGATCGTCAGTCAGCCGGAGCACGGCTGCCACGGCTACGACCTGACCGAGCAAGGACAGCGGCAAGTTCTTAGCACCCTGCAGCAGCCCCAGCCTTTCCGCGCCGGCCAGCTTATGATTTATAGTTCGGACTTTGCGCGTACCAAACAGACCGCCGACTTGACCGCCGAGACGCTCGGCGTTCCCGGCGTCGAGTACACCCCGCTGCTACGGGAGCGTGATTTCGGGGAGTTGGAACTGCACAGCGACAGTGCCTACCGCGGTATCTGGCAGCTTGACGCCATCGATGCCGACCACCGGAGCCGCCGCGTCGAATCGGTCAACCAAGTACTCGAGCGCCTCACCCGGCTGGTGCGCAGCCTCGAACAGCTCCACCAAGATTGCGACATCCTGCTCGTGTCTCACGGCGACCCGTTGCAGATCCTGCAGACCGCCTTCATGCGCGCCGACGCTCGCAAGCACCGCGTCATCGTGCCGCCACTGCGCAACGCCGAGATTCGACCGCTTGATCTGTACGCCTAACCCCTGCTTCGGGTGCCTGTGCGGAACGGTGCATTTGACCCACGGCGTTCCGAGTCTTATACTGCGACGGTCTCGAACCGAGACATATCCGTACACCGGAACCAACACCCGAGGAATCTAGGGGAAAGCAGTCATGGTCAAACAGCCCAAGAACGACCAGGGTCATCCCAGCGGTCCGCTGGCGGTCCTGCAGCCGCTGTACATCGACTACCGTCCGTACTGCGCCACCATCGAGCTCGGCGCCGAGCGTCCGTCGAGCGACGAGCTGTACGGTGTCGAGAACCCGATCCGCGACATCCTGACCAGCCTGAGTGACAGCGGCTTCGAGCCGAAGGTCACGCCGCAGGGGTACGCCATCAAACTGGCGATGAGCGGTGCCGGCATCGACAGCGGCTTCGACGCCCGTGCCAAGCGTAAGCTGACCGACCTGGTGCAGCCGAAGTTCCGAGCTCGCGGCAACGCCGTCGCCGACGTCAAGCGTGTCCAGGGTCACCACAGGGGTACCGTCGTCACCATGACGGTCACCGAGGGCCGTCCCAGGCCGTACACGCTCGACCAGGTACAGGCCCTCCCGGGCGTCCTGCGCGCCGGCCGCGACGACCAGGGCAACCTGATGTTCTCGCCGCGCCAGCCCGACGAGGTGCGCACCGTCACCGCGACCGTCGCCGAGGCGCTCGGTCTGTACTGCCTGCCGGTCACCATCCAGGACCCCGACCCGCAGCTGGCGCTGCTGAAGGAGTACGACTTCAACGGGGAGGTCACCAGCTGATCCTGCTCACGCCTATCGGCGTTTGAGCGCCCCTATCCCAGCAAGCGACCAAGGAGGAAGCTACTCGGGTGTTTCCCTGCTCCGTGTACTCACTGACTGTCGCCGCACGCGACAATACACAGTACACGGACAGGGCAACACAACGCGGTTGCTTAAAAAAGTCCGCGCCTGACCCGGCCGCAGGTGTCTATTTTATAAAATCAAGCGACTACTAGACGAGACGCTGAAACTCAATGCCCACTACGCCGTGCTCGGCCTCATCAGCCGCACTAAAATTGACGGATCTCTTGCAGTAATCCATCCGCACTGGCGCCAGCAAACTTTGTGGAGTCGTTGTGCGCAAACAAATCGGCAAAAGTCCGATAGCGCAGTAAGCCGACGACACGGGTGCGCGTTACATCCGTAGGGTCCTGCCGGCTTGCAAAGACCAGTTCATCGCCCAGGGCAATCTGCCGACGCTTGTCGTCGTACAGCCGGGATTCAATTGTTTTGCGGCCACTGTTGACGGCAGCATACGGCTCAGGGTGCAAGCGGACAGTATGGGTCTTCATCCGGCTGATTGTAATGGACCGCAACCAAGCGAACAAAAGGTCGATGCCCTATTGCAGGATGACGTTGCTGGCGCCGACCAGCGACTGCAAGCGTTCCACCGAGGCCGGTTCGGCATTCATGCGCGTAGGTAGCTTGACGGCTTGCTTGGCGCTATCGGGGCCGAGCACCAGCACCACTTCCGCTTCGCCTTGCTGCCCATCGATAGTCGATTTCAACTGAGCCAGCATGGCATGATCATCACTCTTTTCCAGTCGGATGTATACCCGGGACGGTTGGGTCAGTGCCGGTGCGGCTTCGACTTTCTCGGCCCGCACGGCGGCCACTGCCGCTTTGAGGGCGTTGCCCTTACGCGGCTTAACGGCCTTCAGTTCCCGCGGCTTACGGCCGGTACTCTGGTAGGCCGCAGCCTGCTCGTGAGTCACCTCGCGGGCGTCGTCCACCATGATCTTCACCTCGTCGCTCATGTTACCGTCACGGTCTTTGGCGTTCACCCGGCCGCGGATAATCAGCACCCGGTCACGCTCCCACAGGCCAGTGGTCTGCTGGTAGGTACTCGGGAACAGGATAAGCTCCGTTTCGGCAGTCTCATCTTCCAGCTTTACGAAAGCCATTTTCTTACCCGTCTTGGTGGTAATTTCGCGGGCATCCGTCACCACGCCGCCGATAATCACTCCCTTGCCATCGTGCTCCGGCTTGATGGTTTTTAAGGGAGTGGTCTGCTCGGCGAAGAGCACCGAAAAGGCCTCCAGAGGCTGCTGGCTGAGGTACAGACCGAGCAGTTCGCGCTCCCAGGCAAGCAGTTCGCGCGGATTGATCTTGGCGGGCGGCAGTTCCAGTTTTAAGGTCGGGCGAGCGGCCGGGTCATCGATAACGTTACCAAACAGGTCGGTCTGACCACTGGCCCGCTCTTTGGCCAAGCGCTGGCCGAAAGCAACGATGGTATCGAGGTTGTGCAGCAGCGCCGAGCGGTCGCCGAAATTATCAAAGGCCCCGGCCTTCACCAGGCTTTCCATCGCCTTGCGGTTGACGATACGGGTGTTGACTTTGGTCACGAAGTCTTCAATGGATTCGAACCTGCCGTCCTCTTCGCGGGCGCGCAAAATCTCTTCCACCGCACCACCGCCGACGTTCTTGATGGCGTTCATACCGAAGCGGATCTGGCCGGTCTCTTTGACCACGGCGAACTCGGCGAACGATTCATTGACGTCCGGTGGCGTCACTTTCATGCCGATGTGCTTACACTCGGCGATCTCAATCGCCAGGCGATCGGTGTCGTCGAAGTCGCTGGTCATCAGTGCCGCCATGAAAGCCGCCGGGAAGTGAGCCTTCAAATAGGCCGTCTGGTAAGAGATCAGACCGTAGCAGGCCGAGTGCGACTTGTTGAAACAGTAGTCAGCGAAACCGAGCAGATCTTTCCAAAATTTTTCAATCACCGGTTTCGGTACGCCGTTGGCCACGGCGCCGTCGACGAACTTAATCTGCATTTTCTGCATGACGTCGAGCTTTTTCTTACCGATGGCCTTACGGAGCGTGTCGGCTTCACCCCCGGTAAAGCCACAGACTTCGCGTGAAATCTGCATCACCTGCTCCTGGTAGACCAGCACGCCGTAGGTGCTTTCCAGCGCCGATTTCATGAGTGGGTGGGCGTAGGCCACGTCCTCGAGACCGTTCTTGCGGTGGATAAAGCTATCGGTCAGGCCGGCGCTCAAAGGCCCCGGACGATACAGGGCGCCCATGGCAATGACGTCATTGAACTCGGTGGGCTTCAGTTCGCGCAGGTAGCGCTTCATACCCGACGATTCGAACTGGAAGACGCCGGTAGTATCGCCGCGGCCCAGCAGGGCGAACGTCTTATCGTCGTCCAAGGGAATGGTCGTCAGGTCAATGTCCTTGCCGTAAACACGCTTAATGATACGGAGGGTGTTCTTGATAACCGTCAGGTTGGAGAGGCCTAGGAAATCCATCTTCAGCAGGCCCAGCTCCTCCACCTGCCCCATTGGGAACTGCACTGCCACCACGCCCTTTTGGGCCATTTCCAGCGGCAGGTAGTTGACCAGCTCGCTCGGTGCGATCACCACGCCGCAAGCGTGCACGCCGTGGCTGCGCACCGTGCCTTCCAGGGCAATCGCCATATCGATAACCTGTTTGCTGACTTCGTTGGTTTCGTACTCCGTTTTCAGGTCCGGATCTTTCTCGCGACTGATTTTGAGCGGGATGTGGCGGCCCTGGACAGGCTGGGGGATCATCTTCGCCAAGCGGTCAGCTTCCGCATAAGGTACTTGCAGTACCCGGGCCACGTCACGCACCGCCGCTCGGGCAGCCATCCGGCCGAAGGTCACGATGTTGCTCACCCGGTCGTGGCCGTACTTGTTGGCACAGTACTGGATCACCTCGTCACGGCGGGTGTCCTGGATGTCGACATCGATGTCGGGCATCGAGATACGGTCCGGATTTAAGAAACGCTCAAACAGCAAGCCGTATTTGATGGGGTCAAGATCGGTGATGTACAGCGTGTAGGCGATGATGGAACCAGCCGCCGAACCACGGCCCGGCCCGAAGACAATGCCCTGGTCCTTACCCCAGTTAATAAAGTCCTGCACAATCAACATATAGCCGTTAAAGCCCATGCCGTCGATAACGCCCAGCTCGTACTCAGCCCGTTCCAGCACGTTAGGCTTCAGGCGCTGCTTGACCTCGTCGATCGATAGCGTATCGGCAGTCTCCCGGTCCAGGCCGGCGTAGCGCTCGGCTAGCCCGCGGAAGACTAATTTATCGAGATAGGTCTTTTCGGTCTCGCCCTCCGGAACCGGGAACTTGGGGATTAAGATCTTGCCCAGTTCAATCTCAACATGGCAGCGGTCAGCTAGCGCCTTGGTATTAGTAATGACTTCGGGGTGATCCTTACCCCAGCGCTTGATGATTTCGGCCGGCGGCTCGACGTGCAGCGGGTAGTCTTTGAGCGACATGCGCTTTTCGTCGCTTAAATACGCGCCCGTGCCGACACAGAGCAGGATTTCGTGAGCGTCCTGATCCTTGTGCTGCAAGTAGTGGGCGTCGCAGGTCACCACCACTGGAATATCCAGCTCTTTGCCTAAGCGTAGGACCTGTTCGTTAATGTGTCCCTGCTCGGCAGAGTGCAGCGGGTTCTCGGGGTGGCCGTGGTCCTGGATCTCTAGGTAGTAGCGGTCGCCAAAGATACCCTTATACCAGCTGGCAATGTCGCGGGCCCGGGCGTAGTCGTCAACCTTGAGGGCGTCACCGACTTCGCCACCCATACAGGCACTGAGCGCAATGATACCTTCGTTATACTGCTCCAGCAGCTCGTGGTCGATGCGCGGGAAGTAGTAGACACCGTGCAGGTTGGCGATGGTAGACAGCTGCATCAGGTTCTTGTAGCCCTGGTTGTTCATGGCAATCAGGATCAGGTGGTACCGGTTCTTGTCCTTCTGCGGATCCTTGTCGGTATGGCGGCGGGCGGCCACGTAGGTTTCGATGCCAATCAGCGGCTTGACGCCCTTGCTCGCCGCTTCCTTATAAAACTCAATGGCACCAGACAGCGTGCCGTGGTCGGTCATGGCCACCGCTTCCATGCCACTGTCTACCGCAAAGTCAATCAGGTCTGGAATTTTCGTCAGACCGTCAAGCAGACTAAACTGCGTATGGTTGTGCAAGTGCACGTAGTCGCTGGGCTTCAGCTCTGCCATTACCTAATAATCCGCCTCTTCAACACCCTCTAGTACCCCCAGTGTTTTTCTTAACCTTTAGTATAAACCAAAGCGCCCCTCATAGGAGCGCTCTAAATTTACAACAGGCCGTTGCCTACTTGCGTAGGAAATCGCGCAGGTGTTCGATAGCCTTCGTGGCGTCGGCAATGGCTTTCTTAAGCTCTTTGTCATCAGTTTCACCGTCGTGCAGCAAACTTAAAACTTCGCGGGCCTTCTGCTTGGCGTCACGGCCACGATCCAGTGCGTCGCCGACTTCTTTGCGGTTCTTGAACGAGCTCAAACGGTCGCTGACTTCGTCGATGACGTCGGTCAGTTCGGTGTGCAGCTTCTTGAGCTCTCGCTCCGTAGCCGTTACCGCGCCTTCGGCGGTGGTGCGGATATCGGCCCGGGTTTCCCGGCCGCTCTTGGGTGCCGTTAACAGGCCGGCAATGTAGCCGGCCACAGCCATCAGGCCGGCGCCGATGGCGAAGACTCGAAAAGTTCGGGACTTATTGTCAGTACGTCGGTTTCGCATGGTTACTTCCCCTTCTTATTATTCATAGTTGCAACGAATTTCAACAGCAGCTTCAGCAGTCCCACTGCTCCGGCGTTGCGGCGCAAGGTCTCGGTCAACTCCTCGGCCGAATCGACGATGTGTTCGCCCTTGGCCACTACGGCGCGCAAGCTGCCCAGCAGCTTCAGCACCAGTGATATGGCAATGATGGATAGGATGAGGAAAATAGCCAGCGTGGCGCTCAAGATGATGACTAGTACGTCAAAGGCGGTATTCATATTGCTAAATATAGCATAACCACTGCCAAGCGCAGCAGTTAACTTTTTTACAGGTCCTCGCTACAGCCGCGACCGTAAGTGCTCGCGCAGCTCGGCGCCGAACTCTTCGTTAGCCAGTCCGAAGTCCATGACCGTCTTCAAATATTCCAGCTTGTCGCCGGTGTCGTAGTACTGCCCGTCTTGGATCTGCTTGGCGTGAAAGACGTGGCCGTCGTCAATCATGGCCTGCATGATCGGCTGGATCATCAGCTCGCCGCTGCTTTCATCATGTCGTTCGGCCTGCCGCTCAATGTAAGGCAGAATTTCCGGGGTCAGCAAGTAGCCGCTGACGCTGGCCAGGTTGGACGGCGCGTTATCTTTGCCCGGCTTTTCAACGATGCGATCCACCTTCAGCAGACCGTCCTCGACCTCTTGGCCGGCCACTAT
>Ga0207707_10005832_pt1 | contig 10763 bp, 6 predicted proteins | sample KBSC83BmetaG_FD_184336 | JGI IMG/M metagenome (GOLD analysis project Ga0207707, IMG submission 184336) | Corn rhizosphere microbial communities from Kellogg Biological Station, Michigan, USA - KBS C8-3B metaG (SPAdes) (version 2) | ecosystem: Host-associated > Plants > Roots > Rhizosphere ... | reverse complement strand
CGTTCGCACCGGCGGACACCGGCACCTACCGGCTTACGGCCGGCCCCGCGGCCCTGCGGCCGACCTGGTCGCAGGAGATCGTCGTGCGTTGAGACGGGAAGACGGTCGACGGTTGACTGTAGACCGTCGACCGTTGACCGTTGACCGTCGACCGTTGACTAGCGACCCATCCACTTCCCCAGGTCCGCCCGGAACGCTTTCATGGATGCATCGTCAATGTAGACCATGTGGCCGGCCTTGAAATATCCGGTCGTGATGTTGCGACGGGCTTCGGCTCCGATGGCCAGATGTGAGAGGGTGTATTCCACGGCATAGTACGGCGTCGCCGTGTCGTAGTACCCCATGGCCACGTACAGCTTCATGTGGGGGTTCTTGGCGAACGCGGTCTCCAGCGACGGCGTCACGTCGGTGGGCGAGCCTTCATGCTGCGGGCTCCAGCGATCCACGCCGCCACCCAGGATGTAGTAGCGCAGGTCATTCTTGTAGCCCAGTTCCCGGCGCATGTACTCGTTGAGCACCGGGGTGTACGACAGCCGGATGCCCGCCTCGCTCGGGTCAAATGCGGGCCGCTGCGAACCGTTGTTCATGCTGAATGCCGTGAACCGGCCATCCAGGCGGCCCACCGTCAACCGCTGGTCGCGAAGCAGCTCGGTGTCGAACAGCCCGAGCGAGACCCGCAGGTTGGCCTGGTCAACGACGGTGCTGGACAACCCGGTGAACCGCGCCAGCGTGTCTGCCGTCGCCTGCCGCTCGGCGGCGGACAGGTCGCTCCCCCTCGCCAGCGCCAGACGATACGTCGTCCCCGCCCACCGCTCCGCCTGGCTGGTGACCTGCTCCAGCGTCTGCGACTGAAGGTCCGCCGGTAGCTGCTTGTGATACCACGCGATGGCGGTATATGACGGCAGGTAGTAGATGGCGGCGTTGTCGCCGTCATCCAGGCCAAAGTCGAGGATGGTCGAAATCAGGGTGATGCCGTTCAGCGCGATCCCCTCGTTCGCCAGATAGCCCGACAGCCCCGCCGCGCGGGTGGTGCCGTAACTCTCGCCAGCGAGGTATTTGGGTGACGCCCAGCGTTCATACGTGGTGAGGTAACTCCGGATGAACTCGGCGACCGACGCGATGTCTTCGTTGACGCCCCAGAACTTGGCACCCAGCTTCGGATTGGCCGGCCGGCTGTAGCCGGTGCCCACCGGATCCAGGAAGACCAGATCACTCTGGTCCAGCAGCGTGTAGGGATTGTCCTCGTATGTATAGGGCGGTGGCGGCGCCGCGCCATCGGGCATCAGCTTCACCCGGCGAGGCCCAAACGCACCCATGTGCAACCATACCGTCGATGAGCCCGGGCCGCCGTTGAACACGAAGGTGAGTGGGCGCTTGCCCGGATCCCCGGCGTTGTCCCGCTTGTACGCGACATAGAAGATGTAACCCTGGGCGACACCGGTCTCTTCATCCCTGACGGCCATCATCCCGGTTGTTGCCGTATACGCGAGCGACTTGCCATCAAGCTGCATGGTGTGGTGTGTGACCACCGGTGGCTGATTCGCGATCTCGGAGAGCTTGAGCGAATCGCCCGCCGACAGTTTCCGGCCGGGCGCCGAATCCGCGGAGGCCGTATCACGCGCGCCGCTGCGGCGGCCTTGCGCCGTCGCCGTAACAGGGACGCTCAGAACGGCGAGGGCCAGGCCCATGGACCAGCGAATAAACGAAGCACGCACGTGAGGTAATCCTCCGGAACAAGACGGACAAGACGGACAACACGGACAAGACGGACACGACGGACAGACGGACCCGCTACTTCCCCGCCCTGCTGGCCAGCCAGCTCGCGCGAAACGCCTCCTCTTTGGCCGTGGGCTGCTGGCCCACCGACTCGAAGGTCACTGCTTCCAGCCGGGGATCGGCCGCGAAGGTGAGGCGGGCGGTGCGCTGCATGCCTCGCTGCTCGAAAACGACCGGCACCGTATCGCCGGGTTTGTGCGCGGCGAGGGCCGCCGTCCATGCCGCCTCTGATGCCACCGCGGCACCGCCGACACTGACGATGCGATCACCCCGGTCAATGCCAGCGGCATACAGCGGCGTGCCGACGATGGCCTGGCTCCTCAGCTCCGCTCCGCCGCTGTCGTAGGCCAGTCGCAGGTCGCCCGCCCACGCTGCGTTCGGTTCGGCCTGGCGAAGCAGCACGCCGGCCTGCGCCAGCAGCACCGCATAATCCATGGCGTCGCGCCCCCGCACATACCGGCGGAAGAAATCATTGGCAAAGGCGCGGTCTCCCAGATACTCGCCGAGGGTGCGCTGGATGTCGTCCACGGTATAGGGCTGCTTCACGACAAACGGCTGCTCATTCCGGCCGAAACGCTGCCACATGAGCCGCATGAAGCCGTCCAGCGACTTCCCGGGATACTTCCCACGGATGGTGAGATCGAGACCGGTAGCGATACCGGCGCCCCACGTATAGTACGACAGGAAGGTGTTGCCGAAGTTGGTCGGATCAATGGAGGTTGCCGCATCCACAAATGGCGCCTCACGACTCGCATCGAGCGCCGAGCGATAGCGTCGAGCCGGGGTCTGGATGACGGCATTCACCTGTCCGCCCAGCCGCTGCAGGTACGTCGAATCGGCAGAGAGCCCGGCCCGGCGGATGAAGAGGGCATCGAAGTAGTTGGTGAAGCCCTCCCCGAACCAGAGCGCGTCGCTCGGGTCCGACCGGAGAAAGTCGAACGGCTCGATCTGCGCCGACCGGATCCGCTCCATGTTCCATGAATGGAAGAACTCGTGCGACATGGTGGCAAGGATGCCATCCGGATTCCGGGCCAGGCTGGTGCTGCTGGAAATGGCGGTCGAGTTCCGGTGTTCCATCCCATCGCCCGAAGCCCAGGGCAGGTAGTCGGCGATGAAGGTGTAAGTGCCGCCGTCGTACGGTGCCGGCTCCCCGAACACACCGATCTGCTCCGCGACCACCTTCTTTATCCGCCCGACGTACGCATCGGCCTCGGCGTCCGTGCCGAGATGGTGCAGGGCAAGCCGCATGGTATAGGTGCCGCCACCCGGCTTGGGCACGGTCCAGGTGCGGAGGGTGAAGTCTGACACCTCCGTAGGGCTGTCCATGAAGTACTGGAGATCCGGCGCGATAAACCGGGCGCTGTCACTGGTTGGCAGGAGCTGCGTGGCGACCTTCCACTTGCTCTCTGCCGGCACGTTGAACTGCACCGCAATGGGCAGCGTGGCCATGGACGGCGCAAACGCGAAGGTCGCCGGCATGTTGAGATGCGCGTGGCTCAGGTCTATGCCGTCGTAGGTTCCGTCGGCGCGATCCCCGAACAGGGTGTAGTGGAACGAGACCGGCCCTCCCTCCGAGACCACCAGCCAGTGATACGGATCAGGCTGGACGACCGTAAGGGCCTGGCCGCTCAGATCTTCCGCGCTCACCGCATAGACGTTCTTGGCAAACTCGTGGAGGGCATAACGGCCCGGGGATGAGCGACTCATCCACACCGCCAGGGTGTCTCCGGAGCGAGCGGGAAATGTGACGGTGACCTGGGCTTCGTGATGGACGGCGTTGGGAAACCGGATGTCATAGCGAACCGTGTCCGCCTGCATCGCAGCGAGCAGCAGGAACAGCATCGGGACCCCGTTCGGGAAATGGGATCTCACAAGATAGATGGACAGATGGACAGATGGACAGACGGACAGACCCTCGACCCTCGACCCTCGACCCTCGACCCTCGACCCAACTACGATACACCCATGCCACTTCCCGCCATTTCCTACGAGGTCACCGTCCACTTGGCCGACGCTGGCGACGCGCCCGACTTCCAGACCTGGATGCGCCAGGAGCACATCCCTGCCGTGCTCGGCACCGGGCTCATCTCGACCGCCGAGTTCGCCCGGCTGGACGGGCAGACCTACCGGACCCGCTACCAGGCCGCCACGCGGGCCGGGCTCGACCAGTACCTGCGCGAGCACTCCCCCGCCCTGCGCGAGGAGTTTGCTCAGCGGTTTGGCGGCCGTGCCACTGCCTCCCGTGAGCTCTGGGAGCCGTTGCAGACGTGGCCGTGACTGCCATTTTGCTGCCAATGTGGCAGACATTAGCGGTATGAGCGTTGCTCTGAGGTGCTCGGTCATCAGTCGTCGGTCAACAGTCGACTGACGACCGTTGACTGTCGACTCACGACCTAAAAGGATTCCCCATGGCTTCGAAAATCATCGGCATTGACCTCGGCACGACCAATTCGTGCGTTGCGGTCATGGAAGGCGGCGATCCCGTCGTCGTTCCCAATGCGGAGGGCGGCCGGACCACCCCGTCCGTAGTTGCCTTTACCAAGGACGGTGAGCGGCTGGTGGGCCAGGTGGCCAAGCGCCAGGCCGTGACCAATCCCAAGAACACCATCTTCTCGATCAAGCGCTTCATGGGTCGCCGGATGAACGAGGTGACCGAAGAAATGAAGCTGGTTCCCTACAAGGTCATTACCGGGCAGAACAACCTGACCTCGGTGGACATCCAGGGAAAGACCTATACGCCGCCCGAGATCTCCGCGATGATCCTGCAGAAGATGAAGCAGACCGCGGAAGACTATCTCGGCACCAAGGTGGACAGAGCCGTCATCACTGTGCCGGCCTACTTCAATGACGCCCAGCGCCAGGCCACCAAGGATGCGGGCAAGATCGCCGGCCTCGAGGTGCTCCGGATCATCAACGAACCCACGGCGGCGGCCCTCGCGTACGGACTGGAAAAAAAGAAGGATGAAAAGGTCGCCGTGTTCGATCTTGGCGGCGGTACTTACGACATTTCCATCCTGGAACTCGCCGAGGGCGTCTTCGAGGTCAAGAGCACCAACGGCGACACCCACCTGGGCGGCGACGACTTCGATCAGCGCGTGATTGACTGGCTGGTGACGGAGTTCAAGAAGGACCAGGGCATTGACCTCTCCAAGGATGCCATGGCGCTTCAGCGCCTGAAGGAAGCGGCGGAGAAGGCCAAGATGGAGCTGTCCAGCACCCAGCAGACCGACATCAACCTGCCGTTCATTACGGCGGACCAGTCGGGGCCCAAGCACCTCAACTACTCGCTCACGCGAGCCAAGTTCGAGCAGCTGGTGGATGACCTCGTCAAGCGCACCATGCCTCCCATGGAAAAGGCGCTCAAGGATGCCGGCCTCAAGGCCTCCGACATTGACGAAGTGATCCTGGTGGGTGGCTCCACCCGCATTCCCAAGATCCAGGAGGTCGTCAAGAGCTTCTTCGGCAAGGAGCCCAATCGCTCCGTCAACCCTGATGAGGTGGTCGCGATCGGCGCCGCCATTCAGGGCGGCGTCCTGGCCGGCGAGGTGAAGGACGTCCTGCTGCTCGATGTGTCGCCGCTGTCGCTCGGCATCGAGACGCTGGGTGGTGTCACCACCGTGCTCATCCCGCGGAACACCACCATCCCGACCAAGAAGTCAGAGGTGTTCTCGACCGCCGAGGACAACCAGACCACGGTGGAAATCCACGTGCTCCAGGGCGAGCGGCAGATGGCGTCGGACAACCGAACCATCGGCAAGTTCCAGCTCACCGGCATCCCGCCGGCACCGCGCGGCATGCCGCAGGTGGAAGTGACCTTCGATATTGACGCCAACGGCATCCTGCACGTGAGCGCCAAGGACAAGGCCACCAACAAGGAGCAGAAGATCCGGATCGAGGCGTCCAGCGGGCTGTCGGACAGCGAAATTGACCGGATGGTGAAGCAGGCCGAGGAGCACGCCTCAGACGATCAGTCACGGCGGGAGCAGATCGAGCAGCGGAACCAGCTCGACAGCCTGGTATACAAGGTGGAGAAGGACAGCGCGGAATGGGTCGAGAAGCTGCCGGCCGACAGCAAGAGCCGGCTGGACGCGGCGCTCGAAGGCGGCAAGTCGGCACTGCGCGCTGGCGACGTGGACGGCATCCGCACCGCGCTCGAGGAATTGAACTCGGCGTACTCGGCGGCGGGCGCGGCCATGTACCAGTCGCAACAGGCCTCGCAGGCTGAGGCCCCCCAGGGTGGCGCCCAGGACGCGCAGCCTGAAGGCGGCGCTGCGCCGCAAGATGTGGTCGAAGCCGACTACGAGATCGTGGACGAGAATAAGTAGCGCGCGGCCCGCAGGCCGCGCCAACATGCCGGGGCGTCCAGCGCCCGTGAGTAAGGGGCGGTCTCAGACCGCCCCCAACCTCCTCTTCTCTCCGAAACCCGGAACGTCCATGTACCGCACCGCCACAGCTCTGCTCGCCGGCCTCACCGTGGCCGCCTGCTCGCCCGCCGACAAGCAACCGGCCTCCGCGGCGATGACCACATCTGACAGCCTCCTTGCCCAATACGATACGGTCCGCCTCACCACCGACCTGACCCAGCTGTCCGACAGCGAGCGGCAGATGCTCCCGCTGCTCATCGCCGCGGCACAGGAGATGGACAGCATTTTCTGGCTGGAATCCGCCGGGCCGCGGGACAGTGTACTCGGCTCCATCACCGATCCCTCGCTCAGGAAACTGGCCGAGATCAATTACGGGCCGTGGAATCGGCTGGATAACGACAAACCGTTCGTGCCGGGCGTGGGACCCAGGCCCGCCGGCGCACGATTCTACCCGGCAGACATGACCAAGGCCGGTTTCGACAGTGCCGTGGCGAAGGCCAGGGACGGTGGGGCGGCGCTCAAGAGTCTGTACACCGTGGTGCGGCGCGACTCGTCCGGCGGGCTCGTTGCCGTCCCGTATCATGAGGTGTTCAGCACCCAGACGCACCGCGCGGCTGACCTGCTCCGGCAGGCGGCCAAGCTGGCCCAGGACCCGGGACTCCGGAAGTACCTCACCCTCCGGGCAACGGCCATGGAGACGGACAATTTTCGCGCCAGCGACCTGGCCTGGCTGGACATGAAGGACAACGGGATTGATGTGGTGATCGGCCCGATCGAGACGTACGACGACGCCCTCTTCGGCTACAAGTCGGCCCATGAGGCATATGTCCTGGTCAAGGACCGGGACTGGAGCAAGCGGCTGGCGCGCTACGCCGCCCTCTTGCCACGGTTGCAGCAGGGGTTGCCGGTGGAGCCGGCATTCCGGCGGGAGAAGCCGGGGACCGACTCCGACCTCAACGCGTATGACGCGGTGTACTATGCCGGCCAGGCCAACTCCGGCGGCAAGACCATCGCCATCAACCTGCCCAACGACGAGCAGGTCCAGCTCCAGCGCGGCACCCGGCGCATCCAGCTCAAGAACAGCATGCGGGCCAAGTTTGACCGGATCCTGATGCCCATTGCCGACAAGCTGATCGCCAGTGACCAGCAGGCCAACATTTCTTTCAACGCGTTCTTTCAGAACACCATGTTCCACGAAGTGGCCCACGGCCTCGGCATCAAGAACACCATCAACGGGCGCGGCACCGTGCGCACCTCGCTGAAGGAAGAGGCGGGCGCGCTGGAGGAAGGCAAGGCCGATGTGCTGGGGCTGTACATGATTGCGGCGCTGGATTCCATGGGGGAACTGCCAGACGCCAGGCTGACCGACAACTACGTCACCTTCCTGGCCAGCATCTTCCGGTCAGTGCGGTTTGGCGGTGGGGATGCTCACGGCCGGGCCAACATCGCGCGGTTCAATTTCTTCAAGGAACTGGGTGCGTTCAGCCGAGACTCCGCCACCGGCACGTACCGGGCAAATCCGGATCGCATGCGTGTCGCCACGGACTCGCTGTCGGCCACCATTATCCGGCTCCAGGGGAACGGGGACTACGATGGTGTGAAGGCGTTCATGCAGAAGTATGGAAGCATCGATGCCCAGTTACGGGCCGACCTCGACCGGCTGTCCTCGGCTGGCATCCCGGTGGATATCGTATTCGACCAGGGCACCGACGTGCTGGGCCTCACGGCCGGCTCTCCGTAATGCCACGGATGCGACGCCCTGCCGCGGGCGTGCATCCCATTAAATTGAAAACGATGGATCTTCTCCCCTCGCCGCACGAACAGGTGGCACACGCATGTCCGTACGATCTCAGAACTGGCTCAAATTCGGCGGGCTCGTGGCGCTGGCATTTGCGCTCGGCCTGCTCTTTGCCGGTCTCCTCGACCTGCCCACTCGCGGTGCAGCTCAGGAGCTCGCCCAGGCTTCCACCGGAAGCATTGCCCCGGTGGCGCCGCCTTCCATCCCGGAGGCCAAGCCGCTGGTTGACCTGAGCGACGCCTTTGCCGCGGTAGCCCAGGCGGTGGTGCCGAGCGTCGTCTACGTCAAGTCACAGCGCACCGAGAATGTCAGGGCCCCGCAGGTGCCGCAGGAGTTCCGGCGCTTCTTCAACATGCCGGACAGCAGCGGGCCGCGGCTGGAGCAGGGTACCGGCTCCGGGTTCATCGTCTCCGCCGACGGCTACATCCTCACCAATAATCATGTGGTGGCGGGCGCCGACAAGGTGACCGTGCGACTGCACGATGAGCGCGAGTATGTGGCCAAGGTGGTGGGCACCGATCCCAACACTGACGTCGCAGTGCTGAAGATTGACGCCAAGGATCTCAAGCCCATAGCGCTGGGCAACAGCGAGAATGAGCGCGTCGGCGAATGGGTCCTGGCCATCGGCAATCCGCTGGGTGAGTCTCTCACCTTCACGGTCACGAGTGGCATCGTGAGCGCCAAGGGGCGAAGCCTGGCCGGACTCAAGACCTCGAATCTCAGTATCTCCGACTTCATCCAGACGGACGCCGCCATCAACCCCGGCAATTCCGGGGGTCCGCTGGTGAACGTGCGGGGCGAGGCCATCGGCATCAACTCGGCCATCGCCAGCGAAACCGGGTTCTACTCCGGGTATGGATTCGCCATTCCGATCAACCTGGTCAAGCAGGTCATGGATCAGCTGATCCAGACCGGCACGGTGCACCGCGCCGCCATGGGCGTCACCATCCAGGATGCAAGCCGGTTCGATGCCCAGTATGTGGGCCTGGACCAGATCCGCGGCGTCACGATCCAGAGCATCACCGACCCCAATTCACCGGCCGGCAAGGCAGGGCTCAAGGCCGGCGACGTCATCCTGTCGGTGGACGGCCGGCCGATGTACCGGACCGGGCAGCTGCAGCAGGAGATCGGGTTCCGCAAGCCGGGCGACGAAGTGAAGATCGAAGTCGCACGACAGGGTGGGGTCCGGAAGGTTGTCACGGTCAAGTTGAACGCCCTGGACGAAAACCTGGCGAGCAATCAGGGCGACAGCTCGAGCGACGGATCGGCTGACACGGAGCGGGCCCAGCCCGCTGGTACCACCCAGAACCTGCTCGGCGCCCGGGTGCAGACCGTCACGAGCGACATGGCCTCCGAGCTGGGGCTGCCGGACAATGTCCGCGGAGTGCTCATCACCGACATCACTCCTGGCGGGCCGGCATGGGATGCCCGGCTGGTGGAGCCGGACCAGCAGCAGCGCGTCGCGGATATCATCACCGGGGTCGAGGACAAGAGCATCCGCACCGAGGCGGACCTGGCGTCGGCACTGAAGAGTGCGGGTCCGGGCAAGATCGTGACGTTGCACCTGTACCGCACCCGTGTGGGTGACTTCATCGAGCGGGTGCAGCTGGGCGAGAAATAGCTGAACGAGCATAGCGACTGAAGGGACCGGAGCCTCTGCTGGGCTCCGGTCCCTTCGTTGCGCTCAGGGTGAGAGTGCCCGGCCTTCAGGCTGTTGCCTTGAGCCCGCACCCCCCTCTGGCGCCCCATCCCTCCAGGTGCTATCGTGGACGCACCAACCCAGCTGCCCGCCCGGGCAGAGTTTCAGCGACATAGCCCCGAGGTGCACCAACATGAAAGCTTCCCACGCAACCGGTCGCGCGTCGTCGCGCATCGGCCTCGTCGTCGTTCTGGCCTTCGCGGCTGCCTGCAGTGACAACACCGGACCCACCGGCGATTCTCCTTCCCTGGCGCGGGGCGGCCAGCAGGGTCCTGATCTGCGTGCTGCCATCGCTGCGCAGGCACGCCATGAGAAGGACATCATGTCCCGCACCGGCGTCGAAGGGATTGGCGTCGGTCTCACTGACCAGGGCACCGCCGCGGTCGTAATCATGACCACCAACGGCGCCGTGGGCGGTCTGCCGAAGACGCTCGATGGGGTCGCGGTCAAGCTCATGCCGACGGGGCCGTTCTCGGCGATTCTGCCGAGGAAGGGCAAGCCCGGCGGTGGTGGCAGTGCCGATCCAGCCGGCACGTTTACCCGCCCGGTGCCCATCGGGGTCTCGATCGGGAATGAGAACGAGTGCGCCGCTGGCACGCTGGGCGCCCGGGTGACCAAGGGTGGTAGCGTCTACATCCTCAGCAACAACCACGTGCTGGCACGGCAGAACGCGGGCAGTCCCGGCGAGGATATCCTGCAGCCGGGTCGCTATGACACGTCGCCGCAGTGCAGCATCCCGGCCAACAGTTCGATCGGCACGCTCTCGCAGTTCGTCCAGATCAATTTCAGTGGCGGGAACAACACGGTGGACGCCGCCATCGCCAGCACCACCGCCGGCAATGTGGGTAACGCCACCTTCAGCGGCGGATACGGCCAGCCAAATCACGTCACCATGAGCGCAACCGTGGGCATGCTGGTCCAGAAATGCGGCCGCACCACCGCGTGCACTCATGGTTCCGTCGCGTCCATCAATGCCACCGTCAATGTTCAGTATGATGGTGGCGTGGCGAAGTTCGTCAATCAGGTGGTGGTCACCGGCAAGCGTGGCGCCTTCAGCAAGGCGGGTGATTCCGGTTCCCTGATCGTGACTGACGATGCCAGTGCGAACCCGGTGGCTCTGCTCTTT
>Ga0207707_10005831_pt1 | contig 10763 bp, 8 predicted proteins | sample KBSC83BmetaG_FD_184336 | JGI IMG/M metagenome (GOLD analysis project Ga0207707, IMG submission 184336) | Corn rhizosphere microbial communities from Kellogg Biological Station, Michigan, USA - KBS C8-3B metaG (SPAdes) (version 2) | ecosystem: Host-associated > Plants > Roots > Rhizosphere ... | reverse complement strand
CAGCCGCAGGCTGGCCCCACAGCGCGCAGCGCGAAGGGGTGAGGCTCATGGATGAGCCGAACAATCCCACTCTCTCCGCCAGAAACGCGAAGCGCCCCGCATGGGGCGTTTTGCGTTTCTGATGGTGACGACTGGGCTGAGAACCCACCGGTTCGACGAATTCGTCTGGAACGAATTCGGACAGCCGCAGGCTGGCCCCGCAGCGCGCAGCGCGAAGGGGTGAGGCTCATGGATGAGCCGGACAATCCCACGCGTCACGCCTCCGCACTCGCTGCTTAAATGGCTGGCAACGGCTTGAAGCCGGTACGCCGCCCCTCGTCTGGGCAAGCAAGACTTTGCCGGCGCTTCCATGTACGGTTTGCAGTTGGCGCAACGGACGCGTACATCGCTGCCAGGGCAGGCGTGGCGCGGGGCCAACTTGGGAGCGAAGATGAAATCGTCACATTTGCGCGCGCTGGCGCTCGCGGTTTTGCTGGTGGTGTCCGCCGGGATTGTCGCCAACGCGGCGGTCTCGACGCCCGCTGAATTTCCGCCGGACGCCTTCCCGTCGACGTACCAGCCGCTGCCTGCGCAGACCACGTTGATCCAGCACGCGACGATCTACACCGGCACCGGCGAGCGCATCGACGATGGCGCGGTGCTGCTGCGCGACGGCAAGATCGCGGCGATCGGCAAGCAGGTCGAGGCGCCTGCCGGCGCGGTGGTCATCGACGCGAAGGGCAAGTACGTCACTCCCGGCCTCATCGACGTGCATTCGCATCTGGGCGTCTATCCGTCACCGTCGGTGGCCGCCACCGCGAACGGCAACGAGATGACCAACCCGACCACGCCGCAAGTGATGGCCGAGCATTCGGTCTGGCCGCAGGATCCGGGCTTCAACACCGCGCGTACCGGCGGCGTGACCACGCTGGAGATCCTGCCCGGTTCCGGCAACCTTATCGGCGGTCGTGGCGTGGTGCTGAAGAACGTGCCGGCGACCACCGTGCAGGCGATGAAGTTTCCGGATGCGCCGTACGGCCTGAAGATGGCTTGCGGCGAGAACCCGATGCGGGTGTACGGCAGTCGTCACCAGTTTCCGTCGACGCTGATGGGCGATGTCGCCGGTTACCGGCAGGCATTCGCCGATGCCCAGGCCTACGACCGCGAATGGAAGGCGTGGGAAGCCAAGGTCAAGGCCAAGGGCGCCGCCGAAGCCGGCCCGCCGCCCAAGCGCGACCTGGGCAAGGAAACCCTGGCCGAGGTGCTCGACGGCAATATCCGCGTGCAGATGCATTGCTACCGCGCCGACGAGATGGCCGCACTGCTCGACGTCGCGCACGAGTTCGGCTTCAAGATCGCGGCGTTCCACCACGCCGTCGAGGCTTACAAGATTCCGCAACTGCTGAAGAAGACCGGCACCTGCGCGGCCATGTGGGCCGACTGGTGGGGCTTCAAGATGGAAGCCTGGGACGGCATCCGCGCCAACATCGCGATGGTCGACGCCGGCGGCGCCTGCGCGCTGATCCACTCGGACGACGAGAACGGCATCCAGCGTCTCAACCAGGAAGTGGCCAAGGCCCTGGCGGCAGGCCGGCGCGCCGGGCTCGACATCAGCAAGGAGCATGCGGTGATGTGGATGACGCTCAACCCCGCCAAGGCGCTCGGCCTGGCCGACCGCATCGGCTCGCTGGAACCGGGCAAGGATGCCGACGTGGTGATCTGGAGCGCTGATCCGTTCAGCGTCTACGCGCGTACCGAGAAAGTGTTCCTCGATGGCGCCGTGGTATTCGACCGCGACGATCCGCAGCGGCAATCGACTTCCGATTTCATGCTCGGTAACTTCGTCGATCCGCATGCCGTCGATGCCGCCGCAGGGGAGGGCGCGCCATGAAATACCTGGCGATGATTCTCGCGATGCTCTGTGTCGCCTGCAGCCCCGCCGATCATTCGGCGGACCGCACTGATGCCCGTTCCACGGCGAGTGCGGGCAACCATGCCGCCGGCGACGGCAAGGTCTACGCCATCACCGGTGGCACCGTGTACACCCTGGGCGCCGCCGGCAAGATCGAGCACGGTACGGTGCTGGTCAAGGACGGCCGGATCGCCGCCGTCGGCACCGACGTCGACATTCCTGCGGATGCCGAGCGCATCGACGCCACCGGCAAGATCGTCACGCCCGGCATCTTCGATCCCGAAAGCCAGTTCGGCATCGTCGAAGTGGGCGCGGTCAAGGAAACCCGCGATGCCTCGGCCGGCGACTCGCGCTTCAGCGCCGCCTTCGACGTGGCCGACGCCATCAACCCGCGCTCGGTGCTGATCCCGGTCAACCGCATCGCCGGCGTCACCCGCGCCATGGTGTCGCCCACCGGCGGCGACAAGCACATCATCGCCGGCCGCGGCGCCATCATCGACCTGGGTTCCACCGAGGGCTTCATCCACCGCGATGCCGCGGCGATGTTCGCCGCGCTGGGCGAATCCGGCGCCGAACAGGCCGGCGGCTCGCGCGCGGCCGCGATGCTGGCCCTGCGCGAGGCGCTGCAGGATGCGAAAGACTACGCCGACAACACCAGCGCCTACGCCAGCAACCAGCGTCGCAAGTACGCGCTGACGCGGCTGGACCTGGAGGCGCTGGGCCCGGTGCTGTCGGGCAGGGAGCCGTTGGTGGTCCACGTCGAACGCGCCAGCGACATCGAGGCGGCGCTGCGGCTGGCCCGCGACTTCAAGCTGAAGCTGATCATCTCCGGTGGCGCCGAAGCCTGGATGGTCGCCGACGAACTCGCCGCCGCCCACGTGCCGGTACTGCTCAATCCGCTGGAAGACCTGCCGGCCCACTTCGAGACGCTGGGCTCGACGCTGGAAAACGCCGCGCGCCTGCAGAAAGCCGGCGTGACGATCGCCTTCGCCACCGGCGACACCCATAACGCCCGCAACGTCACCCAGGCCGCCGGCAACGCCGTCGCCAACGGCCTGCCGTGGCTCGATGCGCTGAAGGCGCTGATGTTGAACCCGGCGCGGATCTACGGCATGGACAAGGACGTGGGCACGCTGGAGCAGGGCAAGCTGGCCGACGTGGTGATCTGGAGCGCCGACCCGCTGGAACTGTCCAGCTTCGCCGACCAGGTATTCATCGCCGGCCGCAAGATCCCCATGGTCAGCCGCCAGACCATGCTGCGCGACCGCTACATGCAGGCGATGAGGGAAAAGCAGGCCTTGCCGCCGGGCTACATCATGCCGGCGGCGCAATAAGCACGTGCCGCGGGCTCTGCCGTTGGTGCCAGGAACAGTTTCGATGCGATCGAATGGATGCTCTGCGTGCTTTTCAGGCTGCCCTCGACACCGTTTTTCCTGTTCTCGTTTCAAGCTGGCCAGTCGTCGGAGGATTCGGCGACAGGTCGCGACCGTTCATTTCGTGCGTGCGTGCGAGACTTCGGGCGCGCGCTTCGACACGTCCATTTCGCATTCCGCGATCGGCGTCCCCTCTTGCTTGCGGATTCCGCTGTCGGTTGGCCGGCAGCGGCGAGAGATCAACTCGTACGCTTGAGGGCTGCAAGGACATACCCGAACAGTTCCGAAGCGCGATTTGTGCAGCCGAGGGCGCCCCTCCTTCGGGCTTCGGCCTTGTGTTCCGGGTCATTGGAGTTCGCGTAGAGGACGAACGGCGTTTCGTTCCCCGAGGCGCGGATCTTGTCCAGGAGCGTGTACCCGGCACGCGGATCGGGAGGGCGATTCATGTCGGAGATGATGACGTCGAACTTCTGCCTGGCGAGGCGATCGAGTGCTTCCTCCGTCGATGTGGCAAGGACGAATGAAACGCCAAGCGCCTGGAGTGACTGTCGCTCGAAGATGTTGTTGTCCGGCCGATCGTCGACCCACAGAGCCGTTGACTCGCTCGCGCGGCGGATGACGCGGGCGTTGACGGACTCCGCGACAACGGCGGCGGCTTCCTTCGCCTCGCGTGCGGCAGACTCCGGCGTCGTATGGGTGTCTGGCCGAGCTACGGAAGCCGCGACAAGCGCCGCGGCGGCCTCGGCCTGTTTCCGCTTTGCCGTTGCTTCAAATCCACCGCCCCTGAAGGTGAGTTCGCCCATACTCGAAAAGAACTCCTTGAGCGCAGGTCCGAATCGAACGAGCGCGAATGCGAGCAGTGCGGGCCAAACAAGAACGCCAAGGAGCCTGGTGAAGGCTTCGATCAACTTCGCGAAATCGTCGACATTCATGAGAGGTTCTCCGTATGCGAATGCCTTGTATCTCGTGGAATACGGAAAGTGCCAGGTTCAATTTTCTGGACTACCAACTCGGAATCAGCGAGCTGACTCCGAGGCCTTGTCTCCCGCCGTCCACAGCTTCGCCTCCACCTTCCCGCCCAGCATCTGCTGCCGCACCAGCGGGATCGGCGGGCCGCCGTAGCTGAGGAACTGGTCGTGGAAGGCCTTCAGGGCATTCGGGCCGGGATGCGCGGCGATCCAGTCCTGGCGCAGCTGCATGATCATCAGCTTGCCCATGGTGTAGTTGAGATAGGCCGGGTCGTAGGTGCCGCGGGCGGCCTGCTGGCGGGCGTTGCCCGGATCCTGGAAGGCCTGGTCGCGGAACATCTGCTCGGACTGGGCGACGGTCATGCCGCCGGTGTGCAGGCCGATGGCGGAGAGGTAGCGCACGTCGCGCAGCAGGGCGTTGGTGAGCTGGCCGATGTGGACTTCCGGTGTGGCGCCGTCGAGGCCGGCGTCGAACATCATTTCCTCGGCGTAGTGCGCCCAGCCTTCGGCGAAGGCGTAGCCGACGAACAACTGGCCGAATTTCCAGTGCGCACGGTTGGCGTGCAGGAACTGCAGGAAGTGGCCGGGCCAGACTTCATGGGCGGAGACGAACAGCAGCGCGGCCTTGCCTGGCACGTAGGCGGCCTGGTCGGCCTTGCTCCAGGTCGGATCGGGCGGCGCGATGTAGTACACCGACGGCAGGTTTTTCTCGTACGGGCCGGGAATCTCGATATAGGCGAAGTTCCAGCGGTTGAACGGCGGCGCCTCTTCGGCCTTGGCCTGCTCGGTGCCCGGGATGCTCACCAGATTCTTGTCGACGATGAACTGACGCAGGCTGGCGAGTTGCTTGCGGGCGCCCTCGACCGCACCGCCGACGGGCTTGTCGGCGCTTTCCTTCGCCACGCAATCCTTGAGCGACTTGCCAGGGGCGAACTTGTCGCAGGCGCTCTTGAGTGCGGCGAGATTGCGCTTCAGATCCGATTCGCCGATCGCCTTGAGCTGATCCAGCGGCAGGTCGACCAATTCGGTGGAGTGAAGCATCTTCACGAACTTCTCCGCGCCCAGCGCGAAGTCCTGGGTGGCGTGCGGCCTCTGCGCCTTCAACCAATCGGCCAGATCCTGCGAGGCCTTGATCGCCGCGGCATTGCTGGTCTTGAAACGCGCCTGCAGGGCATCGTCCTTCACGTCGGCGAAGATGCCGGGTACGTCGGTCTTGAAGAAGCTGGCATAGCCGGCGAAGGAATTGACACCCACGTCGATGTACGACGCCGGCAACGGCAGCTTGAGGTTGGTCTTGATCTGCGCCAGCGCCTTGGGCAGCGCCTCCTGGTAACTGACGAAGGCCGCCATGCGCTGGGCCAGCGGCGCGTAAGGCCGGGTCAGGTACATGCTCGGCGACAGGTCGCCGGTGTAGAAGGTGGGGTTCTTGTACGGTGCGCCGGAATCTTCCAACCAGAACAACTGGCCGTCGATCACCGCCAGCACGTAGTCGCGCTGGAAGCGGCCCTGCGCATCGAGTTGGTCGTCGGCGAAGGCGGCGAACGTGTCGCGCTGCGCATGCAGCCAGTCGGCGGTCGCCTTGAGGCTTGCCGGACTGTAATCGGGCAGCTTGCCGTCGAACTCGTGCTTGCCGGCGTTGGCGGCGAAGACCGGGTAGTGCTGGAAGTAGCCGCTGAGAAACGTATCGACTCTGGACGCCAGCGCCGCGTTCTTGTCGGCGCTCGCCACGTGGGCAGTCGATGCGGCGGCCGGCGATGCTGCCTGATCCGGCGGAGAGGTGCCGGCGGAACAGCCGGCGAGGAAGGTGGCAGCAACGGCGACAGACAGCGTAAGCATGCGCAACGGATGCATGTTCGACTTCCCCGATGTGGTCGCAAGCGCCGAGCCTAGGCGCTCCGCCGGCCCGGTGCAATCTCTCCGCCGGTGGGTGGCCTGCGAACGCCGTCAGTCGCGGCTGCTATTCAGGCCAGCTCCGCCGTCGGAGCATCACGGCGCTCGCGCCAGTGCGGTACGTTCGCCCATGTGTCGTCCGGCGGCTCCCCGGCCAGCACGCGGCGCAGTTCGTGCCGCCCGAGGTGGGGCGCAAACAACTGGATGAAGGCCAGCGTGTATTCGCGCGGCACGCTGTCGCGGCGCACGACCACCCAGGTAGTGCACGACGCGAACAGTTGGTCGGCGGGCAGGGCATGCAGGTCGGCGTCGCCTTGCTGCATGGCCATCTCGGCGAGGATGCCCACACCGAGGCCGGCGCGCACGTAGGTCTTGATGAGGTCGGCGTCGCCAGCGGTCATCGCGATCTGCGGCGTCAGGCCCGCTTCCTCGAACGCGCGACGCAGGGATGACTCGGGCCGCAGCGACGAGTCGTAGCTGACCAGCGGCAGGGCGGCCAGTTCGGCCAGCGTGGGCGGCGTGCCACGCCCGGCCAGCGGGTGTCCGTCCGGGGCGACGATCACCCTCTGCCAGCGATAGGCGGGAAACGCGATGCCCGAGGCGGGCGCGGTGCCGGCACTGCTGATGATGGCCAGGTCGACCTGCCCCCCTTCCAGCCGGGCCAGCACGTCGGCGTCGCGGGTGGGCTCCAGATGCACGCTGACCTGTGGATAGCTGGCGTTGAGCGCCGCGATCGCCGCGGGCAGGGCGAAGCGGGCCTGGGTGTGGGTGGTGGCGATGCGCAACTCGCCGCCGGCCTCGTTGCGCAGGTTGGCGGCGATCGAGCGGATGTTGGCGGACTCGGCCAGGATGATCCGCGCGCGCTCGATCACCTGTTCGCCGGCGTGGGTGATCGTGTCGAGGCTCTTGCCCTTGCGCACGAACAACTGGAAGCCCAGCTCGTCCTCAAGCTGGCGCAGTTGCTTGCTGAGGCCGGGCTGGGTGGCGTGCACGCGCTCGGCGGCCAGCGTGATGTTGAGGCCGGAATCGGCGATGGCGACGAGATGGCGCAGTTGGGTGAGCGTCATGAAGGGTGATCCGGGGGCGTGGGAGGTCGATGGATGGATGTGCGAGGGTGTCGCACATACGTCGCACATACATCGCGTGACCGCCGCTCGCCAGGCGCGGCATGGCATCGTCGGGTCGCGGGAAGCCGCGGCGGCGCGGCAGGAAGGCGTAATCATGATGGACGTCTATACGGCTATTTAACAATAATGTCAAACACTTCCTCGCTCATGCCGCCCTGGCATATGCACCACGGCACAAATCATTTGCCGGGTTGGCGGCCGCTACGTAGCGTGTCGGCAACTCCACTCGACCTGTGCCGGGTTCGCCGCATGAAGCTTTACCCGATCTTTGCCTCGCTGTCGCAGCGCGCCGTGCTGGTGGTGGGCGGCGGTGCCGTGGCCGAGCGCAAGATCGCCGCCTTGCTGGAGGCGGAGGCCCAGGTGACGGTCAACGCCGAGAGGCTGACGCCCCGCCTGCAGCGCTGGGTGCGCCAGGGCCGCATCGCCCACCGTCCCGACCCGTTTCGGGAGAGCTGGCTGGAGCGCGTCTGGCTGGTGGTGGCGGCCACTTCCGATCGCGAGATGAATACGCTGGTCGCCACGCTGGGCGAACTGCGGCGGATCTTCGTCAACGTGGTCGATGATGCGGCGCTGTCCACGTTTCACGTGCCGGCGGTGATCGATCGTGCGCCGCTGACCATCGCGATCTCCAGTGGCGGCGAAGCGCCGATGCTGGCGCGCCTGCTGCGCGAACGCCTGGAGGCCCTGCTCGACGATTCGCTGGGCGCGCTGGCGACGCTGATGGCGGGCTTGCGCCGGCGCATCCGGCTGCACCTGCCAGACACAGCGGCGCGGCGCCGCTTCTACGAAACCCTGTTCACCGGCCCGGTCGCCACCTTGCTGCGGCAGCACCGCGCCGACGAAGCGGCGGCCGCGGCGGAACAGGCGTTGTCGGCGCATTCGTCGCCTGCCGCCGGCTCGGTGGTGCTGGTGGGCGCCGGGCCGGGCGATCCGGGCCTGCTGACCTTGCGCGCATTGCGCGCGCTGAACGAGGCCGACGTGATCCTGCATGATCGGCTGGTCGGTGCCGGCGTGCTGGCGCTGGCGCGGCGCGATGCCGAACGGATCGAGGTGGGCAAGCAGGCCGGCCGGCACCACACGACCCAGGACGGTATCCATGCCTTGCTGCTGGAACATGCGCGCGCCGGCAGGCGCGTGGTGCGGCTGAAGGGCGGCGATCCGTTCGTGTTCGGTCGCGGCGGCGAGGAGTTGGAGTTTCTGCGTGAGCACGCGATCCTCTATGAGGTGGTGCCGGGTATCACCGCCGCGGTGGCCTGTGCGGCCTACGCCGGCGTGCCGCTGACCCATCGCGATTACGCCCAGTCGGTGCGCTTCGTCACGGCGCATTGCCGCTCCTCCCACGACACCCTGGACTGGGTCGCGCTGGCGCAGGAGCGGCAGACGCTGGCGGTCTACATGGGCGTGGGCGAACTGGCGACGCTGCAGGCGCGGTTGATCGAGCATGGTCGCAGCCCGTCCACCCCGTTCGCCCTGATCGAGAACGGGTCGCGCGCGAACCAGCGCGTGGTCAGCGGCACCCTGGGGCGGCTGGACAAGCTGGCCAAGGCGCACGCGGTGAGTTCGCCGGCCCTGCTGATCCTGGGCGAGGTGGCGGCGCTGGCGCCCTCGCTGGCCTGGTTTGGCGCGCCGCCGCTGGGCGCCACCGTGCACGAACTGCCGGTGGATGCGCCCGGCGAATCGCCGACCGCGGGAAGGGCCGTGCGCGACGGGCTGCTCGAAACCATCCATCGCGTGGCCTGTTGACCTTTACCCGACTCGGCGCATGATCGGCGGCACCGCCGTGCCCGCTGATCTCCCATCGTTCGTTCCTCCAAGGAGACACCCATGATTTACGACAGCATCCTCGACACCATCGGCCGTACGCCGATCGTGAAACTGCATCGCCTGGCGCCCGAGCACGTCAGCATCTTCGTGAAAATCGAAGCGTTCAACCCGGCTGGATCGGTCAAGGATCGCCTAGCCATTGCGATCATCCTCGACGCCGAGCAGCGCGGCGTACTGAAGCCTGGCCAGACCGTGGTGGAAGCCACCTCGGGCAATACCGGCGTCGCGCTGGCCGCAGTCTGCGCCGCGCGCGGTTATCCGTTCGTGGCGGTGATGACCGAGACCTTTTCCATCGAACGGCGCAAGCTGATCCGCGCGTACGGCGGCAAGGTGGTGCTCACCCCCGCTGCGATCCGCGGCACCGGCATGGTGGACAAGGCGCGCGAACTGGCCGAGCAGCACGGCTGGTTCCTCGCCAGCCAGTTCGACAACCCGGCCAATCCCGCCTACCACCGGCAGACCACTGCGGCGGAGATCCTCGGCGATTTCGCCGGCCGCCGGCTGGACTACTTCGTCAGCGGCTGGGGCACCGGCGGCACGCTCACCGGCGTGGGCGAGGTGCTGAAGGTGGCGCGACCGGAGGTCAGGGTGATCGGCGCCGAGCCTGAGGTAGCCTCGCTGCTGGGTGGCAAGGAATGGGCGTCGCACAAGATCCAGGGCTGGACGCCGGACTTCGTGCCCAGCGTGCTCAATCCCAAGGTGGTCGATCAGATCGTCACCGTCGACGACGTGGTGGCCCGCGACACCTCGCGCCAGCTGGCGCAGCGCGAGGGCATCTTCGTCGGCCTGTCGTCCGGCGGCACGCTGGCGGCGGCGCTGCAGGTGGCGAAGGATGCACCCGAGGGCTCGGTGCTGCTGGTCATGCTGCCCGACACCGGCGAGCGCTACCTGTCCACCTTCCTGTTCGAAGGTGTCAACGAAGGTTCCGACGAAGTCTGAGTATGGCTGCGAGCGGGCCGCCGGGGCTCTCGCCATGAGCGCCCCTGAAATCTGACGCATGCGCCGAGCGCTGACTGAACCGTCAGCCTTGGGGGGACTCGCCGCGGCCTGCCTGCCGCGCGTAGCTGACGGTCAGGATCTCCCACACGTGACCATCGGGTACATCCCAGTACACGATGCCGTCGCCGTGGTGGGTGTTGACCTGCATGTCCACCGGGCCGTGCGGCGTGCTGCGGTAGGCGATGCCGGCGGCCGCGATTCGGCCGAGAATGGCGTCGAACCGATCCGGCGTGACACGAAACGCATAGTGGCCGACCGGGAACGGCTCGCTCGTTTCATCGAAATCGAGCGTCAGCTCATCGCTGACGTAGACGGGGGAGAACGGGCCGACACCGCTCTCTTCCGACCACGGAACCCCCAGCAGTTCCGCGACGAGCCTCGCCGCGCAAGCCCGACGGCGGGATGGGACGATAAGGTGATCGAGCTGTATGGCCATCGCAACTGCCCCGTTGCACACCGAGCCCGTCAACTGCCGAGGTTTGTGAACACGCCGACTGCCAGTTCGGTCCACACGTAGCCCAGTGCCGCCGTGAACGCGACGGCGAGGGCGACCCGGTACCTGCGGGGCACCTTCCTCGCCACCAGCACGAACGCGCTGCCGACGCCGAACAGGAGACATCCCATCACGAGAAAATCTGTCCCGCTCCAGTTCACTTCACGGGTGAACTGCATGGCGATCAGCGGTATCAGC
>Ga0207707_10005830_pt1 | contig 10764 bp, 11 predicted proteins | sample KBSC83BmetaG_FD_184336 | JGI IMG/M metagenome (GOLD analysis project Ga0207707, IMG submission 184336) | Corn rhizosphere microbial communities from Kellogg Biological Station, Michigan, USA - KBS C8-3B metaG (SPAdes) (version 2) | ecosystem: Host-associated > Plants > Roots > Rhizosphere ... | reverse complement strand
CAGTGAGCGGGATCCGATCAGGGGCGATGACACGGGAACCGCGGTCGCCGCCGCACCGTCCAACGGGTGATGTTTCCGGCGGATGAGGACGGTGGATGGACGGAACAAGGGGTAGGCGGACCTGGCTACGGCGGGCTGGCGTGTCTGGCGGGGCAGCCGTGATCGCGGTGGCCGTAGCGGCGTGCGCGTCGCCGGGCGGTTCGGCCCCGGGCGGTGGCGGACAGCCGACCAGGCCGAGTGTGTCGCCTGCGACGTTCACCGGCGCTGGCGCCCTGCCGGAGGCGAGCTGCGGCTCGGCGCTCACCCACGGGCTGAACAGCCGCACCCAGCTGCTCCGCTCAGACCCGGGTGCGCTTAGCTGCTTCCGCACAGCTGCGAAGGCGTGCACGACTGCCGGGCTCGCGGTGACCGAGATGGGCGTGGACACCGGGACCGACGACGTGATCATCGTCGAGCCGTCCGGCACCGCCTGCCGGGTGACGTTGTGGCAGCAGGGATACTCTGCCAACGGCGGCGGCTCCAAGAGCAAGGTCAGTGCAACGCCCTGCCACCTCGGCACCGTCACGAACGCCGGCGTAAGGCTCTCCTGCGCCAGCGAGAACCTGCTGATCCCCGCCAAGGCCGGCTGAATCAACGCCGCGAATGCCGGTACAGCCGACAGGCGCGGATTTAAAGTGATCTGGCCCGCAACTGGCCCATCCGCCTGATGCGCGGTCGCTCCGAGCCAGGGGAGTGGCTCTCAGCTGCGAGAGCGGATGACGGGAATCGAACCCGCATGACCAGCTGGGGCATGTCGGTCAGCGGGCAGTGCAGCGACCGGGCGCTTCTGCTCCTGGCGACTTTCGCCAACCTGCACTTCGGTGAACTCGCGGACCGGCGCCGGAATGAGATCGATCTCGACGCGTGCGAAGTCCGCGTGAACGCCTCGACCTCGGAGATGGACGGCGGGCGGCTGATCGACGGTCGATCCGGTGAAGTCAACCGGGCAAGGTCTCGGTGGCCGCGCCTTGCGCCACCGTCGGAGTAGAGGACGTCATCCGGTGACCGCGCATCCCAGTCGTTCGTCATCAGGCTGTTCGCGTAGTTGACCCGCTGGGCGCTACGGTGGGTCTTAGGGGGTTCTAAGTATTCGGGAAGTGGACGCGCATCGTCGCGTCCGGGATGGTGTGGGGTAGGACCGCGAGGGGGCGATTGCCGTGCGAAGAGTCCTGATCATCCTGGCGGGCGTGCTTATCCTGGCCTTGTCACTGGGCCTCCCGGCCAGCGCGGCGACGGGGACTGGCTCCGCCAGGGCAGCTACGCTAGCGGGCTGCCTCGCCAGCGAGCACGTCTGCGTCAGCAGTGACGCGCGAAGCCTCGTCTCGCAGGGCCAGCAGTCACAGCTTGAGCGGCAAATCGGCAACGACGACATTTACCTGGTGGTCGCCCCGTCTGGATCCTCGGGATACGACCGGGCGATGCGCCAGCTGATCAGCACGCTGGGCGCCGAGCACGGTCAGTTCGCCGTCGGCTTCCTGGACAGCCGGCTCAAGCACTTCGGCGCGTATAACCGGGGCGTTGTGGCGGACGGCGTTGCCGCGAGCGTGGCCACGAACGTGGTAAGCAAGCACCGGGCGGATGGGGACATCCCCGCGGCATTGCAGGAGTTCGTGCAGGAGGTCCAGCAGTCCGCGGCAACGCCGGGTACGACGCCCGGCCCGGAAGGTGCCCCGGCCAGTGAACCGTCCGCTAGCGGGCCACCCGTTGGCCTGATCGTCTTGGGCATCCTTGTCCTGCTCGGTGCGGGCGGCTACTTCTTCCTTCTGCGGCCGCGCAACAAGCGGAAGCGGCAGGAGCAGGAGCAGCAGCTCAAGGAGGCCAAGCTCGCGGCCCAGGACGACCTGATCGCGCTCAACGCCAGGATCACCGACCACGACAACGACGTCACGATCGCGGGCAACTCGGAGGCGGCGGCCGAGCAGGCTGCCGCGCTGGACGCGTACGAGCGCGGAACGCATGCGCTGGACGCGGCCCGCAAGTCAGCGGACATGGCCGCCGTCAGCCGGGCGATTGCCGAGGGTCAGTATCGGCTGGCCTGCGCCGAGGCCGTCGCGCACGGTCAGCCCAAGCCTGGCCGCCGCCCGATGTGCTTCTTCGATCCGCGCCATGGCATGTCGGTGGCCGACTTGTCCTGGGCACCCCCGGATGGCGGCCCGAGCCGGACGGTCGCGGCGTGCATCGACTGCCAGCGGATCGTCGAGCGAGGCGACCAGCCGGCGATGCGTATGGTCCAGGACAGGGCCGGTAACCAGATTCAGTACGTCAACGCCGGCTTCGCGCCGTCGTACTGGGGCGGCTTCGGTCTTGGCGGTGGTATGTTTACCGGCTTCCTGCTCGGCCAGGCCCTAGGCGGTCCAGGCCTGTTCGGCTACGGGGACTCGCCGGGGGACGTAAACAACTACTACGGCGATTCCGGGAATGGCGGCGACGACTACGGCGGCGGAGACTTCGGCGGAAGCGACTCCGGTGGCGGAGACTTCGGTGGTGGAGACTTCGGTGGAAGCGACTTCGGCGGCGGCGACAACTTCGGCGGCGGTGACTTCTAGCCGCTGAAAGCCATAAGCTTCCCCAAGCGCGCATCGTGATTGACTCGACAAACCATCGAAAAGCGCCGCTGACCAGCCCAGAAACCTTGAGAGCGGATGACGGGAATCGAACCCGCATGACCAGCTTGGAAGGTGTATGGCGCTTGGCTGTCAAGGTGGCTGAGCTGAGCGGTTCGTTGTTCGCCCGTGGCCGTGATTGACCGCTGTTTACCGGGGTTAATGGCCCGCTAATGGCCCGGCAAGGTGCGCGTTTCGCCTGCACACAGACACCCGTCAGGCAGGAGCCGAGCCAGTCGGGCGGCTCTTGATCCGTAGTCCCGTGCCGGGCGTCCGGTGAGTCTGCCCGGGTCTGGATGCACAGGTCAGGGTCCGTCGGCTGTCCAGTAGGTTCGACCCAATCCGGCCTTGGGCTCACCAGTCTGTGAGAGACCTGTGAGAGACGACGCTCGGTCGTCTACTCCGGCATCACCACGTCAGTATGCCAACAAGCTCACCCCAACCGCATTAGCAGCTCGAGGCGTCACTGTCCGGATCGGTTCAAGCTGGCCGGTTTCTCTGATCGGTCTATCCTGGCCGTCAACGCATGGTGCTGAACCGCAACCCGAACTGCAACGCGGCAGATCTTGGGTGTGATTGCCGGCATGTGCGTATTGTCACAGCATGGATGCGTTTGCCTGGGAGGTGGCCGGTTCGGTGGCAGGTGTTGTGGGCGCTGCTGCTGCCATCGTGTTCGGGCTCATTCCGCTGGCGCAGGCTCGCAGTAGAGCCCGGCTTGCGACCCCGAATAATGCGCTGGACAGGACACTGGCAGAGCAGCGCACGCGAACCCTCAACGAACGTTTCGCTAAGGCGGCTGAGCAACTAGGCAGTGATAAGCCGACTGTCCGGCTAGCGGGAGTACACGCCATGACGGGCCTGGCTGATGACTGGCCAGAAAACCGCCAGGCCTGTGTCGACATGCTATGCGCCTATCTGCGCATGCCATACGAGCCCGATCCTGGCCAGGACGCTCCCGCGCCGCAACGGATTGCCTTTCAGGCAATCCGGGAAGAGCGCCACATGGTCATCCAGGTCATCACCATGCACCTGAAGCCAGAAGCCGCGGTGTCCTGGCAGGGTTTGAACTTCGACTTCACGGGCGTAGTTTTCGACGGTGGCGACTTCAGCAACGCCCAGTTCTCCGGCGGCAAGGTCAACTTCAGCGGGGCCAAGTTCTCCCGCGGCGAGGTCAACTTCAGCAACGCCCAGTTCTCCCGGGGCGAGGTCAACTTCAGCGACGCCCAGTTCGGTATGGGCAAGGTCGACTTCAGCTACGCCCAGTTCTCCGACGGCACGGTCCTTTTCCGGCGCGCCCAGTTCTCCGGCGGCAAGGTCGACTTCGAGGGTGCCCAGTTCTCCGGCGGCAAGGTCTTCTTCGGTCTCGCCGAGTTCTCCCGCGGCGAGGTCAACTTCAGCTACGCCCAGTTCACCGAGGGTGAGGTCAACTTCAGCTACGCCCAGTTCTCCGGGGGCGTGGTCGACTTCAGCCGCGCCGAATTTTCCGGCAGTGAAGTCGTTTTTGGCTTCGCCAAGTTCTCCGGCGGCACCGTCTTGTTTAGCGATAGCAACGTCTCTCGCGGCAAGGTCAACTTCAGCTTCGCCCAGTTCAATCGCGGCTCGGTCTACTTCAGCGACACCGAGTTCTCCGGTGGCGAGGTCGACTTCAGCGGCACTCAGTTCTCTGGTGCCGAGGTCGACTTCGAGACTGCCCTGTTCTCCGGTGCCACGGTCTACTTCAGCTGGACTGGTACGCCGCCCCTAGGCGTGAGGCTCCCACGAAGAGAAGACGAGTCCGGAGCGTAACTCGCGGGTCGCCGACAGCCCTGTGCGGCGGCTACTGACGCCCCCAGCCAGCGCGTCGGCCACTCAGACGTGGCTTTCCCCATGCGACAGTATGCCGGAATCGACCTGGAGGCCGACCGCGAGGTGGCGAACACCATCGCCAAGCTGATCATCGGCGAGGCTGTCTCGTCCGATCTGCCCGCCAGATCGAGGTTGGACGACAAGTACCCCTAAGGGGACGAGGACCCGGCTGCATAAGCGCAACGTTTACAGCTCCGTTTACAAACCACAAGCCAAGGCCGGTCCCGATCAGGGAACCAGCCTCGTAGCTTGGTAGCGGGGCAGGATTTGAACCTGCGACCTCTGGGTTATGAGGAATCAGACATGTGTCTCCGGCGTCTCGGCCGGTCTCTGGCATGCGGCCCGACCTCGGCGGCGGTGCGGCCGGTCGTCGCCTGCGGTGGCGTTCGTTTCCCCGCCTCAGCCTGTCTCGTCACGTCTCGTTTACAGATCGGTTTACAGAAGCGGTCTTTGACCTGCCGCTTTCGCCGGTCTTCCAGGCGTGACGTCATGGTTTGCGACCGCCGGTTGGCGCATCGAGTTCTACTACCGTGACACCGGGGGCGAAGGTACTGACGGCGGCTTCGAGCCGGTTACGATCCAGCGTCCACATGCTGACCACTCGCGCTGTCCCTGCGGTGATACCGGAAGGCCCCCTGTAGACGGGCCTATTCGCGTAGCTGCCCAGAAATCCCCTCTCGGACAGGCCCGGCGCGCCAGGGCTGCGCACGAGCCCCACGTAACAGGCACGGCCGAGGTTGAAGAGCGTCCGGTCGCCGATCGTCAAGGGAAAGTCACGGTGCCAGATGCTGACTTGCTGTATCTGTGTCCACGGGATGAAACGGGTGCTGGCCCGGTACCAGAAGGGGATGGGGTTCCCGCCGATTGTCACCCCCGACTCATCGACGCGGAAGGCGACCGGGCGGCCGATCAAGGCCGACAGCACGTTGGCAAGCAGGAAAGCCCCGCACGGAATGCCCAGAACCTCGATGAGGATCGCCTGCAACCCCAGGAAGGCTGTTGAGATGAAGGCGAGTCCCGCTGCCGATAGCCACCATGAGGTACCGCTCCACCCGTACCGGGCCTGGTAGACGAGGTTTCCGGATCGCATGACGGCGATCATGGCGTAACGTGGCATAGGGGAGCAACCGTGCGGAGCCAGGTCACGCTGATGAGCTGGCGAAGGTGTCAGCGCCTGATGCCACGTCCGCCGCGCCGCGGCGGGTCGGCCGCCCGGCCGCACGCCCGGCGCGAGTGCGGCGGGCGCGACGGCGCTTGCGCCGCCGCCTTGATCAGCGCCGAAGGCCTGCAGTTCCACGACCTCCGACACACTGGCAACACCTTCGCCGCCGTCGGTGGAGCTGGGATCAAGGACCTGATGGCATGCATGGGCCACGACTTAGAGCGGGCCGCCCTGATCTACCAGCACCAGGCACGTGGCGCGGACAAGATAATCACCGGCAACATCGACGCGCACGTCGAAGCCGAGCGCGGACGCAAGGACGATGACGACGGCGCGGTAGGCGTCCTGGTGCCGGTCGGCTAATGGCCCGTTAATGGCCCGGAACGCGATGAACCGCTCAGCAAAGCCAGTTTCGAACACTCGAATTAACGCTTTGACTAGCAAGAAACCTTGAGAGCGGATGACGGGAATCGAACCCGCATGACCAGCTTGGAAGTTCGGTCGCCGGGCTTGTGGGCTGACCTGCGTTAACGTCGGTCCTGGCCGGGGGCGGGCAAATGCCCGTGAGTGACAGCGGCTGCCCGACGATCGCCCTGGCCTATGGCATGTATGTGGCACGCCAGGGTCCCGTTTCAGGTTCCAGCCCGCGCAACTGCGCTAGGCCGCGACAAGACGCTGTCGAGAGCCTGGCCGACCTACGGCAAGGGCGAGTTTGTTACCGGGGCGGGATCATCGGGTCTGACCGAGGCAAAAGCTACACACGCGCTGGAGCAGTCCCTGCCGTGATTCTCACTAGCTTCTCGTAGCGCCCCCGCGGCCTTTCGGCGCGGTTACCGGCTGATGACGGGCAAGGTCAGCTGGCTCGGGTAACCGGGGCCGTGCAGGACGCGGTTGACCGCGACGTTCGCCTGGTCTTCCGATTCGTTGGTGATGACGCCGCCGGTGTTGGTGTTCCGGTCGAAGCGCGGGAAGTTGCTGCTCGAGACTTCGAGGCGGATCCGGTGCCCGGGCAGGAAGACGTTGGACGTTACCGACAGGTCCAGGCTGAGCTGGTATGGCTCGCCGGGCGTGAGCGGCTCCGGCTCGGCCAGCGAGTTGCGGTAACGGGCCCGGATGATGCCGTCGGTCAGGAAGATCGCGCGCCCGTCCGGGAACACGTCGACCAGCTTGCCGGTGAAGTCGGTGTCCGGGGCGGAGGAGGAGGCGAACAGCGTCAGCTTGACGTGCCCGGTGACCTCGAGCGGCTCGGTCAGGACCGGCGAGGTGAAGCAGAGCACGTCGTCGCGGTCCTCAACCGGCCGCTGGTCGACCGGGCCGGCCGCGTTCGCGGTCGTCGGGAGCATCACCCGCCCGCCGAGGGTGGGCACCGGCCGCCGCGGGTCGTACAGGAAGGTGTCCGTCGCGGTTTCCGCCGGTGCCTCGGGGCTGAGCTCCCCGTCGCCTGCGGCGGTGTTGGCCCGGCCTGAGCCGTGCAGGTAGTAGGGCACATACCGGGTGTCAGGCAGCGGCCAGTCCTGCTCGTCGCGCCATTGGTCGATGCCCATCACGAAGATCTTCACCGGGGCGGAGCCATCCAGCGCGCCGCGCCGGCCCCGCAGCCACCGGTCAAAGAACCGCACATGCTGGCCGGTCAGGTCCTGGCTGATCGCATCGCCGGACAGGCCAAACCTGCGGTCGGGGTAGATGCCGGTCGCGTTCAGGTGGTCCCACGGCCCGATGATCAGCCGCTGCCCCTCGCGGGCCTCCTCGGTCCCGGCCCGAGCCCTCAGTTCGGTGAACGACCGGGCCGTGTTGGACACGAAGATGTCGAACCAGCCGCCGATGTGCAGGGCGGGCACGGTGACCTGCTCGGCCTGGTCGATCACGGACAGGCCCTGCCAGAAGGCGTCGCGAGCCGGGTGGGACAGGAATTCGGCCCACCACGGCCAGACCTTCTCCATCGCGGGCTGCCGGCTGGACGGCATCGCCGCCAGGTGTGGCTGCGGGTCCGCCATCATCGCGACCAGCTCGGCCAGCAACTGCGCGTCGCCGGAGCCCCGGCCGACCTGGCGCAGTGCCTCGACCATGGCCATCTGGGTGCTCCACGACTGGAGCGTGTGCCAGGAGGCCGCGCCGCCCTCGGAGAACCACGGCGTCGTGTAGTAGTCGGTCGTGGTCACCGCCGGAGCAATCGCCTTCACAGGCGCGCCCTTTGAGACGCTCGCCCACTGCACGAAGCCCAGGTAGGACGGCCCGTAACTGCCAATGTTGCCATCGCACCACGGCTGGCGCAGCAGCCAGGCCACGGTGTCGGCACCGTCGTTGGGCTCGTTCAGCATGGGCACGAACTCCCCGCCTGACCGCCACGTGCCTCGGCAGTCCTGGTATACCACCGCGTAGCCCGCCTCTACGAGGGCGAACACGTTCGGCACGAGCCCGTAGGCCAGCAGTTGGGGCAGGTCCTTGCCGTAGGGTAGCCGGACTAGCAGGGTCGGCGCCGGGGTGACGGACGGGATCCAGGCGTCGGTCGCCAACTCCACGCCGTCCCGCATAGCCACCATGACGTCTTTTTCCACCGTAAAGCTCATGCCGGCTCCCTGACTATCTCGGCGGCGCTGCTGAACCAGCGTAGATCGGCCTTTCCCGACAGGAAAGACCGCTCGTCAGCAGGTGGGTATTGATCGCTCAGCAGGTGCGGTCAGCACTTGAGTCATCTTTAAGTCCATGCTCGAGCGCGCCGTCGCCGGCCTGCCAGGTAGCCTTCGTCAAACCTGCGCCAGCTTAATGTGGCAGACAACATCAACGACCTTCGTATCCCACAGGAAACAGGCTGGAGAAGCTAGCCGGCAACCGTGCTGGACAGCATTCGATCCGGATCAACGACTAGTACCGAATCTGCTTCGTGTGGACCAAGCAAGGGCCCGCTGACGTCGAGATCATGGACTACCACTGACAAGGGAGACGCTAATGAGCGCGAAGGTGCACGACCTCATCACCCCTGATGAGGTCCTTCTCACCAAGTTCCTTGAGCCGCTGGGAATCAGCCAGTACCGCCTCGCGCAGGCGACCGGATTGCCACAGACCCGGATCAGCGAGATCGTGCACGGCAGGCGCCGCATCACGCCCGACACCGGGCTAAGGCTCCCCCGGGCCCTCGGGCTGTCGGAGCGGTACTGGATCAACATGCAGACCGACTACGACATCGAGGCCGAGCACGATCTGTATGAAGAAGACCTGCGCCAGGTCGAGGTGCTGGTCCCGAGGGTAAGCTAGTCCGGCTCGCGGGCGTCTGTGCCCGCTTGGTTACAGGATCTCCAGCCGTCGCCAGTCCCGACTACTCTCGCCGGCTGGGATTCTTCTCCTGCGGCAAGGGCGGGCGCGTGACGGGGACGACGCGGATGAGTTTCTCCAGTCCTGCGTAGTCGCCCGGGTTGGTGGTGTACAGGGGGAGGCCTTCGGCGATGGCGGTGGCCGCGATCATCAGCTCGGCTATCCGTCTGCGCGGCTTGCGGCCTGCCGCGACCGCGGCGGCGGTCACCCGGCCGTAGATGCGGGCGGCCTCGGCGTCGAACGGGAAGGGGTCGAACTCGCTCTCGGCGCGTTGCAGGGCCTCGGTGCGGCGTGCGCGTTCCTCGTGCTCGTCGTACAGGTCCTGCTCGGTGTTGGGGCGGACCTGGTGCGGCCCGGCGGACAACTCGGCGAGGGTGACGGCGCTGATCGCCATCTCATCCGGGAGTTCGGCGGGGTCGATCCAGCGGCGCAGCACGAGGATGTTGGTGTCGAGCAGTCCCTGCCGGGCAGGAACCCAAGTCTCACCGCTCATACGGGTCGCTTTCCTCGTGGTCGGCGACCGCGTCCTGGTCGGCGCGGAATGCGTCCAGGTCGCTGACAGGCGCGTTGCGGGACATCGCCGCGAATTCCTGCCGGGAGACGAACTTGCGCCGCCGCCGGATGGGGATCAGTTCCCCGATCTGGTAGCCATCGCGGGTGACGGTGAACGACTCTCCGCGCTCGACGGCGTCCATGATCTCCCGAGACCTGGACCGCAGGTCCCGCTGCGTGATCTCAGGCATGCTCATGTTCACAGCGTAGCACCGGGTGCTACAGCGTGGCACGGTAGATTCCGGGCGATTCTGTGCAAGGTCTCCGGTGCTGTGGCCTGCCAGTTAGCCCCGACTGACAGCGGCACCGACTCTCAGGAAAGGTCAGATCGGGTGACGGCTGAGACATGAGGGGCATTGGTGCCAACAGCTCGGAACCGGATGGTTCCAGGGGGCCCCATAGGGCAGAATTCGCCCGGCCGTTCCGCATTCGGGGATATTCGTATCTGGTATGACCGCGTGCACGACTGGCGGGCCGTCTTGGATCAACGCCACGTTCGAATAGTCGCCGCCATGGTCCAGGGGCAGTGCCGGGTCTTTGGGGACTACGCGGATATTGCCCCAGAACCACGTCTCGGGCTCCACAGCCAAAGCCTATCCGCAGGAACCTTCCAGCGCGAAGGGATGGAGCGGGGCCCGGACCCATCATTCAGGGCGGCGGAAGGGCACCTCCCGTTCTGGGATGACTCGGTGCCCGCTGGCCAAACTTGCCGCCTCTGCGCGGGCCGCGGACAGGGCGCGGTCGGCGAGCTCGCTGTCGAGCTCTGTTCTCCTTGCGCACCACTGGACCCAGGCCGGGAAGAGGAGCAGCGCCTTGTTGACCGGGCCGGGCTCGTACGTGTCGCGCAGGACTGACGCGCACGTCTCGATCCTGTGCGGAGGGCAGGCGTAGAACGTTCGCTCGTCCGGGGACGCGTCCGGTCCCCACTCGGCCAAGATCAGCTCCAGCGCCTCCTCTGCCGCGCCGCGGGCACCCGGGAGGTTCCAGGCGTGCCCGGCATGACAGTCAAGGAAGTCTTCGATAGCCGCATCCCGGGCGTCCGCCAAGCCGGCAGATGGCTGCCTGCGCAGCATGCGGCCAAGGGAAACGGTCAGGGCAGCGGCGCGCCGGAATAGCCTCGGGAACTCGCGGAAGAACTCCGCGGGTTCATCGCCCCACACAGAGTCGGCCTGAAGGGAGCCGGCCAGGGCCGGGGCGAGCAGACGGACGCCGAGGTCGGGCGGGCAGGGGACGAATCCGGCAGTGGCGGCGGCC
>Ga0207707_10005828_pt1 | contig 10766 bp, 12 predicted proteins | sample KBSC83BmetaG_FD_184336 | JGI IMG/M metagenome (GOLD analysis project Ga0207707, IMG submission 184336) | Corn rhizosphere microbial communities from Kellogg Biological Station, Michigan, USA - KBS C8-3B metaG (SPAdes) (version 2) | ecosystem: Host-associated > Plants > Roots > Rhizosphere ... | reverse complement strand
TTGCTGATAGTAGTCAAAAACTCCACTATGTCGGCTGGCTTTTTGACGGTGTTGCCGTAAATTATGCCGCCACTGTTGCCGGCTTATCCGCTTGTCGCGGTAAAGCCGACCCTCGTCAATTAAGTCAAACAAGAGTGGCAATAGCTTGTCAACTGAACGCACAAACACCGCTTCATCGTCAGCTTGAGCCTCGTAAGCTAACAGCGTATCTATAATCCATGGGAAAGCACCTAGCTCAGTCTGTAGCCGTTGCTGAGCAGCCGCCTCGCGAGCCGACTTCGTCGCCTTCTCGGCGGCCGGGGCATGGTTCGAAGTGTCGCCAGCGTATACTTCGACCAAGTCATGGATTGTAGCGTATTGGGCGACCCGGCCGACATCAAGCGTTGGGTCAAGGTGGGGCGCTAGGGCGCACGCAAGCAAAGCTAGCGACCACGAGTGCTGCGCATCATCTTCGTGACGCGCGTCGGCAAAGCGCAGTGGCGTCTCCCGCCGTACCTGGTAGAACGGAATGACGATATCGCTGACAAGTTGACGAAGGTTATCAGCCGTAGGCTTGGATATAATGTCTAAAGGTTTAGTAAAGGGCTGCTTCTTTGGGCAGGTGCGAGCCGGTAAACAAAGCCTTGACCTCGTCGGCTTCCACCGTTTCCTTTTCGAGCAGCTTGTCCTTCAGCGCTTCGATAGGCTTCAGGTTGGCTTTGATGACCATCCGGGCGCGGTTGGCAGCTTCGGTAATTAAGCTTTCAACCTCTTGGTCGATCACTTTGGCAGTGTCATCACTGTACTCGCGTTCGTGCACCATGCGCTCCAGCATCATGCCCTCTTCGACATGGAAAACTTGGTCGCGCAGTTTGGTACCCATACCCTGGTTGACGATCATCTCGCGGGCCAGTTCAGCCGCCTTTTGCAAGTCGTTGCCAGCGCCCGTGGTAACGCGCTCTTTGCCGTAGATCACCTCTTCGGCGATGCGGCCGCCGAGCATGCGGGCCAAAATGTCTTTGTACTCCAGGATGCTGTGGTAACTCTTGTCTTCCGGTGGGATGAACCACGTCACACCGCCAGTGCCACCGCGAGGAATGATAGTCACCTTGTGCACCACGTCGCTATCCGGCAACACGTGGCCGACAATGGCGTGACCAGCTTCGTGGTAGGCAGTCAGCTCCTTTTCGTGATCGTTCATGACCTTGCTCTTACGCTCTGGGCCGATAGCCACGCGTTCAAAAGCTTCAGTGACGTCGTCCTGGGAAATCTGGGTGTGATTGTTGCGAGCCGCGATGATGGCAGCTTCGTTAGCAATGTTAGCGAGGTCCGCACCGCTGGAACCAGCGGTCTTAGCGGCTAGGGAATCCAGGTCGACATTAGTAGCCAACGGCTTCTTTTCGAAGTGCACCTTCAGGATGGCTTCGCGGTCGGGGCGGTCCGGCAAACCGATGCCTACGCGGCGGTCAAAGCGACCGGGACGCAGCAAGGCGGGATCCAGCACATCAGCGCGGTTAGTTGCGGCTAGTACGATGACGTTCTGGCCCTGTTCGAAGCCGTCCATCTCGACCAGGATCTGGTTCAAGGTCTGCTCGCGCTCGTCGTGGCCACCACCCATACCGGAACCGCGGCGGCGACCGACGGCGTCAATTTCGTCGACGAAGATGATACACGGGGCGTTCTTCTTAGCCTTGGCGAACAGGTCGCGGACGCGGCTTGCACCGACGCCGACGAACATTTCGACGAATTCGGAGCCCGAGATACTGAAGAACGGTACGCCAGCCTCGCCAGCTACGGCGCGGGCTAGCATGGTCTTACCGGTACCCGGAGGGCCTACCAGCAGCACGCCCTTCGGAATCCGGGCGCCGACAGCTGAAAACTTCTTGGGGAACTTCAGAAACTCCACTACTTCTTGTAAGTCCTGCTTGGCTTCTGCCTGACCGGCTACACTCTTGAAGGAGACTTTGTCTTTTTCGTTGCCATACAGACGGGCCCGACTCTTACCAAAGCTCAACGCCTGGTTGCCCTGGCCCTGAGCACTTTTAAGCATAAAGTACAGCAGGCCGCCGATCAGCAGGACAGGGATCAAGTTGATCGCTAGACTGCCCACGACCGCGCCGGTACTACTGGACGGTTTAATCGTCACTGGCACCTTGCTGTAATTGAGGCCCTCACCCTTTAAGCTCGTGCCATCTTCTTTGAAAGCCTTAAGGGTAGGTTGGCTAGCACCTTTCTTAGTGATAGTCAGCTGGTCGCCACTGACTTCAATCTTTTTATAATCGCCAGCGTTAGCTTGGCTAATGGCGGTGGTAAGCGGGATTTCTTGCAGGGTACTCGGCTGACGGTACGCAGCGTAGCTTATAAGTGCCACCAGCACGATAAGCGCCACAAATCCGACGTTCTTAAAACCGCGTCCCCCCGGAGTGCGTTTCGCATTCGGTCGTAAAGGTTTTTTATCCATGTACCTTCTAGTATACAACGCCCGAGGGTAACTTGCCTAGCGCTCGCGGGGGCCGAGTGCTAGCTGTGTCCGGTCAATCCGCAGCCAATAGTTGCCGTCGACGTCTACCTTGCTGCCGCTGCGGCCAGTTTTGGCCGCCTGCACCAAGCGCTCCAACAGCCGCCGTGACAGTTCCGTTCCCGTGTGAACGCGCAGCCACTCCGCCAGCACCTCGCGGGCCACGCCGTGAGGCAGCATGACAAACTGGTGGCGATCAAGCGTTTGAGCAGCCGGTTGCAGGTGCAGGTAATTTCCGACTTCCCGAGTAATGAGTTCGTTGAGCGTCGCCGTGTCTTGGCTGAGACTAAGCAGCGCTTCCCTGTCGGCATCAGCGAAGCGAGGCAATATACAGTGGCGGATGTAGTTGCGTAAATACCGAGGGTTGGCGTTGGTGCTATCCTCCCGCCAGACAAGTCCCTGCTCCGAAGCGTAACGAAGCAAATCTTTTTTAGGCACTGCCAGCAACGGCCGCAGCAGAATATCGCTGCTTCGTAGCGAGCTGAGACCCTTGCGGCCCGTGCCGCGCAGCAAGTTCAGAATAATCGTTTCCAGCACATCATCCTGGTGATGGGCGGTAATGATCCCAGCCGCTCCGCGGTGCTGTCGCGTCGAACGCAAGAATTTATAGCGGGCCGCCCGAGCCGTCGCTTCGCTAGCCTCTGCCCCCAAGTGCCCTTCGCAGTACACAAACGGCAAGCCGTAGCCGGCCGCTAAGGCGCGGACATGTTCGCGGTCTGCCACCGAGTCCGAGCGGATGCCGTGGTCAAAATGCGCTACCGTCAGCTTAAGCTCAGGGCGTGCGGCCAGCATGTCGAGCAACGCCACAGAGTCGACGCCGCCGCTCACTGCCACCACGTAATGCCCCCCAGGCAAACCAATTTCCATAGTGCTTATTGTAGCTAGCCGTTTGCATCTAGTAAATCGATGACTGCCTCGTCGCTGAGCTGGGGAAAATCGCTATAGTACGACCCGACCGCACCGAGGTACGCTTCCGGGTCGGTCAGCACCACCACTTCGTCCGCTAAATCATACAGATTGGCTACCGCTTCGCCCGGCGCACAGGGCACTGCCACTACGAGCTTACCGGGCAGTCGCTCTCGCAGCTCCGCAACCGCGGCGCGCATGGTCAGCCCCGTGGCAATGCCGTCGTCCACTACCACCGCCGTCTTGCCCGTTGTCGAGGCTGGGCGACGATTCTGCGCATAAACCCGTCGACGGCGCGCCGCCTCGGCACGCTCGGCAGCTTCCGCCCCGGCCAGCCAGGAGGGATCAAGCCGCCTACGTTCAAATTCGTCGTACACCGGCGGCCCCGTTTCCGTCACCGCACCGACCGCATATTCCGGGTTGGCCGGGTGACCGATCTTGCGGGCAATTATAAGGTTCAGCGGCGCGGCCAGCCGCCGCGCCACCTCCACGCCGATTTCGACACCGCCACGCGGCAGGCAATAGACCACCGATTGACCCCTGTAAGCCCTCAGAACATCTGCGAGCATCCGGCCCGCCTCGGCTCGGTCCGCAAACCCCATCATCCTTCTAGTATACTAAGTACGATGAAGCGCCTCTATGTCTGCCGCCATGGCGAAAGCAAACTGAACGCTCTGGGACGATATGCCGGACAGATTGACACGCCACTCACCAGTCTGGGGCGCCAGCAAGCACGACTGGCCGGACAGCAGGCACGCACCCTAAAACTCGACCATATTGTCGCCTCCCCACTTATTCGGGCCGTGGAAACCGCGCAAATCATTGCGCATGAGGTGGGCTATCCGGCCAACCGCATCACCACGGACGTCCTCTTCCTGGAGCGCGGCCTGGGTGAGCTCGAAGGCAAGAGCCAGAAAAACAACCCCGACGACCCAGGCCTCTATCCCGGTATCGAGCCGGAGACGGTCCTCGATAACCGAGCGGCGAACGCCTTAGATTACTTGCGAGGGCTCGAAGCCGACACCGTATTGCTCGTCAGCCATGGCACCTTTTTAATGGCTCTGAGCCGTGTCCTTAGCGATACGCTCAGCGAAGAATTACCGAACGCGTTCATAGTAGAATTCGACCTTAAGGAAACACCGTATGCACCAGATTACTTTCTCAACCGGCAACCCTCAGAAATTTGACATCGCCCGTGCCGTTTGCGCTCCGCTCGGCGTAGAACTTGTTCAAAACACTTTTGATATCGACGAAATCCAGGGTGAAGACCCCGAGGTTATTATCCGCGACAAAGCTCAGAAGGCTTTTGAACTGGTAGGCGGGCCGGTAATTGTCAGCGACGACTCCTGGAACATCCCGGGTCTGAATGGCTTCCCCGGCGCCTACATGAAATCCATGGACCATTGGTTCCGCCCCGAGGACTTCTTGAACCTGACGTGCTCGCTGGAAGACCGCCGCATCATCTTAATTCAAATGCTTGCTTACCAGGACGTCGAGCATTACCAAGTCTTTCGCAAAGAATACGTCGGCGAACTGTTGCCTGAAATCCGTGGCGCTCACGGCAAACCCTTGCAGAAAATCGTCGCCATGCCTGGCGATAACGGCTTAAGCATTGCCGAAGCTTACGAACAAGGCGCCGTTCATGCCGACCGCGAAGTAGCCGCCGGCTGGCGTGAGTTGGTCGACTGGTATCAGCAGACCGTCTTGCAGCCAACCCATTAGCCGCGCCTGCTATACTGATGACAACGTTAGCCAAAATAAACACATGGAAAAAGACATCGCCTTAGTAGCCGCCGGATTTATGGTCGGCGCCATGAACGCCATCGCCGGCGGTGGTATGCTGATCGGCTTTCCCATCCTGGTTGCACTCGGCATCCCACCGCTGCTGGCCAATGCCACCGCCAATGTCGTGACCGCACCAGGCCAGCTGGCCTCGGCATTCGGCTACCGCAAATACCTGCGCCGTGTACCGCTGCGTTACGCCTGGCTGCTACTGCCGATCGTGAGCGGCGCGGTAGCGGGCGCCCTTACCCTGCGACACACTTCGGCCGACGGGTTCGCCAAGCTCGTGCCTTTGCTCGTGCTGTTCGGCGTCGGCCTATTCACCTTCCAACCCCTGCTCCACTTTCACCTGCACAGCCACCTGACCGGCCGGCGCAAGGCCTGGCTGCCGATGGTACTACTCGGCCTGGCGATGCTGCCCTTAAGTTTTTACGGCGGTTACTTCGGCGCCGGTTACGGCTTTATGATGTTGGCCTTCCTGGGTTTCACCAGCCTGCAGGACACCCACATGATGAATGGCATGAAGAATATCGCCGCCGCTTTCGTAGCGACCGCCTCCATTGTCTGTCTATTTGGAGCACATCTGATCCAGTGGCGACAAGGCGCCATCATGGCCGCCGGTGCGGTGCTCGGCGGCTACTTAGGGGCCCGCAGCGCCCAGAAAGTTTCCAGCCAATGGCTGCGGGCCAGTATCATCACCATCGGCATGACGGCCGTAGTCTGCCTGACACTCCGCCAGTACTAGGCCAATCTTTGGGTCTGCCAGGCAATTCCATAGACTCTAGGCAATTACCTAAAATTCTGCTACAATCTCCCCTGTTGTTCGCTCCATTTCTGATTTTTCAGAAAAAGAGCAGCCGGACAAAATCTATTCGATTTTGTCCGCGCGACGAGAAAAACATCGTTTGTCTCGTTACCACGGCGGCGTAGCTCAGCTGGTTAGAGCACAGGACTCATAAGCCTGGGGTCAGTGGTTCAAGTCCACTCGCCGCTACCATGACGAACCCACAATAGGACGGCTTTGAGCCGTTCTTTTTTGTTATAGTTAGCTCATGCTTGAATACCTTGGACTTATACTTGTTTTATTTAGCTGGCTTGGTGGTGCATATTTAGTGACCAAGTGGCGCGGAACGAGAGCAATGTCATTGAGTCTACATGCAGCGAGTAATAAGACGGCTTCAAAGTTATTTGCGTTGGTGCTTGTAGTGCTTGGACTTCTGTTTTACTACTGGCTAGTAAAGTGGTTTACGCCTCACTTAGACCTACCTAATGCATTTGTAGCATTGTTGACCATTACTATCATTTGTCAGTGCATTGCTGGGTTAGTAGCAGATACCGAGGGCTGGAGCCACAAAGTCCACTATATTGCTGCATACACAATGGCGTACCTTTATTTGCCTTTAAGCGCGCTTATACTGTTTGCGGATAACATCGCTCATCTGGCTAAAGTTTTAGGGGCTATTTGTTTAGCTTGGATGGTCGTTGCCCTGATGTTGTTTTGGTTTGTGAAAAGAACTAGGCCGCATTATCTGCTATTCCAGTCCTCGTACATTGTTGCTTTCCAGCTTGTTATTTTGTTTGCCGCTTATTTAAGCTAGACGCTTTTTACTGTTATTAACCTACTAACTAACTATATTAAGCACTACCAGTAGCCAGTCTATTTGTACTACGGACTACTTCCCTAGTTATCAGTTCAGTCTTGTGTTATTCCAATTCGTCAAAGGTGCCGCTACCAAGAAAAGGACCTCACGACTGTGGGGTCTTTTTTGTTGACCGAAAGAATGGAAGGAAGAGAGGAAGCCAACTGCTGAAGCAACGACTGACTTGCGTTACGAAATAGTCTATGTTAAGATCTTAACATTAAGAACTTAAGTAATATGCAAGAATCACTCACCTACACCCTTCACCGTCTCGTTTTCGCGCTCGACCGGGCCGCCGACAGCCTGTTGCGCGACCAATTCAACATTTCTTACAGCCGCGCCCTCGTCCTCGTCATGCTCCAAGACCAGCCGGGCATCACCCAGCATCAACTCGCCCAGACCCTCGGACACACCGACCCGGCAGTCAGCGCTATTCTCCTAGAACTAGCTCGGGACGGCTACGTCACTTCGCAGACAAGCCCGCTACATAAGCGCAAGAAAGAAGTTCAGCTCACCCTAAAAGGCCAGAAACTTGCCCGCCAAGCCCATGCCTACCTCAACCAAAAATTCGATTCCTTACTCTTAGCGGCAAACGTAGACGGCACCCTCTACGACCAACTCACCAAGCAGCTGTACAGCGCCTTAACCACCAAGAAAAACTAGACTTTATGGCCAACCCAATCACCGGCATCTTCTTACGCCCTCTGAGGCAGCGGCAGAACGCTCGCAAACTACGCATCGATACTCCCAACGGCATACAGGAAGAGCAGTTCGTATCCATTGGCGGCATTCCGCAGTGGGTTACTATTCGCAGCCAAGACCGCGCGAACCCCGTGTTACTCATGGTACATGGCGGCCCTGCTTCCCCCTACACGCCGTTTAATAGCTGGCTTGGCGAATGGGAACAATATTTTACCGTAGTGCAGTGGGATCAACGCGGCACCGGTAAGACTTTCGGCAAAAATGGCGAAGCTGGCACGGGTCCGCTCTCGTTTCAAAAGTTAGCAGCAGATGGCATTGAGCTGGTGGAATACCTGCAGCAACATCTCCAGGCAGACAAAGTACTACTGCTCGGTAGTTCAGTCGGCAGTTTCATCGGACTCCTGATGGTTCAACAGCGTCCAGAACTCTTTTATGCCTACATCGGCACTGAGCAGAATGCCCCAGACGGCATCGAGGCCTCCTACCACTTAACCCTGGAGGCAGTCCAGCGGTCGAACAACAAAAAGGCCGTCGCTGCCCTTCGGGCTATGAGCGCTGACAAGTCCGTCTGGAACTACGCACAGTTTCTGGCCATGAATAAGTGGGCCATTGACGCCACACCAAACGTCCCGCACATGGTTAACGACCTAATGCTCCCGGCCCTACTCTTCGCCCCTGACTACAAGGTGCGCGACATCAAGGCCGTGCACGCCGGCATGACCTACTCGGCGGCTCAACTGTTTGAAGCGATGCGAGATTTTGACTTTGACGCGGTCGGCTACGACTTTACGGTGCCTTTCTTTGTATTCCAGGGGGAAAGCGACATCATTACACCTGTGGCCACAGCTCAAGCGTACGTTGACCGTCTCACGGCCCCGCAAAAGGCATTCGTTACCATCCCCCGGGCCGGGCACTTAGCCGAATTCTGCAATCCGCAGCAGTTCTTGCAAGAGCTACTCAAGTACGCCCTACCCTGCGTGGCCCCGGAAACTAAAACCCGCTAAGACCTGACGTTTGTGTCCACTAAAACCGCCTCCGATGATATTCCGGAGGCGGTCTGATGTGATGATCGAGAGGGCCAGCTACACCTTACCCTGCAGCCTGCTGAGCTCGTCGTGACCGGCCGCATTCATGGCTCTGACCTTTCGTTCACGATCAAACTCTCTGATCTGGGTGCGCAGTTCCTCCCATTCCTTATCACTGAACTCATAGCGCACGCCATCAAATGTACACATAAGCTTACCCCCTGCCTTACATAGCTACCGAGTATAGCGCAGGCGGCCCTCCTGAAGCTGTGAACTTTTTGACCTCACTGCGTAGCAGCTGGCACACCAAAACCACCCCAAGTTCGGGGTGGTTTTGGAGCTGTATCGATTTGTTACATTCTGGAGCGTAACCTGGTAAGCTCGTCGCGCTCGGCATCGGTTATCTGACCGGCATCCGCCTTGTTACTCAGCTCGTCTATGCGCGCCCTCGCTTGATCTTGGCTCATGTTGTCTGCCATGCCCTTTGCGTCGTCCATCATGCCCATATAGATATCCCCCCGTTACGTTACGGTTCCCACTATAAGCGCTGGATTAGCAGTCGGCAGTAAGCTTTCTAACGAACCGCTTACGCTCATAAGAAACTACTCGTAGTGCAGCGCTTCGACGGGGTCAAGGCGGGCGGCGCGGCGAGCCGGATACAGGCCGGCTAGGAGACCGATGACAGTCGTCAAACCTACTACTCCAAGAATCAGCCAGATGGGTAGGGTGATGATATTGGAGCTGGTGATGTTATTGGAAGATAGTTGCTTATTGATGATGGGGTTGGCCACCAGGACCGCCGCGTAGCCGACACCCAGACCCACCACGCCGCCGAAGAAACCGAGCAGTGCTGCTTCAAAGGTAAACAGGGCGCTGACCGTACCGCGGCGGGCACCCACCGCCCGCATGACGCCAATTTCCCGGGTGCGCTCTAGGATCGACATGACCATGGTGTTCACCACGCCTACTGCCGCCACCACCAGAGCAATACCGCCAATACCGCCCAGTACCAGGCCAAGGATGTTAAAGATAGCCAGCTGTTGCTTAATTTCGGTCTGTGCGTCAGCCGCGCCGACTTTATAGGTGGTCCGAATGGTCTTCGCCACAGCCGCGGCGTTCGAAGACTGGTCGACTTTGACAATATAAGAGTTGTAGCCCTGCTTGGCGAGCTCATCTTCCACGGTCACTTGAGAAGGCACTGGCTGCGTATTACACGGCCCGTGTGCATTACGGCACTTCGAGGCGGCGGCAGCTTGGTCGGCTTGAGCGACCTGGACGTTCTGTTGTTCCATCATGCCCCGTGCCCAGTCGAGCGGCACACGGATAACGAAATGTTTATCACTAGCCGAAGTTACGCCGACAATTTTGCCGGTCAACGTTACCGGTGTCGGCTGGTAATCACTGCCATTAGCTCCAGGATGTGCCGAAAACCAAGCCGACTGCTCTTTAAAACGCTGCAGCGCATCAACGCCGATGCCGGTATACCACCCCTGTGTCATGAGCCCGACTTGCTTGCCGATCAACGCCTGGTAGTTGTGCTTGAAACCAAGCTTATCAGCATAATCAGAGCTCACGGTCAGCACACCCGTCTTATCGGTGGCCGTAATATCGCGCCCGGCAAGCATCTGGTTGGTGATGATGCCATTGGCATCGTAGGCACTAATCTCCTGGGTGCGCAGCTTTTGGTTGCCGTAAGTCAGCGCCTGGAACTGCCCCACCTGCGTCTCACGGGTGACGCCGGTCACGTGCGATACCCCCGCGATTTTGACAGCCAGATCGTCCGTCAGCTTTACGCAATCCTGGCACTGGTTACCGCTGTAGTCGCCCCAGCTGATGTCGGTCTGCGGCGACACCATAACCTGTTGAAAAGTGCCGTTTGCTTCAAATTGCTTAGTCATAAAGCCTTTTAGGCTAAACACTGCTGCCAGCATGATGGTGATGCTGGTGGCACCAATTACCACTGCGAAAATAGTCAGAGCACTGCGCAACTTTTGGCGTCGGATATTCCGGAAAGCAATCAGTACGTAATCAATGAATCGCATAGCCTTAGCCTCGCGCCACCCGACCATCTTTAATTTGAATAACCCGATCCGCTTGTCTGGCGATCGACATGTCGTGTGTGATCACCACCAGTGTAATCCCTTGCTTGTTGAGGTCTTTTAGCAGCTTCATAATCTCCTCGCCACGGGCACTGTCGAGATTGCCTGTCGGCTC
>Ga0207707_10005826_pt1 | contig 10767 bp, 15 predicted proteins | sample KBSC83BmetaG_FD_184336 | JGI IMG/M metagenome (GOLD analysis project Ga0207707, IMG submission 184336) | Corn rhizosphere microbial communities from Kellogg Biological Station, Michigan, USA - KBS C8-3B metaG (SPAdes) (version 2) | ecosystem: Host-associated > Plants > Roots > Rhizosphere ... | reverse complement strand
CGGGATGCGATAGGCGGAGCGCAAATGTCACGCGTATTACGTATGCGTCGCGGGGAGGGGGAAGTCTGGCCCGTCACCGAGCGGCCCGCACAAGGGCGTTGGATCGCGCTCACATTATGACCGGCGTGCAAGCCTTGACGCGCCCACCGGGCCGCACGATATTGCTAACACTGACGCGGGGTGGAGCAGCCTGGTAGCTCGTCGGGCTCATAACCCGAAGGTCGCGGGTTCAAATCCCGCCCCCGCTACTCTTCGCAGAAAAGGCGCCCGGTTCGGGCGCCTTTTTTGTTTGGACGCCGGCGCGCGCAGAAACGTCGCCGGCACGCGCTCGCCGAACCATTCGTTAGGCGTATCGCCGGGCTTCGAGGATCTGACCCGTCATCGTGCCTTGCAGGCTGTCGCGATACGCCTTGGCTACCGTCGACGCCGGCAGCGACTCGGCCACCGAGTGGCCCATCGCCTGCACGGTCTCGGTCACCCACGGCGGGCTGACGGCGTTGATCCGCAGGCCCGAGTGAAGCTCGAGGGCCGCCGCGCGCACGAAGCCTTCGATGCCGGCATTGATGAGGCTGACGGACGCGCTGCCGCGTTCGGGCTCGCGCGCCAGCACGCCGCTCGTGAGCGTGATCGAGCCGCGGTCGCTGAGCCACTGCTGCGCGATGCGCGCGACGTTCACCTGGCCCATCAACTTGTTCTGGTTGCCGAAGACGAAATCCTCTTCGGTGAGCTCGCCTAACGGTCGGAGCCGCGCCGCGCCGGCGGCGCAGATCACCGCGTCCACCATGCCCACGTGCTCGAACAGCGACCCGATAGATTTCGAGTCGCCCAGATCCACCGTCAGGTCGCTCGTACGATGATTGACGCCGATCACCACGTGCGTCGGCGAGAGCGCGGCCGCCACTGCCTTGCCGATGGTGCCGTGACTACCAATGAGCAACACCTTCATCCCGTCCTCCCGTGAATAGCCGCGCTCCGCGCTTATGGCGCGGACCGCCCCCCGGGCGACGCCGCCATGGGCGCCGGCTCGGAGCGCTCTGTTAGGCGCGGCCGCGTCGCCTCGCCGGAGACCACCTTGACGGGTGTGTCGGCGCCCGCCGCGCACGCCCGCTCCAACTGCCGCGACTCGATCGCCAGGTCCACCTTCACGATGTCCGGCCGGAAGAACAACGCGACCGTCCAGTCGATCATGATGCGAATCCGGCGCGACCAGCGCGGCATCTGGAAAAGGTAGTACGTGCGCCAGGTCCACCAAGCGGGGAATCCCGTGAGCGGAATGCCCATGACGCGTCCGATCGCCTGGAAGCGACCGAGCGCGGCCATCACGCCCAACTGCGAGTACACGAACGGCCGCGGCTGCTCGCCGCGGAGGACGTGTGCGATGTTGTGCGCGAGCACCTTCGCTTCGCGCACCGCGTGTTGGGCGAGGGATGGATACGGTTTGCCGCTCGGGTCCGGAATCGCGGCGCAGTCACCGAGTCCCCAGACGGCGGGCCGCGAAGCGCTGCGCATCGTCGCATCGACTATGATGCGGCCGTGCCGGTCCTTCTCGACGGGGAGTGACGCAACGAGCGGATTCGGCTCGATGCCGGCGGAGAGCACGATGGTGCTCGCGTCGATGACGTCGTCGGCCATCGTGACGCGGCCGTGATCGATGCTGCGCACTGGCGTCTGCGTGCGGATGTCGACGCCGCGCTTGCCTAACACCTTGGCCGCGTGCGCCGCGAGCGGCGGGTCCACTTCGCCGAGGATGCGCGGGCCGGCCTCGACGAGGTAGAAGCGCACTTCGTCCCGGCGGATGTTTTTGTACCACCGGACGATCTCGTCGACGAACGCGGTCAGCTCGCCGGTGAGCTCCGTGCCCACGAGTCCCGCGCCGATCACGACGACGGTGAGGTGCTTCCGCTTCCGTTCCGGGTCCGTTTCCACGTCGGCCCGCTCGAACCGCTCGATGAGATGGTTGCGCAGCACGATGGCGTCGGCGACCGTCTTGAAGGTGAACGCCTGCGCCGATCCGGGGATGAGGCGCTCGTTGGTCTTCGCGCCTAACGCAAGCACCAGGTGGTCGAACGGAAGGTCCTGCACCGTGCCTTCCGGAACCGTGAGCGACACCGTCCGCCGCTCGAGGTCGATGCGTTCGACGGTCGCTTCGATGAACCGCGCGCGCTTGAGGAAGGGCCGAATCGGCTGCGAGCAGTGGCGCAGCTCGAGCGTCCCCGAACAGGCCTCGAAGAGGAGCGGCGTGATGAGGAAGAAGTTGTCGCGGCTCACGAGGACGATTTCGACGTCGCGTCGTGCGCCGACGAGCGACTCGAGACGCCGGGTTGTGATGACGCCCGCGAATCCGCCGCCCAAGATGACGATGCGGATGGGAGCGCCGAGAGCGGTGGGCGAGGCGGTACCGGTCGTGTTGGGCATGGGCTGCATCTCCGCGTATCGACTTCAGGCGCGCATGCGGCGGGAGCCCGCCGCTCGCGCGCTCGATATCTCGCAAACTGACGTGCTCGTCGCCGAGATTCCAGCGTCGCCGCTCAATTGGCCGGGCGCTCGCGCACGCGGCGCGCGTCGTAGCTCTCGAGGTGCAGGAAGGCGAGACGAAGCAGCGGACAGGTGCGCGGGTCGCGCGCGAGCCGGAGCAGCGCACCGATCACGTGATCGGCTTCCGTGCGTCCGCCCGATTCGACGTCGCGCAGCATCGATGCGGCGAGTGTCGAGCCGGGCGCAGTGAATGTGGCGCGAGCCCGCTCCATCGCCGGTGCGCGCACCGGCACGCCGGCGTGCTCCGCGATCGCAGCGCATTCGTCAAGGAGAGATACCGCGATGTCTGCGCCGCCGGCAGCGACAATGTCACCCACCGTCGCGCGCATGAGGCACGTAAGGCCCGCGCCTGCGGCAATGAACACCCACTTCTCCCACATCTCCTGCACGATGGTGCCGGTTGCGCGCGCGTCGAAGTTGGCGCTCGCAAATTCTTGTGCGATACGCTCCACGCGCGGTGAGCGCACACCATCGCGCTCGCCGTACGCGAGTGTGTGATTCTCGTTCAAGTGAACGATCTCGCCGTGTGGACCGCGCGTCGCCGAGATGAAGCAGACACCGCCGAGCACGCGGGGCGCGCCGAAGCGCGCGTCGAGGGCGTCCAAGTGTCGCATGCCATTCAGGAATGGAAGGATCGCGGTCTCGGGACCAACGGCGGGTGCGAACGATGTGATTGCGTCGTCGAGGTCGTACGCTTTGCAGCTGAGGAGGACGAGATCATAGGGCGCGCTGAGCGCATCGGCGGTGACTGTCGGTGCATCGCGGTGGACGTTGCCCAACCGGCTCTCGATCACCAGCCCCGTGCGCGCCAACTCGACTGCTCGCTGGGGACGAACGAGGAACGTGACGTTACGACCTGCATCGAGAAGTCGGCCGCCGAAGTATCCGCCAACTGCTCCGGCGCCGACCACGAGAATGCGCATGTACAGGTGTCCGTTTGCGGAGTGCGCGCGAAAGGTATCCGCGGGGCTGGAGTGCGGCGTAGTGATCGTAGCCTCGCTGCGTTGTGGACACGCGCGTTGCGTGAGGATTTTGCTGCGGCTAAGTTTCGAGATTGCCGTTGGTCGAGCGGGGCAGGGTAGCTCAGCTGGTTAGAGCACGGCACTCATAATGCCGGGGTCGCGGGTTCGAGTCCCGCCCCTGCTATCGACGGGCCAATCAGTTAGCACTGGTTGGCTCGTGTCGTTTCGAGATGCGCGACCCACCACGCGACCCATTTGCGCCAGATTCTCGGCCTCCGCGTCCTGCAGCGCCGCGATTTTCTCCCAGCGATCGCGTTCCTGCTGCGACGGCATAAAGCGCCCGTACACCTTGAGCACGAGGACCGCGTTGGCGTGGCCTAACTGGCGCGCGATGAGCTCGGCCGGCGTACCGGCGCGCGCGGCGCGCACCGCGTAGCTGTGCCGCTGATCGCGGAGCTGGTAGTCCTCGATCTCGAGCACTGCGCAAGCCGCGCGGTGATAATCGCCGGCCGTCCACCGATCGATGCCGGTGAACAATCGCGAGTTGGGCAGCAAGCCAGCGCACGCCTGCTCGACGTACGGCCACGCCCACTCGGCGACGCGCACGATGCGGTCCCGGGTGTACGTCTTGGTGCCAGCGGCGCGGATCTCCCGCCGGGCAATGTCGATGTCGCGGCGCGTGAGGGCGAGCGCGACCGACAGCTCGATGCCGGTGCCGCCTAACAACGCCGACAGGCACCGCGCGGGCTTTGGCTGCGCGTTCGCGAGCCGCTGCATATCAGCGACCGAGAGATACCGGAGGCGCGGCGCGCCGGCCGCCGGCGCATCGACATCGCGCAGCGGGTTGTGGTCAATCACCTTCGCCTTGACCAAGTACGACGCGAATACCGATGCCGCGACATGCGCCTTACGACGAGTCGCCGACGTGCCCGGGTACGCCGCGATCCATGCGTCGATCGCGTCGACGGTGAATCGCGAGCGCGGGAACGGGACGCCAGCAGGCATGAGCGTGCGCAGCGCGTGCTCGTAGTGCGCAACCGTGTCCGCCGCGGCTTTCGCGCGATGGCGCGCGGCCCACGTGGCAAGGTGCGGCTCAAGATCGATGTCGGTGAGCTGGGCCCGCAGCGCGTCGAGCGCGTTATGCTGCCAGGCATCAAAGAGGGAGCCTAACGCGAGCGTGCCGTGAGCAACCGGGTCAAGTAGGTCCCACGCCCGGCGGCCATGTGGGCCGAGCTCGCGCAGCATGGCCTCGATCCGACGCGCCGTTGGTCTGTCGGTCGTACCGGTCGTGCGTTTCACGCGGCCGGTGCGCGTTGGCACCGATACCCACCACGTCATGCGGCCCTGCTGTCGATAGACCATCGTTAGGCGGCTCGGTGAGGTGGCGCACCCTGGCGCCAGTTGAGAGCCCACGCTTTCACATCGTCCGGGACGTACCGCACGAGCTGCTGGCCCTTGGGTCCGTTGCCCGGCAACAGGATCTTGGGACAACTCGAATCGCGCAAGTAGCGAGCACTCACCCCGAGATAGTCCGCGGCCTCGCGTTGCGTCCACAGCCGCTCGACGAGATTCGCCGCGCTCACGGTCGACCCGCGTAGTTAGTCTCATGGATCGCCGAGCGGCACGCGGCCGCCAGCTCGCTGATCGGCGTGACGCAGTCCGTCATCGATCGACCTTCACACCGGTGCCATTCGCCGTCACCGGATCCTCGCGGCCATAGTTCGTGAAATCGCGGAGGGCGGGACCGTTCTTCTCTGCGACTGGCGTCCGCGGACGGCCGGCCCGCGCCCCTCTCGGCGGTGCGATGCGCTGCATTGCCTCCCAGGCAAAGATCCTAAGCGTGGCCGCGTTCCAGTGCTTCGCCCTCGCGATGAAATCGCGGATCGCACCCGCTAACTGCGGTCCGGTCGGCGCCGCGTCGTCGAATGCCTTACGCCGGAGAATGACATCCAGCTCGTCGACGAGCTGCTGCGCAACCGCGGGTGCACGCCGCAGAGTCTCTTCGAGCAGTCGGCGCAGCGCCTCAGTGTGCGCATCGCTCGCGTCCGCCCAGGTCTGCACGGCGCTTGGAATCACCACATCGCTGCCGCGCGGTGGCGGCGCCGGAGGCGCCTGCCGCGCGTGCTGCTGCTGCTGCTTTTTATCTGTAATTGCAACTGCAACTGCAACTGCATCATTCCGCCCCGGATAACCCTCGTGGTTAACCTCTGGGTTAACCTCGGTCTTAACCATTCGCTTATCCCCAACGCCGCACAGGTTGGGATTTCCACCCTTCTTTCCGTTCTCCTTCGCGGCCATGCGCCGGTGCTCGTCGCGCATCATGCGGGGCGACTCGAAAGCGCCGTCAGCACCACGCGCACCCATCCCATTCGTTAGCAGTTGTGCGATAAGCCGTTCCACCTCCTTCACCTTGGCGCCGAGCCTGAGTGCGAGCTGAGCGTCGGTCATCACGCCGCCGTCCGCGCGGAGGAGCCGGCCGTAGACTGGCGAATCGTGCATGAGCGCAATGCAGTCGATCCAGAGCCCGCGCGCGGCCAGCGAGAGACCAGCGCGGCCTGGTGACGCGAGCCAGTCGCGCACATAGAACGGGATCGCCGGCCGGAGGCTCGACACCGTTAAGGCTTCCCGCGCTGGCAGCGTTGCATCAATGGCTCAAGCAGCGTCGCACGTCCCCCGGCGCACTCGGCCGGCACGGGCGTGGTGGGTCGGATCACCGGGACCCAACCGGCTGGACGTTCAGATGGGGAATCGCTATTTTCTGGTTGTGCCATGATGGAACTCCTCCGGCTGAGCACCGGGCGTGAGGCGCCGATTCGCTAACCACGGATCGGCGCTCGTTTTTTCCTGCCAGGTCGCGTTAGGCGACGCGGATCCTTTCCTGGCGTGCCGCGCGGATGCGCTCAATAGCCGAGCGGTCGACGTAGTAGCGGCCGTTCTCGAAGGTGAACGGCAAGCCCGATCGAAGTAGCTCGAGCAGCGCCGTAGGGCGCGAGCAGTGGAGCTCATTCGCGAGCTTGCGAATCGAGAGCTGCGAGGCATCAGGCATGAATTCCTCGACGGAATGCGGTGAGCAAGAAAAAGAAAAAGCGGCACCGCTCTCGCCTTGGGCGAGGGCTGTGCCGCGTGTCTCTGCGCGGTGTCTCATTTGTCCGAGAGGCTCAATGAACAAGCCTCTCAATACGTATTGCGCGTATCAGTATATGGCCCACTGCTAGCATATGCAAGCCGTCAACGCCAAGGCTCCACGCTGGCGACACAGCGCCGCACTGCGGGCGTGGTTTCGCTGAACGCGACGGCGTTCGACCAGTGCACGAGCTCAAGGCTTGTCCCCCCGCGATCGCGCGCGCCTCATCGCGCTATCTAGCCGCGCGTCGGGAACTGAAGCTTCCGGCGCGGCCGTGCGAGCTTCGGCCGCGACTCCGTGTGCGACTCCTCAAGCTCGCCCGTGAACGCGGCGCGGACGATCGGGTCGGCGTTCTCCAACATGTGCCAGCACCGCGTCATCGCGTCGGCGAACTCGTCGGGGCTGCGCACGTAGACCGGGAACGGGATCGCGATGCGGCCATCGTCACGCACCGGAATCAGTACGTCCTCCCCGCCGGGGCCTTTCCATTGCGCGAGATGCACACCGCGTCTGGGAGATGGGCCGCGCAACCGCGCGAGCCCACACGCTGCAAGGGCGCGCCACATCGCGCGCCGGATGCTGTCCGGTATTGGACTCCTAGAGACAGGCAAGGGCGAAAGAGCCTCGACTGCTTGCTGCTTGGGCATAGCTACCTCCTGGTGTGAGTCGATTTCGCGGTCAATCTCCCCGTGGCCGCTTTCGATCGCGCCGGCCAGTGCGGCACGCCGCCGGAACTTGGCTTCCTCCCGTTAGGCCGGCGCGCCTACGGTCATCGCGCGCCCTCCACGAAAAGCAAGGCAGCGCGAGCGCGCGCGATGTCACACTCGGCAGCGCCTGCATCGAATCCGCAAGGGCAGGGATCGATTTCGATCAGAATGCCACTCGCACAGAGCGTCGCCTCGACAGCCATCGGTCGATCACAATCTGGGCAGAGGTTCCGTGAAGCGCAGCGAGCGGTCAGCGCGCGCAGCTGCGGCGCGCTCGCTCCGTATCGTGGTGACATCGCCGCCGATGATGCCGTGATCCGTCAGGACGCGCTCGGCGGCCCGGCGTGCGTGCTCAACGAGCATGTTGCGATCGACGAGACAATGCTGACAGCCGGCAACCGTCACGGCGACGACGCCGTGGATGCATCCGGCCTCAACATGCGCGGGCTCGTGGCACTGTGGGCAGGGCACCGTGAGCGTGAAGTGCTCGGGATCGAACTGCGCGGCGCGCGAGCTCGCGGCAGCGACGCGCCACGGCTCGCCTGGCCGCTTGCGACCGGCTGCGAACAGCTCGGACATGGTGGCTCCAGTGCTTGCCCGGAACGCCGCGGCGGAGCGATATTCCGCACGCGGCCTTCGGGTCGTGGGGAGCCGTCCGGTTCATTCGCCGGAAGGGTTCAAGCTCGCGCTCGCCGAGTTCAACGCGACCACGCCGAGCGATCTGCAACCCGCGACGCCGCCGCCCGTCGTGCTGCCTGTTGGGCCACCCTTACAGACGATTCCCTTGCCGATCGGGATCGACGATCCGACGATCCCCGCGTTCTTTCACACGTTGTCGACAACCGGGATACCGCTCGATGACAGGTCGATCCAGCGGATGGCCGACAAACTCGCGGCCGCGTTGACCGCGCGCGGCGGCGGGGCCGTCGTGTTGCAGGGCGACATCCACATCAACGCCGGGGATCGTGATGCGGAGCAGCTCACCGACGAGATGCTGGCCGTCCTGCGCACGCGCAGCGCGTCGGGATTCTCACCGATCGCCGGCGTGCTGCTCCCTCAATGAGCGCGCACGAAGATCGCCGTCTCCGAGACACCGGTCCACCGCGCCGATGTGAGGCGCAGCGTATCGCCACGGAGCGCGTAGGCGTCGCTCTCGTGCCGGTCGGTCCACACGAGCGTCCCCTGCTCTGCCGTCACCGCGTCGAAGTCGACGCCGAAGCCGGTCGACGCGTTCCAGTGCGTCACCGCCTGTCCTTGCGCCACGACGATGTCAATGCGCACCGAGTCGACGCCATCGATGCGCGAGCGCAACTGCCAGGTCCCGGTCACGGGCGTCGCGTTCGGATCGGTCGTGCTCCCGCACGCTGCCACCAGCATCGCCGCACCGATCAGCCATCGCCGCATCGTCGCGCCTCGGGTTCGGGGGTCTCGGATCGTAGCCGGCGCCGGTGGGCGTCGCAATCTTTCGCCACTTGTTCGGAGGGCCTAACGCAGTCGTATAATGGAGTAGCGTGAAGCAAGAACGCGCAACACCGACCCAAACCAGAGGAGCAATGCAAATGCGATGGATGCGAGGGAGCGCATTTATGCGAAAGGACACATTGCCGCCTGAGGACCCATTGCCGCCTGAGGTGCGGGCCGAGTTCGAGGCCCGCAAAGCGGAAAGTGAGATCAATCAACAGCTCGCATTCAAGCGATACTCCGATGAGCTGCGTGAGCGATCGAAACCAGCGCCGCCGCCGACGGTCGAGGAGCAACGAGAGCAACGCGCCGTCCTTGCGCAGGCAATCGCAGATCGGATCGCCACGCTCGGCCACGCAGATTGGTAGAGATGATCGACAACGAGAAACGTCGACCCGGTCGACCACGCGTCACACTGCCGAGGGAAGCGCTGGCCCTGCTAGAAACGCTGGCGTCCTACCACTGTTCGGCGGAGGAAATACAGGCGGGCCTAGAAGCGGCCGGCTACTCAATTGGACTTCGCACGCTGTGGCGGAGTTTTGGCACACTAATAAAAAGACAGCGGGGTGCGGCCAAAACTGCGCTCCGCCGCGCTCAGTGGAAGACAGCGCTCGACGGCAACGTCACGATGTTGATCTGGCTCGGGAAGCAGGAGTTGGGGCAGCGCGATCGGGAACGCGAGCAGTATCGACCCGACGCGCCGCAGCAAGGGGAGGAACGGGTGCGGCAGGTTACGGTGCTGTTCGGAAAGGAAATCGAGTTCTAACGCATCCGCAGCACCAGCCTTTTGCACCGAATACAATGGCAAATCAGACGCCTCAGGAGCTCGAAGAGCTCGCTAATGCAGCCGAGCGGGCCGCGCATGCAATCGGATGGAATGCTGGGTTGTTGCGCAAGCTCGCCGAACTCTACGACCTCGCAATCGAGGTCAGGGACGGAAGGCCGCGATGATTCGAGACCGAACCGACGCAACAGCGGCCTGGGTGGCCCTGACGCCAGAGTATGCGCAGCACCAGTTTGCTGACTACCTGCCTGCGCTCATTCGGGCTGGGGACGCGAGTGACGACGGGACTCAGCTCCCTGCGCAGCCATCGAACACGAACCGACGTGAGCTGCGCGAGCGAGATCAGGCGCAGGCAATAGCCAAGAGCGTTACGGGCTACTACGACTTCTGAGGTCTGCGGGCGGCCGGCGATACGAGCCTAGTATCTACTCGCCGGGCCGCGTTAGGCCATGCCATGATGCGCCGCGCGATAGGCGATTTTACTCGCCAGGCATGCCGGTCGTCGTCTCCCTCGCATGGCCAAGAACCACCTCTTCTACGGCGACAATCTCCAGGTGCTCCGCGAGCACGTGGAGACCGAGAGCGTGGACCTTGTGTATCTCGACCCGCCGTTCAACTCGGCGCGCGGCTATAACGTCCTTTTCGAGCAACGCGACGGCACGCGCTCCGCGGCGCAGATTCGCGCGTTCACGGATACCTGGCATTGGGACGCAGCCGCCGCGGAGTCGTTCCACGACGCGGTGAGTCAGGGCGGCGACATCGCGGACGCGATGCAAGCCTTTCAGACCCTGTTAGGCGAATCCGACATGCTGGCGTATCTCGCGATGATGGCACCGCGCCTCTGCGAGCTCCGCCGCGTGCTTAGTCCAACGGGTTCGCTGTACCTCCATTGTGATCCGACAGCATCGCACTATCTCAAGGTGCTGCTTGACTCGGTCTTCGGCCCCGAGCACTTCAGGAACGAGATCGTCTGGAAGCGCACGAGCGCGCACAACGATCCGAGTCGCTACGGCTCCAACATCGACGTGATTCTCTTCTATACACGCGGCGATGAGTGGACGTGGAATTCGATCTTCTTGCCTCACGATCCTGAGTACGCCAAGCGGTATCGGCACGTCGATGCGTCTGGGCGCCGCTGGACCGACGACAACCTGACCGCCAAGGGCTTAGCCGGCGGTGGCTACGAGTACGCAT
>Ga0207707_10005824_pt1 | contig 10768 bp, 10 predicted proteins | sample KBSC83BmetaG_FD_184336 | JGI IMG/M metagenome (GOLD analysis project Ga0207707, IMG submission 184336) | Corn rhizosphere microbial communities from Kellogg Biological Station, Michigan, USA - KBS C8-3B metaG (SPAdes) (version 2) | ecosystem: Host-associated > Plants > Roots > Rhizosphere ... | reverse complement strand
GCAGATCGCCATCCTGGACATCGTGTTCTCGCTCGACTCGGTGTTCACCGCCGTCGGGCTGGCGAAGGATCTGCCGATCATGGTCGCGGCCATCGTCGTCGCCATCATCGTCATGATGATGGTGTCAGGCTCACTGAGCGTGTTCATCGAGCATCACCCGACAATCAAGGTGCTGGCGCTGGCGTTCCTGATTCTGATCGGGGTCGCGCTGGTCGGCGAGGGCCTGCATTTCGAGATTCCCAAGGGGTATCTGTACTTCGCGATGGCGTTCTCGGTCGGCGTGGAGATGATCAACATCCGCCTGCGGCGGCTGCTGGATTCGCGCTCGAAGCCGGGAGAGGACGAGGGCGGTTAGCGAGTCGCGGCGGGACTTGCGCTCCCGGTGCCGCCGTTCAGGGTGGCCCGCACGCGGCTGTGGCGATAACCGTAGAAGGCGTAGATGAAGGCGCCGATGATCGTCCACACGATCAGACGCAGCCAGGTCTCGATTCCCAGCGACAGCATCATGGCCGCGCAGATGAGCGCTCCGAGGATGCAGGTCACCACCGGCGCGGGCGTCTTGAACGGCCTGGGAAGATCCGGCCGCGTGACGCGCAGGATCAGGACGCCGAGGCAGACGGTCACGAAGGCGGCCAGCGTGCCGATCGAGACGATCTCGCCGAGGATGTTCACGGGGAACAGCCCGCCGATCAGCGCCGCGCAGATGCCGGTGACCACAGTGCCAAAGCTCGGAGTCTTGAAGCGGGGATGCACGGTCGCGAAGGCTTTTCCGATCAGCCCGTCCCGCGCCATGGCGAGGAAGATGCGCGCCTGCGCCAGCATCATGACCAGCATCACCGAGGTCATGCCGGCGATGGCTCCGAGTTTCACCGGTATGCCGAGCCAGTGCAGCGCGGGGTATTTGTCGAGTGCCAGGGCGACCGGCGCAGCCACGTCCAGCTCGGTGTACTTCACCATGCCTGTCAGTACGCAGGCGACCACGACGTACAGGATGGTGCAGATGACCAGGCTGCCGAGAATGCCTATCGGCATGTCGCGCTGCGGGTTGCGCGTCTCCGGCGCCGCTGTCGACAGGGCGTCGAAGCCGATGTAGGCGAAGAAAATGACGCCGGAGGCGGCCATGATGCCGCTGATGCCGAACCTGCCGTATTCGCCGGCGTTGGGCGGAATGAACGGATGCCAGTTGGCCGTGTTGATGTGGGAGATGCCGAAGAAGATGAACAGCAGAACCACGGTGACCTTGATCGCGACGATCCAGGCATTGAAGGTGGAGGATTGGCGGATGCCGATGTAACACACGGTCGCGATCACGGCGACGATGGCCATCGCCGGCACGTTGATGATCGCGCCCGTGGTGACGATCGCAAAATGTCCGGCCCCCTGGTCCAGGGGCGCCTGCGAGAGTGCCGTAGGAATGTGCAGGCCGAGCTGATCGAGCAGGCTCACGACGTAACCCGACCAGCCCACCGAGACCGTACCCACGGCCACGAGATACTCGAGCACCAGGTTCCAGCCGATGAACCATGCCACCCCTTCACCCAGGGTTGCGTAGGAGTACGAATAAGCACTCCCCGAAACCGGAATCATCGAGGCGAACTCCGCGTAGCACAGTCCGGCGAGCGTGCAGCCGATGCCGGCAACGATGAAGGCGAGCGCGAGCCCGGGACCTGCGTGGTTGGCCGCAGCCGTTCCAGTCAGGACGAAAATGCCGGTGCCGATGATGGCGCCGATGCCCAGCGCGACCAGAGCCGTCGCGGAGAGGCAACGGTTGAGCTTGACGCCGGTGGCGTCGTCCGCTTGCAGTTCGTCGATCGACTTCGTCGCGAGCAGCTGGCTCGGCATGGGGCCCCCGGCTCAATAGTTGTTGGCGCGGACTATGGGGGACCTTCACTCCTCGCGCAACTCGGCAGGCAGGTGCGGCGCGAGCAGCTCCAGCAGCGCCTCGTACACCTTGGGGGTGCCTGCCAGGACGTTGCCCCCCTGCTTGAATTCGCCTCCGGCGAGTGTGCCGATGCGCCCGCCGGCTTCCTGGATGAGCAGAGTCCCCGCCGCGGTATCCCAGGGCGAGAGGCCGATTTCCCAGAAAGCATCCGCGCGCCCGGCGGCGACATAAGCCAGATCCAGCGACGCGGCGCCCGGCCTGCGCACGCCGGCCGTCTGCTGCATGACACTCTTGAGCATCGGCATGTACGAGTCGATGAAGCGCGTATTGGCCCGATAAGGAAAGCCAGTCGAGATCAGCGCCCCTTCGAGCGCGCGCTGTTTGCTGACGCGAATGCGACGGTTGTCCAGGTGAGCCCCGCCGCCGCGCGAGGAGGTGAACAACTCCTGGCGCATCGGATCGTAGATCACCGCGTGCTCGAGGCGCCCGCGCTGCTGACACGCGATCGATACCGCAAAGATCGGGAAACCGTGCAGGAAGTTCGTCGTTCCATCCAGCGGGTCGATGATCCACACCGTCTCATCCTCGCCGGAGGCTCCGCTCTCCTCCGCGAGAAAGGCATGATGGGGATAGTGCTTGCGGATGATGGCGATGATCTCGGCCTCCGCCGCGCGATCGACTTCCGAGACGAAGTCGTTGCGGCCCTTGGAGGTCACGGTCAGGGACTCGAGGCGGTTCAGGCTGCGGACGATGACCTCGCCGGCGCGGCGCGCGGCCATCACCGCGATATTCAGAAGGGCGTGCACGGGAAAATCATACCTTATCGACGGCCAGAGCGTCCGCGAGCGTGCGAGCCCAGCGTTGCTGATCCTGCGCGGAGGCCACCAGGTCCTGGCGGAGCTCGAACTCCAGTGCCGGGTTGCCGAGGTTGTCGCCGTGGATCAGTACGCCATAGTCGGTGTCCGGCTCGACGGTGTAGGGCACATTGGCGCCTACGTTCAGTGAGGCGTCCTGTGCGCGCAGCCGCTCGATAGAGGCCTGCGCGAAGGCTTTGCTTGCCACGAACAGAACGCCGACGTGCCACGCACGCGCCACGCCGTCATACGTCGGTGTAAAGCTGTGAATGGCCACGATGACACTGCGGCGGCCCTGGGACTTGCGCATCGCCAGATGCTCCGCGATTGCCCGATGGTGTGGCGTGAAGACGCGTGCGGCGCGCAGCGCGCGCTCCTGCGCCGCAATCCCGACATTCGCCGGGATGTCAGTGTGCTCGGAGCGGGTCACGATGCTGGAGGCGGAATCCAACGGCCGATTCAGATCGATGAGCAGCCGCGAGCAGGTTCCCAGGAAGGCTACTGCATCCAGCTGCTTGGCCAGGTTCCGCGTCACTGCGGCCGCGCCGATATCCCAGGCAATGTGCCTCTGCAGCTCCGACTGCGGCACGCCCAGCGTGCCGTACTGAGGAGGAAGATAGTTAGAGGCATGCGGGCACAGGAGGACTACGGAAGATGTCCCCGTGGGGTTCACGATCTCCACGGGCGCGGGCCAGTCGTGCATAGGCGCGCAGAGTACAGGAACTTGACGCACCGGGAATGAAGAGTTAAAGGCCCGTGGATGACATCAGCCCCCATCCGGATCGTGCTCGTCGAGCCTTCCCATCCGGGCAATATCGGAGCGACGGCGCGGGCCATGAAGAACATGGCGCTGGAAGAGCTCGTCCTCGTGCGCCCCAAGCTGTTCCCGCACAGTGACGCGACCGCCAGGGCATCCGGAGCGGACGATGTTCTGGCGCGCGCGCGCGTCGTCGATTCGGTGGCCGAAGCGGTGGCCGATTGTGGCTTCATCGCAGCCACGACTTCGCGGGATCGTGATCCGAACATCCGTATTGCCGATGTGCGCGAGGTGGCGGCACGCATCGTGAGTGAGGCGCAGACTCGGCCCGCCGCCGTGCTTTTTGGAGCGGAGCGGACCGGCCTCACCAACACGGATCTCGGGGGGGCGCACTGCCTCATCCGCATTCCGGCCAACCGCGAGTACCTCTCGCTGAATCTGTCGATGGCCGTGCAGCTCGTCGCGTACGAGCTGTTTCGTGCTCGAGGCGCGAGCGTGACGCCGCCGGAGCGCGAAATGCCGCTGGCGACGGCAGCGGAGATGGAGCGCCTCTACGCGCATCTGGAAGAGGTGCTGCAGGAAATCGATTTTCGGGATCGCACGCAAAGCGGCACGCACCTGATGACGCGCATCCGGCGCTTCCTGCAGCGGGCGGAGCTGGATCAGAACGAAGCGAACATTCTGCGCGGCATGCTCACTGCGGTGCAGAACCGCCGCCGCCCGGCGGGGCGCAAGTGACTGCTCCGGAGCGCGTCGTCTACCTCGACTATGCGGCGACGACGCCGGTAGACCCGGCCGTCGTGCAGGCGATGGGCGAGTGTCTGGGCGTCGAGGGGGATTTCGGCAATCCGGCCTCGGCCACTCATCCGTATGGGATGCGTGCGGCTGCACGAATCGAGCAGGCACGGGCCCAGGTGAGCGCGCTCATCCATGCCGCGGCGGAAGAGATCGTGTTTACCTCCGGCGCCACCGAGTCCGCGAACCTCGCGATTCTCGGCGCCGCCCATGCCAATGCCGACCGCGGCCGGCACATCGTGACGTCCCGGACCGAGCACAAGGCGGTGCTCGATGCCTGCAGGCAATTGGAGAAGCAGGGCTACCCCGTGACGTGGCTGACTCCCGATGGCAACGGAGTCATTTCCCTGGAGTCGCTGCAGCGCGCGTTTCGGCCTGACACCGTGCTCGTCACTCTCATGCACGCCAACAACGAGACCGGCGTCATCCAGGATCTGGCCGGCATTGGCGCCGCGTGCCGCGAGCGGGGCGTTCTGTTCCACAGCGATGCGGCGCAGTCGGCCGGGAAGATCGCGGTCGATGTTGAGGCTCTGGCCGTGGACTTTTTGACGCTCACTGCTCACAAGATCTATGGGCCGAAGGGCATCGGGGCGCTGTACGTGCGCCGCACCCGGCGAGGATTCCTGCAGCCGCTGAGCTTTGGCGGTGGCCAGGAGAGAGGGCTGCGGCCCGGCACCCTTCCGACGCATCAGATCGTCGGATTCGGGGCGGCCTGCGAGCTGGCGGGGCAACGCCTGGCGTCCGAGTCCCAGCGCCTGCTCGAGCTACGCGATCGCCTCTGGAGCCGGCTGTCGAGCCTGGGCGGTGTGCACCTGAATGGCGCGGGTGCGCCGCGCCTGCCGGGGATCCTCAACGTGTCCTTCGAGGGCGTGGAAGGGGAGAGCCTGGTCACGGCCCTGCCGCAACTGGCGCTCTCCACCGGTTCCGCCTGCAACTCCTCCGCGGCCGATCCTTCGTACGTCCTGCGGGCCCTCGGCCGGGACAGCCAGCTGGCGCAGAGCTCGCTGCGGCTGAGCTTCGGCCGCTACACGAGCACGGCGGACATCGATCTGGCGGGCGAGGCGATCGTCGCGGAGGTTCGCCGCCTGCGCGCCCTCTCACCGGCCTCCGAGCCGCCTCCTGCAGGTTTCAGCGTTTCCGGAGAGGCGGGCGGCCCGGGCCAGGACACCTGGGTCCGCTTCGACCTGGCGGTCGAGGACGGCATTGTGAAGGCCGCACGTTTTAAGTCGTATGGGTGCCCCCATACTGTAGCGGTGGCCTCGTGGCTGGCCTCCCAGCTGCCAGGCCGGCACCGGGACGCCCTGGTCCCGGGGACGCCGACCGCCTGGGCCGCAGCCCAGGCCGTGCCGGTGGAGAAACTTGGGCGTCTGCTGGTGGTCGAAGACGCATTGCAGCAATGCGTTCGCCGCTGGGAATGACGGGTACAATGCACGGTAGCGTTTGAGATCCCTTCCGATGGCCATTTCCCTCACCGAATCCGCCGCCAATCGCGTCAGGAGTTTCCTGAGTTCCCGGGGTCGTGGCCTCGGGCTGCGACTCGGGGTCCGCAAGACCGGCTGCTCGGGGTTCGCCTACGTCATCAACTATGCCGACGACGTCCAGCCGAACGATCTGGTTTTCGAGGATCGGGGCGTGAAGGTCTTCGTCGATGCCGAGAGCCTGTCGCTCGTCGACGGGACGCAGGTGGACTTCGTGAAACAGGGGCTGAATGAGGCCTTCCGCTTCCGCAACCCCAACGTGAAGGGGGAGTGCGGCTGCGGGGAGAGCTTCTCGGTCTAAAACCCCGGCGAGGGCGAGTTCGGCCAAGGTACACTTGGCGGCTGTCCTTCAGGCCCAAGAAGGCCAGGTCCAAGAAAGCCAGGTCCAAGAAAGGTGTTACCCCATGGCGCTCGAGCGCACACTCTCCATCGTCAAGCCCGACGGCGTTTCCCGCAATCTGATCGGTGAGGTCTATCGCCGCTTCGAGCAGGGGGGACTGTCGATCATCGCGGCCCGCATGCTGCACCTCTCGCAGCGCGAGGCCGAAGGTTTCTACGCCGTGCACCGCGAGCGTCCGTTCTTCAAGGACCTGGTGAAGTACATGACCTCCGGACCGGTCGTGGTTCAGGTCCTGGAGGGCGAGAACGCGATCGCCCGCAACCGCGAGATCATGGGGGCCACCGACCCCAAGAAGGCGGCCAAGGGCACGATCCGCGCCGACCTCGCCCTCAGCATCGAGCAGAACGTGGTGCACGGCTCGGATGCGCCCGAGACGGCCGCGCAGGAGATCGCCTACTTCTTCCGGACCACGGAGCTGCACTCGCGCGGCTGATGCCGCGTTCCCCCCATGGCTACCGAACCCGTTGCGAGCCCCGAGAACCTGCTGGGCCTGACGCGCCCGGCTCTGGAGGAGTTCGTCACGGGTATCGGCAGCAAGCCCTTCCGGGCGCGGCAGCTGATGAACTGGGTGTACAAGCGCGGCGAGGGCTCCTTCGAGAGCATGACCGACCTCGCCAAGGACTTCCGTGCCCAGCTGGCGGCCTGCGCGCAGATCCGTCCGCCGGAGATCGTGAGCGTGCACAGCTCCGCCGACGGCACCCGCAAGTGGCTGCTGCGGGCGGATGCCTCTCAGGCCTTTGAGATGGTGTTCATCCCGGAGGAGGACCGGGGGACGCTCTGCATTTCCTCGCAGGTCGGGTGTGCGCTGGATTGCTCGTTCTGCTCGACCGCGCAGCAGGGATTCAACCGCAACCTCACCACTGCCGAGATCGTCGGGCAGGTGTGGCTCGCCAAGCGCGAGCTGGGGGAATTCGCCGCGACCGGGCGTGCCGTCACCAACGTCGTGCTGATGGGCATGGGGGAGCCGCTCGCGAATTTCCGCAACGTCGTGCCGGCGATGCGCATCCTGCTGGATGATCTGGGTTTCGACCTCTCGCGCCGGCGCGTGACCCTCTCGACTTCCGGGCTCGTACCGCAGATCTACAAGCTGGCGGAGGAGATCAACGTGGCGCTCGCGGTGTCGCTGCACGCGCCCGATGACGAGCTGCGCAGCGAGCTGGTGCCCATCAACCGCATTCATCCGATCGCCGAGCTGCTCGAAGCCTGCTGGCACTACATCGACGAGCAGAACGGGCGCAGCGTGACCTTCGAGTACGTGATGCTCGAAGGCGTCAACGATTCCCTGGCCCAGGCGCGCGCACTGGCACGGCTGCTGGCCGGTCACCCGGCGAAGGTCAATCTCATCCCCTTCAATCCGTTTCCCGGAACCCGTTACACGCGCTCGCCCCTGCCTGCGATTCAGCAGTTTCGCGACGAGCTGATCCGGCGGGGAGTGCTGGCGACGGTGCGGCGCACCCGCGGCGAGGACATCGACGCGGCGTGCGGGCAGCTGGCCGGGCGGGTGATCGATCGCACCACCGTGCGGCTCGGGAACAAGATCTTTGGCGTTGCGGTCCAGCCATGAATGCATTGAAAACAGGCGAACGGCAGATGTCATTGCCCATGCGGGTCCTGGTCGGCATCGGGGTGGTGCTGGTCCTGGGGGCGTGCGTCTCGACGGTCAACAACGAGACGCACTCGGACAGGGAGAAGAAGCGCCAGAGCGCGGCGCAGATCAACACCCAACTCGGCATTGCCTATATGCACGAGGGCAACCTCGCCCTGGCGAAAGAGAAGCTCGACAAGGCGGTGAAGGAGGGGCCGGACGAGCCCGCGGTCCACAGCGCCAGGGCGCTGCTCTACGACCGCATGAACAAGCCGCAGGAGGCTGACGGCGAATTTCGCGAGGCCCTGCGCCTGGCGCCGCACGATCCGGATATTCTCAACAACTACGCCATCTATCTGTGCCGCACGGGCCGCACCGAGGAGGGCGTCAAGCAGTTCCTGGATGCGGCGCAAAATGCGCTCTACGCCACGCCGGCGGTGGCGTATACCAACGCGGGCGTGTGTCTGCGGACCGCCAAGCGCTACGATCAGGCGACCGAGCAGTTCCGCAAGGCGCTCGCCGTACGGCCCAGCTTCGCCGAGGCGGCTTTTCAGCTCGTCGACACCGATTTCGCGCTCGGTCGGTTGAAGGACGCACGCGCGCTGCTCGACAGCTATCTGAGCTCGTTCGACCCGACGCCCGACCTGCTGCTGATCGGCGTCAGGGTCGCGCGCGCGCAAGGAGACCGGCTGGCGGCCGAGCGGTTCTGGCGCCGCCTGCGAGAGAATTTCCCGACCTCCGATCAGGCGCGGGCGGCCTCCGAGCTCGAACGCAACCCGGGCTGAGCCTCATGAGCGTGCAAGCTGGCGGCGAGACTCGCTGCGGCATCGGCACGCGGCTGCGAGCCGGTCGCGAACGCAAAGGCCTCACGGTGCTGCAGGCGGCCGAGAAGATGCACGTGGACTCGAAGATTCTCGAGTCGCTCGAGTCGGAGGATTTCGAGGCCCTCGGCGCACCGGTGTATGTGCGCGGGCATCTGCGGCACTACGCCGAGCTCGTCGGCGAGCGGGCCGATGAGCTGCAGTCGCTGTATTCCAACAGCATTCGCATCACGCAGCCCGATCTGACGCGCATACCCAAGGCCGAGGTGCCCAGCGAGACACGGCGGCTCGCGGCCCCGGCAAGCGTCGTCCTGTTGGTATTCGCGATCGCCGGGGGCGTGTGGTGGATCGTGACCTTGTCGAAGGGGCAGCAGCCGCAGCCCGTGCAGGCTGTCAGCGCTGCGGCGCCCGCGAGCGCATCCCCGGAGCCGGCGTCGGCGAGTCCATTGCCCGTGCCGGCGAATGCGCCCGCAACGACGCCCAAGGAATCGATTCCAGTGCGGACGGCCAGGGGCATCGGGCCGGAAACGGCTGAAGATACTCGGCAGGGCAGGAAAGCGGCCGCGGACTCTGCGGCCGAGGGCGCGCCGGCACCTGCGGTCCCAGCGGCCCGTGCGGCGGCGGCACGCGAAGCGCAGCTGACGCTGCGGTTCAGCGCCGAGAGCTGGGCGGAAGTCTACGATTCCGAGGGAGCGCGTCTGTTCTACGATATCGGCTCCGCCGACTCCGTGCGCACCTTCAAGGCAATTCCGCCGTTGCGGGTCGTTCTGGGGAACGCGCCGGGAGTGGCCGTCGAAGTCAATGGCCACATCGCCGACCTGGGCACCCTGACACATCCCGATGGCAGCGCGCAGTTCGTTGTCAGTCGCGCGGGCCGCGTGTCGCGGCCGGCGCCCTAGCTCGCGCCCGTTTCCTTGGAGAGTGAATTGGCAGAACAGATCCAGCGTGTTCGCGGAATGAATGACATTCTGCCGGAGGCCATCGGCCCCTGGCAGTACCTGGAGAGCATCGTCCGCGAGCTGCTGAGCTCCTATGGCTACCAGGAGATCCGGGTACCCATCCTCGAGCAGACCTCGCTCTTCAAGCGCGCGATCGGTGAGCTCACCGACGTCGTCGAGAAGGAGATGTACACGTTCGATATGGGTGAGGAGAGCCTCACTCTGCGTCCGGAGGCCACTGCGGGAATCATGCGGGCGGCCATCTCGAACGGCATGCTGCGCGGCGCCCGCCACAAGCTGTGGTGCACCGGTCCGATGTTCCGGCACGAGAAGCCGCAGGAAGGCCGCTACCGGCAGTTCTACCAGGTCGATGTCGAGGCGCTGGGGTTCCCCGGTCCGGACGTCGATGCGGAGCTGATCGCCCTGACGGCGCGCCTGTGGCGCCAGCTCGGAATCGAGCGCGTGGCCCTGCACATCAACTCGCTGGGAACTCCCGAGTCCCGCAAGGCCTACCGGGAGAAGCTGGTCGCCTACTTCCGTGGCCACGAGTCGCGACTGGATGCGGATAGCCGGCGGCGCCTGGAGGGTAATCCGCTACGGATCCTGGACAGCAAGAACCCGGAGATGCAGGACGTGGTCGCCGGGGCCCCGCTGCTCACCGATCACCTCGACCCTGAATCGAAGGATCACTTCGAGGCCCTGTGCGCCATGCTGCGCGACGTCGGGGTGCCTTATGTGCTCAATCCGCGCCTGGTCCGGGGCCTCGATTACTACACCCGGACCGTGTTCGAATGGGTCAATACGGACGCTCAGGGTGCGCAGAATGCCGTATGCTCCGGCGGCCGCTACGATGGGCTGATTGCGCAGCTGGGCGGCGAGTCGACTCCCGGAGTGGGTTTCGCCATGGGGGTCGAGCGGGTGGTCAAGTTGCTCATCCAGGCGGAACGCGCACCGCCGGCGGCGGTGGCGGACGTCTATGTCGTGGTCAGCGGGACGCAGGCAGCTGCGGCGGGGGTAGGCCTGGTCGAGAGGCTTCGGGAGGCTCTGCCGCACCGGCGCTTCGAGCTGAATCTGGGCGGAGGCAACTTCAAGGCCCAGTTCCGTCGCGCCGACCGCAGCGGCGCCGCCCTGGCCCTGATCATCGGCGATGACGAGCTCGCCCGGGGCGCCGTGGCGTTGAAACCTTTACGGCGTGAGCTCGGTCAGAGCGAGTGCCCCATTGAGGAGCTGGCCGGGGGGGGCGAGGCCGCTCTGGTGG
>Ga0207707_10005823_pt1 | contig 10768 bp, 12 predicted proteins | sample KBSC83BmetaG_FD_184336 | JGI IMG/M metagenome (GOLD analysis project Ga0207707, IMG submission 184336) | Corn rhizosphere microbial communities from Kellogg Biological Station, Michigan, USA - KBS C8-3B metaG (SPAdes) (version 2) | ecosystem: Host-associated > Plants > Roots > Rhizosphere ... | reverse complement strand
CGTCCTGCAGTCCGCAGCGGCGTCTCCGTTCGCCGTGCAGCTCGGCGATACGCGCGTCGCGCTGGATACGCCGCCGGGCTTCACCGACGTGCAGGCCACCGGCTCGCCCCGGCTCCTCGAGCTCGCCGAGGCGCTCACCTCGGCGTCGAACCGCATCGTGCTCTTCGCGCTCGAGGACATCGACGTGCGGCGCTTCACGGTCGGCGACACGCCGGAATTGCGCCGTTACTGCCTCGTGGTGACGCCGAAGCCGTTCGAGGGCGTCCGCGTTTCCGAGGCGGCGTTCCGCCAGCTCGCCGCCGACGTGATGCGGGACGTGGGCCAGCCGGTGCCGGCCGGCGCCGACGTGCGCGCGCACCTGGACAGCATCCGCGGCCGGCCGGCGCTCCTCGCCGAGCTGCGGCGCGACCCGGACGTGGAGTCGGTCCTGCAGGGGGCGCGCATGCCCGAGCAGCGCGGCCGCGACGGGCCGAAGTATTTGCTGTCCAGCACGACGCTGCTCCTCGTGCGCGGCCGGGCGCTCAACCTCTCGCTCTACGCCGTTTACGACACGGCGGCGGACGTCGACTGGATCCGCAGCGCCACGCTGCGCTGGATCGAGGACATCCAGCGCCTCAACAACCGCTAGCTGCCGGGAATCCGCGCATGCCCTCCTTCGACATCGTCTCCCAGGTCAACCAGCAGGAGGTCAAGAACGCGGTCGAGCAGGCGAACAAGGAGATCGCCAACCGCTTCGACTTCAAGGGCTCCGACGCGCGCATCGAGCAGGGCGAGAACCTGCTCACGGTCTACGCCGACGACGAGTTCAAGCTCGGCCAGGTGACCGACGTACTGCGCGGCAGGCTGGCCAAGAGAAACGTCGACGTGCGCTGCCTCGAGCCCGGCACGCTGGAGAAGATCTCCGGCGACAAGGTGAAGCGGCCGATCACGGTCAAGGTCGGCGTGAGCCAGGACAAGGCGAAGCAGATCCAGAAGCTCATCAAGGACGCGAAGCTCAAGGTCAATGCCTCGATCCAGGGCGACGCGGTGCGCGTGTCGGGGACGAAGAAGGACGACCTGCAGGCCGCGATCCAGCTCGTGCGCGGCCAGGTCACGGACGTGCCGCTGCAGTACATCAACTTCCGCGACTAGCTGCGGGCGAGGCCCTCGGTCCAGCGGTCGTAGATGCGGTTCGCCACGTCGTTCAGGCGCGCGAGGCGCTCGCGCACGTCGCGCTGGATCTCGTCCACATCCTGCACGGCCGGGCTCGCGCAGCTCGCCTTCATCTCGTCGGCGCCGCTCGCCAGCCACGAGCCGATGAGCTCCTGCGTCATCTCGACGTGGCATTGCATGCCGAAGTGCTTGCCGAGCGCGTAGCCCTGGTTCACGCAATGCGCGTTCTGCATGACGCGGGTGGCACCGGGCGGGATGCTGAACGTCTCGCCGTGCCACTGGAAGGATTCGAACGCTTGCAGCTCGCCGAACCACTCGCGCGCCACCTCGTTGTCGGACACGCGCACCTCGCCCCAGCCGATCTCCTTCACCGGGTTGGCGCGCACCGTGCCGCCGAGCGCCTTGGAGATGAGCTGCCCGCCGAGGCAGTGCCCGAGCAGCGGCACGTCCTTCCGCACCGCGTCGCGGATCAGCTCGAGCGCGGGAATGATCCACGGCAGCTCGTCGTTCACGCTCATGGGGCCGCCCATGAAGACGAGGCCGCCGAACTTGCGGGCGTCGCGCGGCAGACCGTCGCCGGCGTCGACGCAGACCAGCCTCCAGGGGATCGAGCGCCGCTCGAGATAGGTGGCAAAATAGCCGGGACCTTCCGTCGACGACATCCTGAAAATAGCGACGGGCTTCATGACACGCCATTTTATTTTGCTTTTCGCCCTGCTTTGCGGCCGCGCCGCGGCGGCCGACGTCGCCCTGATCGGCGTCATCGGCGACAAGGCGGCCGTGCTGTCGGTCGACAGCGGCGATCCCAAGACGGTGAAGGTCGGCCAGAGCTGGCGCGGCATCAGCGTGCTGAGCGTCGAGCACGACCAGGCGACGATCGAAGTCGACGGCAAGAAGCGCGTCCTCCAGCGCGGCGTGCTCTATCGCAACGCCGACCCGAGCGCGGGCGGCCAGGGCAAGGTCACGCTGGCCGCCGATCCGCGCGGCCACTTCTATATCGACGGCGCCGTGAACCGCGTGCCGGTGCGCTTCATGGTGGACACGGGCGCAACCATGGTCTCGCTTCCGCAAGGCGACGCCGATCGCCTCGGCATCGACTATCGCTCCGGCCAGCGCGGCAAGACCCGCACGGCGAACGGCCTCGCCTCGGTCTACCTCGTCAAGCTCGACAGCATCCGCATCGGCAACATCGAGCTGCACAACATCGATGGGCTGGTGGTCGAAGGCCGCGGCCTCGACCAGGCCCTGCTCGGCATGAGCTTCCTCAATCGCGTCAGCATGCAGCGCGACGGCGAGACGATGACGCTGATCCAGCGCTTCTAGCTAGTTTTTCGCGGGCACGAGGGGAACGAAGCGCACCGGCAGCACCTCGCGCTCGTCCACGCCGCCATCCGCGCGCTTCGTAAGCACCTTCAGGTATTGCACGACGCCTTCGCTGCCGACGGGAATCACCATGCGAGCGCCGGGCTTCAGCTGCGCGACGAGCGCCGGCGGAACCCCCGGCGCGGCGGCGGTGACCACGATGGCGTCGAACGGCGCCTTCTCCGGCCAGCCGGCATAGCCGTCGCCGATGCGCACTTCCACGTTGCGATGGCCCAGCGCCGCGAGACGCTCGGCCGCCTGGCGGCCGAGCGATTCGATCAGCTCGACGCTATAGACCTGCTTCACCGTCTCGGCGAGCACGGCCGCCTGGTAGCCGGAGCCGGTGCCGATTTCGAGTACTACGTCAGTAGAAACTGGATTTATGAGATCGGTCGACAGCGCGACGATATAGGGCTGCGAGATGGTCTGGCCGTTGCCGATCGGCAGCGGCCGATTCTGGTACGCGAGGTCCTGCTGCGCGGTGGGAACCAGGCGGTGGCGCTCCACCTTGCCGAGCGCCGTGCGCACCGCGGGAGACATCGACCGAAGGCCGGTGTCGCCCTGCGTTTCGGCGTACATGGCGTCGACCTCCGCCACCATGCGCGCGCGGCGCGCCGCATATTCGTCTGCGTTTGCTTCCGGCACGGCGGAGAAGACCACGGTGCCGAAGAGGAGGCCTAGCCCTCTCGTTTGTCTTTCTCGATCAGCGCGTAGGCGCTGTGGTTGTGGATCGACTCGAAGTTCTCCGACTCGACCACATAGGCGCCGATGCGCTCGTCGAGATTGAGCACCGCCGCCACGTCGCGCACCAGGTCCTCGACGAACTTCGGGTTGTCGTAGGCGCGCTCGGTGACGAACTTCTCGTCGGGCCGCTTGAGGAGGCCGTAGAGCTCGCTCGAGGCCTGCTTCTCGACGAGATCGACGATCTCCTCGATCCAGACGAACTCGTTGGTGCGCGCGGTGACGGTGACGTGCGAGCGCTGGTTGTGCGCGCCGCGCTCGGAGATCTTCTTCGAGCAGGGGCAGAGGCTGGTCACCGGCACCAGCACCTTCATGGTGAAGCTCTGCTTGCCTTTCTTCCTCTCGGCGGTGAAGGTCACCTCGTAGTCCATCAGGCTCTTCACGCCCGACACGGGCGCCTTCTTCTCGATGAAGTAGGGGAAGGACATCTCGATGCGTCCCTCCTGCGCCTCGAGCTTCTCGACCATCTCGCGCAGCATCGCCTGGAAGGTCTCCACGGTGATCTCGCGCTCGTGCGCGGCGAGGATCTCCACGAAGCGCGACATGTGCGTGCCCTTGAAGTGGTGCGGCAGGCCCACGTACATGTTGAAGAGCGCGATGGTGTGCTGCGCGCCGCCCGAGCGCTCGCTGATGCGGACGGGATGGCGGATCGCCTTGATGCCCACCTGGTCGATGGCGAGCTTTCTCGAGTCCGGGCTCGCCTGGACGTCGGGGATGTTCTGCAGGTCGCGTGCTTTCATCAACACGGATTTTACCATCCCGAGTAATTTACTCGGACATTGCCCTCGCGATGGAGGCGCGGATTCCCTCCGCGTCGAGGCCGACGGAGGCGAGCAGCTTCGCCGGGTCGCCGTGGTCGACGAAACGGTCGGGTAGCCCCAACAGCAGCACGCGTTTTTCAACCCTCATCGCAGCAAGGGCTTCGCATACGGCACTGCCGGCGCCGCCCATCACCTGGTGCTCTTCCACGGTGACGATCAGGTCGTGGCTTTCCGCGAGCTGCTTCACGAGCTCGACGTCGAGCGGCTTCACGAAGCGCATGTTGGCGACGGTGGCGTCCAGCGCCTCGGCCGCCTCGAGCGCGGGCTTCAGCATCGCGCCGAAGGCGAGGATGGCGACTCGCTTGCCTTGGCGCCGCACCACGCCCTTGCCTACTGGCAGGGTCTTCAGCTCCTGAGTCACATCGCCCAGCGCGGCGCCGCGTGGATAGCGCACCGCGCTCGGCCCCTTGAGCTGCAGGCCGGTCGTCAGCATCTGCCGGCACTCCCCGGCGTCCGAAGGGGCCATCACCGTGAGGTTCGGCACCGTGCGCAGGTACGCGAAATCGAATGCGCCATTGTGCGTCGCGCCGTCGCCGCCGACGAGACCGCCGCGATCGAGCGCGAACAGCACCGGCAGGTTCTGGATCGCCACGTCGTGGATCAGCTGGTCGTAGCCGCGCTGCAGGAACGTCGAGTAGATCGCCACCACCGGGCGCAGGCCTTCGGTGGCGATGCCGGCGGCGAACGTCACGGCGTGCTGCTCGGCGATGCCGACGTCGAAGTAGCGCTCGGGAAAGCGCTCCGAGTACTCGACCATTCCCGAGCCCTCGCGCATCGCGGGCGTGATCGCCACGAGGCGCGGCTCGCGCGCCGCCATGTCGCAGAGCCACTGGCCGAAGATCTGCGAGTACGTCGGCCGCGCGCCGGTCACCTTCTGCAGTCCCTCCGCCGGATTGAACTTGCCGGGGCCGTGATAGGCGATCGGGTCGTCCTCCGCCAGCTTGTAGCCCTGTCCCTTGCGCGTGATGACGTGCAGGAACTGCGGGCCCTTCAGCTTCTTGATGTTCTGCAGCGTCGGCACGAGCGCGTCGAGGTCGTGGCCGTCGATCGGGCCGAGGTAGTTGAAGCCGAATTCCTCGAACAGGGTGGACGGCGTCACCATGCCCTTCACGTGCTCTTCGGCTCGGCGCGCGAGCTCCCAGGCACCGATCCGCTTCAGCAGGTGCTCGCTGGCGCGGCGGGCACTCGAGTACACGCGGCCGGAGAGCAGGCGCGCGAGGTAGTTGGTGAGCGCGCCCACCGGCCGCGAGATCGACATCTCGTTGTCGTTCAGGATCACCAGCAGGTCGACGTCCATCGCGCCGGCGTTGTTCATCGCCTCGTACGCCATGCCGGCCGACATCGCGCCGTCGCCGATCACGGCGATGCAGTGGCGCTTCTCGCCCTTCGCCCTGGCGGCGACGGCCATGCCGAGCGCGGCGGAGATCGAGGTCGACGAATGCGCGGTGCCGAAGGTGTCGTACTTCGACTCGGCGCGACGCGGAAAGCCGGAGATGCCGTCCAGCATGCGCAGGCGCGCCATGCCCTCGCGCCGCCCGGTGAGGATCTTGTGCGGGTAGGTCTGGTGGCCGACGTCCCAGACGATGCGGTCTTCCGGCGTGTCGAACACGTAGTGCAGCGCGATGGTCAGCTCGACCGTGCCGAGGTTCGACGAGAGGTGCCCGCCGGTCTTCGACACCGACTCGAGCACATAGGCGCGCAGCTCGTCGGCGAGCTGCTGCAGCTGGCGGCGCTCGAGGGTACGCAGCTGCGCGGGATCGTCGATCGTCTTGAGCAGCTCGTACATCGCGGGGTTGCCGGAGGCGGCGGCGCCTCCGGGGAGGTCGCCGGTCAGGGTGGACATGAACCTAGAATTTTCTCAGAACCACGAAGTCCGCGAGCGAAGAAAGGCGCCTCGCGCGGGCGCCGAGGCCCTCCAGCGCCGCCTGGGCGTCGGCGCGCAGCTCCGCGGCGAGCTCCCTCGTCCGGTGGGCGCCGAGCAGCGAAACGTACGTCGATTTGCCCTGCCGGGAGTCCTTGCCGGCGGTCTTGCCGAGCGTGGCGGTGCTCGCCTCCGCGTCCAGCAGGTCGTCGACCACCTGGAAGGCGAGGCCGAGCGCCTTGGCGTAGTGGTCGAGCCTTGCGCGCTCGGCCTCGCCGAGCGGCTCGCCGCAGGCGGCGCCGAGCAGCACGGCGGCGCGGATGAGCGCGCCGGTCTTGTGGATGTGCATGAACTCGAGCTCCGGCAGCGTGAGCGTCTTGCCGGTGCTCTCGAGGTCGATCTGCTGCCCGCCCGCCATGCCGCGGGAGCCAGCGGCGTGGGCGAGCAGCTTGACCATCTCGAGCTGCCTGGCGGCGTCGCTCGCCAGGCGATGCTCGGCGAGGAGCTGGAACGCCAGCGTCTGCAGCGCGTCGCCGACGAGGAGCGCCGTCGCCTCGTCGTACTCGACGTGCACGGTGGGCTTGCCGCGGCGAAGCACGTCGTCGTCCATGCACGGCAGGTCGTCGTGCACGAGCGAATACGCATGGATGAGCTCGACCGCCGCGGCGGCGATCTCCACTCTTTCGGGCGGCGCCTGCGTCACTTCGCCCGCGGCGAATGCGAGCAGCGGACGCACGCGCTTGCCGCCCTCGAGCGCCGCATAGCGCATCGCCTCGTGCAGCCGCGCCGGTGCCACGTGCGCCGCCGGAAGCAGACGCGAAAGCGCGGCTTCCATGCGCGCCTGGACTTCACCCATCCAGGCCTGGAACGCGGTGTCAGTCACCCTCTGGAAGTTCCGACTTCGCGAGCGGCTTGAGAATCTCGCCCTCGAGCACCTTGACTTGCTGCTGTGCCGCCTCCAGCTGCTTCTGGCAGACACGCGCAAGCTCGAGCCCGCGCTTGTGCGTGGCGAGCGCTTCTTCAAGCGAAAGCTCGCCGGATTCCATGCGCGCCACGATTTTTTCGAGCTCGGCGAGCGCCTTCTCGAAGGACAGCTCTGAAGACTGACTCATCGTTTGCTAAAATACTGTTTTTCTAGGACCTTTACAACGAATGGCAGACATTCTCTCGCACCGCAGGATCAAGCCGGCCGCGCCTCAGCTGCCGGTCTCCTGGTACTTCGATCCTGAGATTTTCGCGCTCGAGAAAAAGCTGCTGTTCGATGCCGGCTCCAACTACGTCGGCCACGAGCTGATGGTGCCGAACGTCGGCGACTACTACACGCTGGCGTGGACCGACCACTCCAAGATGCTGGTGCGCAATCAGGGCGGCGTCGAGCTGCTTTCGAACGTCTGCCGCCACCGCCAGGCCATCATGCTCGAGGGCAAGGGCAACGCGCAGAACATCGTCTGCCCGCTGCATCGCTGGACCTACGACCTGAAGGGCCAGCTCCTCGGCGCGCCGCGCTTCGAGTCGCAGCCTTGCGTGAAGCTGCACTCCACGCCGCTCCACAGCTGGAACGGCCTGCTCTTCGCCGGCCCGCGCGATGCGCGCAAGGACCTCGCCCGCGTCACTACGATGGCCGACTGGGACTTCAGCGGCTACGTCCTCGACTCCGTGCGCATCGACGAATACCACATCAACTGGAAGACTTTCGTCGAGACCTACCTCGAGGTCTACCACGTCGATTACTTCCATCCTGGCCTCGGCAACTTCACCGACTGCGACAACTTCACCGTCGACTACGGCGACGAGTACTCGGTGCAGATCGTCGCGCCGAAGGCGGCGCTCGGCCGCCCCGGCACGCCGGTGTACCGGAAGTGGCACGAGGCCTGCCTGCAGCAGCTGAACGGCGCCGAGCCGAAGCACGGCGCGCTGTGGGCCTCGTACTTTCCCGGCCTGACGTTCGAGTGGTACCCCAACGTGCTCGTCGTCTCCAACCTCATCCCGCGTTCGCCGACGCACACGACGAACGTAGTCGAGTTCTACTACCCCGAAGAGATCGTGCATTTCGAGCGCGGGTTCGTCGAGGCGCAGCAGGCCGCGTACGCCGAGACGGCCATCGAGGACAACGTCATCTGCGAGAAGCTCGACCGCGGCCGCCGCGCCCTCTACGAAGCCGGCCTCGACGACCAGGGCCCCTACCAGTCACCGATGGAAGATGCCGAAGTGCACTTCCACGAGTGGCTGCACGCCAGGCTCGGCCGCTGATCCGCCGTCGTCCCCGCGAAGGCGGGGACCCATTCGGTTTTCAGCGGGAAAAATCCACCGCGGGCGGCCGCGCCGCCTGGCTCGCTCACGATGCGCGATGAGTCCCATAGCTGGCGCTGGGCGGTGGGGATGTCGTCGTCCTCGACCAGCACCACGCGCTCGACGTACTTCTGCGCGAGCGGAAACATCAGCCCGCCGCCTCCCACCGCGACGAGCAGCGTGTCGAGCTGCGGCGCCTGCTCCTCCAGCTCGAGTCCGACCGTGCCCTGGCCGAGCAGCGCCGGCTCCTGGTCGAACGCGTGAACCTGCAGCGCGCCGCTTTCGGCCGCCCACTTCTCCGACGCGGCGAGCGCGTCCGCATAACGCTCGCCTGCCTTGAATGAACCGGAGTACTGCATGAGCTCGAGCTTGAGCGCGAGGCCATCGGCTTCGACGACCGGCGTGCGACGCACGTGCGGCCGGATGAGTTTCTCGATCTCCGCGATGCGCGCCCGGTTCACGGTGCTATTGTAGGTAATGGCATTCACCATCCTCGTCAGCACCAACGACCTCGCCGATCACCTGCGCGACTGGCGCGTCTTCGATTGCCGCCACGACCTCATGAAGCCCGAATGGGGCGAGAGCCAGTACCGCGAAGGACACATTCCCGGCGCCGTCTTCGCCAGCCTCGACCGCGACCTGTCGGCGCCGAAGAACGGCAAGAACGGCCGCCATCCATTGCCCGATCCCGATGCGTTCGCCGCGTGGCTTGGCCGCGCGGGCCTGAAACCCGAACACCAGGTCGTGTGCTACGACGGGGCAAACGGCCTGTACGCGTCGCGCCTGTGGTGGATGCTGCGCTGGGTCGGTCACCGGAACGTCGCCGTGCTGGACGGCGGCTTTGCCAAGTGGAAGAGCGAAGGCCGCCCGATCACGACGGAGATTCCCGCGCCCTCGCCCACGGACTATCCGATCGACGTGCAGGAGGATGCGGCGGTGAGCGTGCGCACGGTGCACCGCCGCCTCGGCCAGCAGGCGCTGCTCGACGCGCGCGCCGCGCCGCGCTGGCGCGGCGAGACCGAGCCGATCGATCCGGAAGCGGGACGCATCCCCGGCGCCTTCAACCGCTCGAGCGCCGACAACAACGCGTCCGACGGCACGTTCAAGCCGGCCGGGCAGTTGAAAGCCGAGTTCGAGAAGGCGCTGGGCGGGCGCAAGCCGGGCGACGTGGTGAACTATTGCGGCTCGGGCGTCTCGGCCTGCCACAACCTGCTCGCCATGGAGATCGCCGGGCTCCCGGGCGCGAAGCTCTATGCCGGCTCGTGGAGCGAGTGGATCGCCGATCCCGCGCGGCCGAGGGAAAAAGGCTAGAACCCGAACAACCGGGCCGGGTTGTCCACCAGGATCCTGCGCCGCAGCGCGGCGTCGGGCGCCCATTCCGACAGCAGCGCGAAGAGCTCGTCCGAGCCCACTTCGTGCGCGAACGAGAGGTGCGGATAGTCGCTGCCCCAGATCAGACGATCCGGCACCGCGTCGATCAGCGCTCGGGCCATCGGCTTCGCATCGGCGAAGCCCGGTGTCTTGGACATGCGGTAGACGCCGGTGAGCTTCGCGTAGCCGCGGCTCGACTTCAGCACGTCGACCAGGCGCCGGAAGCCCGCCTGCCGCGGACCATCCTTCGCGAGGAACATGCCCATGTGCGCCATCGTGAAGTCGACTTTCAGCTTCGCCATGCGCGGCAGCGTCTCTTCGGTCAGCCAGCCGGGGAACAGGAAATCCAGCTGCCAGCCGAGCTCCGCGCAGCGCGCTTCCAGACGGTCGATGCGCGGCATGAGCCGCGCGCCGAGCCCCTCCTCGCGCGGATGGATCGGCGAGACGTTGATGCGAACCCCGCGCACGCCGAGCTCGTGCATCTCGGCGAGGACCCGGTCGGGCGCATGCTCGTCGACGTCGACGATGCCGCGGCACGGATGGCGGATCGCCTTCATCGCGTCGAGCATGCAGCTATTGTCGCGGGCGTACGCGCTCGGCTGGACGAAGACGAAGCGCTCGAAGCCCTTCTTCTGCGCCCACTCGAGATAGTCCTCGAGCGGCGCGTACGGCGGCTCGTATCTCAGCTTCGGGTCGCGCGCGGGATATTTGCCTGGCGGGCCGAAGACGTGGAAGTGGGCGTCACAGGCGCCTTTCATGCGCTGTCGTTCCCGCGAAGGCGGTTCAGCGCTTCAGTGCCCGCAAAGTGTCGACATCCTTGCGAGCCGCGCCCGCCAGGTAGGAGACATCGTTGCCGGCGATGATGAAGCGCGCGCCGAGCGCAACGAGCTGCGCCTGCAGCTCGACGTCGCCGCGAATGCCGCCGACGCCGAGCGACTTGCCGCGCGCCTTGCATGCCTTGGCCACCGCCTCGTAGGCGGCGCGCAGCTTCGGATGACGCAGCTCGCCTGGGATGCCGAGCTCGGTGCAGAGGTCGTTCGAGCCGATGAGCAGCATGTCGATGCCGTCCACCGCCGCGATCTCGTCCGCGCGCTCGACGCCTTCCGGCGTCTCGATCATGACGATGACCAAGGTCTCCGCATTCAGCGTTTTGTTGGTCTCGCCCAGCGGC
>Ga0207707_10005822_pt1 | contig 10771 bp, 11 predicted proteins | sample KBSC83BmetaG_FD_184336 | JGI IMG/M metagenome (GOLD analysis project Ga0207707, IMG submission 184336) | Corn rhizosphere microbial communities from Kellogg Biological Station, Michigan, USA - KBS C8-3B metaG (SPAdes) (version 2) | ecosystem: Host-associated > Plants > Roots > Rhizosphere ... | reverse complement strand
ATCTATGTGTCCGAACTGTTCCTGTTTGCCGAACGCTTTGAGCAGCTTGAAAAAACGGTCGTCGAAACACCATACGACGCATGCATCGGCTTCATAATGTTCCTTTGATGATTCGAACTTCACAATTGGCCCGTTCATAGTGATGATTTTTTATTATGCATTTTCTTCGTCAATCAGGATTTTCGCCTGATTGCGCGAGTTCACTTCAAGGAATCCGCCTTTCGCCGGAATGTAATGCTCTTTATTCTGCTCGTCGATCACTTTGATCGTGCCGTGCTCGAGCATCGAGATGATCGGTTCGTGGTTGTCGAGGATCGTAATTTCGCCCGAACGCGTATTGCACGTTATGGACGAAGCATCGCCGTTAAAAAAGACTTTTTGCATTGAATATACGCCAAGCTTCATGCGATGAGTGATGCGATGATTACGACTGCTGCACTTCTTCAATGCCGCCCTTGAGGTAGAAGTTCTCTTCCGGCAATTCGTCGTGTTTGCCGTCCAAGATTTCGCGGAATCCCTTGATCGTGTCTTTGAGTGTTACGTATTTGCCTTCGCGTCCGGTGAACTGGGCGGCAACGAAGAACGGCTGCGAGAGGAAGCGCTGGATGCGGCGCGCGCGGTCAACCGTGCGGCGGTCGGTTTCGGAAAGTTCTTCAATGCCCAAGATGGCGATGATGTCCTGCAACTCTTTATAGCGCTGCAGCGTCTGCTGCACGCCTCGGGCCACGTCATAGTGCTCTTGACCGACAATCTTCGGATCGAGCGCCGTCGAGCTCGAAGCCAAGGGGTCCACGGCCGGGTAGATGCCTATCTCTGTCAAGGCACGGGAAAGCACGATCGTGGAGTCCAAGTGGCTGAACGTGGTGGCGGGCGCCGGGTCTGTGATGTCGTCCGCGGGAACATAAATTGCCTGCACGGACGTAATAGAACCTTTCGTGGTTGACGTGATGCGCTCCTGAAGTTCCGCCATTTCGGATGCCAAGGTCGGCTGGTAACCCACAGCGCTCGGCATGCGGCCCAAGAGCGTCGACACCTCGGAGCCCGCCTGCGAAAAGCGGAAAATGTTGTCGATGAAGAGCAGGATGTTCTTGCCTTCTTCGTCGCGGAAATATTCAGCCATCGTGAGCGCGCTCAAAGCGACGCGCGCGCGGGCGCCCGGCACTTCGTTCATCTGGCCGAACACGAGCGCGGTCTTGTCGATGACGCCCGATTCTTTCATTTCGTTATAGAGGTCGTTTCCTTCGCGCGTGCGCTCCCCGACTCCGGCAAAGACGGACACGCCGCCGCCGACTTCGGCCACGTTGCGGATAAGTTCCTGGAGCAACACGGTTTTGCCGACGCCCGCACCGCCAAAAAGACCGACTTTGCCTCCTTTGATGAACGGACAGATGAGGTCGATAACTTTAATGCCGGTTTCAAAGACTTCGGTCTTAGTGGATTGTTCGGTGAATTTCGGCGCTTCGCGGTGGATCGGAAGCATTTTCTTGAACGGCTTTTTTGGCGTCGTGAGCGGGCGGCCGACAACATCGAAAATATTGCCGAGCGTCTCTTCGCCCACCGGCACTTCGATCATTTTGCCGGTACTCTCGGCTTCCGCGCCGCGATTCAAGCCGTCCGTCGGCGCCAAGGAAATTGCCCGCACCTTGCCGGGCTCCAAATGCTTTACGACTTCGGCGACGACATCCATCTTTCCAAGCTTGATCTTGAGCGCCGTGTAAATCGGCGGCAGCGACGCTTCCTCGCCAAAATCAACGTCAACGACAGGCCCGATGACCTGCGTTACCTTTCCTATTTTTCCTGCATTCGTGTTTGCCATAGATTTGTTATTGCTGTAAGGCTTGCGCACCCGACGTGACCTCGATGATTTGGTTCGTGATCGAGGCTTGGCGCGACTTGTTATAGATGACCGTGAGATCTTCCGAGATTTCGCTTGCGTTGTCCGAGGCATTTTTCATGGCGACGCGCCGCGCGGAATGCTCCGATGCGTTCGCCTCGAGGATCATGTGGTAGATACGGATCCGCAGGAGCGATCGTGCGAGCTCGGCAAGCACATCCGCAGGCGACGGTTCAATAATATAATCGACGTTTTGCTCTTTCTCATTTTCATAGAATTCGGCATCAAAGTATTGCGAGAAGCGGCCGGCTTCCGGAACGAGAAGACGAATGCTCTCCCGGATCTTTTCGATGTCGACTGGAAGGATTTGCCGCACGAAAACGTCCTGGCGGAGCGCCGTCACGAACGTGGTCGAGAATGAAACCACTTCATCGAACTCGTGCGCAAGATAGCCAGCAATAAGTTCGTCCGAGATCGGATCCACTTCCTGCATTGTCGTGTAATCCCCCACGCGCGTGAATGAATGCGCAATGTGCATGCCGCGGCGTTCAAGATAGCTTTTCGCTTTTTGGCCGATTGCGATGAACGCGTACTTCGGATCGGTCGGATTGATTTTGTTTGCGCGCACGTACTGTTCGAATTTGCGGATGACCGCGCTATTGAATGATCCGGCAAGGCCCTTGTCGGACGTCACAATGAGGAACGCAGTCTTTTCGACCGGACGTTCGGTTAAAATTTCCGGCATCGCAACATCTTTCAAGCTTGCGATAATGCCCATGATCTCAAGCGCGGCGTATGCGTACGGGCGCGAATTGAGCGCGAGCTCCTGGCTGCGGCGCATTTTCGTGGCCGCAACAAGCTCCATCGCCTTCGTGATCTGACCGATATTTTGGACGCTGCGCATGCGCCGTTTGAGGTTCTGGGCGGATTCCATATTATTTCTCGATAAAGCTTTGGATTGCCGACTTGAGCTTCGCTTCGGTCGCGTCATCAAGCACGCCCGCTTCGCGGATCGGCTTCAAGATGTCATCTTCATGGAGTTTCTCAAGATATTCAACGAGCGCGCGCTCGGTTTTCCGGACATCCTCAACCGCAATGTTGTCGAAATAATTATTGAGCACCGCGTAGAAAATGCAGACCTGCTCTTCGAATGGCACGGGTGCCAGGTCGTCCTGCTTCAGAATTTCATTGATCTTCTGGCCCTGCAAAATGCGCTTGCGGGTGTTTTCATCGACGTCGGTTGCGAATTGCGCGAAGGCCTGCAGCTCGCGGAACTGCGCGTGCGCAAACTTCAAACGCGCGGCCACTTTCTTCATTGCCTTCGTCTGCGCGGATGAACCCACGCGCGAAACGGAAATACCGACGTTCAATGCCGGGCGCTGGCCCTGGTTAAAGAGATCTGTTTCAAGGAATATCTGTCCATCCGTGATCGAAATGATGTTCGTCGGAATATATGCGGTCACGTCGCCGAGCTGCGTTTCGACGATCGGAAGCGCCGTCAAAGATCCGCCGCCTTTTTCTTTCGAAAGTTTTGCGGCGCGCTCCAAAAGACGGGAGTGCAGGTAGAAAATGTCGCCCGGGTATGCTTCGCGACCCGGCGGACGGCGGAGCAAAAGCGAAATTTGGCGGTACGCCCACGCGTGCTTCGAAAGATCGTCATACACGATGATCGCATCCATGCCTTTGTCGCGGAAGTACTCGCCGATCGCGCATCCGGCGTACGGCGCCAAGTACCATTGCGCGGCGGGCGAGGAAGCCGAAGCGGAAACGATGATGGAGTACTTGAGCGCATCATATTTCTTGAGCGTCTCTGCGATCTTCACAATCTTCGATTCTTTCTGCCCGATCGCAACATAAATGCAGATCGGCGTGCGGCGGCCCTTGTCATTTTTCTGGTTCAAAATGGTGTCGAGCGCGATGGCGGTTTTACCCGTCTGGCGGTCGCCAATGATAAGCTCGCGCTGACCGCGGCCGATCGGAATCATGGCGTCGATCGCCTTGATGCCCGTGTGGACCGGCGTATTCACCGATTCGCGTTCCAGAACCGATGGCGACCGCGCTTCGAGCGGATTGCGCTGCGGCTTGGAACCGGTTTTGAATATGGGTCCGCGGCCGTCTTGCGGATTGCCCAACGGATCGATAACGCGGCCGATCAGTTCGTCGCCCACTTCGATCGACAAAACTTCGCCCGTGCGTTTTACCGTGTTTCCTACTTCGATCGCAAGGAAGTCGCCAAGCACGAGCGCACCGATCGATTCTTCTTCGAGGTTCAATGCGAGCGCAGCGCGATTGCCGTGCGCGGTTTCGATCGTCAAAATTTCCTGGCTCACCGCGTTGCGGAGGCCCAAAATTTTCACGATGCCGTCGCCCACTTCAACGACGCGGCCGATTTCGGCCCATTCGGGCTTATCTTTAAATCCTTCGATTTCTTTTTTAAGTTTTTCTATTATTTCGTATGCCATGTTTGTTTGAATGTCATCCCGGACTCTCTAAAGAGCCCCGATCGCTCTTTACAAAACTCAGGATGACAGCATGTGATCCAGCCGGCCCTTGAGCGAACCGTCGAACTGCAATTCTTCGTTCACGATGATCTTCACGCCCGCAATGAGCGATGGATCAATTTTTTCCTCCACCACGTCGCGCGGCTTCAGGATATCTTTCACGAGCGTGTGCGCCGGCTTTAGAAGCGCGCGCGCCGATTCAACGGTGATTTTCCGGACGCCTGTTTTTTCCCACAGCATCCGTTCCGCGGCGTGCACGATCGCGCGCAGGTGCGCCTCGTCGCCGTTCTTGCGGACGATCGCCAAAAAATTCCGCATGATCTTCGCGTCGTCGGTCTTCGGGTCAGCCGCCGCCTCCGCAAGCGCTTTCGCGTATGTATTCACGGAATATTTCATGCGTGTGTTTTTGCCTCTTTTACCGCGCGCGCAATGAGCGCGTCATCGATTTTTTCGGGCGCCATCTCGACCGCCTTCACGATCGCGGCCTTCACGAGCGCCGCCGCTTCCTGATCCATTTTGCGGCGCGATTCTTCTTCTTTTGCGTGGAGCGCTTCATCCATGCTGCGCATGGCATCCATCTCTTTGCGCTTCGCCTCGGCGAGCAGCTTCTCCTCAAGCTCCTTCGCTGCGCCTTCGGTCTTCTTCAAAATTCCGAGCGACTGCATTTCCGCTTCTTTGATTTTTGACTTGCCGATCTCATCGACTTCCTTGAGCCGCTTGTCGGCCTCGTCGGCTTTCACGAGCCCCGCCTCAATACGATCTTTGCGATCGCGCATCAATTTAAGGAGCGGGCCGTACACATAGAACCGCAGGACAATCAAAAGCAAGGCAAAATTAAACGCCTGACTCAAAAGCAGGTGCCAATCCACTCCCAATTGATCGAGCAGTTGTTGCATGTGAATGATGCCGGTGCTTCTTTCTTCCGAAGCGCGCCGCGGACCGGTTGCCGCGCGCGCCCGATGATTACGCGACGAACTTCAAAATGAGGGCGACGACAAGCGCGTAAATCGCGACTGCTTCCGCGAACACGATGGCCAAAAGCGCCATGGTCTGCACCTTGGAAGAGGCCTCGGGGTTGCGGCCGATCGCTTCCGCAGCCTTCGAACCGATCCAACCGATCGCGAGCGCGGGGCCGATCGAACCGACCGCCATCACGAGCGACGTTGCGAAGAGACGAACTGAATTAACATCCATTGCGTGTGAAATTAATGATTAGTGATTTGGGGCGACCTTTGGCATGGCGTTCACGTCGGCAGCATGCGTATCTTCATCTCCATGGACCGCAAGCGCCATCCCGATGAACACGACGGTGAGCATCGCGAAGATGAAGGCTTGAATCGAGCCGACGAAGATTTCGAGAAACATGAATGGGAGCGGGACGACGTATGGCACGAGAAACGCCATGATGGCGAGGAGCACTTCGCCCGCGAATACGTTCCCGAAAAGACGGAACGACAACGAGATTATCTTAGCAAATTCCGAGATGAGTTCAAGTATGCCGATGAAGAAATCGACGGGTCCGTGGAAATTGAAAAACACGCCGAGGCGCTTCCAAAACCCGATCGCGACCGAGCTCGCCACATTCACGAACGTGATCGCGATCACGGCAAGCGCAAGCGTGAAGTTCAGATCGCTCGCGGGCGAACGGAGGAGCTCCGTCGACTTCCCTCCTTCATTCACGACAACCGATCCGACGCCCGGCAGAAGCCCCAGCCAGTTCGAGAACAAAATAAAAATGAAAATCGTGAAAACGAGCGGGAAATATTTTTCGGATGTTTTCCGGTTGCCGAGCACGGTATCCATAATGCCAAGCGCGCCTTCGATGATCATTTCAGCAATGTTCTGCATGGCCCCCGGAACCATCGAAAGTTTACGGCGCAAAAGCACGGCGATAACGATAAGCAAAATCAAAACGAGCACGCTCATGAAGAGCGCGTTCGTTATAGGAAAACCGGCAATTTTGAAGAGGGTTTCAGCCCGGAGCGAAATCTCTGACATACCCCGGAATTATAGCAAAAAATGAGAATTTGCCTAGGTCTCTTATGGCCAACTTGTAAGCCAGTTTGAATAATCCACAAAAGTAGAAACTGTGTCGCCTGCACCGCTCGGGTTCACATTATGCGGGCCCGAAGAATCCCCCCAGTAATTATGTTCCGCAGTGGTAGTTGCGGTTGTATTATTATATTCACCATATGTCGAATTGCCATGAATACTGCTGCTCGACACGCTCAATGACCCAGACCACAAATACATGCCGTAGGTGAATCCGGTAATTTCTGAAGTCGTTATCGTAGTGTCGCCTTGACTGAAAATGCCATATGTCGTCGGCGGCATTCCGCCGGAAGCAATGGTCGAGTTATTTATAGTTAAACTTCCTCCGCTCGAGTTATAAACATTCACCTGAACGGTATAGCTTCCATATTTTATATTGGCATACGAGAGCGTCGTACTTGCTCCGGAATTCGTTTTTATATATTGCCAATGCAAGAAGGAAGTAGTTGGATCCGTTGAAGATCCATCATTATTCGTATCTCCGCCAACAGTGTCGTCGTAGAGCGACGTGAAACATACCGAAGAGCTCGCATTCCCCGATGCATTCAATACCCCATTGTTGATTAATGGAGCATTACCTTGGAGCTTCACGATAACACCTGGCTGAATAGTGAGAGTAACTCCAGACGGAATAGTGAGGCCCGAAGTGTTCTGAATTATATAGGGTAAATCAGGCTGCCATGTTTCGCTGGCGCCTAAAGATCCATTAAATAGGAAACCGTTTTCTAAGCTTCCCGAGGCAGTATTGCCCGAAGCCGTAATGCCGTCACCTGAATCCACGTAAACCGGTTCATCAACATTATTAGTGAACGTATTGTTATTTAAGGTTATAGTACCGGAACCACTCTGGTAAATGCCGTAATAACCGTTATTACTCAGCGTGCTCGATGAAACCGCGAGAGTTGCATTGCCGGCTAAAATACCATATTCAGTGCTCGATGCAATCGTAGAATTTGAAATGTTGATGGTGCCGCCAAATGCATATACATCGGAGAAACTCTCAGAACAGCATCCCGTTTGTCCTCCATAGCGAATGATTGCATGATCAATAGTGCTGCTCGCCCCGGAACTAATTTTAATGTGCGACCAATTCCCCGCCGAAGGAGAAGTCGAAGTACCATCACCGTTCGTATCGCCACCAACAGCATCGTCGAGCACCGAAGTGAAGTAAACCGGATTACTCGCAGTCCCATTCACCGCGAGAACGCTTCCGCCGTTAATAACCAAAGCAGCATCATTATCGAACTTAATTTTAGCCCCTTCCAGAATCGTCAGCGTTGAACTACTGTCCACCGTAATAGCTCCACTTAATTCGTAAACTTCATTAGCGTTCCACGTTGTAGTTGTGCTGATATTGGAGTTTATAAAATTTGTTTTATACAGCGAAGGTGGGTTACTTGCCCACAAATATCCTTGATCGGGAGTCCATGGATCGGAGCCAGAGCCCGACCAGCCATATGGGTCAACTGAATGGGCAAAGTCAAATTGCGTTGAACTCACATTGATATCATTATCGTAAACTTGAAAGTGTAAATGCGGACCAAAGCAAGTCCCCGTACATCCGCTCACCGCAATGGGTTGCCCTCGAAAGACATTATCGTCTACATTAACCAACTGAACAGAGCTTGTTGCGTGTCCATATAACGTAGAAAAATTGTAGAGCGAATGATAAAGATGGACCATGTATCCGAAGCCAAAACTCGAATCATCAGGATCCTGCCATCCTACTTGTCTTACCGTGCCAGAAGCAGCGGCTAAAATAGTCTTACCCTGTACTCCAAATGTCTTAAAGTCAATTCCTTCGTGCCCGTTATAGCACCCGGCACCGCTATTATAATCATCGCAGGTCGTCGTAGGGTTATTCGTACTTGTTGAAACCGCAGCAGCAGCTCCTGTATACGTAGCACCATCGGACCTTGTCATGGTAGAAGAAGCATCGCTAGCTCCTTGCGGTGAAGTATGATCAAACCAACTACTCACTCCACTTGTATCAGCGGGAGCAAGGGGCATGGTGAGATAGCTCCCGCTCGCTGATGCCAGTTTAGGCGCAATCAAAATGATTACCGCGATAAAAAATAGATGAAATTTAGATCCAAATGATTTCATTAAATTTTTATATCAATATTGCCCAAACAACCATTTTGAAGAATAATCTCGCCAGGCTTCGATGACAGACTCGGCTCAGGACAATCATGTTCCGGCGGCCGAATAGGTTGAGTTATCGCGACGTGTCGAATGGACAAGCTTTCAGACGGCAAAAAATCCATTTGTGTAGATATGCCAGAAGAATTCGAACTCTCATTCGTGAGAACAAAACCGTCGTTCACTCTATCATATAAAGCCGTCGTATATGGTAAGTGAGAAAGCGTCATATTGCCGCTTTCATCAAGAAGCACATACCCGCCTCCGCCAATCTTCCTAAATAACCAGTGTTTTAATGAACGATCAACGCCATTAAAGCGATACAGTTTTGCATCGTACTTGTAAATCTTAGAAGACAGAGCTTTTACATCAATTATGCTAATATTCCCAGCGTTACCTGGTAAAAGTAATTTATTGCCGTCTCCCCAACCGCCGAAGTAGTACCAGAAAGTATCCCCATTATCCCCGCAAGATGTTATATCGGAATCGACAATATTATTAATGGAAATGAGCGAATTATTTGAGCCGATAACCCTATATCTACAGTTATTAGATACAAGATCAAAATAAAGTTTCAGGAAATAATTTCCATCGAGTGATGGATAAGAATAGCCAAGCGGAAAATTAAATGTATCGATGATTTTATTGAAAGCATCGTCCCCTATATCTCCATGTATATCGTAAATACTTCCGCTTTTGATAAAAACGAAGTGGTTCTCGTTTGATCCACTCTCTCCCCTATAAAGTTGACCTGTGTACCATGCGGGTATATTTTTTGTGCCAACAAGAGTGAAATTTGACGCATTTGATCCCTGAAATTTTTTCCACCAATCAGCAATGGATAATCCAGCCGAATCATCGAATATCTCGACGGATAAATTATTTTGCGCATCAGAAGATGAAAAAACCACATTCTCAGCATTGCTATCATTAACACGTAAAACCGGTGGATATTTTAATTCATACCCACGAGGAATATTTATATAGTTCTGCGTGCTCGTGGCGTTTACATCAAAGGTGATAGGATTCGAGATATTCGACAGGCCACTCCTCGGTATGCTCGAATTCTGCATCGCCATGAATATTCCAAAAAACAATCCGAGAACGATGAATATTACTAATGAAATTTTATAAGACTTACTCATGGCAAAATCGGATAATCATTTACAGTGCCTAAGTGGGTTAGCTCGAGTAGATTGTTCGCTTGAGATGACCAAATTTGACCTTCTGGCCCGCTAAAGACGATGGTTTTCCCATCAGCCGAATAGCTGGGGTGCGTAGCCACTCCATTTATGTAATTAGTCACATTGCGAAGTGACCCGTTCGATAAATCATACTCACGGATATTCCCGCCATAGGAAAATGCAACCTTCGTACCATCTGGTGCCCAGGCCGGCGGATAGCCCCAATCAATATTCGATATTTCCCGGGGAACCCCTCCGTTGCCATTCGTTATCCAAACCGTTTGTTGCCCGGGCATTATGTGAAGATCTGATTTTAAAAATACAATCCTGTCTCCTGAAGGTGACCACTCTGGTCGTCCTAATATATTCCCATTTCCTCCCACGAGTACCTGATCACTGCCCTGAAGGTGACGCACGCGCAACTCAGAGTCATCAGTCCCGTGAAGTGTTATCGAATATAGAATGTCGTTATTGAGTGGGGATATGCTAGCATCAATGGTTCCTTCGGGAAGACCAAAATTATAATAATTACCAGCAACACTCAGAGCATAAATCTCTCGGATCCATGGGCGCTCCATGGGAGATACGTAAAGAAGTATTTTAGAACTATCAGGTGCCCACGATCTGAAGCGCCCAATATATGCTTGCGTGAGTTGTTTTCCAGCAATATCGGCAATATACGTCATAGAGTCGCCCTCATTGTCACCCGTGGGATCAAGAGTCACAGCTATTAGCTTTCTACTTGGAGAAAGATAAATCTCACTCTTAAGACTCGCGGAGGAGTTGTCTGGTTGATTTACCAACTTCCGAGAAGATTCATTAACGCCAGCCATAGACTGTACGGTTCCGTCGAAAGATGAGTACAAAAGAAAATTTGCGTCTGTTGGCGCAGGCGCAATAGCATCCGCGGAAGAAATCATTATAACCACTCCCGCAATTGCAGCCAGAGAAAAAATCGCAACAATCTTCCGCAGCGGGATTTGAAATCTCATTCGATACAATAATCATAAAAGACCCTATATCTCCTGCAAGGTCAAGGATATGCACAGGTTGAAATC
>Ga0207707_10005820_pt1 | contig 10773 bp, 14 predicted proteins | sample KBSC83BmetaG_FD_184336 | JGI IMG/M metagenome (GOLD analysis project Ga0207707, IMG submission 184336) | Corn rhizosphere microbial communities from Kellogg Biological Station, Michigan, USA - KBS C8-3B metaG (SPAdes) (version 2) | ecosystem: Host-associated > Plants > Roots > Rhizosphere ... | reverse complement strand
GCTGTCCGACTTCTCCGTGACGATCCCCGAGATCGGCACCATCGCGTCGGAGTCCCCGCCGATCGTGATCATCACCTCCAACCGGACACGGGAGCTCCACGACGCCCTGAAGCGGCGGTGCCTGTACCACTGGATCGACTATCCGAGCCCGGAGCGGGAGGCGGAGGTGGTGCGGGTGCGGGTCCCGGAGGTGCAGGAGACGCTGGCCCGCAAGGTGGTCGACGCCGTCACCAGCCTGCGGCAGATGGACCTCGTGAAGAAACCGGGGCTGGCGGAGACGATCGACTGGGCCCGGGCACTCGATTTCCTCGGCGCCGACGATCTCGATCCGCTGGTGGTCGAGGACACGCTGGGGTCCGTGATCAAGGACCACGACGATTACGTCCTGGTCCGCAAGCGCCTCGACGAGGTGGTGCGGTGATGGAGGGGAGGCCGATGATGGAGGGAACGGCGGTGATGCAGTGGAGCGTCGGGATCGAGGTCGCCGGCGACGAGATCATGACGCTCGACCGGATCGGCGACCTGGCCGACGCCGTGGCGTCCACCGGCGGCATCGCCTCGGGCATCGGCCAGGCCTGCTACGGCGTCAAGGTGCTGGTGGAGGCCGAGGACCGGGACCAGGCGGTGGCGAAAGCGACGGATATCCTCCGGGCGGCGGCCCGGGCGGCGGCGCTGCCGGAATGGCCGGTGTCGCGGGTCGAGGCCGTCAGCGAGGAGGAGGAGGAGCACGAAGAGTGAGCGAGCCGGAGACACCGCAGGGGCGCAAGGCCCTGGAGGGCCTGCGGGCCTTCTGGGCCGCCACCGGCCAGGCCGACGGGGCGTTCGACCCGGCCTCGGTCAGTCTGGAGTGCGCCGACGACGAGCGGGGCTGCACCGCCAACGTCGGCTTCGACGCCTTCGCCGACACGGTCGAGCCCACCAGCGACACCTCCGAAGCGATCGACCGCCTCCGCCGGGCCTGGAAGACGACGCTGGCGCGGGAAGGCAAGCTCCACGATCCCCAGGAGTAGCTCGCTCAGCCGTTCCCGGCGACCGCCTCGGGCACGACCCAGAGCATGGAGTGCGGCTTGTACCAGCCGGCGCCGGGGTGGCCGGGCCAGTCGCGGCGGTTGAAGTCGATGCCGAGGGAGGCGTTGTTCTCGTCCCGGAAGGCGGTGTCGTAGCTGACCGCCCCGGTCTGCGGGTCGACGTTGACCATGTAGCAGCGGTGGTTGCCGTCGTAGCCCGTCCGGGCGACGAAGTAATCGCAGAACAGCAGCCGCGTCGGGGCCCCGGTCGCCGTCAGGTTGTGATTGTCGATGGCGGCCCAGTGGGGGCCGCCCGTCGTGTCGTCGTCGACCAGGAGGACGCCGGCGAGGGTCGGGCAGTCGTCGGCGTCGCCGTGGCCCTGGGCCATCTCCCGGGCGTTGCCGACGCTGCAGTCGACCGTGCCCGTTTCTTCGGCGTGCTTGATCAGCTTCTCCACGTTGAGGACGTAGACCATCTTCGGCCGGTCGGTCGACCCGGGATTGCGCCGGCCGACGGTGTGGAACAGGAACCGGTTGTCGTGGCTGACCTGGGTCCAGGCGCCGCCGGCGCAGCCTTCCGGCTCCGCCGGGTGGGCCTTGGCGGGGTGCAGGTTCGGGAATTTCGGCAGCTGGACCTCGGTCATGCTGTCGTTCCAGACCTGCTTCCACTGCGACGACGAGTCGGGCTGGACGTTGGTCATGTCGGGCAGGAAGAAGATCCCGCCTCCGCACATCGACTCGGCGAATTCGCCCTTGGCCGGGGCCCACGTCTTGCCCGTCTCCATGATCCCGATGTTGTCGTGTTCCGGATCCGAGGCGTGCTTTCCGTTGCCCGGCATGTGGGCCACCGAGATCAGCTTCGGCGCCTCGGGATTCGAAATGTCCCAGATCCGGGCCGTCGGCCGGAAGCTGTGCGCCTCGACCGGCTTCAGCGGGTCCGTGCCGAGCTCCCGGGCGTCGGCGTAGTCGACGGTGACCATCCGGTTGAGATCGGGACGGGTCTGGATGCCGTGCGGGTTGGCGCAGGTTCCCAACGGCCGGGCCTCGACCGGCGCGCAGGGCTCGGGCACGCCGCCCGGGTTCCCCCTGAAGACGGCCCCCACCTGGCCGGCCGCCGTCTCCGAGGCCTGTACCATCCCCTTCACCGGGTCGGGCTTGAACACCACGACCGAACCCGGCGACCCGCCGTAGTTGGGCTCGCCGGCGGTCATGTAGGTGCCGATGGCGTCCCGGCCGGCGAAGTCGTAGGCGTCGGGGAAGGCGCCGATCGGGTTCTCCTCGCCTCGCACGATGTTCTTCAGCGTGATGTCGGGGATGTCGCGCACGTCCCAGATCGTCGTGGTGTCGGTGAAGAGATCACCGGCCACGACCGGCTCGCCCGGCTTCCACTCGTACTGCATGTGGTGCGGCTCGCCCTCCACCCCGAACGGCGGCGGGACCTGGACGAAGTTGACGACCCTGCCGTAGTCCTTGTTCGGTGTGCCGTCGACGTTGAGCCTGCGGGCGTCGACCACCACCATGGCGTCGAGTCCGGGGACGAATCGTTTGCTGCCCACGTTGATCAGGTTCGACGGGTCGATCGTGCCTTGGCTGAGGAAGCGCGTCACGTCGTTGCCGCTCAGGTCCCCGGCGTTCTCCTTGCCCGACCAGATGACGAGATACTCGGGCTTGCTGTCGAGCGGCGCGTTCACCGTGGCCTTGAACTGCCTGATGGCGACGTCCCGGGCGTGGATCGCGCCGGGAACGATGTTCTGGGTGACCGTGGGTACGTCGTCGGCGTCGTTGGCGGCCTCCGCCCGCTGTCGGGCCTGCTGCATGGCCGCCTCCTCCGACGGCGGCGAACTCCCCAGCGAGGCGCCCGGAAAGACCATCAGGAGAGCGAGCGCCGCACCGACGACGACGCCGGTCCTGGCGGCGCGCCGGAATCTCCTCATCCCAGTCCTCCCGTCAGTGCGAACTGCAGACCAGGTTCTCGAGGTCGGAACCGAAGAAGGCGAAGCACAGTTCGGGCGGGATCTTGCTCACGCTCTGAATCTGCGCGGCGGTGTTCGGGGCGGCGGACGCCGCGAAGGCCGGGGCGGCGGGGATCAGCATGGTGGCCGAGGCGGCGAGCAGTAGTACGAAACGCTTCATGGCGCGGGCTCCTTGTGTGGTGCGTACAGCCGGTTCGGAGGACTCCGGTGCGCCGCCCGGACGGGGGAACGGGCGGCGCACCGGCGGCATCATCGATCCGACGCCTACTCCTCCTTCGGGTCCTTCTGGTAGAGGGTCCTGGGGACGGGCGGCAGCTCGAAGTGGTCGTACTCGCCGGCGGCGACCCGCTTGATGGCGGTCCGGATGCGGAAGTAGGTCCCGCACCGGCACAGGTTTCCGCCCATCACCCGGTCGATGTCGTCGTCGGTCGGGTGCGGGTTCTCGTTCAGCAGTGAGACGGCCTGCATGATCTGACCCGCCTGGCAGTAGCCGCACTGGGCGACGTCGGTGTCGACCCAGGCCTTCTGGATGGGGTGCAGCACGCCGTCCTTGGCCAGGCCCTCGATGGTCGTGACCTGGTGGCCTTCCACCGCGCCCACCGGAGTGATGCACGTCCGGACGGCCTTTCCGTCGATGAGGCTGGTGCAGACGCCGTCGAGGCCCACCCCACAGCCGTACTTCGGCCCGGTGACCCCGAGACGGTCACGCAGCACGTAGAGCAGTCCTTCGTCCTTGTCGGCGTCGACCGAGACCGGCTTGCCGTTGAGGTTGAATGTGATTACCGGCATCGCAATCAGGCTCCGTACTCGTTGATCGGGAACTTGCGGGGCTTCTTGCCCGTGGCCCGGGCCCAGGCGTTGGCGGCGGCGGCAGTGGCGGCCGGGACACCGACTTCACCGACCCCGCCGGGCTCAGCCTGGTTGTTGGGCAGGAAGTGGACGCTCATCTCCGGGGCGGAGTCGTACATCCGGGTCCACTTGTAGTCGTACCAGTTGGACTCCTTGGTCGTTCCGTTCACGATGTGCAGGCCGGCCTTGAAGACCACCCCGAAACCATCGTGGGCCGAGCCCATCAGCTGGTTGGCTGCTCCCTTCGGGTTGACGAGGTAGCCACAGTCGCAGGCGATCGTGCACCGCGTCATACGGGGCTTCGGGCCCCGGGTGTCGATCTCCATCACGTAGACGGCGATCGAGTGGTACTCGTCGTGGAGCCCGATGCCCTGGGCCACCCCGGCCGGGAGCTTGCGGCCCCACTGGCCCTCGTGGGCGGCCTTGTCGAGCACCGCCCGGTGCCGGTCGGATTGCGCCAGCTCCCGGCGGAATTCGTACTCGTCCTTGCCGAGCAGCCGGGCGAGCTCGTCCATCACGATCTCGTTGAGGCTGCAGACCTGACCCGAGTACACCACCCGCCAGGGGCCGGTCGGGATGGCCAGCAGCTGCTGCTGCAGCGTCGGGGACCTCCAGCCCACGTTGTAGGGGATGTGGCCCGACCCGCTCTGGCCGAAGAAGTACTTGCCGACTTGGTCGTCGTCGTACTTGACGGCCTGATGGGTGATGACGTCGCCGAGGCCGTGGCGCAGGTCCATCTCCGGGCAGGCCATACGGTGCTCGAAGCTCGCCACCTGGCCGTCCACGATGGTGGCCCGGATGTGGTTGAGGGAGGCCGTGCGGTTTCGGCCCCGCTTGATGTCCTCTTCCCGCATGTACATCAGCTTGATCGGCTTGCCCATCCGCTGGGAGATCTCCGCCACCTGGAGGGCGGCGTCGTGGAACAGGTACCGGCCGAACGCCCCGCCCCGGAGCGGGATGTGGATGGTCACCTGCTCCTGCGTCATGCCCAGCACCTGGGCGATGTTCTGCACGGCGGTGTTGGGGATCTGCAGCCCCGACCAGATCTCCGCCTTGTCCTTGGTGACGTGGCCGACGGCGGTGTTCGGCTCCATCGGGGCGTGGTTGGTGTAGGGCCACCGGAAGACGGCGTCGATCATGCCGCCCCCGGTGTCGGGGACGATGACCTTGTCGATGATCTTCTCCATCATCTGGTCGATCTGGGCGTCCGAGATGTGGTCCATCGGCCCCGGGTTCCACTCGATCTTGAGCGCGTTCTTGGCCTTCTTGGCGATGCCGAAGGTCTGGGCGGTGACGGCCACACCCCCCGGAATCAGCATCTCGGGCATGCCGGGAATCGGGGTGGCGGCGATGAAGCCGGGGATCTTCTTGGCTTCGGAGTCGTCGACCGACTTGACCGTCCCGCCGGCGGCCGGCGACACGGCCATCACCGTCGGCAGCGCCCCCTCGATCGGCAGGTCCATGGTGTACTTGGCCTTGCCGGTGGCGATGTCGAGGGCGTTCATGCGGCTCGTGGGCTTACCGATGAGCGTGTAGTTCTGCGGCTTCTTGATCTGGGGCGCCGACTTCGGCACCGTCGGGCCGAGTTTGGCCGCTTCGGCCGTCAGCTCGCCGTAGGACAGGCGGCGGCCGTCGGGAGCGACGACGTACCCGTTCTCGGTGCGGAGCGTTCCGGGTGAGACGCCCCAGTGATCCGAGGCGGCGGTGGTGAGGCGGGCCCGGATCTGGGCCGCGATCACGCGGACCGGGTCCCACAGGCCCCGAACGTCCTGCGACCCGCCGGTCAGTTGACCGAGGGCGCGGATGGGCTCGGCATCCGACTGCGCCGAGTCCATGTTCTCGAACGGCACATCGAGGTTGTCGGCCAGCATCATGGTGGTGGCGGTCAGGAGGCCGGTCCCGACATCGACCCGGGGCATCTCGAAGTACACCCGGTTGTTGGGCAGGATGTTGACCAGCAGGTCGTAGTAGAAGGGCGCCCCGGTCTGCATGAAGATGTCGGTGAAGTCCTGGTGCTCGTACAGGTCAGGGGTGCGGCGAATGGCGGCTTCGGCCGCGTCGGGGAGGCCCAGGCGGCCGGCGATGGCCAGCGTCGGGCCGGCGACGAGGAAGGTCTTCAGGACCTGTCGTCGCTCAATCTTCTTGTCAAGAATCGACATGAGGCTACCTCCAGGTCAATCGCTCGACTCGCGGCTCTTGACTCCGGGTTTCGCGATGACAGTGGTTCGTTTGTGTGATGGAATTGTTGCTATATAGGTACGCTGCTACTACGCGTCTTTGAGCCTCTATCGCAGTGGCCGGAAAGCCCTTTCGCACCACTTGCCGGGAATGTAACCCCGGTCAGCCGCCTTTGTGATCGCGGGATGGTCGACAGAATGGCGAAACCCGGCCCACCGGTCGCCCCATCGCCAATGGGGGCAAGCGTTCTAAGCAAAATGTTTTTTTCGGTAACAAGTAATTCGCAAAACCAAATGTACGATCGGTGACTTTCTTCGACCGAAATAGTGCGGCGAGATTGAGAGATTTCTCGGGTGGACTGGACGGGATCGGGGAAGTCTTTCGACGATGACGCCGGTTGACAGCGAGATGCTCGACGGGCCGGTCGAGCGCGCCGCCTGGATCGCCCGCCACCTGGGCCGACTGGACCAACCCGAGCTGGCCCCGTTGTCGCCGGAGGACGCCGCCGAACTGGCCGCCGAGCTGCGAGACGACGAATACGACGCCGGGACCTTTCTCTTCCGGACGGGCGAGCCGCCGAACCGGATCCACGTCGTCCGCCGCGGCGCCGTCGAGCTCTCCTGCGCCCTCAACGGCCGGCCGGTCGTACTGCAGATTCTCCGGGCGGGCGACGTCGTCGGCGACGTGCCTCTCTTCCTCCGGACGACGGAGCCGTTCGATGCCATCGCCCTGGAGGACAGCCGGGTCCTGTCGATCGATGCGCTGACATTCAACCGGCTGCTGGCCCGCCGTCCGCAGCTCGCCTGGCGGTGGATGCTGTCGGTGTCGTCCCGCATGGCCAACGCCCAGGCCCGGCTGGTCGAGCTCCTGGCCGGCGGCCTCGAGGCCCAGATCGCCCTCGTCCTCCTCGACCGGGCCGATGACCAGGGCGTCGTCCGGCTGCGCCAGAGCATCCTGGCCGAGCTGGTCGGCGGCCGAAGGCCCAGCGTCAACCGGGTGCTGAAGCACCTGGAGGCGCAGGGCCTGGTGCAGCTGCGCTACGGGCGGGTGCAGATCCTCGACCAACCGGGTCTCGCCAACCTCGTCGGCGTCGATCGGGGATCCGCTACAACAGAGGGCGATGACGTCGTACTACAACGTGCTCGGCGTGGCGACCGACGCGGACCTCGAGGAGGTCAGGCGGGCCTACCTCCGCAAGGCGCAGCAGCTCCATCCTGATCGGCACGCCGGGTCGACCGAGCCGGAGCGACGCCGGGCCGAGGCCGAGATGAAGGCGCTCAACGAGGCCTGGGCCACGCTCAAGAGCCCCGAAGCCCGCCGCCGCTACGACGTCGAACTGGGCCTCGTCGACCCGGCTTCCGGCGACTGGCCCGACGACTGGCCCGGCTTCGATTCCGAGCCGGAACCGGAACCCGCCCGGCGTTCGCCCCTGCGGAGGACGGGCGTCCGGCTGGCCATCGTCGTCCTGCTGGTCTTCGGCCTCGCCGGCACCGGCGTGGCGTTGTTCCCGGACCACAGCGATCACTCCGGCCGCTGGAGCCCGACCGCCGTAGACCAACTGCGCGCCGCGGCGGTCAACGCCGGCATGTCGGGCCCGCAGGCCGACTGCTTCGTGCGGAGCATCACCAGGCGCTACGCCCCGTCCGACGCCGTCGACCGCTCGGCGGTCCAGCAGGCCATCGACGAGTGTCGCTGATCGCCGCCGCCGGGGTAGAGACGTCGTCGTGGAGGTGGACCTCGACCCCGGCCTGTCCGGCGATCTGGAGCTTCCGCCCGACGCCGCCGGCGTGGTGGTCTTCGCCCACGGCAGCGGCAGCAGCCGGCACAGCCCCCGCAACCGGGCCGTGGCCGCCGCCCTCCAGCGGGCCGGCCTCGGCACGCTGCTCATGGACCTGCTGACGCCGGCCGAGGAGGCGCTCGACGCCCGCCGCGGCGAGCTGCGCTTCGACATCGGCCTCCTGGCCCGCCGCCTCGTGGGCGCCGTCCGGTGGCTGGCCGGAGAGCCCGCCACCGGGGCGCTGCCGGTGGGGTGCTTCGGCGCCAGCACCGGCGCCGGCGCGGCGCTGGTGGCGGCGGCCGAGCACCCCGACGGGATCGCGGCGGTGGTGTCGCGGGGGGGCCGTCCCGACCTGGCCGGCGACGCCCTCCAGCGCGTCACGGCCCCCACGCTGCTGATCGTGGGCGGCGAGGACCGCGTCGTCCTCGACCTCAACCGCCGGGCCCTCGAACGGATCACCGCCGAGAAGCGCCTGGCGGTCGTGCCCGGGGCGACCCATCTCTTCGAGGAGCCCGGCGCCCTCGAGCAGGTGGCGAGGCTGGCCGGCGACTGGTTCCGCAGCCGCCTCGCCGGCTGAGCGACCGGTCAGTCCACCGGCGGATCCGTGGCGCCCTCCGGCGTGACGAACCGGATCGTCCCCTGGGTGTCGCCCCCGACCGGCTTGGCCATGCCCTCGAGCAGATGGCCGACGAAGCGGGGCGGGAACTCCACCGGGGACAGGTTGAGCATCTTGAGGAACGGGACGGCGGCGATGAAGAGCCCGACCGGCGGCTCGAGCAGCTCGAGGCCGACGGCCAGGGCGATCCCGCCGAAGTAGCCGATCGACCGGGGCCAGTCGATCTCCAGCGAGCCGATCCGGCTGACGAGCGCCTCGTCCTTGCGCTCCTGCCGGCGCTCCGGCGTGTCGAGCCGCGGTGGCGTCATGGTTCCCATCAGTTCACGTCCGTACCCGGGTGTGCGGTCGGGCGAACACGGTAAGAAATGGAGACATGACGCCGTGGTTGACACTCGGCATCAAGGCGGTGAACGGCGGCCTGTTCGTCGTGCTCTTCTCGCTGATCGCCGAGATGCTCGAGCCCAAGCGCTTCGCCGGCCTGTTCTCGGCCGCGCCGTCGGTCGCCCTGGCCAACCTGATCGTGGTCATCCTGGCCCAGGGCCACGGCGACGGCATCGCCAACACCCGGGGGATGGTGATCGGAGCGCTGGCCTTCTCGCTCAGCTGCCTGGTCGGCGTCGTCGCCGTCCGCCGCTGGCGGGCCCTGGCCGGATCGTCGGCGCTGATGGTCGTCTGGCTCGCCCTGGCGCTGCCGGGCTATGCGGTGTTCCTCCGATGAGCGAGCCGGTCGTCGCCGTCGAACCGGGGAAGCTCAAGAAGATCCGGGGCCGGGACGTCGCCGTCCGGTTCGCCTTCGGCGCTGCCGTGTCGATCCTCGCCGGGCTGGCCTCGATCATCTTCAACCCCGTCTTCGGCGGCCTCTTCCTGGCCTTCCCGGCCATCCTTCCGGCCAGCGTGACGCTGATCGAGGAGAAGGAGTCGACGGGCAAGGCGGCCGACGACATCGAAGGGGCGACCGTCGGCGCGCTCGGCCTCGCCGTCTTCGCCGTCGTGACCGGCGCCGTCCTGCGCCGGACCAGCGCCGTGCTGGCCCTCGCCGCGGCAACGGCCGCCTGGCTCGTCACCTCGGTGGCCGTCTACCTCGTGATCGAGAGCCTGCTGCGGCGGCGGGCCCTGAGCCGGGCCGCCGAGCCCGGCCGGCCGGGTCCGCCGGTCGCCAGGCAATCGGCCCACGGTCCCCGGCCGGCCTGAACCCGGCTGGGACAATCGGGGGAATGGCGGCGGCCCGCAGGGAAGCGCGCATCCCCGGGAACTGGAACCGGTGGTGGCTCCTGATGTGGCTCGTCACCGCCCCGACGCTGGTGGTCTCGGCCTTCTACCTGCCGTTCTGGATCTGGGTGGCCGCCACCGTCGTCGGCTTCCTCGTCCCCGAGCTGGTGAGCCTGGTGAAGAAGGACGACAGCCTGCCGCCGCTCACCCACACGATCCGCCACTTCCTGCCCGACTGGCTGGCCTTCCCGGTGATCTACTTCTCGTTGGGCGGCGTCGGCGCCAACTGGCTCGGCTTCCCCCGGCCCGCCCGCATCGGTGCGCTGATGGGCCTCCTCGGCTGGCTGACCGACCACTTCACCGTGACCTACGCCCAGCCCGACCCGTTCCCGTTCTCCAACCGGGCCAAGAAGGCCGGGACGGAGAAGCTGCGGCTGCCGACCTGAGCCCCGGGCCGATGGTCAGAGGCCATGGTCAGAGGCTGGTGACGGCCAGCCCGAGGGCGGCAGCGGCAGCGCAGCCGGCCAGCGTGCCGGCGGCGTTGCGGAAGGCCTCGGCCGGCGCTCCCTCCTCGACCAGGCGGACGGTCTCGAAGCTGAAGGTCGAGAACGTCGTGTAGGCGCCGCAGAAGCCCGTCCCCAGCACGATCTTGTCCGACGCGGGCAAACCGTGGTGGAGGGCCAGGCCGGTGATGACGCCGAGGACCAGCGATCCGGTGACGTTGATGACCAGCGTGCCCCAGGGGAACACGCCCCGGCGGCGGTCGGCGACGGCCCGGTCGAGTTCGTAGCGGGCCACGGCCCCGGCGGCCCCGGCGGCCACGAAAGCCGCCCAGGCGGACGGGCTCACCGGCCGGCCCGTCCGACGTACTTCACGACCTCGACGTCGTCGAGGATCACGAGGCCCTCGGTGATCAGGTCGTCGAGGTCGGCGAGGAACGCCCGGACGCGGTCGTCGGTGTCGACGATGACGACGGCCACCGGCAGGTCGTCGGACAGCGACAGGAGCCGGGTCGTGTGGATGTGGTTGGAAGCGCCGTAGCCCTCCACGCCCCGGAACACCGACGCCCCGGCCAGGCCGGCGGCGTGGGCCCGCTGGACGATCTCGGTGGCCAGCGGCGTGTGCCCGACCCGGTCCGATTCGCCGATGAAGATGGTCAGTCGC
>Ga0207707_10005819_pt1 | contig 10774 bp, 10 predicted proteins | sample KBSC83BmetaG_FD_184336 | JGI IMG/M metagenome (GOLD analysis project Ga0207707, IMG submission 184336) | Corn rhizosphere microbial communities from Kellogg Biological Station, Michigan, USA - KBS C8-3B metaG (SPAdes) (version 2) | ecosystem: Host-associated > Plants > Roots > Rhizosphere ... | reverse complement strand
CCTCCCAGAGCCCGAGGATCCGCGGCTGAGCGTAACCCTCCCGCACCTGAGTGGCCTCTCGGCCCAGTCTGTCGCGCAGATCCGGAGAGGCCATCAGCTGCCGCATCGCTTCGGTGAGCGCCTGAAGATCGTCGACGGGCACCAGGCGTCCGTTGACGCCATCCTGGATGAGATCCGCGGGTCCGGAATGACAGTCGGCGCAGATCACGGCGACTCCCATGCCCATGGCTTCCAGAACCGCATTCGGGAAGCCCTCCCGCCTGGAGGGATGCACCAGGAGGCCCGCACGTGCCATCCACGCCTCGACATCCCGCACCTCGCCGGCGACGCTCACGCGGCTCGCCAAGCCCAGCTCATCGCACAACTCGCTCAAACGCTGCCGGTCCGGACCTTCTCCGAGTATGGCGACACGCCAGTCCGGGAATTCGTGTTGCAGGCGATGAAACGCTCGTAACAGCAGATCGAAACCTTTCTCATGCGACAACCGGCCCACGGCGATAATCAGCGTCTCACGCGGCTGCCGAATCACCGGCAGGTTGCGCAGTGCGTTCGGTATCACCACGGCGCGCACCGCGCAGGTCCGATCGAGCCAGGACGCGGCATCGCGCGTTTGCGCGATCACAATGCTCGCGCACCGATAGAAGCCTTTGCGAAGAAGACGCCAGACACCCGTTACATTGCGATTCACAGCCGGGCTGGTCCGCTCCGACACCCCGACACGGAGCCCGAGGCCGATGGCCGCAACGATCGTCAGAACGTTCGAAACATCTATGAAACTCAAAACGGCATCGGGGCTCGACGTCCGCAGCAACCTGCGCAACGCACGCACCTGCGCCCCCAACCGCCGTACCCGGCCGAGCGCCGAGCTCGCAGGCGGGCCACCTTCGAGATGAATGCGGCGGATACCCGGCGCGAGATCGTAAAAGTCCGCGTTCTCCGGACCCGTCCAGGTGGCGAGAGTGACGGCGCAGTCGTGTGTCGCCCAGTAATTCGCCAGATCGGCCAGTTGCCGCTCGGCGCCTCCTGCCTGCAGGCCTCCGATGACGAGCACGATCCGCGGCCGTACGAGGCCCCCTGCCGCGTCGATCTCCCCCCGGGACCTCACGTTGGCGCCGGCAACTCCAGCGCCGGCACTTCGAGGACTTCCTCGGTGCGCCGCTTGTGCAGACCGGCGGCGATGCCCACGAAGGCCGGCAGAAACGCGTCGTAGTACACCAGGCCGGAGGCCGATATGAACAGATAACAGCAGGTTATTCCCAACATGATGGCCCGCAGGCCCCGCCGCCGGGGATCGCGGTCGTGGTACCAGCGCCAAAGCATGGCTGCGAAGATGCCATAGAACAGCCCGATGCCGATCAACCCCGTGTTGTAGAGCAGATCGATCGGAGTGGAGTGCGAGGTGATGCCGAAGTCCGCGCGAAAGGCCTCCGCGCCATGGCCGAAGACGGGATTTTCGGCCCAGCCGCGGATGCCCAGATTCTTCCAGTTCTCCCGCACGCTCAAACCGACCGACGTGTTGCTCGCATCGTCTTCCCGCGCCAACAGAAGCGAGGCTCCCGCCGAAACTCGCGTCGCGCCGCGTTCGATACCCGCGATCAGCGTTGGGTTGGACAGCACGGCATAAGTGATGCCCCCGATCAGAATCGCGAGCGGGATGGCGCCACGCAACAGAAGCTTCACCGACCCGCGCACGTTCAGGACGGCCACCACGAAGAGCGCAATGATGATGCCGAGGTTCGTCTTGATGGAAGTCGTGGCCACGATGTGCACCCAGACGACCAGCGCCAGCAACAGAGTCAGCAACCTCGAGCGCAGATGACAACCGAACGTCACCACCATCACCAGCGCGAAAAGCTCCATTCCTGCGACGGTGTTGTAGGACATGCCATACGGATAGACCAGCGGAAAATGGGTGATCAGGTCGAACAGGGCGCAGCCGCTGAGCACTCCCGCCAGCACTCCCGCCAACGCCGGGCGCACCTCGTGCGACACCATGAGCTGGCTGAACAGGACCATGATCAGCGTGAAATTGAGCATCGCGAGGCTGATGTTCGTCGCCAACAGCAGGTTCTGCGTCCACAACAGCGTCAGTGCCGAGTAGGCGAGGAATCCCAGATACAGATACAGCTCCGGGAACAGCCAGAGTCTGGGACGCAGCAACGAGTTGGCGCCGACCAGCAGGATCAGCATGGCTGCCATGCGCGCATCGTGGACGGCGTTCGTGAACACATCGATAGTGAGCACGAAGCCCGATACGGCGGCGAGAGCAAACGCCGTCAAACCGCGGATTGCGCCGTCGACCGTCATGCTCGATGTTGAATGCCGATCACGATCATCTGGTGATAGCTGGCTCCGGCCCTGGGGTTGGGTACTTCCACCAGCGCCCGGATGCTCGCGATATCCGGTAGAGCCTGCAGCACGAACACGAGCAGGTTGGGTAAGGCGATACCGAAGGGGTCCAGATCGGACACACCGCGGGGATCGGAATCCGAGGCCTTCTCCAGCACGATGACACCGCCCGATCGCACGGACCTCGCCCAGGCCCGCAGCGCTTTGGCGGGATCGTAGGCATGGTCCAGGGAGTTGCTGTAGACCAGGTCGGCTTTGCCGTCCCACTCCGGCCGGACCTCGTGGAAGTCGGCCTGGAGGGTCATCGGGAACTGGGACGCCGTTGAGGAAATCTCCGTACCGATGACCTCGCACCCCAGGGCCTGGTGGAAGACGCGCTGCTCGAATCCGTTACGCGTGCCGTGGCAGATCACGAACTGCGGGACGGTACCGCGCTGCCTGAGCCATTCGCACAGGAAGCGCAGATTCGGCTCGTTGGTCCACACCTGTTGCAGCTTGGCGCGATTGCCCTTTTCCTGCTCCGTACGGTAAGCCGCGACGTCCACCTCGCCGCTGGCGCCCCGGTAGTCGACGAGCCGGTAGCCGTTGGCTTCGACTATTCCGCGGGAGCTCGACCAGGTCGGCACCGGAAGGAGTTGGTACCCGAACCGCCGCAGCGTGCGCTGCACGACCTCTTTCATCACTCTCATGGATTCACCCCGTCTTGCCTAGCTGCCGGAGCTGACTGGCGAGCCCCCCGAACAGCCGTACATAGTTATCGATCTGCTCTGCGGTCGGAACGATCTCCCACTCGTTCGATGAGGCAGGATGAAATGGCGCCAGGTATTTCTCGAGTGCCGCCAGCACGGTGGGCCGCGAGGGCGGCAGCTCCGCGAGCTTCTCGCGGACGAGCTTCGGCAGGTCGACGGTACGGGAGAACGTGGAGACGTTCGGAAAGACTCGCATCGGCGAATCGCTGAACATGATGACCGGCTTGCCGAGCATGGCCCCTTCCAGCCCGATCGTACCCTGGATCGAGAACACCAGGTCAGCGCGCTGCAGGAACTGAAAGGTGTCGGCGTAGGGGGAGACGATCTCCACACCCGGGAAGCCGGTAAATCGGGCGATATCGCGCTCCGAGTAGTTGGGCGCGTCGCTCTTGTGCAGTTTCACGAGCAGGCGGTGCGTGGGCGGCAGCGACCGCGCCATCAACTCGATCACCCGTACCTGGTTGGCAAAGAAATGCGCGAACACGTCGATCGAGGATTCGGGCTGCATATGCAGTCCAAAAAAGGCATAGGGCGCGGCCGGCGGGCGGGTCACGAGGGGCTGCTTGCGCAGCTTCCACAGGTTGCGCCGCAGACGCCAGGCCTCGCTCACGAGGGCCCGCGGCGAATAGGAGCTGGGGTGGTCCGTGAATTTCAGTGAATCCGCATGCCGCGAACGCTGCACCACGCGCAGCAGGGCCGCTGCCTGCTGGGGCAGGCGGCGCAGGAAGAACGATGGCGACAGCACGGCGGGAGGCTCGTAGGCCGCCACTCTGATCGTTCGCCCCTCGAATTCCGCGAGCAGGCTCTGAGCGTACGCCCGCAATTCCTCCTCGGACCGGGGTACTGCGGTGAATGTCGAGGCAGGCGTCAGAGCCGTACACATTGCGCAGCAGCCGCCCGGGATGGACCCGAAATACATCGCGAACCACGGGATGCCGAGTTGCTTCGCCACCGCGAAGGCGATGCTCGCATGCAGACCGTCGAAGTCCCCAATGATCATCGTAGGCCGCAGCTGCTTATACAGCTCGGTGATGCGACGCGTAAGCAAGGTCGCATACGCCATCGCTTCGCTGTGTGACAGCTTCGAGACGAAGCGGTCGCTCATGATCATATTGTGGATGGTCGGGACACCGTCGCGTTCCAAAGAAGCGAGCGTCTCCGGCTCCGCGACCGGCATGCGCATGTCGAGCCGCTCTCTGATGAAGTGCACGTCCGCCGATCCGGCGCCCGCAGCTTGCCAGGAGGTGCGATCGAAACTGGGGTGCACGATGTGCGAGATCCGCCATCCGGCTGCGGAGGCAACGCGATCCCAGAGATTGCGCACGAGTCGCGGCGACATGCCGACGACGAGCAAATGGAACGAATCGTTCACAGCACGGCCCGCCCGAGCACGAACGCTTCCGCGGCCGCAACGCCCACCGTGGCTCCCCGCCACCGTGCAAGCGCTTCGACGCCCTCCAAAGAGCGCGGATGCGGAAATTCCCGCAGTTCCGAGGCGTAAGCCTGCAACGCTTCCCGCTTCTTGTGCAGCGTCGCGCCAATGTCGAAATAGCAGTTGGGATGAAAGCTCGCTGCGCTGCCGGGCGGCCGCCACTCGGTGGAGGACGGCACTTCGAAGAAGAACAGCTCCCTGACCGGATGCCCAGGGACCGGGCGGCACGCGGCGATCACTGCATCGTGCACCACGCGGTGATCGATGTTCACATCGCCACTGTGATGCGTGAACACGCGCTCCGGCTTGTGCTTCTCGATCGCCTTCTCGATTCGTTGCACGACGTCGAGCAACTCGACACCGTCCAGACGATTGTCGGGCAGAGTCAACACCTCCACCGCGGCGCAGCCGAGCACCTTGCAAGCCTTCTCGGCCGCCTCGTTGCGCTGCTCGATCGCGTGGCGCTTGCCGGCGCCCGCGGCCGCTGGGCGCGATGTCTCCCCGTCGGCCAGGATGAGTATGCGCACCTCGGCCCCTTCGCCTGCAAGTCGGGCGATCGTCCCGCCGCAGCCCAGCACTTCGTCGTCGGGGTGGGCGGCTACTACCAGTACGTGGCTAGGCATGCGGCTTCCTCGCTACGAGATTCCAGCTGGCGAACTCGCTGCCGTCGGCAGGTATCACCGTCCGTGACTGCTTTTCCTCCATGAAGATCAGCTCGAAGCGGGCGAACAGGCTGCGCAGATGGGCTTCATCGGAAAAGTGCACGGCGCCGGTGCCTTCGAAGGGACCCTCGGTGAAACCCGAGCGCGTGTAGGAGTCCGGACCCGGCTGACCGCGACGGAATTCGTCGTAGCGTGTCGAAAACCAGTCGATACCGACGAAGTACCCGCCAGGAGCTAGCGAATCCCATACGAGCCGCAGTGCCGCCTGGATGTCGGCGGTGCTGTTGTGAGTCAGTGCCGCGCGATCGGCGATCAGCTCGAACCCCGAGCCGAAGGGTTGCTCGCGCGTGAAGTCCCCCACGACGATCGCAGCCCGCAATTCCGGGAACCGCTCGTGGAGGTTGCGCACGATCGCCGGACTGCCTTCGATGCCGTGATAGCGCACTCCGAGCCGGGCGAAGAACGGAATGTTCGCTCCGGCCCCGCATCCGAGCTCGAGCACACGGCTGGTGGCGCCGAGCTGCCTGCAGTGGCGGCGCACCAGGCTCACGAGGTCCGACCAGGGCCAGACCGAAAGATGCGTGCCTTCGCGGTATCTCTCGTCCCACTCGATGCTGAAACCCATTCAGGCATGCTCCCGGAAAAGATCGGCGTTCGCGCCGCAGTTCATCCAGTAGTCGATGACGCTCAGGTTCGGGACGAACTCCCCACCCCACAGCTGTGGATAAACGGGCGAGGTGTAGCTCTGGTATTCGACGGTGATACCTGCCGCGCGGAAATCCTCTTCTATCAGGTAACCGCGCCCGAGCGCACCGGACACGTAGCGATCGGCTCCCAGTGTGCGGCACAGATCCAACACCAGCTCGCTCTTGGTGCTTGCCAACCCGAGCTCGCTCGAACGCACCACCCGCGTGGCGATGCCGAACTGGCGCATCCAGAACCCGAGCTGCTCCCAGCACAGCTCCGTCAGGCGCTCCTCGGAACCGGCGAACAATGCTTCCAACCCCGCGGCGCAGGCCGTGTAGTGGGTCGCCCTGCCATAGTTCATCGCTATGGTTTTCAGATGCCGCGAGCGCCACGGCTGAACGGGGTCGATCGCCGTTTCCCGCAACGTGGCCGAGAGGTGGCCCTTCATCTTGACGGGAACCGTCAGCCACTGGATGCCCTGCGGCGTCTTGATGCGATTGCGATTGATGAAGCTGTTCTTCTCGAACTGCACCGTATCGAGAAACACGAAGACGTCGGCGCGCGCGATCTTGTCGAGGTATCCGAGCCAGGGCAGATAGGCTGGTTGATGAGCGGACAGGATCAAGGCTCGAACTCACTCAACGCCGTGGACACCGTGGCCACCTCCGCCGCGGTCATGCCGGCATGAATCGGTAACGACACCGTGGTATCGGCAAGCCGTTCGGCAGCAGGATAGCCTTCGGGATCGAGCGCGAGGTAGCGGTGCAACAGCTCGAAGCGCTCCACCGGCACGATGCAGCCGACTCCGCGCTCCTTCATATGCTTCAGTAACGCATCGCGCACGAGCGGATCCGGCGCCAGCACGACAAATCGCTGCCACATGCGCTGCGGCGTGCGATCGGCCTGCGCGGACAGAAATTCGGGCATCGTTCTCAGGTACGTGCGTGCAATTTCCTCGCGTACGCAGCGGATGCGCTCGAGCCGCGAGAGTTGACTGTTGATCATCGCAGCCTGCATGTCGGTCATCTGTAGATTGAAGCGCGGCTCGTATCGCTCCCTGCCATCGAACTGACGATAGTCGCGCGCGGCCTCCACGATCCCTGGATTGCGCGACCACACCAGGCCGCCTTGCCCGCCGGTCACGATCTTGGTCGCGTAGAACGAAAACACGGCCGCCGCGCCGCAGGTACCCAAGGGTTCGCCCGACAACGCACCTCCCAGGCATTGGCAGCAGTCCTCAACGACGCCGAGCCCCTGCTCCACCATCCGCCTGACCGGCGCCGCGGCACCGAATGCATGCACTGCAATCGCGAATTCCGCACCGGGGGCTTGCCGGGCAAGCCCATCGACATCGAGGCAAAACGTGTCTGGCGTCACGTCAACGACGATTGGAGAGCCGCCAGCCATGAAGACCGCGTTGAGCAGCGCGCTGCACGAGTAAGTGGGCACCGCGACTCGCGCGCCGCCTCGTACTCCCAAACCGCGTAGGGCGAGAAACAGGGCGGCCGTTCCACTGGCAACGGCGCACGCGCCTCCACCCCCCATCCGCTCCACGAAGTGTTGCTCCAACCGCAACACTTGTTCACCCTGAGCAATCCACCCTGATCGCAGAACGGCATCCACCGCCTCGCGATCCTCGGGCGTGATCTGCGGTTGATTGTGCGGAATCAAGCCCGCCATGGCCCGTGCCGCTTCTCGAACTCCTCGCGGTAATAGCCAGCCTGCACTCTGTCGCCGACCACCAGCGAAAAAGGTGGAATCTCACCCGCGCGCACTACCGTGCCGGCACCGATGACGCTGTGATGTCCGATCACGGCGCCCCCCAGAATCGCGCACTGCGCGCCTATGAACACGCAGTCCCCTATCAGGATGTCCCGACAGGTGCTGGCATCATCCAGACCGATGCAACGCCGGTGCGAATCGGCGACATTGATCACTACGAACGAGGCAATGTCGCAGTCGCGACCTATGACGACACGCGCGCCCTTGGCGTTGACCTCGGAAAAGCCCCCGATGTAAGTGCCTGCCCCCACTTCCGGTGTGCCGTTGATCCACACCAGGGGATGGTAGGGATTGTCCTGGTTGTGGAGGGTCCGCAGGAGCAGAGTCTTGAAGACGGCGGGGTCCATCGGATCACCACTCGATGGGATCGCCGGCCCGGAATGCGCGCGGCGCCGGTCGACCCAACACGTAACTCATCGAAGCCGGCGGCAGCCCGCGGCCGCCCGCCACTCGCCGCAGCGCCACGCAACCTTCGTCCATGCGCTCTCCTGCCCGGATGTCGCGGGCGGCAACGATTCGTCGCTGATATTCGCGCTTGTTGTCACGCTCGGTCGCGGAAGGTCGAACCTGTCCGGAGCCCAGGAGCGTGTACGCCGTCCGGATCGCCTCCACCCAGGTCTTGAGGCCCGCGGGGTCTTCCGAAAACCAGTGATCCGGCCCCGGTAAATCGTGATCCAGCGTGAAATGCTTCTCCAGAAAGCACGCTCCGAGCGCCACCGCCATGGCGGCCGCCTGGGGCCCCTGCGTGTGATCCGAGAAACCGATGGGAACTTGCGGAAAGGCGGCCCGCAAGGTCGAGATCCGCGCGAGGTTCGCATCCGCCGGCGGCGTGGGGTACTGCGAGGTGCACACCAGAAGGATCGTTGGATATCCGTCGAGCGCACCGACGGCCTCCAATGCCTGATAGGCCTCCGAGAGATCCGACATCCCGCTCGACAGGATCAGCGGCAACCCGGAGCGCGCGTAAGTGCGCAGCAACGGCAGGTTCGTGAAGTCATCGGACCCGACCTTGACCGCGGGGACCCCGACTCGTTGCAGAATCTCCAGATCGGACGGATTCTGCGGAGTCGAGAAGAAGATGATACCGGCCTTCTCGCACTGCGCCTTGATCGCCGACCAGGCGCTCTCCGGGAGCTCGTAGCGGCGGAACATCGCGAGCATGGACTCCGTAACTTCGCGTCCCTGGGAACGATACGTGAAGGTCTGCGAGGGATCGTTCACGAACTCGGCCGCTTTGAAGGTCTGGAATTTCACGGCATCGCAGCCGGCCTCGCTCGCGATGCGCACCATCTCCAGCGCCCGATCGAGCTCGCCATTGTGATTGATGCCGACCTCGGCGACGACGAAAGGCGCGCGCCCCATTGCGAGCTCGCGATTGGCCAGGGTCACGGTCCGCATGCTTTCCTCGCTCAACGGTGAAGCAGTTTCAGCGCGACACGTTCTGCGCCGTGTCCGTCGCAGATGCCGCTGATCGCTCGCGACATCGCCCTCAGCCTTTCCGGCGTGAGCCTCTCGAGGGCGCGACCGTAGTCGCTGGCCTCGATCTCTCCGGACCGGCCCAACAAAACATCCGCGCCGGCGCTCGCCATTGCTTCGGCGATGGCCGTCTGATCGGCGGATTGTATCGTGATCAGCGACGGAAGCCCCAGCACGCACCTTTCCCAGGTCGTCCCGCCGGCCCCAGTCATTGCAACGTGCGCCTGCGTCATCAGCTCCGCCATCCGCTGCGTCTGAATGTGCAACTCGACGTGAGGCGACCTCGCGCAGAGCTCAGTAACCTCGCGCCGGTGAGGATTGCCGGCGCCGATAACGACATCGACGCGCAGTCCACCGATAATTCGGTCCATGAGGCCGCGCAGTACCGTGGAGGTATCGTTCGCGGGATCGGTGCCTCCCATGGACACGAGCACGCGTGACATCGCCTCCCGCGGAAGTGCCAGCGCTGCAGCGCGTCGCGAGGCAAATTCCGGTCTCACGAGCGCGTACTCGGGGCCCAGCAGCAGCGTTGCGCAGCTACCCGTCTGCCGGTAACGCACGTGCAGCGGGCTACGCAGATTCTGGTCCAACAGCAGGTCGCATCGATGAGCCCGACCCAGGTCATCGAGCGCCATCAGCCGCTCCGCGCGCGCCGCCAGGGCAGTCTCCCATTCCAACCCGAGCTCATAGTGATCCACGATCAGCCATTCGAGTGGGAGATCCGCGAGCGCCGACTGTGTCTGCTGCGCATCCTCCTCCCAGGTGGGCTGCCGCGCGTCTTGCGGCGCCGGGAGCAGGCGAACAGCGTGGCCCCGGCGCCCGATGAGCTCCGCAAGGGCTCCCGGCTGCGAGCGGGTCACGAAATAACAGTCGAATCCGCCTCGTCTGAGCTCGTCCGCGAGCGTCAGGCATCGCACAACATGCCCTGAACCCGTGGCGGTGGATGCGTCGGCGCGGATCGCGACGTTCCGGTGTGACATCAGTTCAGACGCTTGAATCTCTCGTGACAGACGGGGCCCTCGAGCAGCTGATCCACCGGTCTGCCGGACTCGCACTCCCTGATGAGCCCGAAGAGCGGATCCAGAGCCTGGAAATAGCGCTCCAGCAGCGCCGGCGTGTGCTCGGTGGACACGTAGATCTCGGTCGTCGCCAGGAAGCCCTTCTTCAACATCTCCTGGGTGATGAGCGTCTTGTACTTGAGCATATCGGGCACCGGCAGACTGAACCCGATCAGCGCCGGCAAGCCGCTGAGCTCGAGCGGCAGCGAATGCCGCCGGGCCAGCTCCTGCCAGCGCCGGCCGATAGCGTGGCCGGTCTCGGTGATGCGCTCCCAGGAGCGCTCACGCTCCATCACCTCGAGAGTCTTCAGTCCCGCGGCCGAGCCGATCCGCTCGGTCCAGAAGGTGCTGCTGATGAAGGTGCTCTGCGCGGCCTGCATGATTTCCCGCCGGCCGATCGTTGCGGTCACCGCATAGCCGTTGCCGAGCGCCTTGCCGAACATGGCCATGTCCGGCTCGACTCCATAGAGCTTGTGAAGTCCCCCGAAGGTCTGGCGGAAACCGGACGTGCACTCATCAAAGATGAGCACGATGTTCTGCTGCGTGGCGAGCTCGCGGACCTTCTGCAGAAATCCGTCG
>Ga0207707_10005818_pt1 | contig 10774 bp, 8 predicted proteins | sample KBSC83BmetaG_FD_184336 | JGI IMG/M metagenome (GOLD analysis project Ga0207707, IMG submission 184336) | Corn rhizosphere microbial communities from Kellogg Biological Station, Michigan, USA - KBS C8-3B metaG (SPAdes) (version 2) | ecosystem: Host-associated > Plants > Roots > Rhizosphere ... | reverse complement strand
ACATTGAAAACGGAGAGCCCGCGTTCCAATCTGAGGTTTCGCTCGTCCTGCGCTCCGGCGCTGTCGCCCAGGCCCGGGAGCACGGTATCGGCATCGTCAATGGATTTCGACCAAACGAAACTTGCCAGAAAAGTGGCTCGCTTCGAAAGGCGCTTCTCCGCTTTGATCTGCAGCGACTGATAGGAAGAATTGGCGATGTTTTGGCGCTGAATGATTTTACCCAACTCGGGGAAAGTGCGCAGCGACTGGAGATCGCCGGGACGGGGCGGCAAGTTCTCTCCCGTTTCGACGTGTGCCGGAGTATTGAAGGTGCGGAACCGTCCGAGCTTGGTGCCTTTGGATCCGATATAGGCCAGTTCGGCCACAATTCCGAAGGGAAGCTCTTGCTGGACGCTTGCAGTCCACTGCTGCACGTAGGGAGTGGCCGCATGCGGGTCAACGCCGAAATAAGTTGGGAAGCCGGTGCTTGCGGTCTTTGGAAATCCATTTTCGAGCGTCAGGATGGGCGTGACGCCGTCGGTCAGATTGCTCTCATTACGAATGCCGTTGCGAACCAGGTCGTATGTTTCGCTGGCGATTTCCTGGCTGAAAAAGACGCCATATCCGGCGCGAAACACCATGCTGTGACGGCGCGACAAGGTAAACGGCGGAGTCCACGCCAAGCCTAGTCGAGGAGCGAAATTATTGCGATCGGGACGGATGGCTGAGCTTTCGCGGACGAGCACAGGCGGCTTTGGCAGAGCCGAGTAATCGAGATTGAGCAGGTTATTGCGCGCTTCGCTGTAGGGCGAGAAGTATTCGTAGCGAAGTCCCAGGTTGACGGTCAAACGGCTGGTGACGCGCCAGTCATCCTGGAAGTACCCGGCGTACGTGTTCTGGCGCAGATATGCCTGGGGCGATCCGACGCTGCGATTGGTAATCTGGGGCAAACCCAGGAGAAAGTCCGCAAAAGCATCTCCGGAAGCTCCGGGATTCGCGACGTCCTGCGAGAACGCGCCAGTAAATATGTATTGACCTCGCGGCAGATTGCTCTGCAGATAATTCAACTGAAAATGAATCCACTGAAAGCCGGTCTTCCAGGTGTGGCGCCCCCTGCTAAATGACACACCCTCAGACAAATGCCACAGATTATCGCGCTGAACCTGCGGCAGCGTGGGCGAGTCCGTGACGGTAGAGAAATCGGTCACCAGAAAATAAGGCAGGCCAAAGTTGAACGGATCGTTGGGGAAACCATTGATGCCAAGCTGGTGTACCACATCGTTTTTAAATGCGTTCTCGGGCAAGTCGAACACGCGAAGGCGGGTAAAAGAAATCCGGGCTTCGTTAAGCCAGGCGGCGCCGCCAAAGGTGTGGCCTAATGCGATCTGTTGCGCGCGTGTCTTTTCCGAGACGGGCAATTCGGGGAAAATGCCCGCCTGCCGTTGCCGGTCGTCGTTGATGGTGTAGCGGCCAAACATCCGGCTGTGATTGCGGAACTCGTGATCGATGCGGCCGGAAACATTATCGTTGTTGTCAATACTGGGTGTGGCGTCGAGATAGTTATTCGAACCGAGGCGGTTGGGCAGAGGCTCGAACTGATTCAGAAACTTGCTGGCGATTGGGTCGATGCGATTCAAGGGGATGACATTGTTGGGAAACGGCCGGCGCGCGCCGGTAGCGGCATCCACGCTTAAAGGGTCGAAAATCGGGCTACGGCCGGTGAAGTCTCCGCTACGCAACGTCGCGTCCGGGACGATGTTCAGTGACGAGTGGCCCTCCTTGGCGCGCATGCCTTCATAAGTGACGAAGAAAAACGTATTGTGCGCGGGGAGCTTTCCACCCAACGAACCGCCGTACTGGCTTTGACGAAAGATCGGGCGGGGCAGCGCTGGATCATCAAAGAAGTTACGCGCGTCGAAAGCCTCATTGCGGAAATATTCGAATGCGCTGCCGTGCCATGCGAGCGTTCCGGATTTGGTGACGACATCTACCACACCACCGCCAGCCTGCGCGAACTCGGCGGAAGCAAGCGAGGCCTGGATGTGAAACTCCTGGACAGATTCCATAGGCGGAATCACCGCGATCGCCGATGTGGTGCGATCGGAGTCGACGGCGCCATCGAGCAGGATAGAATTCATGGTGGAACGGGCGCCGTTGATGGGTGGATTCAGTTCCACAGCGCCGCGGTTTTCCTGTACGTCATTGATGACGTCGTGGACGAAGCCGCCGAGGTGGCGAGGAATGGCCCCCGGTCCAAGGGTCACGAGAGACATTACGTCGCGCTGCACCAGCGGCAGATCGGTGATGGCCGAGTTGTCCAACCGGTGACCAACCGAAGCGTCGTCCCTTTGGAGTGCGGACACAGATGCGGTTACGGTAATGCTGTCGCGCTCGGAGCCCACTTTGAGGACCAGATCCAGTTTGGCTTTTTGATTCACTTCGAGGAGGATGGGTCCCGCGCTCAAATTCCGAAAGCCGTTCTTTTGCGCGGTCACGGTGTAGCGGCCAGGAAGCAACTCATCGATGCGATAGCTTCCGGTGGCGGTACTGGCGGCGATACGCGAGAAGCCGGTCGCGTCCTGCATGGCCGTGATCTTCACACCTGCGATAAGCGCCAACGATTCATCGCGAACTTCACCGAGCAAGCTGCTTGAAGCGACCTGCCCGATTGCCGTAACCACTGCCGACAGCAACAGGAGGACAAGCTTCATTGCCCCAACAAGCCTTCTAACTGATCGACGGCGGAATCGGGATTGCTGTAGTGCAGCGTAACAGTGGGTAGTGCAACCAGAGTGCGCAGGGACGCTCTTTGCTCGTCGGAGACGTGTTGTTCCCAAACGGACAGCTCAGATTCGAGACGATCCAGAGCCTCGTGTTTTTCAAGAGGCATAAGGCGGGCGGCACCGGCTGCAGACCGCTGCAGAAATACTACACGCTCCACAAGACAGCTTGTGGCCGTCGCAATGCCCGGCATCTCGGTGATATCGATTTCGATGGAGGGTTCTCCATCACGGGCGATTGCCGGCTGCAAGCCCTCGAGCTCAGGAAAAAGAGAGGCGGCAGATTCGCGGAAACGGATTCGATACGGTTTGCCGAGCACCATCGAGTCATGGCGGCCGCGTACCAGTGAACTGCCATCGTCAGAAATATAGGTCCATCCTCGCTTTGCGCAGGCGAATGCGAGACAACTCTTGCCGGCCCCAGAAGATCCGAACAACAGCACGCCGCGACCGTCGAGCGCCACGCATCCGGCGTGAACAGGCGTGAGACACAAATTCGCCAACATGCTATAGACCATGGACTCGATGAAATGGTAACGGACATAATCCGCATTTTCTGCTGCCGTGGAACTTAGAAAACTGAATCCAAAGCCTCCCGCCAGATCACAAACCGAGAAATTATCCGGGCCGGCAACATTGACCAGCAGATGCCGCTGTGCCCGGCAGACTGGGACGGTCAGGGCGGATGCTGGATCGCCGGGTGATACGACGATTCGCAAATGCAGTGTGGGACTGGGGAATTGTTGCCGGTAACGGCCCCAGCCTTCTTCGACCGCCCTCAAGATTTTTGACGAATTTGTCGCAATATTCACCGAATACCCAAGTGGATAAAGCGTAGCCTCAAGCGGCAGGTCGGCAGCTTGCATGATGGGATCGTTTACATGTGCCGCTATAGCCCAATTGTGATGCACGAGTTCATGATAACCTCCTGCCCATTGCGAAACCCTGGCGAGCGCGAAATTTTACATGCGTATAGTCATGGGTTGATATGTGTGTTTCGATGCCGGGCGATGTGTAAAATGCGGTCTCGGTTTAGGATCAAAACCCATATTGTTGCTTTTAGGCGGGCCGCGACGGAACATGTTTGTAGCAGTCACGCCGAGGCATTTGCCGGATCGGAACTGTCAGGGAGCAAGGATATGCCGGTATGCGAACACATCGACCAGGTAAAAGACGTTAAGCCGCACTCCAAAGGATGCGAGGAATGTCTGAAAATTGGTGATACCTGGGTTCATCTACGGCTATGTATGAGCTGTGGTCACGTGGGTTGCTGCGACTCCTCGAAGAACAAGCACGCGACAAAACACTTCCACAAAACGACGCACCCGATTATCAAATCATTCGAACCCGGCGAAGATTGGGGATGGTGTTACATAGATGAAATCGAGCTCGAATCCGTTTGAAAACGCCCCCTATTTTGCCGGCTTGTTAAACTTGGCGTCGTCTATCGCGACATCATGCTTGATTTCGGTGAAGCGGTACGTGAGCGTGTAATCGGGCGTCTTGCGCCGGACAGTCGAGGGCAGCTTTAGACCGTCGACGTCTTTGTAATCTTCGTAATCCACTTCGTAAAGCACGATACCGTCATCGATCGTAATGCGCTCAAAATCTCTGCGCACCAGCAGGCCCGATTGCGCGTCAAAGTACAGCTTTTCAGTCGAACCATCCGCGGGCGTGGCCTCGAGTATATAGGCATCACGGTCGTCGATCCTGGTCTTACCGCTATACGCCATTTTCGGATAAGCCTGTTTCAGGCGGGCCTCGCGATGCAAATCGTAATCGCGCTGAGCGGCTGTCTGATCGGCCTTACTCATGTCATGCAGACCGGAATCAGGGTCCTTTGCCCAGCCGTTCGCTCCATTCCAACCTTCCACCGTTTGGCCGGCATTTGGCACTTCAATGACCGCCAGATATTTGTTGGGCGCCTTGGCAAACACTTCAACGGGCGAAGTCGTGCCGTCGTCGGAGTTATCGACGGTCCCTTTCATGGTCCGGCTGTTTACTTTTTCGATGGCATCTTTTCCGCCAACGGATTGGACATAGTGATCCAGAATTTGATCCACGTTAGGGGATTCCGCGCTTTGCGGCGCCGCGAATAGCCCAAAAAGGGGGCACGACAGGACGAATATCAGGACGGATTTCATAGCCAGCATCATACGCCAACCGGCGCCAGTCATCAACGGCTTCCCAGAATCACGGTTACGGATTGATCTTGTAATAACTCTGGAACACGCCATGTTGGGGTAAAACACGCGTGACCGATAGAGCTCGATGATCTGGCGAATGTGTCCCAGATCATGAAATGCAAACTCGTTCAGCAATTGCAAAAACGAGAGCACACCAAGCTGTTCGTGCTTGCCCTGGCGCTCGCCGATTGCGGCCGGGAGCGACCGCAACCAAGTCAATGTTTCGGAGCGCTGGCGGTCGAAACGATCCAATTCGGCGCGGCCGTCGAATTTTGCGCCCGTCTGGAATAGCGCCAATTGATCGTAAGCGGGCAGAAATGCGCCGTCCTGCCCAGCCATTGCGCGGAACCGGCTCACGAATCCATTCAGCTCCACCTCGGCCAGGTGGGCGAGCACCATGCTGATCGACCATCGCTCCACCGAAGGCTGCCAGTCGAGATCGTCTGGAGTCGCGTTCGTGAGCACGGAGCGCAGAGTGCCGGGTGTTTGTTCCAGGATATGAATCCCAGGAAAAGTGAGTGCGATGCTGGTAGCGGCCATTCGTGGACTCCCAAATTTGGATTTTGATTCTAGCGCAATTCGGGAGGCGCGTTCGCGGCTATTCCCGATATAATCACTCGCATGAAATGGTCGATTGTGAGAATCCTTCCGGTACTGATCGTGACCGCCGCTGTCCTTCCGGCCCAATCGCTTTCCGTCAAATGGGAAGAACTGACCGCCGGCGATTTCGTGGCCGCCATTCAACAGGCGAAGGGTACGTGTCTGCTGCCATTTGGCATCCTGGAAAAACACGGCCCGCAGCTGCCGCTAGGGACGGATCTGATCAATGTCCGGTACGCTTCATTGCACGGCGCGGAGCAGGAGTACGCCATCGTTTATCCGGAATATTATTTCGGTCAGATTTTCGAAGCTAAGCATGAACCGGGCACCATTGCCTATAGCGCCAAGCTCCAATTTGATCTGCTGCAGGAGACAGCGGACGAAATGGCGCGGAATGGCTGTAAGAAGATCATCATCGTCAACGGTCATGGAGGCAACAACAGTCTGTTACCGTATTTCGCGCAGTCGCAGATGGCCTCGCCCAGAGATTACGTGGTCTATGTCTATCAGAATCAGGGCGCGCGTACAGGCCGCCCGCCCATGAAGTCGGCATTCGATTCGCATGCGGGCGAGAGCGAGACTTCACACGTGATGGTTTCGCGCCCGGACCTGGTGCACCTGGACCGCGCAGCCAGCGAATCCGGCGCAGATCAGAACCGGCAAGATCTCCCTGCGGGAGTCTACACCGGCATCTGGTGGTACGCAAAATTCCCCGAACACTACGCAGGTGACGCCGCGGGCGCCAATAAGACCCTGGGCGAGTTTGACATGAAAGCGTGGGCCGACGGCGTGGCCAACATCATTCGCGCGGTGAAAGCAGATCGAGTAAGTATGCGTTTGCAGAACGAGTTCTTCGAAAAATCGAAGAAACCACTGGATACCAAACAGTAGGACAGGACAGGACAGGCCAGTACAAGCAAGAATGCCTATTCTACGGGCGAAAAAATTTCATGCCCGGTGCTCGACGCGGGGCGCAATACGTGATATTCTTCCGTCCGGCTTACTTTTCCCCGAGAATCCGATTCCCGATTAGGAGAGAGTGCTATGGCAGGAAAACGTATGACGCAGTCGCAGATAGTTAGGTCGCTCGCTGAAAAATGTGAGGTGAGCAATAAGGCCGCCCGCCAATTTCTGGAGAAGCTGACAGAAACCGCGATCGGTGAAGTGAAGAAGACCGGCATCTTTGTTGTCCCAGGACTCGGCAGACTTGTCCGATCAGATCGCAAGGCACGCGTGGGCCGTAATCCGGCAACCGGAGAAGCGATCAACATTCCCGCGAAAAAAGTGGTCAAATTTCGTGTAGCTAAAGCGGCCAAAGACGCGATCGTACCGCCGAAGGCCAAGAAAGCTACGGTCTAGATCGAACGGCGAAGGTCTCTACTCGGACGGCGATACCGTTCACGCAACCGGTACTGCCTCGGCCATTGCTACAATAGCCGAGCATGCACGTGCTGGCTGCCACACTCGTTAAACCCGGAAGATACGAACTACGCGAATATCCGCTGCCTGAACCGCAGCCCGGTTGCGTGCTGGTAAAGATGGACTTGTCCGGAATTTGTGGCACGGACAAGCACACATACCAGGGATACACGACTCAATATTCAGGCAACGGCGACGGCAAACAGATTCCCTTTCCGATCATCCAGGGGCACGAAAATGTGGGCACGGTTGCGGCGATAGGCGGCGACGGAAAGTACGACGACTTCGAAGGCATTCCACTAAAGGCCGGGGACCGCGTGGTCGTCGGCGCCAATGTTTTCTGCGGCAAATGCTACTACTGTACGCACGACTTTCCCTACTATTTCTGTCAGAACATGACGGATTACGGGAATAATTTGAGTGCTGCCGATCCGCCGCACATTTTTGGAGGGTGGTCCCAATACATCTACATTGTTCCCGGAAGTTTCCTGGTGCGAGTTCCCGACGATCTCCCAACCGAGATTGCCGTGCTTACCGAAGTGATGGCCGTCGCGGTTGGGCTCGACCGCGCCAAGCAAATGTCGGCTTTCCCCAGCGAGGCTTTTTTGTTCGACGACACGGTAGTGGTTATCGGCGTGGGACCCCTTGGCATGTGCTTCCTGATGAAGGCGCGGATGCTGGGCGCCGGCACTATCGTCGCGATCGATCTGTCCGATTACAGGCTGGATTTCGCCAAGCGGCTGGGGGCCGATCACGCTATCAACGCAGGTAAGACGTCGCTTGCCGAACGGCTGGAGATGGTGCGCGATCTGTCTCACGGGCGTGGCGCCGATATGGTGATCGAATGCGCCGGCGTTCCACAGGCCATTCCTGAGTCACTCGAGATGCTCCGTTTGGGTGGCCTGTTGGTAGAGGCCGGAAACTTTTCAGACCTGGGCGAGATCGGCATCAACCCCCACCGGCACTTATGCTCCAAGAGCGTGCGGATTCTGGGCGTCGGCGGCGAGGAGCCCGCCAGCTACGGCCCGAGCATGAGGCAGATGGCACGCTACATGAAACATTACCCGCTCAGTGAATTCGTAAGCCACCGCTATCCGCTGCGTGACGTGGAGACAGCCGTGCACAAAGCGATAGCGCCGGACTCGATGAAGGTGGTGATTGAGCCGTGGAGTTGAAAGGGGCATAGCCATCAAATGAAAAGGATTCAGGTGATCCTGGACCCGGGATTGTTGCGCGCGACGGACTTGGTTGCGCGCCGGATGAACCTCAATCGATCAGCGTTAATCCGTAGCGCTCTGCGCGAGCACCTGCGCATGCTCAAGATCCGGGAACTCGAGGATCGCGACCGCAACGGGTACCAAGCCATACCTCAAAAGGCCGATGAATTGTCGGGTTGGGAATCAGAAGCAATCTGGCCGCAAGGAGTCCAAAATCTGGCAGAATCGATTCATCGTCGTTTTGCAACGATCGGTGGCGTAGAGTTACCTCGCGTGCCGCGAAAACCGATGCGCCCAATCACCGAGCTTCGGTAGTTCCTAGCGTTGGTTGATCCACATCAGGTTAAAATCGGAAATTCGTGAAGGAGAGCCACGACACCGATGGGAAAACTTGCGATTACGGGCGGCACGCCTGTCCGCACAAAGCGCTTCGATCCTTGGCCGGTCTATGCGGATGGCGAAAAGTCCGCCCTCGACGACGTTTTGACGAACCGCAATTGGGGCGGCCAGCCGTTTCCCGGCAAGCATGGCGACGCGTTCGCCAAAAAATTCGCTGAATTCCACACAGCCAAATACGCTCAGTGCGTGAATACCGGGACAGTCGCTATTCAGGCGGCGCTGAAGGCCATCGGGATCGAGCCGGGCGACGAAGTGCTCGTCCCGGCCTACACGTGGGAAGGAACGGTCGGGCCAATTCTGCTCGTCAACGCGGTTCCGGTTTTCGTGGACGTCGACCCGGACACATATTGCATCGACGCCCGGCTGATTGAGGAAGCGATCACGCCGAAGACCCGTGCCATTCTGCCCGTTCATCTGGGAATGCGCTTTGCGGACCTCGACGCGATCATGACCATCGCACAAAAACGCAACTTGAAAGTCGTCGAGGACTGCGCCCACGTGCATGGGGGCATGTGGCGCGGAAAAGGGGCAGGATCAGTAGGCGACCTGGGAGCTTTCAGTTTTCAATCGAGCAAACTCATGACGTGCGGTGAAGGCGGCGCCGTCATCACCAACAACCTGGAGTACTTCGAGCGGGTGCAGTCGTACATCAACACAGGGCGGGCCAGCGTCACCGATAAATTTAAGCACCGGATGATCGGCTTCAATTACCGGCTGGGCGAATTCCAGGCGGCCGTGCTGGGTCCGCAACTTGATCGCCTGCCGAAGCAGCAGCAGATTCGCCAGGCAAACATCGAATATTTTGAAGCGCGCGTACGCACCACGCGCGGGCTTGGATTTCTGAAGCCGGAACCGCGAATTACCCGGACAGCACCATACTCATACGTACTGAAATATTTTACAGATCAGGCCAAGGATATTCCGCGAGCGGCATTCGTTGCCGCGCTTCAGACCGAGGGTATCCCCTGTGACGGGCTTTTTTACGAGCCGGTTTACAGAAGCTCGCTGTTTCCGGTGAAAGCTTCGGAGTTCCCGGCGCTGAGCTGGGGACGGCCCGAGCCGCTCGACTTGCGCAATCTGTATCGCTGCCCGGCATCCGAACGCGCGGCCTATCAGGAGGCCGTCTGGTTTCCTCACTATCTATTCCTGGGCGACAAAAAGGAGATCGACAGCATCGTGGATGCGATTTTCAAGACCCTCGATAACATCGAAGAGCTGCGCGGGCTCGAACACCCCGGCATCCGGTCGCAGGGCCTCAGCCGCGCCGACCGGGAGAGTTGAGATGAAGCGAGTCGGCTATGCAGTTGTCGGATTGGGCGCGATTTCTGAGCAGGCGGTTTTACCGGCGTTCGCCCATAGCAAGAGCGCCAGACTGGTCGCGGTGGTGAGCGGCGATCGTGAAAAAGCCAAACGGATCGCCGGGGACTTCCATGCCAGCGCATCCTACACCTATAAAGACTTTGCAGCGTGTTTGAAGAATCCCGAAGTCGAAGCTGTTTATGTCGCGACGCCGCCGGGCGAGCATGAGAGATATACCGTGCAGGCGGCGCGTGCGCGCAAACATGTTCTCTGCGAAAAGCCGCTGGCTGCAAACGTTGCGCAGAGTAAACGCATGCTTGCGGCGTGCCGTGATAATGCCGTCCAGTTGATGACGGCGTACCGGAAATATTTCGAACCAGGAAGCGTGGCGCTGAAGCAGATCATTGCCAGCGGACAATTGGGGCGGATCGATGTCATTCACACTGCGTTCACAGAATTTCGCCCAGCCGGCGACAATACACCCGGGTGGATGCTCAACCCGAAGCTAAGCGGCGGAGGGCCGTTGATGGATATCGGGATTTATTGCGTGGGCACTTCGCGCTGGCTGGTGGATGAAGATCCGGTTGAGGCCACAGCTTTCAGTTGGACGCGCGACCGGAAGCGTTTCAAAGACGTGGAAGAGGGCATTGCTTTCCGGTTGAGGTTTGCCAGCGGCGTGATGTTGCAGGGAACGGCAAGCTGGGGGGCCGCCCTCGCATCTTTCATACAAGTGCATGGCGAAAAAGGATGGGCCTGTCTTTCTCCAGCGTTCGCATTTGAGGAAGAGCGGCGCCTCACCGGGAAAATCGAAGGCAAGTGGTTCGAGAAGGAGTTCAGCGCCATAGACGAGTTTGCGCTGGAGCTGGACGCGTTCGCCGAGTGCATCCGGAAGAAT
>Ga0207707_10005815_pt1 | contig 10775 bp, 11 predicted proteins | sample KBSC83BmetaG_FD_184336 | JGI IMG/M metagenome (GOLD analysis project Ga0207707, IMG submission 184336) | Corn rhizosphere microbial communities from Kellogg Biological Station, Michigan, USA - KBS C8-3B metaG (SPAdes) (version 2) | ecosystem: Host-associated > Plants > Roots > Rhizosphere ... | reverse complement strand
AGATGGTGTTCCACTCTGGTTCCGTGATCTGCGCCGGGCAGTGCAGGATGTCGCCCATGATGATCGCCCGGGCGGGCCCGGACGAGATCACGACCGACTGGTGACCGGGCGTGTGGCCGCGGGTCGCCCGCACGTTCACCCCGGGGGCCACCGCCTGGCCGTCGCTCGTCGTGCCGAAGTGGTTCTCCAGGTCGCGGACCGAGTCACCGGGATGGAAGGGGACGTCGGTGTGCTCCTGGAAGAACGTCCACTCCTCGTCGTTGCCGATCAGGTAGGTGGCGTTGGGGAAGGCGAGCGAGTCGTGGTCGCTGATCCAGCCGGTGTGGTCGGAGTGGAGGTGGGTGAGGACAACGGTGTCGACCTGCTCCGGGAGGACGCCGGCCTGCTTGAGGCTCTCGAGGAATCGTCCGCCCTGGGCCCGGGCGAACCCCGGGGCCTCGAAGGCCTGGTCGCCGAAGCCGAGGTCGACGAGCAGCTTGCGGTCACCCGTCTCGACGAGGAAGCCGCCGACCGACGCCACCCACCACCCGTCGTCGTCCAGCCACTGGTGATGGGGTTGCCAGCTCACGTCGGTCGAGGCGGGGAACACCCCGGTGGCGCTGAGGTGGGCCTCGCCGTCGGGCAGGTACGTGATGCGGATGTCTCCCACGGAGATCGACGTCTGCTGGGCGGGCTGAGCGGTCATGCGATTCCTCCTTTTGTAGAGAACCTGACCGGCATGTGCTTCACCCCGGCCTGGAAGTTCGACTGGAGCCGCTGCACCGGCCCGGCCAGCTCGAGGTCGGGGAGGCGCCAGAGGACCTCCTCGAAGAAGACCCGCATCTGCAGCCGGGCCAGGTGGGCCCCGAGGCAGAAGTGGGGCCCGGCCCCGAAGGCCAGGTGCTCGTTGGGGGTCCGGCCGATGTCGAAGCGGTCGGGGTCGGGGAAGACGGCGCCGTCCCGGTTGGCCGAGGCGTAGTAGACGACGACCTTGTCGCCGGCGGCGATGTCCACGCCGGCGAGCTCGATGTCGGCGGCGGCCGTCCGGCGGAAGCACATCACCGGGCCGGAGAAGCGCAGCATCTCCTCGATCGCGGTCCCGAGCAGCGACGGGTCCTCGAGCAGGCGGCGGTGCTCGCCGGGATGCTCGAGGAGGGCGAGCATCCCCGACGGCAGGACGTTGCGGAGCGTCTCGTTGCCGGCCACGGTGAGCAGGAAGAAGAAGTTCTCGTACTCCTCCCGGCTGAGGGTCTGCCCGTCGACCTCGGCCAGGAGCAGCCCGGTGATGACATCGTCGCCCGGGTCGCGCCGCCTGCGTTCGGCCAGCCGGTGGGCGTAGTCGAACATGTCGGCCAGCGCCGCCCGGGAGCGGGGATCGACGGGCCGGCCGGACTCGTCGCGGCGGGCGTACTCCGGGTCCTGGAAGCCGATGACCCGGTTGCCCCACTCGAAGAGGAGGCGGCGGTCGGCGGCCGGGACCCCGAGGACCTCGGCCAGGGCGAGGAGCGGAAGGTCGGCGGCCAGGTCCAGGCTGAAGTCGCAGGCGCCGACGGGAGCCACGGCGTCGACGAGCGCCCGGGCGCGGTCGCGGAGGAATCCGGCCAGCCGCTCGATCCGCCGGGGGGTGAAGGCCTTGCTGACGATGCGGCGGAGCCGGCTGTGGTCGGGCGGGTCGAGGTTGAGCATCATCCGCCGCTGGAAGGCCAGGTCCTCCGGCTTGGGGTCGCGGATCTGGGTCGCCCCCAGCTGGGAGGAGAACAGGTTGGGGTTCCGGTTGACGTGGACGACGTCGTGGTAGCGGGTCACGGCCCAGTACCCCGGCCCCGCCGGCCAGCCGAGGATGGCCCGCTCCTCCTGGCGGTACACCGGGCACTCCCGGCGCAGCACGGCGAAGGCGTCGTGGGGCACACCGGCCGTGTACGTCCGGGGGTCGTAGAAATCGACCGCCGGCCGGCTCACCGGTGCTACTGCCCCCGGGCTTCGAGATACAGGCGCAGTTTCACTTCGGGGTCGATCTTTATCATGAACAGCGCCGGCGGTGGAATGCCGAAGTCGGAGATGTTGACCGTCTCCTCGCCGGAGACGACCAGCAGCTCCCCCTCGGGGGCCTCGGCGACGACGACGCCCTCGGCCGGAACGGTGACGCCGCGCAGGGTGATCTCGCCGCTGACCTCGAACGTCGAGGAGTCCCGGTCGACGGGCGCCGCCCGGTGGAGGTCGACGTAGGCCCGGGGGAACCGCCGGGCGTCGATCTGGCGGCGGAGCTCGGTGTCATAGATCGTGTTCCCCGACGTCAGCCGGATGACGTCGAGCTCCAGGTGCGCCGCCGGCGGCGTGGCGACGTCGATCCGTTCGTCGTCGACGGCGGCCTCGATGAATCCGTCGAGCCCGTTGGCGCCGAAGCTGACCGGGCCGAGGCTGGTGCCGACCCGGAGCAGCACGGCCGACCGTTCGGGGATCACGGAATGGTGCCGGCGGGCCGGTTGGCGCTCACCGGCCATCGGGCGTCTCCTGCCGGGTGGCGACGAGCAGCGCGGCGTCGTCGAAGAGGTCCTGTCCGGCGAGCAGCTCGAAGACGAGCCAGTCGCAGAGCCCGTCCGGGCCTCCTCCGGCAGCCGCCGGAGCGGCCTGCACGAGCTGGGCCAGCCGGGCGTCGATGGACTGATCCCGGCGCTCGATCAGACCGTCGGTGTAGGCCACGAGCGAGGCGCCCGCCGGGAAGCGCCGCTCGTCCGGCTCGTAGGTGGCGCCCGGAACGCCGAGCGGCGGCCCGAGCGCGCCGTCGAGGAGCTCGGTGGCGCCGTCGCCGGCCATCAGCAGCGCCGGCGGATGCCCGGCCCGGGCATACCGGAGCCGCCCCGCCTCGGGGTCGAACACGGCGACGAAGACCGTGGCGAAGGCGTCGGGCTTGTAGAGGCAGGTGTAGTCGTTCAGGCGGGCCAGGATCCGGGCCGGGCAGGCCTCGACGGTGGCGAAGGCCCGCAGCGCCGCCCGCAGCGAGGCCATGACCGCCGCCGCCTTGAGTCCGTGGCCGGCCACGTCGCCGATCACCAGTCCGACGAGCGGGCCGGGCAGGGGGAGGACGTCGTACCAGTCGCCGCCGACGGCCGCCGGTTCGCCGGCCGGCAGGTACCGGGTGGCGAACGACAGGCCGGCCAGCGGCGAGGGGCGGGCCGGCATGTAGGCCCGTTGCAGCAGTTCGGCCGACTGGTGCTCGCTGGCGTAGATCGCGGCCCGGGCCGCGGCCTGGCCGACGACCGCGGCGATCCCGGGCAGTGCATCGACCGCAAGGCCGCCGCCGTCATCGCCGTCGCCCTCGGCCGGCGGCTCGAAGCCGAACGTGACGGAGCCGCGGCACTCCCCGACGCAGACCAGCGGCGTGGTCACGACCGGACCCGACGTCGGAAGGTCGACCAGCGACTCCAGCCCGGGATAGGCGTCGTAGAACGCCGCGGTGGAGGGAAAGGCGATCGTCCGGTTGTCGTGGACGGCGTCGTTCCACGGTAGGGGCGCATCGAGGCCGAGGTGGTCGAGCCGGGCCGACGGGACGGCCGGGCCCCCGAGGAGCGAGGCCGCCACGCCGCCTCCCTGGTCGAGCAGGAGGGCGTGTCCGCAGCCGGCGCCGGCGGCGATGGGCCCGTAGGCGACAGCGGCGGCGGCGACGTCGTCGAGTGAGACCGCCCGGATGAGCGCCAGCGCCAGCCGCTGCAGCGGCTCGGCCCACGACGTCGCCCGGGCCGGTTCGACGGCGGGGCCGGGCTGCTCCGTCACGTCGATCTCCGCGGGCAGGACCGGTTCCGGGGGCCGCATCGTCAGCGGTCCGTCTCTCCGACGCCCTCGTCCCGGTCGACGAGCCGCCACTCGACGCGTTTGCCGATGGCCTCGGCGAAGCGGGCCACCGTCGACAGGTGGGGATCGATCGTCCCGGTCTCGAGCCGGGCCACGGCCCGCTCGGACGTGGCCATGCGGGCCGCCACCGTCGTCCGGGACACGCCCCGGGTCCGCCGTTCCTGCGCCAGGGCCCGGAGGACGTCCTGCAACGACGCGGCCGATGTCTCAGTGCCTTCCGCCCGCATCCCTCGTCCCTTCGTGGCCGGTCACCGCTGACCGGTCGCTACCCGGCCGGCGGGTGGCGGAAACGACGTGCCGGGTGGCGTCCCCGGGAGTCCCGCCCCCTAGAATGTCGGGCGCCTGGCCGGCGGAGACGAAACCGCCGGTCAGAACCTGAAAACCAAGCTGGTCGCCGGCTTGGCCCCATCGTCTAGGGGCCTAGGACACCACCCTCTCAAGGTGGAGACACGGGTTCGAATCCCGTTGGGGCTGCAAAGAAACAGCAGGTCAGGGGCCATTTCGGTGGCCCCTTGGCTACTAACCGGGGTTCGGCCGCCGATCCGTCGATCGGGGCCGGCTCCCGTTATTCCGGCGTTCCTGACCGCGGCGATCGCGCGGTGAGGAACGCCGGTTGCCGGGAGCGAACCCGTCCGGGCCACTGCGATGGCTCCTCTGCCGCGAGCGGGTGCAGTCACATGGCCTCGACCTTGGGCATGATCTCGTTCTTCAGACGCTTCATGTCGTCGAGCGTCTTCGCCGTCGGCACGTCGTTGAAGGGCGGCCACAGGAGGGGCATCGTCAGCCCGGCCTCCTTGTAGCGCTTGAGGGTGTCGGTGATCTGCGCCGCCGATCCCACCAGCAGGTTGGTGCCCTTCCCCGCCGGCGTCTGATCCATGTCGACGTCGGTGATGACGAACCAGACCATGCTGCAGATCTCGAGATCGTCGATCGAGCGGGAGCTCCCGAGCTCCTCGAGCTCGCGCTGGATTCCACCCCGCCACTGCTGGAGCTCGTCGGGGGTGTCCTGGATCCCGATCCAGCCCGACAGGTTGTACTTGGCGACGCGGTTCGCCGAGCGCTTCGGGTCCCGCAGCCCGCTGAAGAAGATCGGCGGGTGCGGCTGCTGCACGGGCTTGGCCCCGAACCCGCACTTGTCGAAATCGGCGAACTCGCCGTGGTACTCGAAGAGCTCGTTCGTCCAGACGCCGAGCATGATCTCGATCGTCTCCCGCACGTGCTTGTGCCGCTTGGGGAAGATGTGGGCGGCACTGGCGGCGGCGAACTCCTCGGGCATCCAGCCGGACCCCACGCCGACGTTGAGCCGGCCGTTGCAGAGGTGGTCGACGGTGGCCAGCTCCGTGGCCAGGACGCCGGGGGCGCGGTACGGCGTGTCGGTGATGCTCATGCCGATCCGGACCTTGGTCGTCTTGGCGGCGAGCCAGGGGATCAGCGGCCAGCCCTGGAACCACGTGCCGTTCGAGGCCACCGGCATGCCCCGGGGGAACTCCGTCATCATGCCGAACGGGAACTGGAGCTCTCCGCGGTCGGAGGCCTCGGGGACCACGATCCGGTCGAGCGTCCAGACGGAGTCGAAGTCGAGCTCTTCGGCGAGGCTGGTGCAGTCCTCGAGTTCCTTGATGGTCACCTGGGTGCGGAAGTTCGGCAGGTACAGAGCGAGCTTCATGCGAGACGGCCTCCTCACCGTGAGCTGCTGGGTCACAACGGCCAACGCTGGGGTCGAGCGGCACGCCTCCGAGCCCCTCGACCTGCCCGCAGGGGTTTCAGGAACCTAACAGTTCTTCCGGCGGCGGTCCCGGGGACCGGGGGAGTGTCAGGTCCCGGCCCGCTCCAGGAGCTCGACGATGGCTCGCTGTTCGGCCTCGGCCGCCGCTGACCCGGAGCCGCTGCGCCCCGTCGTCCGGCGGGCCAGGTCGGACGGCGTCGAGCCGCGGTCGTTCTCCAGGCGAGGGTCGGCGCCACCCCGCAGGAGGGCGTCCACCGCCCCTGAGCACCGGTTCCGTACCGCTCGATGCAGGGGCGTCACCCCGCCGGCGGCCGCCGCGTCGGGGTCGGCGCCGGCCTCGAGGAGGTAGGCGATCACGGCGCGCTGGCGGGCCGGGTCCCAATTGTCCGACCCCGGTTGACCGATCACGGCCGCATGCAACGGTCGGGCGCCGCGGCGATTCCGGACCTGGACGTCGGCCCGTCGCGCCACGAGCTCCCGGGCGAGGCCGCAGTCGTAGGCGAACGCCGCCGCATGCAACGCCGTGTCGCCTTCGTAGACCTGGGCGTGGCATCGGGGGATGAAGAACTCGTCCCGGCGGGCCAGGCGCGCCGTCGCCAACCTCCTCCGGCCGCCTCCGGACGGCGCGCTCATCGGACGCTCATCGTGACCGGCGTACCGTGGCCGGCGCTGGGAGTCGACGGCCGCCCCCCGGTCCCCGGGCCCCGCCCGGGCCGCGGGCTGCTCTCGGCGCGCCTGTTCCCCTCGATGGTGTTGGAGCGCACGTGAATTCAGCCAGGAGCCAGAACCCGCCGGCCGGATTCTTCCCGACCGGTATCGACCCACTGGGCGCGGTGCGGCGGCGCAAGCTGCTGCTGGTGGCCCTGACGGTGGTCGGGGTGGCGGCCGGCCTGTTCTACGGCACCGCCGTCGCCAAGCCGTCGTACACGTCGACGGCCACGGTGCTGGTGACGCCCATCACCCCCGACGTCAGCCCGACCGGGGTCGACCAGCTGGTGGCGATGGGCACCGAGCAGCAGATCGCCGAGTCGACGGCCGTGGCCGATCTGGCCAAGGGCCGGCTCAAAACCACCCAGACCGTGACGGAGCTGCAGTCGAAGCTGAAGGTCGGCGTCGACTCGACCACGCAGCTGATGACCATCGGCTGCACTGACAGCACGAACGTCGCCGCCCAGGCCTGCGCCCAGGCCTTCGCCGATTCCTATCTCCAGTACCGGTCGCAGCAGGCGGCCCAGTCCCGCGACGCCCGGGTGGCCAGCGCCAACGCCGCGCTGGCCCCGATCGACGCCCAGATCGTGGCCGCCACGCAGCAACTGGCCACCGCCCCGGTCAACAGCGCCGCCGCCGCCACGGCCCAGGAGACGCTGCGGAGCCTCGGGAACGAGGCTGCGCCGTACCGCCAGACGCTGGGCGACATGGCCCGGCTGAACGTCGACGACCCCGGCGTGGTGGTCAGTGCGGCCGGCCGCCCCGCCTCGCCGACCGGGTTCAGCGGGCCCTTCCTCGGTCTCCTCGGCGGCCTGGTCGGCCTCGTCCTCGGCCTGCTCCTGGCCTTCGGGCGGGACCGGGTCGACAACCGGCTCCGGGGCCGCGTCGAGCTCGAGGAGTACCTGCACGCTCCGGTGCTGGCCACCGTGCCCCGGACGCGGCGCACCGGCCGGGCCGCCCGCCTGGCGCCCACGCTGGTGACGATGCAGCACCCCGACAGCCCGGCGTCGGAGGCCTACCGCGCCCTGCGGGCCCGCGTCCTGGTCATGGCCGAGCGCCAGGGCCTCAAGACGATCATGGTCGCCTCGCCGACCGGGGGGGACGGCCGGACCGCCATCGCCGCCAACCTGGCCGTCTCGCTGGCCTTGGTGGGCAAGCGGGTCGTGCTGCTCTCGGCCGACCTGCGGGCCTCCAGGGTCCACCAGTACTTCGGGCTCGACAACGAGCGGGGCCTGTCCAACGTCCTGGCCGGCGAGATGCCGCCGTGGGAGGCCGCGCAGGAGCCGGCCGGCCTCGAGCGGCTCTCGGTCTTCGGTTCCGGCCCGGTCCCCGCCCAGCCGGCCGAGCTCCTCCAGAGCGACCTCATGCGGGAGCTCATCGCCGAACGGCGCAAGGTGGCGGACTTCGTGATCATCGAAGCCCCGGCGGCCCTCAACGCCTCGGATTGCCTGGCGCTGGCCCCCCTGGTGGACGGCATCCTCGTGGTGGCCGACGCCCGCCACACCGAGCGTGACGACGTCGAGCAGCTCCGGATCCAGTTCGAGCAGGTCGGCGGCCAGGTGGTCGGCGCCGTGCTGAGCAACGCCGCCGCCGGCGTCTGACGGGCGCGCCGCTCGACCGAGTACCTTGCCGGGTGGCCGAGGACGGGCTGCGGGCGGTGCTCGACTGGGAGCTCGTCCACCTCGGCGACCCGCTCGAGGACCTGGCCTGGTTGTGCGTCAAGGCCTGGCGGTTCGGTGCCCGACCGGAAGCGGCCGGCCTCGGGGGCGTCGACGAGCTGCTGGCCGCCTACGAGGCGGCCGGCGGCGGGCCGGTCGATCGGGGGGCCTTCGTGGCCCGAGAGCTGCGGGCCGGCTCCGGCCCGGAGAAGCGGGCCCGGGCCGGCCTCGAGGCCCTCGGCGCGTCGTCGTTTCCCGAGCTGTCGTCGGCGATCCGGGCCGGGAAGTTCGACGGCCGCGACGCCGACCTGTGGCCGTTCCTGTGGACGTCGGTCGCCGACCGCCTCGCCGTCGCCAACCCCGGCCACGCCGGGAGAGAGGGCTGAATCCGCCGTGGACCTCGATCTGCCGCCGGACCTCGTCGCCTACCTCGCCGAGCTCGACGACTTCATCGACCGGGAGATCCGCCCGCTGGAGCAGGCCGACGACAACGTCCGCTTCTTCGACCACCGGCGGGAGGACGCCCGGACCGACTGGGACCGCGGCGGCCTGCCCGACGAGGAGTGGGAAGCGCTGCTCGACGAGATGCGCCGCCGGGCCGACGCCGCCGACCACTACCGCTACGCCCTGCCCAGGGAGCACGGCGGCCGGGGCGGCACCAACCTCGGGATGGCGGTGATCCGCGAGCACCTGGCCCGCAAGGGCCTCGGCCTTCACAACGACCTGCAGAACGAGTCCTCGGTCGTCGGCAACCACGTGGCGGCGCAGCTCCTGATCCGCTACGGCACCGAGGAGCAGCAGCGGCGCTTCGTGGAGGATCTCGCCTCGGGCCGGGGCACCCTGGCCTTCGGCATCACCGAACCGGCCCACGGCTCCGACGCCACCCACATGGAGACGATCGCCGTGGCCGACGGCGACGGCTGGGTCATCAACGGCGAAAAGACGTGGAACACCGGCATCCACAAGGCGGAGCACGACCTCGTCATGGCCCGCACCAGCGGCGGGGCCGGCGACGGCGACGGGATCACCGCCTTCCTCGTTCCCCGCCACGCCCCCGGATTCGAGATCGTCGAGTACCTGTGGACGTTCAACATGCCGACCGACCACGCCCACATCCGGCTCACCGACGTGCGGGTGGGCGGCGACGCCGTCCTCGGCGGCCTCGGCCGCGGGCTGCAGGTCGTGCAGCACTTCTTCAACGAGAACCGGATCCGGCAGGCGGCGTCGTCGCTCGGGGCGGCGGCGTACTGCGTCGACCGGGCGATCGACTACGCCAAGCAGCGCAAGCCCTTCGGGAAGCCGCTGGCCGCCAACCAGGCCATCCAGTTCCCGATCGTCGAGCTCGCCACCCAGTGCGAGATGCTGCGGGCCTTCATCCGGCAGACGGCCTGGCGCATGGACACGGCCGGCACGTTCTCGGCCAGCCGGGAAGTGTCGATGGCCAACTACTGGGCCAACCGCCTGTGCTGCGAGGCGGCCGACCGGGCCATGCAGGTCTTCGGCGGGCTCGGCTACAGCCGGCACCAGCCGTTCGAGCACATCTACCGGCACCACCGGCGCTACCGCATCACGGAAGGGACGGAGGAGATCCAGATGCGCCGCGTCGCCGGCTACCTCTTCGGGTTCATGGACCGGCGGGCGCCGAAGGGGGTCACCGGCCTCGACTGAGCGGGGCCGGGCGGGTTTCTCCGCTCGCTTCGGCGGGTACCGCGGCAGCATTCGATGCCACGGTCTCAGAGGGGGAACCCGGATGGACGCGCTGGAGCTGTTGACCGCCGACCACAACCGAGTGCGGGGCCTGTTCACCCGCTTCCAGGCGGCGGAAGGTTCCGACGACGGCGAGGCGGCCCGGCTGGCGGCCACGATCTTCGAGGAGCTCCGGGTCCACACCCGGATCGAGGAGGAACTGTTCTACCCGACGGTCTCGGAGTGCAACGAGGAGATCCACGACCTCGTCACCGAGGGGATCGAGGAGCACCACGTCGTGGACGAGCTCATGGCCGAGGCCCAGCCGCTCGGCCCGTCCGACGAGAAGTGGGCGGCCAAGCTGAAGGTCCTCATCGAGAACGTCGAACACCATGCCGAGGAGGAGGAGCAGGAGCTCTTCCCCTTGGTGCGCAAGGCTCTCGACCGCGACGCCCGAGCCGAACTGGGCCGGAGGCTCGAGGCCAGGAAGGCGGAATTGGGCGCCCCCACCGCCGCCGACAAGGAACACCTGAGCACCGAGGAGCTGAACCGGCTGGCCCGGGAGCAGGAGATCCCCGGGCGGTCCTCCATGAAGCGGGAGGAGCTGCTGGCCACCGTCGCCCCTCAGAGCTGACGGCCCCCGAGCACAGGGACGGAGTACGACCATGGCCGACAAGGAACTGACCGATACCGACATGAACCCGGGTACCGAGCACGGCGTCGGCGAGAGCATGACGCGGCGCGGGGAAGACGTGATCAAGGAAGAGGGCCCCGACTCCGGGCGGAAGCCCAACCAGGGCACGAGCGGCGCCGACCGGCCGCACGGCACCGGCACCACCCGCAGCTCGACCGGCGTCGACTCCCAGGAGAACATCATGGACGAGATGCCCAACATGCAGCCCGGCGATCAGGGCGGCTGAGAGCCCGTCCCGCACTAACACCCCTCCAGCGGCGGTGGCCGGAAAGCGCGACCCGGCCACCGCCGTGGCGCGCCGGGGCGTGGTCAGCCGACCGGCGTGAGGGGCGCCGTCCCGATCCCGGCGTGGTCCCGGAACGCGTCGAGGATCTCGGTGGCGGCGTCGGTGGCGAACTCGGCCTTCGGCCAGGAGACCTCCGGAAGCCGCCGGGCCAGACCCAGCACGCACTCCACGTCGGACTCGGCCTCCAGG
>Ga0207707_10005814_pt1 | contig 10775 bp, 11 predicted proteins | sample KBSC83BmetaG_FD_184336 | JGI IMG/M metagenome (GOLD analysis project Ga0207707, IMG submission 184336) | Corn rhizosphere microbial communities from Kellogg Biological Station, Michigan, USA - KBS C8-3B metaG (SPAdes) (version 2) | ecosystem: Host-associated > Plants > Roots > Rhizosphere ... | reverse complement strand
GTTAGGTAAGTTCCGTGCAGGTAACCGTCGGCCGGATCGGCCGTCCGCACGGGATCCGCGGCGATGTCGTGGTCGGTGTCCGCACCGACGAGCCCGAACTGCGGTTCGCGCGGGGCTCGCGGCTGGACACCGACCCGGCCGACCTCGGTCCGCTTACCGTGGCCGGCAGCCGGTGGCACTCCGGTGAGCTGCTCGTCCGGTTCGAGGGCATCAGCGACCGGGACGCCGCGGCGGAACTGCGCGGCACGTGGCTGACGATGGACTCCGCCGCGATCCCCCCGTCGGCGGACCCTGACGAGTTCCACGACGCCGACCTGGTCGGCCTCGTCGTCCGCACGGTCGACGGCGCGCGGGTCGGCACCGTGGACGACGTGCTGCACTCGGGCCAGGACGTCCTGGTGATCAAGTCGGCGGACGGGCGCGAAGTCATGGTGCCGTTCGTCAAACCGCTCGTGCCCGACGTGGACATACCGGGCGGCTTCCTGACCATCGACCCGCCAGAGGGCCTGCTCAACCTCGAAGCCGCACCCTGATGCGGATCGACATCGTCACGATCTTTCCTGATTACTTCGGGGCGGTCGGTGCCGACGGCCGGGTCGGCGGGGCCGGGCCGCTTGGCGTGTCGCTGATCGGGAAGGCGGGGGCGCGCGGGGACATCGACTTCCGCGTGCACAACCTTCGCTCCTGGACGACCGACGTGCACCACACGGTCGATGACACTCCCTTCGGTGGCGGGCCCGGCATGGTGATGAAGGCCGACGTCTGGGGTGACGCCCTCGACGCGGTGCTCGCCGCCGCGCCCGTCTCCGGTGTGCCCGCCGCCGGGCCGCCCGCGCGGTTGATCGTGCCCACGCCGTCCGGCACCCCCTTCACCCAAGAACTGGCGGCCGCCTACGCGCAGGAGGCGCATCTCGTGTTCGCCTGCGGGCGGTACGAGGGGATTGACTCCCGGGTCGTCGCCGACGCCAGGACGAGAATGCCCGTCGACGAGGTCAGCATCGGGGACTACGTGCTGGCCGGGGGAGAGGCGGCCGTCGCCGTCATCGTCGAAGCGGTCTGCAGGCTCCTGCCCGGCGTGCTCGGGAACGAGCAGTCAAACCGCGACGACTCCTTCGGCGGCACCGGCGGCGCGATGAGCGGGCTGCTCGAAGGACCGGTCTACACGCGGCCGCGAACATGGCGCGAGCGCGAGGTACCTGACGTACTATTGTCGGGCAATCACCGGGCGATCGCTCGCTGGCAGCGAGATGAGGCACTGCGCCGCACCGCAGCCAGCCGGCCGGACTTGATCCGCCGTCTCGCGGCGATACCGGACGGTCTCGACAAGCGGGATCTTCAGGTGCTTGCTGACGCTGGTTTTCCGGTTGACGCAGAAAATATGGCACACTGAAGAACGCTGCCCGTTCGGGCGTTGACCCTGCCGGGGTGTTTCCCTGGCTAACGCAGGCTTCCACCCGGATGCGCGCTGCCGCGCATTCCGACCAGGACTGAGGAAACATCCATCATGCACACCGCGATCGCCGAGCTTGAGCAGGCCCAGCTCCGGACTGACGTCCCGGACTTCCGTCCCGGTGACACCCTCAAGGTGCACGTAAAGGTGACGGAAGGCAACCGCTCCCGCATTCAGGTCTTCCAGGGTGTGGTGATCAGGCGCCAGGGCGGCGGCCTGCGGGAGACCTTCACCGTGCGCAAGGTGAGCTACGGCGTGGGCGTGGAGCGCACGTTCCCGGTGCACAGCCCGTCGATCGACAAGATCGAGGCCGTGACCCGCGGCCGCGTCCGCCGCGCCAAGCTGTACTACCTGCGGGACCTGCGCGGTAAGGCGGCCCGCATCAAGGAGCGGCGGGAGACCGCCGCCAGCTGACCAAGCTGACGGGCTGATCTCGGATGGCCCCCGACCCGGGTGCCGAACAGGGCGCGAAGGCCGACGCGGAGGCGACGGCCGAGCAGACGCCTGCCGACAGCGCGGCGCAAGCGGACAAGGGCAAGCGCAAGAAGCGGCGCTTCTTGCGCGACCTCCTCGTGATCGTGGTCGCGGCCCTGGCGCTGACGATCCTGCTGAAGACGTTCGTCGTCCAGGTGTTCTCCATCCCCTCCGGGTCGATGGAGAACACCCTGCTACCCGGCGACCGGATCCTGGTCAGCAAGATCGTCTACGAGTTCCGGCCCATCGCCCGCGGCGACATCGTGGTGTTCAGCGGCGCGGGCTCGTGGGACCCGCCGGCCGCGCCGCCGAGCAACTGGCTGACCGGGCTCTGGGACGGCGCGACCAACCTGGTCGGCATCGCCGGGCCGGACACCGACTACGTCAAGCGCGTGATCGGCGTCCCCGGCGACCACGTGGCCTGCTGCGACGCGGCCGGCCAGGTGACGGTCAACGGTGTGCCGCTGTCTGAGTCGTCCTACGTCTTCCCCGGAGACACCCCTTCCGACCTGCGGTTCAACATCACCGTGCCGCCCGGTCGGCTGTGGGTGATGGGGGACAACCGGGGAGACTCCGACGACTCCCGCTACCGGACCACCTCCCCGGGTCAGGGCACCATCCCGGAAAGCGCCGTGGTGGGCCGGGCGTTCCTGATCATCTGGCCGCTTTCGCGCGTCTCGGACCTGCCCATCCCGAATACGTTCACGCAGGCGGGGCTCAGCACGGCGGCTGCGATCGCCGCCGCACCGCCCGCTACGGTGGCAGGCGGCAGCGCGGTCGCCGGAGCGCTCGCCCTCACCTGGCGCCGGCGCCGTCGGCGCTAGCCGGGCGCCGGCTAAGGAAGGCTCGCGGATTACCGAGGGATTACCGAGGTCGGCCCGGTACGGGCGACCGGCCTCGCGGCGGGGACGATACGCTCACAGTGATGAGCGATGACGGCACGTCCTGGCGCGAACGAACGACGGGGGCACGGATGAACGGGGATGGTTCGGGGGCGCCGCCTTGGGGCCCGGCCGATCCGGTGCCCGATCTGAAGGACACCCAGGCGATCCCCGGCCTCGGCTCGATCCGAGGACCAGGCGGAACGGGCGACCAGGCAGGCGACGGTCCCGCGGCCGAAGACACCAGGGACAGCGGCAACCGGGACGGCGGCACCGACGCGGACGCGGAGACCGGCGAGGACGCCGCGGACGCCGAAGGCGGCAAGCACCGCCGCAGCTTCTGGCGCGAGCTTCCCGTGCTCATCGTCATCGCGCTCGTGCTCGCGCTCGTCATCAAGGCGTTCGCGATCCAGGCCTTCTACATCCCGTCCTCCTCGATGGAGAACACCCTCGACATCGGCGACCGGGTGCTGATCAACAAGATCGTCTACCACCTGCGGCCGATCCATCGCGGAGACATCATCGTCTTCGACGGCACCGGGTCGTGGGACCTCGACACCCCCACGGGCAGCTCGAACATCTTCAGCAAGGCGGTCGACGAGCTTGAGGGGCTCGTCGGCATCAGCCACGACTCCTCCATCTACATCAAGCGCGTGATCGGCGTGCCCGGCGACCACGTGGCCTGCTGCGACGCCGCCGGCCAGGTCACTGTCAACGGCGTACCGCTCAGCGAGGGCTCTTACCTGTTCCCTCGCAACGTGCCGTCCACCCAGAAGTTCAGCATCACGGTCCCGGCCGGGAACCTGTGGGTCATGGGCGACCACCGCCTGGTCTCCTACGACTCCCGCGGCCACCAGGGCAACCCCGGCGGCGGGAGCATCCCGGAGAGCGCCGTCCTCGGCCGCGCGTTCGTGCTCATCTGGCCGCCGAGCCGCTGGGGCTTCCTCAACATCCCGGCGACGTTCGAGCAGCCGCAACTGAACGCGTCGAACGCGGCAGCAGGCGGCTCAACCGCCGCCCTCCGGGCCGCGCTCGACAACGGCACCCCGGTCCGCCCCGCGACCTCCCCGCTGCCGCTGGCCCTCGGCTTCGTCGGCGCGGTCCCCATCACCTGGCTCCAGCGCAGGGCCCGCCACCGCCTCCGCGACCGCCGCAACAAGCCCCGCAACCGCTAACTGGCACCACCAAGTCGTTCGGGATAAGAGGGAGAGCAACCGGCGGAGGCGGACCTTCGGGGCTCGCTTTCTGGGCCACGACTGCGCGGATGCACCGGCCCGCCCCCATCCCCGCCCCACGCACAAAAAGAGTGGCGTACCCTGCCAAGTGATGGCTTCTCCCTCCTACACCCCCAGGCGCGACGCCGGCCTCGCCGCCTACGAGAACGTGCTCGCGCGCGCCGGTCTCGGACCCGTCGCTGGCATCGATGAGGCCGGCCGTGGCGCGTGCGCGGGGCCGCTCGTGGTTGCGGCGGTCGTGCTCGACAAGGCGGCGATCAAGCGCATCCAGGGGCTCGCCGACTCCAAGCTGCTCACCGAGGCCGCACGGGAGGCCGCCTACGAGAGCATCGTCAGGCACGCGCTCGACTGGCACGCGGTCGTGATCCCGCACACCGAGATCGACGCTCTCGGCCTGCACATCTGCAACGTCGAGGGCATGCGCCGCGCCTACGCCGCGCTGCGGGCGCGGCCCGGGTACGTGCTGACCGACGGCTTCCCCGTCCAGGGCCTCGGGGTGCCCGCACTCGCGATGTGGAAGGGAGACCGCGTGGCCGCGTCGGTCGCGGCCGCGTCGATCGTGGCCAAGGTGACCAGGGACCGGATGATGCACGAGCTGGATGAGCGTTATCCGGTATATGGCTTCTGCCGTCACAAGGGGTATGTAACCGCCGAGCACCAGCGGGCGCTTGCGGAGCACGGGCCGTCCCCGGTGCACCGCCGGTCGTTCAGGTGCGTGCCCGGTGACGAACCGGCGGAGGGAGAATAGGTGGCATGAGCGCGGAAGACCTGGAGAAGTACGAAGCGGAGATGGAGCTGCAGCTCTACCGCGAGTACCGCGACGTCGTCGGCCTGTTCACCCATGTCGTGGAGACCGAGCGCCGGTTCTACCTCACGAACGACGTGGACCTTAAGGTGCGCGCCGCCGACAACGGCGAGGTTTTCTTCGAAGTCACGATGCACGACGCGTGGGTATGGGATATGTACCGCCCCGCCCGTTTTGTCAAGAACGTGCGGGTAGTGACCTTCAAAGATGTCAACATCGAGGAGCTGGCGAAGAGTGACCTCGAACTGCCCGATGAGAACGGCAAGCCGGGCTTTTCCGGCTAAAGCACCGGCTGTCGCTTTCCACACCGACCGCCCGCTCTTTCCGGCGGGGCACGCGGGGCCGTCGTGCTAGGCCTGCCCGACGCGGTGACCGCGTGCCTGTTCGACATGGACGGCGTAGTCACCCAGACGGCGAAGGTGCACGACGCGGCCTGGAAGGAGATGTTCGACGACTTCCTCAAGTCGTGGTCGACGTCGCACAACGTGCCTTTCGTCCCCTTTGATCCGGTCCGCGACTACGACGAGTACGTTGACGGGAAGCCGCGCCTTGAGGGCACGGCTTCGTTCCTGGAGTCCAGGGGGATCGAGCTCCCGGCGGGCGAGGAGTCGGACCCGGCGGGAGCGCCAACGGTCTGGGGCCTGGGCAACCGGAAGAACGAGCTGATCTTGAAGGTGCTGGCGCGCGACGGCGTGCAGGCTTACGAGGGTTCCGTCCGCTACGTCACGGCGGCGCTCGCGGCCGGACTGCGCACCGCGATCGTGTCGTCGAGCGCGAACACCGAGGCGGTGCTCAAGGCGGCGGGGGTGGACAGCCTGTTCGAGGTCAGGGTCGACCACCAGGTAGCCGAGGCGGCCAAGCTGCGCGGCAAGCCCGCGCCTGACACGTTCCTCGAGGCGGCACGGCTGCTCGGCGTCGCCCCGGCGAACGCGACCGTCTTCGAGGACGCGCTGGCCGGGGTGGCGGCGGGGCGGGCCGGGAAATTCGGGTTCGTCGTGGGCGTGGACCGCGTCGGCCAGGCCGACCAACTCCACGCGCACGGGGCCGACGTGGTAGTGAAGGACCTAGCGGAACTGCTGTAAGGGGCGAAGCCCCTCAAAAAGGATGTGGCACCGGGCCGGATAGAGCCGGTCCGGTGCCACACCCGCAATCATGCGACTTAGCGACTGGCGATCGAAGCAGACTCTCCGACCGGAGGTGCCGGACCAGTGATTGAGAACGAGCCATACGGGGCCGAGCCATGGTGCCTCACCGAGAGTTCACTCGACCTTGACCTGATCGCGCAGAGCGAGTCGGTCTTCGCCCTGTCCAACGGTCACATCGGGCTGCGCGGCAACCTGGACGAGGGAGAGCCGCACGGCCTGCCGGGCACGTACCTCAACTCGCTGTACGAGGTCCGCCCGCTGCCGTACGCGGAAGCGGGCTACGGCTTCCCCGACACCGGCCAGACCGTCATCAACGTGACCAACGGCAAGATCATCCGGCTGCTCGTCAACGACGAGCCGTTCGACATCAGGTACGGCACGGTCCGCTCGCACACCCGCACCCTCGACATGCGGGCCGGCACGCTGACCAGGGAAGTCGTGTGGACCTCGCCCGCCGGCCACACGGTCAAGGTCAAGTCGGTCCGGCTGGTGTCGCTGACCCAGCGCGCGATCGCGGCGATCAGCTACAGCGTCACCCCCGTGACCCTCCCCACGGACCCCGGCGCGGAAGAGCCCGCCGACGCCCTGGAAGGCGAGCCGCTCCGCGTCGTCGTGCTGTCGGAGATCGTGGCGAACGAGGAGATCCCGGTCGCGTCCGCCGACCCGCGCGCCGCGGCGATTCTTGCGGAGCCGCTGGTCAGCGAGGAGCACGTCGCGACCAACCACGATAACCCGCGGGCCATCCTGGTGCACGGCACCCGGATGAGCAAGCTGCGGCTGGCCTGCGGGATGGCGCACGACGTCAGCGGGCCGCAGAAGATGGCGGTGCACGGGGAGTCCTTCCCCGACCTCGGGCGGCTCATCGTCGCCGCCGAGGTGCCGCAGGGCGAGGAGTTGCGGCTGGTCAAGTACATCGGCTACGGCTGGTCGAGCGCGCGGTCGCGGCCGGCGCTCGTTGACCAGGTGTCGGGCGCCCTGGCCGCGGTGGAGCTCACCGGCTGGGACGGGCTGCTTGAAGAGCAGCGCGCGTTCCTCGACGCGTTCTGGGAGGGCGCGGACGTCGTGGTCGACGGTGACGTGCAGATCCAGCAGGCCGTGCGGTTCGGGCTCTTCCACATCCTGCAGGCCGGCGCCCGCGCCGAGCAGCGGCCGATCCCGGCCAAGGGCCTGACCGGCACCGGGTACGACGGCCACACGTTCTGGGACACCGAGGCGTTCGTGCTCCCGGTGCTGACCTACACCCACCCGTCCGCCGCGGCCGACGCGCTGCGCTGGCGGTTCGTGACCCTCGACACCGCACGCGCGCACGCCGCCGAGCTTGGCCTTGCCGGCGCAGCGTTCGCCTGGCGAACCATCCACGGCGAGGAAGCCTCCGGCTACTGGCCCGCGGGCACGGCGGCCTTCCACATCAACGCCGACATCGCCGCCGCGGTCGTGAACTACCTCGATGCGACGGAAGACGAGGGCTTCGAGCGCGAGATCGGCCTCCCGATCCTCGTCGAGACCGCCCGCCTGTGGCGCTCACTCGGCCAGCACGACGCCAGCGGCCAGTTCCGCATCGAAGGCGTCACCGGTCCCGACGAGTACAGCGCGGTCAAGGACAACAACCTCTACACGAACCTCATGGCGCAGCACAACCTCGCCGCCGCCGCCCGGCTGGCGGAAAAGCTCCAGGACGAAGCCCGCGAACTCGGCGTCACGACCGAGGAAGCGGCGTCCTGGCGCGACGCCGCCGAGGACATGTACATCCCGTACGACGAGAGCCTCAAGGTGCACCAGCAGCACGACGGCTTCACCCACTACGCACGCTGGGACTTCAAGGGCACGCCCGCGGACCACTACCCGCTGCTGCTGCATTACCCGTACTTCCAGCTGTACCGCAAGCAGGTCGTCAAGCAGGCCGACGTCGTCCTCGCCATGCAGCTGCGCCCCGACTCCTTCACCCCGGAGGAGAAGCTCCGCAACTTCAACTACTACGACGCGCTCACCGTCAGGGACTCCAGCCTTTCGCCGGCCACCCAGTCCGTCCTGGCCGCCGAGGTCGGCCACCTCAGCCTGGCCTACGACTACCTCGCGGAAGCCGCGTTCATGGACCTGCAGGACCGCGAGCACAACACCAAGGACGGCCTGCACATCGCCTCACTCGCCGGGGCGTGGACGGCCCTGGTCGGTGGCTTCGGCGGCATGCGGGTCCGCGAGGGCCGGCTTTGCTTCAGCCCCAAGCTCCCGCCGGGGATCGTCGGCCTGTCCTTCCGGCTGCGCTACCGCGGCCGCATCTTGCTGGTCTCGATCCACGACCACACCGCCACCTACTCGCTGCTCGCCGGCGACCCGCTCGACGTCACCCACCACGGCCAGCCCGTGACGATCACCGACAAGGAACTGGTCCTCGACACCCCGATGCCGGTTCAGCTGCCGCCGCCCAGCCAGCCGCCGGGGCGCGTGCCCCAGTCGCACCGCGCCCGCGCTGTGTAGGGTTTCCGGCCTGGCCGGTGTTCCGCTGGCCTGGCCGGCGTTCCGCCGGCGTTTGCCGGCCTGGCCGGCGTTTGCCGGCCTGGTCAGCCTCTCGGGTGGCCGGCCTGGCCGGCGTTCCGCCGGCCAGTTCAGCGGGCGGCGTTCCAGCGGCGGACGGCCAGGGTGCCGGGAATCAGGATCAGGGCGGCGGTCCAGCAGCCGAGTTCGAGCAGCGGCGCGGTGAGTGGGCCGCCGCTGGCGACCGACCTGATCACGGCGGCCGCGGCGGTGACCGGGTTGACCCGGGCGACGGGCTGCATCCAGCCGGCCAGGTCGGCGACCGGCGCGAAGGCCGAGCTGATAAACGCCAGCGCGATCGCGGGGAAGAACAGCACGCGTTCGGCCGTCTCCGGGTCGTTGATCAGCAGCGCGAGCCAGGCCGACAGCACGGCGACGCCGGCCGCGAAGGCCGTCGTGACGGCCGTGATCGCGGCCAGGCCGGCCAGGTCGTGCCGCACGTGGAAGCCGAGCAGTGTCGCGACCGCGAGGAGCAGGACCGCCTGGACGGCGAAGACGATCGCGTCCGACGCCAGCCGCCCGGCGAGCACGGCCGCGCGGGCCATGGGCAGCGAGCGAAACCGGTCGGCGAGGCCGCTGCTCGCGTCGCGCAGCAGCGCCAGGCCGGTCGTCGGCGCGGTGAGCGCCGCGTTCTCGATGATGATGCCGGGGATGAGGAACTGGCGGTACGTTCCGCTTGACCCTCCGGCGTGGCCGGCGATGGCCAGGTTGCCGAACACCGACACGAACATGACCAGCAGCACCAGCGGCTGCACGAGGGGGTAGATCATGCGGCCGGGGTTCTTCCGCAGCACCCGCAGGTTCCGGCCGGCGATAAGGGCGCTGTCCCGCGCCGCGCGGTAGTGCGCGGGCGCCGGGTAATGCACGGGCGCTGGGTCGTGGGCGGGGACGGTCGTCATGATGGCACCGCCCCTGTGTTCTGGGACGCCTTGTCGCCGGAGCCGCGGTCGCCGGAGCCGCGGTCGCCGGAGCCGCGGTCACCGGAGCCGCGGGTCAGCGCGAGGAACGCGTCGTCGAGCGAAGTGCCTTCGCCGCCGGCCCGCGACTTAAGCTGCCCCGGCGTGCCGGAGGCGATGACCTTCCCGTGGTGCAGGACGTGCACGATATCAGCGAACCGGTCCGCTTCCTCCAGGTACTGCGTGGTGAGCAGCATCGTGGTGCCCGCCGATCGAAGCCGGGCAAGAACCGCCCAGAGCTGCCGGCGGCTGCCGGGATCGAGTCCGGTCGTCGGCTCGTCGAGCACCAGCAGGCCCGGGTGGTGCATCAGGCTGGCGGCCAGGTCGAGGCGGCGGCGCATGCCGCCGGAATAGGTCCGCACCATCCGCTCGGCCGCGTCGGTCAGGCCGAGGGCGGCCGTGAGCTCCGCCGCCCGGCTTGCCGCCCGCCCGCGGCTCAGCCCGGCCAGCCGACCGATGAGCATGAGGTTGTCGTGGCCGCTTAGCGCCTCCTCGAGCCCCGCGTACTGGCCGGTGAGGCCGATACGCGCCCGCACCTGGCCGGCCTGCCGCACCACGTCGTACCCGAAGACCCGTACCTGCCCCGCGTCCGGCCGCGCGAGCGTCGCGATGATCCGGACGAGGGTGGTCTTGCCTGCGCCGTTCGGGCCGAGAAGCGCGGTGAGCGTGCCGGCGGAAACGGTCAGGTCGACGTCGGTCAGCGCTGTGACCTGGCCGAATGCCTTGCGGACGGCCGACACCTGGATGGCAGGCACGGCAGCGGCTTGGGATGCGTCCCGGGGTGCCGTAAGATCGCCCATATTGTGAGGCTAGCAGTTAGTGAGGTCACCGGACAATATGGCGGGCTCAGGAAAGCCGGCGGGGTCAACGGCGGGGTCAACGGCTGGGTCTAGGGCTGGGTCTAGTGGGCAGTCAACGGCACGGGCAACGGCAGAGTCAACGACTCGGGCAACGGCCGACGACATCGAGGCCGCCCGCGGCTCGGCCGGCACCGACCCGCAGTCCGCCGACCTGGCGGTCAGCGTCCTCGGGCGCCTCTTCCGGCTCGCGCCGCAGCTCACCGAGCTGCTTGACCTCGGCGCGCGCGAGTACGGCATGGGCTTCGCCCGCGGGCGGGTGCTGTGGGCACTCCAGGAATCGGGCCCGGTCGTCATGCGCGCCCTCAGCCAGCGGCTGGGCATCTCACCCCGCACCGTCACCGGCCTGATCGACGCCCTCGAAGCCGACGGCTGGGTCACCAGGACACCGCACCCCGACGACCGCCGCGCCACGATCATCACGCTCACCCCCGCCGCCC
>Ga0207707_10005813_pt1 | contig 10778 bp, 11 predicted proteins | sample KBSC83BmetaG_FD_184336 | JGI IMG/M metagenome (GOLD analysis project Ga0207707, IMG submission 184336) | Corn rhizosphere microbial communities from Kellogg Biological Station, Michigan, USA - KBS C8-3B metaG (SPAdes) (version 2) | ecosystem: Host-associated > Plants > Roots > Rhizosphere ... | reverse complement strand
GGATGCCAACGCTGCAAGGATTCCCCGCCGGGTACGTCCCGGCCTCCGCACGCGAGTGTAGTCGATTGCGGCGGCGGGATTCAGGTGCGTGCGACCGCGCTCCGTGTCTTGAACCCCTCTCCCTCCTAGGGGGTTGCCGCAGCCGAGCGCGCAGCGCTGGGGTGGCCCTTCGGGCCACCTTCTCCCGAAGGGAGAAGGAAAAGAGCCGCATGACCATCGCCACGCGGACAGACGCGGCCTGATCTGCGATCATCGGGCGCTTTCCGGCACGGGTCTTGGCATGAGTCACGAACACGCAATCCGCCGCAACGTCGGCGCATGGGCGCTGATGTTCACGGGCCTCGGCTCGATCATCGGCTCGGGCTGGCTGTTCGGCGCGTGGCGGGCGGCGCAACTGGCCGGGCCGGGTGCGATCTGGGCGTGGGTGATCGGCGCGGTGGTGATCCTGTTCATCGCGATCACCTACGCCGAACTCGGCGCGATGTTCCCGGAATCCGGCGGCATGGTGCGCTACGGCCAGTATTCGCACGGCACGCTGGTGGGTTTCATCGCGGCGTGGGCCAACTGGATCGCGATCGCCTCGGTGATTCCGGTGGAGGCGGAAGCCTCGGTGCAGTACATGGCGTCGTGGCCGTGGCAGTGGGCGCAGAACCTCTATCACGTGGCACCGGGTGGCTTGGGTGAATTGAGCCCCACCGGCCTCGGGATCTCAGCGGTGCTGGTGATCGGCTATTTCCTGTTGAACTACTGGAGCGTCAATCTTTTCGCCAAGACCAATTCCTGGATCACGCTGTACAAGCTGATCGTGCCGGCGCTGACCGCGATCGCGCTGGTGGCGACCTCGTGGCATCCGGAGAACTTCCACGTCGGCGCGCACGGCGGCCCGCATGCCTACAACGTTTCGGCGATCCTGACCGCGGTCGCAATCAGCGGCATCGTGTTCAGCTTCAACGGCTTCCAGAGCCCGGTGAACCTCGCGGGCGAGGCCAAGAACCCCGGCCGCAACGTGCCGTTCGGGGTGATCGGCTCGATCCTGCTGGCGACCATCGTGTACCTGTTGCTGCAGGTGGCATTCCTCGGGGCGACCGACCCCGTGGTACTCGCCAAGGGCGGCTGGGCCGCGATCGAGCATTCGTCACCGTTCGCGCAACTGGCACTGGCGCTGAACCTCAACTGGCTGGCGCTGCTGCTGTATTCCGACGCATTCATCAGTCCATCCGGCACCGGCGCGACGTACACCGCGACCACCGCGCGCATGATCTACGGCATGGAACGCAACGGCACGTTGCCGAAGATCTTCGGCCGCGTGCATCCGCGCTTCGGCATCCCGCGCCCGGCGATGTGGCTGAACCTGGTGGTCGCCTTCATCTTCCTGTTCTTCTTCCGCGGCTGGGCGACGCTGGCCGAAGTCATTTCGGTTGCGACCATCATTTCGTATCTGACAGGCCCGGTCAGCGTGTCGGTGCTCAGGCGCACCGCACCGGACATCCATCGTCCGCTGCGCATCCCCATGCTGCGCGTGATCGCGGGCATGGCGTTCGTGTTCGCCACCGAACTCCTGTACTGGGCGCGCTGGCCGCGCACCGGCGAGATCATCCTGCTGATGGTGGTCGCGCTGCCGGTATGGCTTTGGTATGCGGTGAGGCGCGGTGGAACCGATTTGATGAGGCAGGTCCGCGGCGCACTGTGGCTGATCTTTTACCTGCCCGCGGTCGCCGCGCTGTCGTGGGGAGGCAGCGACAAATTCGGTGGCCACGATTACATCGCACGCCTCTGGATGTGGATGCTTCACAGCGATGTCCATCCTTCCTACGGACTGGACTTGACCGTCGTCGCGGTGGTTGCGATCGCCTTCTTCGCGTGGGGGCTCGCGTGCGGCTGGAACACGCCGGAAGTGGAAGCGATCAAGATGGAGGCGAACGCGCATCCCGGTGCCGTCATGGTGCCGCCGGATGAAGAAACGGCGGAACGCATGACCGGGCGGTAAACCATCGGGGACCTGCTGCGCCTGGCCGCGTGCGAAGGTCCCCAGGGTTTCCGCGACGTCGTGAGTCAGTTCAAAGCGAGAATATCGCCCAGCAAGGCCTGCGCGGTGACCTCCGGCCCGGCGCCCGCGCCCTGGATCACCAACGGGCTCGTGGCGTAACGCGAGGTCGTGAACGCGAACAGATTGTCGGCGCCCTGCAGGTGCGCGGCCGCATGATCGTGCGGCACTCCGATCAGGCCTACCCGCGCAGTGCCATTGGCGTCGAAGCGGGCGAGATGGCGCAACGCGCAATCGCGCGATGCGGCCTTGGCATGACGCGCCGCGATCACCGCATCCAGTTCATCGAGGTGATCAAGGAATTCGTCCTGCGACACGTCGCGCAGCGATTCCGGCACCAGGCTCTCGACTTCGACGTGCGCACGTTCGAGCGGAAAGCCCGCCGCGCGCGCCAAGATCAGCAATTTGCGCGCGACGTCCTCGCCGGAAAGATCGGCGCGCGGATCGGGTTCGGTATAACCCAGCGCGCACGCTTCGCGCAGCAGCGTCGAAAATGGTTGTCGGCCATCGTAATGATTGAACAGATATGAAAACGAACCCGAGAACACGCCCTCGATGCGTGTGACCGTGTCACCGCAGGCGTGCAGCCGGCGCAAGGTAGCGAGCGCCGGCAAACCGGCGCCGACGGTCGCGCTGTCACCATAGTCTGCGCTCCGCGCGCACCCTGCTTGCAAGGCGCGCCATCCCGACAGTTCTCCGCCCGCCAGTGCCTTGTTGGCAGTGACGACGTGGCAACCGCGGGCGAGCCATTCGAGATGCCGGGTCGCGAGTTCGGCCGATGCCGTCGCATCGACGATCACCTTGCACAAAGCGCCGTTGGCATTCAGGGCGCGCAACAACACCGCGTCGTCCCGACTGTCGCCCGCGGCATCCAGGCGATCGCGCAGGCGGCGTTCGGCGAGCGCCTGGGGTTGCGTTTGTTGATGGCGTGAATTGGCCGCGCCAACCAATCGCAAGTTTTCGCCCGCGGGCGTGCGCAGCAGTTGCAGGAACGCGCCGCCCACCTTGCCGGTGCCCAGCAACACCACCGCGGTGTCGCGCTGCGATGCGGCGCGTGGACATTCCGTTTCCGCCAGCACCGCATTCACGCCGGCACCGCCACGCGTTTTCGCGATGCCGCATCCGCGCGCACCAACGCGGCACGCAGGTGACGCGACAAATCGGAAATGTCTTCGATGCCGACGGACAAACGCAGGAGCGTGTCGGAAATGCCGGCCGCGCGCCGCGCTTCCGGCGCCATCGCGGCATGCGTCATGGTGGCCGGATGCGCGACCAGGCTTTCCACGCCACCCAGTGATTCCGCCAGCGTGATGCATTGCAGGCCATCCAGGAATGCCCGCACCGCATGCTCGCCACCCGCCAGTTCGAAACTGAGCATCGCACCGAAGCCGGATTGCTGGCGCTTCGCCAGTGCGTGCTGCGGATGCGACGCAAGGCCCGGATAGAAAACCCGCGTGACCGCCGGATGCTGATCGAGCAGGTCAGCGAGTGCGACGGCATTCTCCTGATGCGCACGCAGGCGCGCCGAAAGCGTGCGCAGACCGCGCAGCGTCAGCCAGCTGTCGAACGGCGCACCGGTGAGGCCGAGGCAATTTCCCCACCACTTCAATTTCTCCGCGACTTCAGGCTCGCGCGCGATCACCGCGCCACCGACGACGTCGCTGTGGCCGTTGATGTACTTGGTGGTCGAATGCACGACCACGTCGGCGCCCAAGGTCAGCGGCTGCTGCAAGGCCGGCGACAGGAACGTGTTGTCCACCACGCACAGTGCGCCCGCCGCGTGCGTGGCCTGCGCGACGTGGCGGATGTCGGTGATGCGCAGCAACGGGTTGGATGGCGTCTCCACCCACACCAGCGAAGGATCATCCGCGAGACCGGCAGCGAGTGCGGCCGAATCGGTGAGATCGGCAAAGCGCACGCTGAAGCGGCCCTTCTTCGCCCACGCGTCCAGCAGGCGCCAGGTGCCGCCGTAGCAATCATGCGCGGCCAGCACCGTGCCGCCCGACGGCACCAGTTCCAGCGCCAGCGCGACCGCGGCCATGCCGCTCGACGTCACCACCGTGCCCGCGCCGTGCTCGAGATCACTCAGCGCCTCGGCCAGCAGGTCGCGCGTCGGATTGCCGCTGCGCGAATAGTCGTACTCGCGCTTCTCGTTGAAACCGGCAAATGAGTAATTCGTCGACAGATGCAACGGCGGCACCACCGCGCCGTGCTGGGTGTCGGTTTCGATGCCGGCGCGCACCGCGCGCGTACAGGATGCAAGGTGGGTCATGTCGCGCTCCACGTATCCAGGGCCTCGCGCAGCAATGGCGTGAGGCGTTCGTGTTCTTTCAGGAAACCATCGTGGCCATGCGGCGTTTCGATCACCTCGAGGCTGGCCGGCGCGCCGAGGCGTTGCTGCAATGCGCACAGGTCCGCCAGCGGCACCAGCCGGTCGCTGGCGAAGCCGATCAGTGAGGTCGGCACGCGCACGGCCTTGGGTTCGATGTCGTGCAGGTCGATCGATTCCGACAGCGCGAGATAGCGGCGTGCATCGAAGCGCGCGACGAAGCGCCGGCCGCGGTGTTCGAGCCAGCCTTCGACGGGGAGCTGGAAGCGGCCGTCGCGATATTCCGCGCCGCCGGCAAAACGCCGACCGATTTCCTCGCCGCTGCGGTACGTGGTCAGTGCCAGTTGGCGTGCCAACGACAAGGCTTCATCCGCGCACCCCCTGTCGAGGCCAAGCTTGACGATGCCGCGCTGCACCGCGCGTTGTGCCGTCGCATACGGGTGCGGCCGGTGCGCGCCGGCCAGCGCGACGAGTTTGCCCAGCCGATCGGCGTAGCGGGCCGCGAACGCCAGACCGACCATCGCGCCGTACGAAGCACCCACGAAAGCCTTGGCGCGCGCGATGCCCAACGTATCCAGCAATGCCGCGAGCGCATCGGCCTGGTCTTCGCTGGAAACCGAGGGCGATTCCAGGTCATCGGCATCCAGCCAGTCGATCGCCAGCACGCGCACCTGGTCGAGGTCGATCGCACGACCACGGCCGACCAGCGTCTCCCACCATCCGGACGCGGCGTGTTCGGCGGTCGCGCAGACATCCCGGTCGGCCGAAATGCCGCCCTGGACTATCACGGTGGGCGCGCCCGGTGCGCCTGCCCAGAGGTAACGCACCTGGACCGTCACCGGATACCCGGCATAGCGGGGCGTGATCCGGATTTCGCGCGTGCCGCGCTGGCAGGCGAACCGTGCGTCCACGCGGGGAATGCGCGCCGCCTGTTGCACGAAAGACTCGGTGGTTTCGGGTGCGACGGCAAGACTCATGGCGGTTCTCCTTGCAATGCCCGGGGATCGAGTCATGCGGAGAACCGAAAACGGCCGTCCAATCCCGCGGTGGCGGGATTTCGCGACTCATCTCTCGGGCGGCGCATTGCGCCTCCGCAGGAGTTGGCACCGTGCGGAACCTTGCGGTCCCGCGGGTTGCCCCGGCTTCCAAGGGCCTGTCCCTCAGCCGGTCTCGATGAGCAATGGGCACAATCTAGCAATGTGGATTGTGCATGTCAACAGACGTATAGACATCTATACCGCCATATTGAAACAATCATTTGGCGTCCAAACATGCCGCACGTCCCGCGTGCCACCGGCACCGGTCGCAAACGACCGCGGCTCCATGCGCTTGACAAGTCAATTATGTGCATATACACATATCTGGCATGTCACCCGACCCAGACATGTTCGAAACCACCCGCTGCCTGTGCCTGGCGGTACGGCGCGCGTCGCGCACGATCACCCGGAAATTCGACCAGGCCTTGCGCGTGCATGGCCTGCGTTCCACCCAGTTCACGTTGCTGTCCGCGCTGCATCTCGGGGGACCGCGATCCATCGGAGATCTTGCCGAGATGCTGTCCGCCGACCGCACCACGTTGACCCGCAACCTGGCCGTCGCCGAACAGCACGGGTGGGTGACATTGCGGGCCGATCGCAACGATGCGCGTTCGCGGATTGCGGCCATCACGACCCGGGGTTCGCGCACACTGGAAGCCGCATTGCCAACATGGCGCAACGCCCAACAGCGCCTCACCGAAACGATCGGCGCGCAGACCGCGGCGAGCCTGCGCAAGCTCGCCGGCAGCCCGTGCGTGATGCTTCCCGAAAACCCATCCGCAAGCCGCAAGGAGAAGATGCGATGAAACTCTATTGGTTCGACACGGTGAATCCGCGCAAAGCCTGTGCGGTCGCGAAGTACCTGCAATCCCCGGTCGAGTTCGTGCACGTCGATCTCGGTCGCGGCGCGCACAGGCGGCCCGAATACCTCGCGCTGAATCCCAACGGCAAGGTGCCGACGCTGGTCGACGGCACGCGCACGCTGTGGGAGGCCAACGCGATCATGTGCCACCTGGCCGCGCGCGCCGATTCCGGCCTGTGGCCGCACGACGATCGCCAGATCGAGGTGATCCGCTGGCTGAGCTGGGATCTGGCGCACTTCTATCGCAACGGTTCCAGCCTGTATTTCGAATACATCATCAAGCCGCGCTTCGGCCTCGGCGACGTCGATCCGGGCGAGGTGAAACGGGCCACCAAGGAATGGCGGCGTTTTGCAGCGGTTCTGGACGGGCATCTGCACGACCGCCGCTGGCTGGTGGGCCGTGACATCAGCATCGCCGACTTCGCGGTCGCCTCGGTGCTGCCCTACGCCGAGCGCGCCTCCATCCCGCTGGACGAATTCCCCAACGTGCGGCGTTGGCACGATCGGCTCAACGAACTTGATGCCTGGCGCGAACCTTACCCGGCGTTGTCCGAAGCGGCCTGAACGCGCGTCCCAAGCGTTTGTCGATTGTGCGCAACCCCGTTCGTCGTCGAGACGAGCATCCCGCAGTCATCATCGAGGAAACCACCATGCAACTCGTCAGTTACCTGTTTTTCGACAACCAGGCCGCGCAAGCCTTCGATTTCTACGCCAAATGCCTCGGCGGCAAAGTCTCGATGAAAGTGACCTTCGGCGAAATGCCCGGCAGTGAACGGATGCCGGCGGAAATGCGCAACCTGATCGCCCACGTGCGCCTCGATGTCGGCGACGCCCAGTTGATGGCGTCCGACTGGTGCCCGCCGAACGGGGAGCCTTATCCCGGCATCCGCGGGAACAGGGTGTCGCTGCATGTCGACAAACCGGAAGAAGCCGAGCGCCTGTTCGCCGCGCTGAGCGAAGGCGGCAAGGTGGACATGCCGATCGCCGAGACTTCCTGGGCGCTGCGTTTCGGGATGTTCACCGACCGCTTCGGCGCGAACTGGATGGTCAACTGCAACCGTCCCCAGTGATCGCGGCACCAACATGAAACCGCCGATCGTTTCACAACGGGAATGGCAGCTCACGCAGGAACGAATGCTGGCAATGGAAAAGCAGGCGACGCGGGCGCGCGATGCCTTGGCCGCCGACAGCCGATGGTGCGCATCGAAAAGGATTACCTGTTCGACGGCCCGCACGGCAAGCTGCGTCTGCTCGACCTGTTCGAAGGCCGGCGCCAGTTGCTCGTCTATCACTTCATGTTTGCGCCTGACGTGCACGGCTGGCCTGACGCCGGTTGCCCCGGCTGTTCGATGTTCGTGGACAACCTTGGCCATCCGTCCCATCTGCACGCGCGCGACACATCGCTCGCGCTGGTGTCGCGCGCGCCGCTGGCGAACATCGAGCGCTACCGTCATCGCATGGGGTGGGAACGGCCGTGGTACTCGTCGGACGGCAGCGACTTCAACCGCGACATGGGCGCGACCAACGACCAGGGCGAAGTGCCTGGCCTGAGCGTGTTCCTGCGCGACGGCGATGAGGTGTTCCGCACGTACTTTGTCAGCGCGCGCGGACTCGAACCGGTCGGCACCGTGTGGACGCTGCTGGACCTGACGCCGTACGGCCGCCAGGAGACCTGGGAAGCGTCGCCGGCGGGCTGGCCGCAGACCGAGCCCTATCAATGGTGGCGCCGCCATGACGAATACGACACAGACCGTCAGGTCCATTGATGCGTACGTGTGCAACCGCGCTGCAGAACTTGTCGATTCCCGGCGTGGCGTTCACCGCGCCTTCGAGACACGACAACCAGTCAGTCACAATGCCTTTCGCCTTCGCACGTGCGCCCGCAAATAGAAAGTGAGTGAGAGCCATGATGCGGCAAACAGGAACGACCGAAAGTCAAATAAAAGCGCTTATCGAAGCCTGGACGGACGCAGTCCGGCGACATGACTTGCCCGCAATCCTTGCCCATCACGAGCAGGACATCGTGATGTTCGACGTTCCGCCGCCGCTGCGATCGAGGGGAATGGATGAATACGGGAAAACCTGGGACCTGTTTTTCAAATACCACAAACCCTTGCAGGCATTCGACATCGAGGAGCTTGAAATCACCGCCGGCGAAGATGTCGCCTTCGCTGTCGCCATCATGCGCTGCGGCTCCGCCACATTCAGCGGCCCTCCGGAGCAAGGCGGGTTTTTGTTCAGACTGACGATCGGCCTGCGGAAGATCGATGGCGCGTGGCGCATCACACACGAGCATCACTCCGTCCCGGCCGATGACTAAAGTCCACTTGCGAACCAGGAACAGCGTCATGGCAAACCAAACTCTCACCACGTCGGCCGAAACCGAAATCCGATTGATTGTCGACTCCTGGGCGCAGGCCATGAGAGCCAAAGACGCTGCCGGAGTGATCGCACATCAAGCGCGGGACTTCGTTCAGTTCGATCTCGCACCGCCACTGCAAACCGTTGGCGCTCATCCCGAGGGGTTGCAGGGCTGGTTTGCCACGTGGCGCGGCCAGATCGGCTACGAGATCATTGACTTGCACGTCATCGCTGGCGATGACATCGCATTTTGCCATGCGCTGATCCACCTGACCGGAAGCCGCACCGACGGCTCGGAGTCCGATGTTTGGTTTCGCAACACCTTGTGCCTGCGCAAGACCGGCGACGTGTGGGAAATCGCCCACGGCCACGAGTCCGTGCCGATGCACATGGACGGAAGTTTCAGGGCTGCCATCGACCTTAAACCCTAGGTACCGTCTTCGGGCGTGTGCATGGTGCGTGTTCCGACGGCAAACACCACAGACCTGATCGTGACGAAGGCGCCTGCAAAAATCCGAGATCGCACAGAAATGCAATCGTCGACTGCGGCCTGCCGTCCGAGCCATGGATACGGGTACGAGCGGCACGTTTTGAGACTTGTCGATTTGCAGCCGCGCCGTTCGTCGCATTCACGAAACAGAACAAGCCATCGATGATGAACCTTTCCGCCAATCACGGAGAGCCCCCATGCGCCTCTCGACCCTCGCGTTATTGCTGGCCAGCGGTGCCGCTGCGGCTGCACCGATCCATTTCACCATCGACCCCGACCACACGCATCCAAGCTTCGCCGCCGACCATCTGGGCCTCTCGACCTGGCGCGGCAAGTTCGACCACTCGACCGGGACGATCACGCTGGATCGCGCGAAGCAGACAGGCAGCGTGCACATCGTCACGCAGGTCTCCAGCATCAACTTCGGCAATCCGCCGCTGACACAGATGGTGTTGCGCGATGCGATCCCGGCGCCGCTGTGCAAGACACAGTGCACGTTCTTCGACGCCGCGAAGTATCCGACCGCGGTGTACGACGGCAAACTGGCGGGCTTCGTAAACGGCGCACCGACGCGGGTGGTCGGGAAATTGACGCTGCACGGGGTGACGCGTCCGCTGGATTTGAAGATCGAGCACTTCAAGTGCATCCCCGACTTCGTGGTCAAACCACGCGAGCGCTGTGGCGCGGACGCGTCGGCGACGTTCAACCGCGCGGATTTCGGCATCGACGCCGGGAAATCGTTCGGTATGGACATGAAAGTGTCCATGCAGATCCAGGTCGAGGCGGTGCAGGATCCGTCGTGACGTCTTACCCGTGCGAACGTCCTGATTCGGCGATACCCTGAAGCCCTTTTCGAGTGGGAATCGTCGTCATGTCCATGCATCGCACGTTGTTGGCCGGCTGTCTGATCCTCGCACTGGGTGGCCCGGCCCTGGCCACTGCGAAAACCCCTGCGCAGGCCATGCCGGAAACCATGGACATGCTGCACCACGCCATCGCGGCACAAACCGTCGAGGGCAAGGACCAGGTGCCGGCGTTCGCGCGGTACCTCGCCGGCAAGCTGGAATCGGCCGGTTTCGCCAAGTCCGACATCGAGATCATCCCGGTCGAACACACCGCCGCGCTGGTGGTGCATTACCGCGGCAGCGACAAGAGCCTGAAGCCGATCCTGCTGTCGGCGCACATGGATGTGGTCGCCGCGAATCCTTCCGACTGGCAGCGCGACCCGTTCAAGCTGATCGAGGAAAACGGTTACCTGTACGGCCGCGGCGTGGCCGACATGAAGACGAACGTGATCGCGCTGATCGAAACCTTCATGCGCTTCAAGCGCGAACATTATGTGCCAAAGCGCAGCATGATCATGGTGTTCTCGGGCGACGAGGAGACCGACATGGCCTCGACCCGCGAACTCGCCAAGCGCTACCACGACGCCGAGTTCCTGCTCAACGCCGACGCGGGCGGCGGCACCCTGAACGCGCAGGACAAGCCGGTGGTGTACGAAATCCAGGCCGCCGAAAAAACCTACGCGGATTTCAAGTTGACCGTGACCTCGGCCGGCGGCCATTCCAGCGAACCCGATGTGCCGAAGAACGCGATCTATCGACTGGCCAAGGCGCTCGAGCGCGTGGCCGCGTACCAGTTCCCGGTGCAGCACA
>Ga0207707_10005811_pt1 | contig 10783 bp, 4 predicted proteins | sample KBSC83BmetaG_FD_184336 | JGI IMG/M metagenome (GOLD analysis project Ga0207707, IMG submission 184336) | Corn rhizosphere microbial communities from Kellogg Biological Station, Michigan, USA - KBS C8-3B metaG (SPAdes) (version 2) | ecosystem: Host-associated > Plants > Roots > Rhizosphere ... | reverse complement strand
GATGAGAAGCGGCCGTTCTTCATCGCGGGGTCGAGCGCATTCGCCTTTGGCGGGATGAACTGTCAGTTCTGCAGCAACACATCGTCGCTCAGCGTGTTCTACTCGCGCCGCATCGGACGGCTCCCGCAACTCGGCGACTACGTGCAGAGCATCGCCACGTACGAGGACACTCCCGACTACACGCCGATCATTGGTGCCGCGAAGATCACCGGCCGCACGAATAGCGGCTACACGGTTGGACTGCTCGACGCCGTGACGAGTCCGCAAACATCGCACTACCTCACCGCTTCGACGCCGACTCCGCTGTCGCAGGAAATCGAGCCGCTATCCAACTACTTCGTCGGACGCGTGCAAAAGGAGCTCAACTCCGGCAACTCGGCCATCGGTGTCGCGCTAACCTCCACGGCGCGCCGCCTCGACGACACGGTGCTCACGGACCGGCTCCGCAGCCGCGCCGAGGCGGCGGGGCTGGACTGGACGCACACGTGGCATCACCACGACTACTCGTGGATGGGCAGCGCCGTCGTGTCGAGCGTCGAAGGCTCGGCAGCATCGATCGCGGCGACGGAGCGCTCGAGCGCGCATTATTTCCAGCGCCCGGATCGCCGCGCATCGCCCGGTGGATTCTTCGACGCGCAATACGACACGCTCGCCACTGCGCTGCGCGGTTACGGATTCTACACGAGGCTCGCGAAGGACAACGGGAGCTGGCTGTGGGAGACGGCGCAGAACTGGCGCAGCCCGGGCTTCGAGGTGAACGACCTCGCGTATCTCGATCGCGCGGACTACAAGTGGATGAACGCCAACATCGGTCATCAGTGGACGGTGCCGACCAGCTGGTACAGAAGCATCAACACGATTGCCGGCGGACAGCAGCAATACAGCTACGACGGGCTACGCACCGACGCGCAGCTGCAGGCGTTCTACGCCATGCAGTTCACCAACTACTGGAATCTGCGCACCTTCTGGATCTATCACCCCACCGTGGACGACGACCGGCTCACGCGCGGCGGCCCCGCGGTCAAGCGAACGGGATACGACTTCGGGCACTTCGAATTGTCCACCGACGCCCGCGGGCGGACCGTGGTCGACCTGGCGGTGGAGGTGGGGCACGGCATCGAGGCGTCCACGCACACGCTCACGCTGCAGCCCGGCGTCGCATTCAAGCCGATGGCGAGCATGTTCGTGCAGCTCTCGCCTACGTTCCAGAAGGATGAGACCGCGGCGCAGTACGTCACCACGGTACCCGATTCCACGGATACGGCGTTCTTCGGCAATCGGTACGTGTTCGCGTTCATCAAGACGCACACGATCTCGCTCGACACGCGCATCAACTGGACGTTCTCGCCGAATCTCACGCTGCAGCTGTTCGTGCAGCCGTTCATCGCGAGCGGTGCGTACTCATCGTTTCGCGAGTTCGCCGCGCCGCGGACGGTGAAGAAGCTGGTCTACGGCACCGACATCGGGACGATCTCGCGCACTCCGGCCACCCCTGCGGAAGGCGCGTCGTACACGGTGGATCCCGACGGCGCGGGGCCGGCGGCGCCGTTCACCTTCGCGGACCCCGACTTCACGACGCGATCGCTGCGCGGTAGTGCGGTACTCAGGTGGGAATACCGACCGGGGTCGACGGTGTTCTTCGTGTGGACGCAGCAGCGCACGGGATCGGATGCGGCGGGTACCTTCGACTTCGGACGCGCAACAGCCGACATCTTCCGCGACCACCCCGTGAACCTGTTCCAGGTGAAGGTGAACTACTGGCTCGGCCGCTGAGCGTCGCTACGCCTCACCGCTGGTGATCGCATTGGCATGTAGGGGTCGGGAGGTAGGGTGTTTGTTCTCTCGAGCGTACGCCGCTCGTGCGGCGCGCACTTTCACCAGTCCCCGGGCACCAATGTCGGCTGAAAGCAGAGACCAACACCCATCGCACACGCGGCGCGCGCGGCCGCGCCGGCTCCCGAGCATTCTCGGGTCCTCGATCGGAGCGATGCTCGTTTTGTGCGCATTCGCAGGGCGCACGAATGGCCAGGGCAGTCACGCTGGCGCCGACTCGCTGAGGGACCCCGCGCTCGAGATGGGCACGCTGCCGAACGGCCTGCGCTACTACCTGCGCGTCAACAAGTCGCCAGCGCACCGGGCCGAGTTCCGGCTCGTCGTGAATGCGGGCAGCATGCTCGAGGATGAAGACCAGAAGGGGCTCGCCCACTTTCTCGAGCACATGGCCTTCAACGGCACGAAGACCTTTCCGCACAATTCTCTCGTCGATTTCGTCGAAGAGAGTGGCATGGTTTTCGGCGCCGACGTGAACGCGGAGACGTCCGCGGATGAGACGGTCTACCGCTTCCAGCTCCCGACCGACGATCCCAGCTTCGTCTCACGCGGGCTCGACATCCTGCAGGACTGGGCAGGCGGCAACATGACGATCGACTCGAGCGAGGTACTCGGCGAGCGCGGCGTGATCATGGGCGAGTGGCGCCTCAACGCCCTCGTCGATACGGCGACGCAGAGCTATCGCGCACACTTCGACTCGCTCTGGTACGGGGACTCGCGTTATCTGCGCAGGGCGCCGATCGGCGACACCGCGCTCATCGAGAAGGCGGAACCCGGACCGATCCGCCGCTTCTACCACGACTGGTATCGCCCCGATCTCACGGCGATCGTCGTCGTCGGCGACTTCGATCAGCAGCAGATGCTCGGCGAGATCACCAGGCGCTTCGGCAGCATTCCTGCGCATACGAGAGAGAGGCCCCGAATCGACGAGAAGATCAAGACCAAACCCGAGTTGGTGGACGTCTATCGTGGACTCGTGAGTCCGTCCGTGCAGGTGCTCTGGCCCGTACAGCGCCAACCGTCGGCGGTCGAAGCGGCCGTGAAGCAGGAGCTCGTCCATGATCTCCTCTGGCAGCATCTCGATCATCGGCTTCTCTCGATTCGCGAGAAGGTCTCGCGTCCGTTCATCACCGCGAGTGTCGAGCGCGGACGCGTGGTTCGGCCGATCGAAGTCGAGGGCTTCAATGTCGTGGCCAAGCCGGACAGCATCGATCGTGCGCTTGCAACCGTGTTCGGCGAGATCCAGCGCGTCGTGCAGCACGGAATGCCGGCTGTCGCGCTCGATCACGAGAAGGCTGCACTGCAGCGAAACTTCGAGGAGGCGGCGGGCAGCGCGCTCGCGCGCACCTCGGACACGTATGCAGACGAGTACGAAGCCCACTTTCTGCGTGGTGAGGGTGAGCTACTGAGCTCCGGGCAGGAGCTCGCGCTCAGCAAGCAACTTCTCCCGACGATCACCTCTGCGCAGATCGCACGGGCGGCGAAAGCACTGTGGGACACGCGCGCGACACGGCGCATTTACGTGGGATGGCCGCGCTTCAGTCACGCGCTGGCACCCACGCGAAAGAGCATACTCGCCTTGATCGATTCAGTCGGGCGCGCAACGATTCTGCCGGAGCCAGCTGCGGCTGCGGTGACGGCGGGTAGCCTGCTGGCGCACGAGCCCGCACCGGGCAAGATCACGAGTGAGAGCCGAGACACCGTGGCGGGAATCACCACGTGGACGCTGTCCAACGGCGCGCGGGTGATCCTGAAGCCCACGACGAACGATCCGGATGAAATCCTGCTCCGCGCCTGGGGGCCCGGAGGATTTTCGCGGATGCCTGACTCGCTCTTTTATTCGCCGGGGCGAATGGTCGCGAAGCTGATGACCGCCGCGGCCGGGCTCGGTGAGGAGAGTCGCGGCGCGCTCGAGCGGCCGCTGGCGACGACCGGGCTACGCGCGTTCAAGGTGAACATCGACTACGGCGGCGAGTCGATCGATCTGGCGGCGTCGCCGAACGATCAGGAGATGCTCTTTCAACAGCTCTATGTGCAGTTCACTTCGCCGAAGTTCGACACCGCGGCGATTCACAGCTGGGCGAGTCTCGCGAAGTACCAGGGGAATGGCTTCACGCTCGCGGACCAGCTCAATCAGATCTTCGCGCGTGGCGAGGATCGACTCGCGCCAGTGTCGACCCAGATGGCGGACCTGCTGCGTCCGGACGAGGCGTTGGCGGCGTACAAGAACCGGTTCGGAAACGCAGGGCAGTTCACCTTCTTCCTCGTGGGCGCCATCACTGCCGAGAAGGCGCGGCCCCTGGTCGAGCGTTACATCGCGAGTCTGCCGGGATCGGGCGACCGCGAGACGGTAAAGCCGCTCGAGGTGATGCCGTTCTACCGGAAATTGGACAATGCGATCCGCGTCTACGAGGTGCCGAAAGCGCAGACGTCGATTCTCTTTGACGGGCCATTTCCATCGAAGGCGGACGAATATCTGCGCGCGCGCCAGGAGCTCAATGCACTCATGGTCGTGCTGCAGGACCGAATTCGCGTTCGCATCCGCGAGGAGCTCGGCGGGAGCTACAGTCCCTTCATCTCGGCGACCACGTACTCGCTGCCGAATCTGAACGAGCCCGATGAGCATTTCCGTGTGATCGGCGGCTTCGTGTCGGCGCCGGAAACGATGCGCACGCTATGGCACGAGTACGCGGAAATTCTGGATTCAGTGCGCTCACACGGCGCATCGAAAGCGGAACTGGAGCGCGCATCGACGATTGCGAAGCGCCAGCACGAGACAGCGCTGCAAAGCAACGAGTTCTGGATGAGCGCGATCGAGCGCTACGACCGCCTGGCGATCCCGTTCGACAAGATCGTCGATCCGAACGCGGGACCGCCTCTCTCCAGTGAGGAGCTCCGGATCGCCGCGCAGCGATTTCTTCCGAGCGATGTGTACATCCATGTCACCGCGCTGCCGCAGGATACCCTTCCAAAGCCGCCGGAGGATGGCGGCTTGAGCTCTGCCAAAGCTCCATGATATGATAGGGGCCTGTCGGCATAGCGTCCGATGGCCGGCCGGCTCGCGGCCGGACGCCTCGTCCCCTCGGCCAATGCCTCGTCGCGGATGCGCGCGCGATCGAGGCGAGGGGTTTCGCGGCGATGCCGTGTCCTCCCACTGAAGTGCCGTCCCTTTGGCTGGCCAATTTCCGCATCAGGAGCGCGTCGATGATCCGCTCTCCAGCGAGTGCGAAGGAAGATGGGAGTGAGCTCCTGTCTCTCCGCATTCGAGGATCGATCCGCTGGTCGTTACGCCGGCGAGGGCGTGGCATGCCCTCCCCGCGCCCCGCGCGCAGGAGCAACGCATGCAGCTAGGGCACGCGGTACCGCTCCGCATCAACACATCGCCCGCGGTGGTCTCGCTGTCTGAGCCTTCGACGGAGTCGTTGGAGCGATGGGTCGCGGGCATCGTGGCGGGAGACTCGGCTGCCTTCGAATCGCTCTTTCACGCCTTCTACGATCGCCTCTGCACGTACGCCGAGGCATATACGCGCTCGTCGCATGCGGCGGAGGAGATCGTCGATGATGTCTTTCTCGCGTTGTGGGTGGGGCGCGAGCGGCTCGGGCCCAGGATCGCGGTCGCGAGCTATCTGTACGTTGCGGTCAGAAATCGCGCGCTGAACCGCATCGGCCGCCGCAAGATCGAGCATCGGTACGCCGAGCGAGCGGCGATCGATGGGCGGGCGCGGCTGGCGAATCAGCGGAACGAAGTCGAGGACGACGTGCGCAGCAGCGAGCTGTACGCGCTGGCGAAGCTGGCGATCGAGGGGCTCCCCGATCGGATGCGCGAAACATATCTGCTCTACTACCAGCACGATCTCAGCTACGCGGAGATCGCGGGAATCATGCGAGTGTCGGTGCGCACGGTGGAAAATCAGCTCGCCCGCGCCGTGAAGCGGCTGTGGCGCGGGCTCCACGGCCAGCTCGAGTGAGGGCGTATGTGGATCGATGATGAGAGCGAGATGAACGAGCCTTCGTTCGACGATCCGATCTGGTCGACGCTCGTGCGCTTCAGTCGCACGCCGCTCGCGAGCGAGGATGCGGCGGAGCTCGAGCGCTGGCTGGCGGACGATCCGATGCGCCGCGACATGGTGCGCGCCGTGCAGCGGCTCGCGTCGATGGCGCGCGAAGGGCAGCAGTCGAAGCGCTCGCTCGAGGCATGGGCGCGCGTGAGCTCGCGTCTTCCCGACGTGGATGCGTTGCCGGTCACGCCTCGGGCAACACCGCCGCAGCCCGCGTTTTACAGGCGTGGAGGCTCGTCGCGCTTGCGGCGATACGTCATCGCGGCGGCGCTGGCGGCGAGCATCGTGGCGGTCGTGGTGCAACGCGCGCAGATCACGCAGCTGTTCTCCGGTTGGCTCACGCCCGCCGTGCCGATGCACGAGATCGCAACGCGTGTGGGCGAGCGCGTGACCGTCAAGCTCGAGGATGGCTCCGCCGTCGTCGTCGGCCCGATGAGCAGGCTGCGTTATGGAAAGCTCGTCGGAGAGCCGGAGCGCTTGCTGCAGCTCGAGGGCGAGGCGTTCTTCACGGTCGCGGCGGATTCCGCGCATCCATTTCGCGTGCTCGCGAAGTACGCAACGGTGCAGGTGGTCGGCACTGCGTTCGACGTCCGCGCCTATCCGAGCGATACGGTCGTGCAGGTGACGACGGCGCGCGGCAAAGTGGCGCTGCGTTCGCGAGCGGCGCACGACGTTGGTGGCGGGGCTCTGGTGGAGCGCGGGCAACGCGGGACGGTGGACACGAGTGGGTACGTGCGCGTGGTGAGCGGCGCGGATGTCGAGCGCGAGACCGGATGGACGCAGGGACAGCTCAGCTATCAGCTCGTCCCGCTCGACGCATTGTTGAAGGATCTCGGACGCTGGTACGACGTGGACTTCGCACTGGCGAATCCCGCGCTCGCGAACGTGCGCGTCACGATCACCTTCGACAGTGCGACTGTCGACGATGCCGTGTCCCAGCTCGCGACACTGCTCGATGTGCCCTCCGCACGGCACGGCCGCGTCGTCACGCTCGGCAGGCGCTGATCGATTCGACAGGTGAACGAGGGGTTTCTCGGCTCACGTCGGTCCTAAGTCATCGTAACGATTCAGAAACTTCGTACAGGCGCGGAGCCAACCATGCACGTAGCTCGTTGGTTTGTGTTGGCAGTACTCGTGGGAGGGACCTTTGCGCCGGTGCGCGCGCAGGTGCTGAGCACGAGCACGAAGGACTCATCGAACACCAGCGTCGCTCCCCTCCGTCGCCCGGTGACGCTGGCGATGCACGATGTCACCGTGGTCAGCGCCATTCAGGCGATCGACCAGCAGGCCAATCTGCGGTTGAGCTACACCGATCGCCTGCCGCATCTCGACAGGCACATCTCGATCGCGGTGACGAACATGCCGGCAGGGGATGCGCTGTCGAAAGTTCTGGCGGGCACGGGGATCGTGATGCGCGTGAACGACAAGGGGCGCATCACGCTGGTGCGGCAGGAGCGGCACGCGGCAATCGACGTGATTCCCGACACCGTGCCGGGTGAGGTGTGGGGACGCGTGACCGACTCGGTGACGTCGAAGCCGCTTGAGGGTGCGATCGTGAGCGTGATGGGCACGAAGCTCACGGCGACTGCCAATGACAGCGTCTACTACTGGCTGAATCCAGTCCCGGCCGGGCTGGCGACGATCGTGACGCGCATGGTCGGCTTTCACCCGATCACGCGCGAGATTGCGGTGATATCGGGACAGCAGAACCGCGAGGATTTCAAGCTCGGGATGGAGATGAGCCGGCTCGAGGAGGTCGTCACGACGGCGACGGGGCCGCGGCGGCGCATCGAGCTCGGAAACGACATCACGATCCTCAACGTCGACTCGATTGCCGCGACGCAGCCGATTCAAAGCGTGACGGACCTGCTGGCGACGCGCGTCCCCGGGCTCACGGTCATTCGCACGACCGGCGCTCCGGGAGATCCTTCACGATTGCGGCTGCGCGGAATTCACAGCGCGCTCGAGGACAACGATCCCATCCTGATCGTGGACGGCGTGCGCATGTACTCGGATCAATCTGCCGCACGATCGGGGAACCTGGCCGCGTACCGGACGTCGAACGGGTACAATCCGCCAGCGCCGGCATCGATCGATCAGATCGATCCAAACTCGATCGAAACGATCGAGGTGTTGAAAGGGCCATCGGCCGCGACGCTCTATGGCTCCGACGCCGCAAACGGCGTCATTGTCATTACCACCAAGCACGGAAGCACCGGCCCGGCGCGGTGGAGTGCGCACACAGACTACGGAATCACCTACCAGCCCGGCACCTACCCCCAAGGCTACTACCGCTGGGGACATCGACTCGGGAACAACCAGACCGTCAGCTGCGCGCTGCGGGACCAGACGTGTGTGCTCGACAGCGTCGTGCGCTTTCAGCTGCTGAACGTTCCGCTGTACAGCCCTCTCGGACATGGCAGCCGCACCGGAAACACGCTCGGCGTCTCCGGAGGTACGAACGCGATCACCTATAACGTCACGGGGAGTTTCAGCGACGAGGTCGGGCTGCTCAAGCTTCCGCCATACGAAGTGACGCAGTTTCAGGCGGAGAAGGGGATAGCGCCGCCCAGCTGGATGATGCATCCGCAGAACTATAAGGATTGGAGCGCTTCCACTGGACTGACGATGAAGCTCAGCTCCACTGCGAATGTCTCATTGCAGTCGTCACTCTCTCGCAGTAATCAGGATCGTTCCACGCTCGAAGCGGAGCTGCCATCGCTGATGGCCATGTACGTGGACTCCACGAACGGAAAATTCTACGGAGCGATCGGCAACACGATACAGGAGCAGTTTGGCTTGCTCCGCGATTTCTTTCAAAAAGTGACTGCACAGGCGACGACCTTCAACAACGGCGTGAACCTGAACTGGCAGGTGCTACCCTGGCTCACGTTGACGGGTGATGCAGGGATGAACTCGATCAATCGCGATGATCGCATCGCGCTGCCGAGAGACCTGGCGCCGTACGGACCGGACACCGTCGGCAACGTGAGCATCGGGCTGGGCAATTCGCTCATGAAGAATGTGAACCTTCGCGCCACCGCGGTCACATCTCTGCCCCTCGGCTTCAAGATGCAGACATCGCTCGGCGCCAATTACACGGGCACGTCGCTGGAGGACTTCCAAATCGCGGGGAGTAATCTCGCCGTGGGCACCACGTCGCTGAACGGCGCCGGTCAGATCGTCGAGCCGACCGAGAACCAGAGCGATCTCGCGACATTCGGCTGGTACGTCGAGCCGACGTTCAGTCGCAGGAACCTCTGGCTTTCCACTGGGCTCCGACTCGATGGCGGTAGCACGTTCGGCTCACACGCGAGTCTCCCGGCCTTTCCAAAAATCAGTCTGTCCTATCTGATCTCCGACGAGAAGTTCTTTCCGTTCAAGAAATTGTTCAACACGCTGCGATTGCGCGCCGCCTACGGTCAGGCAGGAGTGCAACCCGGGATCGGTGACAAACTGCGGCTCTTTCATGAACAGCAGACCTGGTACGACTCCGGGTTCGTCACGACGACGACGCTCAACACACTGGGTAATACCCACCTCAGACCGGAGCGCTCGAAGGAGTTCGAAGGCGGCTTCGACGCCGACATGTTCGACGACAACCTGACCGTGGGCTTTTCCGGATATCAGAATACTCGATTCGATGCGCTGATTCCCGTTCCAGTGCCGCCATCGGTCTACGGCTACCTGATCAATTCGGTCCTCGAGAACGTCGGCGTCATTCGCAACACCGGTATCGAGATCTCGGCCGGCGTAACGCCGGTGCGCACCGACCTCGTCACGTGGGGACTGACCGCGACCCTGAGCAGGAACACCAACAAGGTGCTCTCCCTTGCTCAAGGCGTCACGCCGTTTTTCGACGCGACGGGCACCGCGCGCGTCGTGGCCGGCTACCCACTCTACGGACGGTGGGCCCGCCCGATTCTCGGTTATCAGGATCTGAACAAGAATGGGATCATCGAGTCCAGCGAAGTGCAGGTGGGCGACTCGCTCGTGTACATGGGGCAGTCCGATCCGGACTTCGTGGCGAATTTCTCCACTCACCTGAGCCTGTTCAGATCACACGTGACCGTGGATGCCGATTTTCAATACCAGGGCGGCCTGACCCAGCTCAATCAATCCGTGCTCACCGATCGGGTCTTCTCCCAGGCACTCAACGACCCGCACGCCGCGCTCGGCGAACAGGCTGCGGTGGCGGCGATGGACCGCACCACCTACGGCGAGTATCAAACCGTCTCGACGTTCCGCTTCAACAGCCTCTCCATCGCCTACGCCGTTCCCAATTCGGCCGCACGACTCTTTCGCGCGCAAGCGATGTCCGTCGCGCTGCAGGGGTCGAATCTCGGGTTGTTCACCAACTATCGCGGCAAGGATCCAAATGTGAACGCCTACGCGACGGGGAATGCAGTTGCCGATACGGGCCAGCTGCCGCTGCCGCGAAACTGGCAGGTTCGAGTGAGCGCGACCTACTGAAATTCCGCATCCGGGAGCTGAACGTGTACATGGCTGATCGTCGGACACTGATCGCGATTACCTGCGCATCGCTGATTGCGGTGAGCGCCACCTGTTCGCCGGAGTCGCTGGTCGCGAATTCGCCGCTTCCCCCCAACGTACCCGACCCCGCCTCGACTCAGACGCCTGGGGGCGCGCTCGCATCCTACTACGGGACGCTGACGCTGTTCAACGTCGCGTTCGGCGGCTTGGCGAGTGGTGGAGACATCAACGCAGTCGGGGTTTCCGGAATGATGAGCGACGAGCTATTGGCTGAGACATTCGGTGGACCCACGGGAATCTCGGACGACGAGATGGCCATCGACAGCCGCAGCCTCCCGGAGTTCGCGAGCCCGCAGCTCGAGACGAGCGGCTCAGGCGCGGAAATCTACGGGGCGTTGTAC